>Ga0224508_10000671_pt1 | contig 32986 bp, 23 predicted proteins | sample SF_Jan12_sed_USG_4_FD_170157 | JGI IMG/M metagenome (GOLD analysis project Ga0224508, IMG submission 170157) | Sediment microbial communities from San Francisco Bay, California, United States - SF_Jan12_sed_USGS_21 | ecosystem: Environmental > Aquatic > Marine > Sediment | place: USA...
CTGACGGAGCTGAAGTTCGTGCTGGCCGGATTCGGCAACCCGGCTCCGGAACGGTTGTTCGTACGCCCCGAGAAGACGATCGAGGTGGAACTGCAATCTGCCGAGCTTCGTTCGGGTCGTCGACTGGCGGACCTCAACGGGTATTACGAGTTCAGGGTCGACCCCGAACGGATCGACGAACTGCTCCTGGCGCTGAACGAACTTGCCGTCGTTCAGTTGGCCTATCCCGCGCCGATTCCCGTCCCACCTCCGGGCGATATCAACCCGCCGACGCCGGATTTCGAATCCATGCAGGGCTACCTCGATCCGGCACCCGGCGGCATCGACGCCCGTCACGCGTGGACCGTTGCCGGCGGTCGCGGGAATGGCGTGACTCTCATCGACGTCGAATACGATTGGAACGATACTCACGAGGATCTGGGGTCGATCCTGGGTCAGGAGCTTTGTTTCACGCCGGAGGGCTTCTTCGCGGATCACGGGACGGCGGTGATGGGGGAGGTCGGTGGTGAGGACAACGGCTTCGGGATGACCGGCGTCGTCCCCGACGCGACCTTCGGCATGGTGACCCAGGCCCCGGTGGGGATGTCCAACAGCGTGGCCCGGGCCATCAACTGTGCGGCGTCGTTACTGTCGGCGGGAGATGTGATCCTTCTCGAGACCCAATCAGCCGGACCGCTGGGTCTGCTGCCCTCCGAGTGGGACCTGGCCGAGTTTGACGCGACGCTGGCTGCGACGTCGGCCGGAATTCTGGTGGTCGCCGCCGCGGGCAATGGCAATGTGGATCTCGACGACCCACTTCACGGCGGCCTGTTCGATCTCTCCATCAGAGACTCCGGTGCGATCATCGTCGGTGCGGGTGCGGCGCCGGGCACCGGGCAGCCCGATCGATCCAAGCTCGACTTCTCGACCTACGGGAGTCGCGTCAACGTGCAGGGCTGGGGTCACGTGGTCGCCACTGCCGGCTACGGAGATCTCTTCGACGGAGGCGGACTCGTCGATCAACTCTATACGGCAACGTTTGGCGGAACCAGCAGCGCGTCGCCGATCGTCACGGGGGCGGTCGTGTCCCTGCTCGGCATCCAGAAGGCCCGCGGGGGCCCGCCCCTCGATCCGAAGGTGATGCGCACGCTTCTGATGGAGACCGGCTCCCCGCAGCAGGCCGGCCCGTATCCCGGGGAGATCGGACCGCGCCCCGACCTGTTGGCGGCGATCGCGGCGCTCCCCGACCTGTACGCCACGGATGTGGTCGTCGCCGACGATCTGCCGCTGGGAAACGACAACGGAGTTCTGGAGCCCGGCGAGACGGCGACGCTTCGCGTCGTGGTCAAGAACTTCGCCAGCCAGACCGCGACGAACCTCTCGGGAGCGCTGAGCGCGTCGGCGGGCGACGTCGTCGTCAGCGATCCCAGCGCCGACTGGTCCGATCTGGTGTCGGGAGCCAGCGCGGAGTCCGTGCCGGATCACCATCGTGTGACGGTCGATCCGACGGCCCAGTGTGGGGATGCCCTGGTGTTCAATGCTTCTCTGGTCAGCGATCAGCTAGCCGACGATTCGTCCTTCGAACTGCGGGTCGGTCAGATGGGCGCGGATGCCTACCCCAGCGGCGACGTGCCCCGGACGATCCCGGACCAGGACGGAAGCGGAGTGACGTCGACGGTGAGCGTAGCGGAGAGCTTTACGATCGACGACATTTTGTTGACGGTCGATATCACCCACGGAAACATCGCCGAACTCTCGGTGATTATCACTTCACCATCCGCGACGTCGGTCGTCTTACACAACCGCAGCGGATCCGGCACCATCGACCTGACCACGATCTACGACGGACAGACGCTCCCCGACGGACCCGGCACGATGGATGACTTTGACGGTGCGAACGCTCAGGGAGTCTGGAGCCTCCGTGTCATCGACGCCATGGGTAGCGCCGTACCCGCGGGGACGCTTCACAGCTGGTCCCTCAGTTTTGCCAGCAGTCAGTGCGTGCCGTTGAGTTGCGGGGATCTGCCGCCCGGCTCGGTCGGCAATACGTTGATCCTGGACAAGTCCGGCACCGCCGACGTTCTGTTTGGCTGGAGCGCCGTGACCGGCGCGTCGGGCTATCGAGTGTGGCATGCGGGGGACGCCGGCTTTGGGGCCGGCGACGTCGTCGGACAGACTCTGGTGTTGACGCTGACGGAGCTCGATGGACAGAGTGCGGCTCCGGTGCTCAGCTTCTACCAGGTGCGAGCGCTGAACTCGTGCGACTGGGAAGGGCCGTAACGATTCCTACCTAGGTCCAGTGGGCGTGCCCGGCGCGCTCGAGGTCTTCTCGGTGTTCGGGAGCGGCGATTGCCGTCAGCGACCGGGCTCGTTCATCGAGAGTCTTACCGTAGAGGTCGGCGACACCGTACTCGGTGACCACGAAATGAACGTGAGCGCGGGTGGTAACGACCCCGGCACCCGGGTTCAATCGAGAGACGATACGGCTTGTGCCGTTCTTGGTCTTACTCGGCAAGGCGATGATCGGTTTGCCGCCCTCCGACAGCGACGCACCGCGGATGAAGTCCATCTGGCCGCCGACGCCGGAGATGATGTTGGACCCCACAGAGTCCGCGCAGACCTGTCCCGATAGATCGACCTCGACGGCGGAGTTGATCGCGGTCACCTTCGGGTTGCGTGCGATGACGGCCGGGTCGTTGACGTAGCCGATGTCGAGTAGCACCACCGACGGATTGTCGTCGATGTAGTCGTAGACCGCCTTGGTTCCCATCACGAAGCCGGCGACGGTTCTCCTGCGGTGCCTGGCCTTCAGGGAGTTGTCCACAACTCCCGAGTCAAGAAGCGGGAGCAGGCCATCCGACCACATTTCGGTATGGACCCCGAGATGCCGGTGATGACCGAGGGCGGCCAGAACGGCATCCGGCACGGCTCCGATCCCCATCTGTAGCGTCGCGCCGTCCTCGATGAGCGATGCGACGTGACGCCCGATGGCATGCTCCATCGGACCCACGTGGCGCGGCTGGACGACCGGTATCGGAGCCTCGTGCTCGACCATCGCGTCCAGTCGATCGACATGTACGAACCCGTCGCCGTGGACCCGGGGCATCTGCGAATTCACCTGGGCGATCACCAACGAGGCGACGTCCAGCGCGGCGCGTACGACATCCACGCTGGTGCCAAGCGAGCAAAACCCACTGGCATCCGGAGGCGACACCTGAATCAGCGCTACATCGACCCGCCGACGGCCGGAGCGAAACAGCTGAGGGATCTCGGAGAGGAAACAGGGGAGGTAGTCCACGCCATCGCGAAGTCGCCCGCGCATATTCGGGCCGACGAACAGATTGGCTACCCGGAAACTCTCCGCGTACTCGGGGTTGGCGTACTCCGCCGGTCCCTCGGTGTGGAGATGGATCAACTCCACGTTACGAAGTCGTTCTCGCTGGGCCACCAGGGCGTCGACGAGCGCGAGAGGTGTCGCGACTCCGCCGTGTACGAAGATCCGCTGACCCGAGCGGATTCGCCCGATTGCATCGTCTGCCGAAGTCATAATCATTGGGTGGTTCGTCTCCAGAGTTCCGGTATGTCGGCTCCGATGATAGCGATCCGCAGGCCGAGTTGCCCGTTCGTCGCAAAAAAAAAGCGGCGCTGCGGGATGAGCCGCAGCGCCGCCGGTCTTGCTCTTGAATCTAGAAGCGGACGCGCACTCTGTATCGATCGTCGCGGTCTCCCAGAACGACCGATCCGTGCAGGCCGCCACCTCGTCGATCGCCGATCACGATCGAGCCGCGAAGCCCGTCGCTCCCGCGTCGGTTTCTGTGGCCCGTCGCGATGGTGACGTGACGCGCGAGGGATCGCGTGGCATGTTCGATGCGGTCGAAATCACGATGGAGACGACCGGATCGGACGAAACGCATCCTACGGTCGACGCGATTGAACGCCCGGATCACTTCGTCCAGTCTGAATTCGAGTTGACTCGGACGGGCGTCCCGGATGGCCGCTCGACGAAGTCGGTCGGTATCCCGCTCAAGCTGCTCCAGCGTCACGGCCAGTTCGCGGACGCCCCATTGATGACCTCTGCGCTTGCGGAGATCGTGACGCATCTCATACGTCGCATCCATCAGGTTTTCCGACAGGACGACCATTCGATTCGCACGCGGTCCGTAGAAGCGACCGTCGTCGCGGTGTCCGGCAAGGACCATCGGCGCAAACATCGTTGCGGCTGCGAGGGTGAGGATCGTAAGTTTCTTCATGGTCGGCCTCCTTTCGGCTTGCCCTGGTGTATTGCAACGACCGGGCCAACACGAAAAATCCACGATTTCCGGCAAAAACCGGCATGGTGGTGGCGATCGACCCGTCCCCGAAACAGGACACCCTGTCGTCGTCGCGGGTCTAGGGTTCCAGTTCCGCCCACCGTGCGTAGAGGCCATCCACCTCGGCCTGCGCGTTCTCGAGGGCGGTCAACCGCTCCTGTAGCTGTGAGGCGTCGGACGCCACGGTCGGATCTTCCGTAGCCGATCGCGCTTCGGCGAGAGCGGTTTCGGCGGCCAGGATCCTCTCCTCCATGCCCTCGTACTCGCGTTGCTCGAGGTAGGACAGCTTGCGCGCACGCGGTTTCGGCGACGTGTTCTCTTTACGCGTTCGCTTCTCGGACCGCTTCGAGCCGGCGCTTCGTCGCGATTCTTCCCATTGCCAGTAGTCGGCGAACCGCTGGACCACACCGCTCCCGTCCAGTGCCAGGATCTCGGTGGCCACACGATCGATCACATGCCGGTCGTGGATCACAAGAACCAGCGCACCCTGGAATTCCAGCAACGACTCCTCGAGCACCTCCAGCGTCGCGATGTCCAGGTCGTTCGTCGGTTCGTCCAGGACAAGCAGGTCGGCGGGTCTCAGCATCAGACGCGCCAGGTGGATCCTCGCGCGTTCACCGCCGGAGAGCTTGTCGACCTGCGTATCCAGCTGATCTCGGGAGAAACCGAACCGTTTGGCCCAGGTCACGATGTGGACCAGGCCGTCGCGATAGATGACGCTGTCCCCCTCGGGAGCGAGGGCGCGTTTGAGGGTCAGTGTCGTGTCGAGACTGCGACGGTCCTGATCGAAGTAGACGACTCGTAGTTTGTCGGCCGTTTCGATCGTGCCCGAGTCCGGTTCCAGCTCACCGACGATCATCTTGAGGAGCGTCGTCTTGCCCGACCCGTTAGCGCCGATCACCCCGAGACGTGTTCCGGGTGTCAGCAGCAGATCCAGGTCGCGGATGACCGGCGTCTGACCGTACGACTTCGCCACATCCCTGGCGGACCACAGACGCTTGGTCTTTCTGCCTGTCGAGGCCAGGTCGACGCCGATCGTGGTGACGGCCGAACGTCGCCGGCCTTGCTCTAGTTCCTCGATGCTGCGGTGCGCGGCGTCGATGCGAGACTTGGACTTCGAGGTGCGGGCCTTGGCGCCTCGCCGCAGCCAGGCGACCTCGCGACGGACCCGGTTGCTCAGGGACTCCCGATAACTGGCCTGTTGAGAGAGCAGCGTATCGCGGGTCTCAAGCATGTCGGCATACGTTCCTTCGACGCTCAGCAAGCCATCGGGATAGACACGATCGATGTCGAGCATCCGTCGCGCGATGTTCTGCAGGAAGTACCGATCATGGCTGACAACGATGAACGCGGCCTTCTGGCTCTTCAGAAACGATTCGAGCCAGATGATCGATTCGATGTCCAGGTGGTTGGTGGGCTCGTCCAGCAGTACTAGATCCGGCTCACACACGATGGCGCGCGCCAGCGCGAGCCGCGCACGCCAGCCACCGGACAGTGTCTCGGGGTCGACTTCGGGATCGTTGAATCCCGTACGACTGAGTGCGACGGCGACCCGCTGGTTTCGGTCGTGCTCCTCGAGTCCGGAGTCCACCAGTGCCTCGCCGACGATCGTTTCGGCCGACAGGCCCGGAGGGAACTCGGGGTGTTGGGGCATGTAGCCGACCCGTAGGTTCTTGCGCGGTACGGAAGATCCATTGTCGGCCGTTTCGCAGCCGGCGAGAATACGCAACAGCGTGGACTTGCCCGCGCCATTGGGCCCGATGAGTCCGATGTGATCGCCCTCGTGGATCGAGAACGACAACCCTTCGAAGAGGGGATCCCGCCCGAAGGCCTTGGATAGGTCCGTACAGCCCAGGAGGATCGGTTTGATCGAGTGCGACATCGGCCGCAACGCTACAGGGACTCGGAGGACAACGCCAGGGTTCGCTCGATCAGCGACGTATACTCGGCCATCGTGAAGACCCTACTCATCATGCGTCACGCCAAGTCGAGCTGGAAGGACCCGACGCTAGAGGACCACGAGCGACCGCTGAATCGCCGCGGACAGCGCGATGCGCCGCGGATGGGTCGGCTGATCAAGAAGAAGGGCCTCGTGCCCGAGCTCGTCCTGAGCTCTACCGCGGTGCGAGCCCGGACAACGGCTCGACTGGTCGCAGAGGCCTGCGGCTACGAGGGACCCGTGACACGGCTCGACGATCTCTATCTCTCCGACGCCCGGGCGATTCTGGAGATCCTGCAACAGCTTCCGGACGAATCGTCCAGGGTCATGCTGGTTGGACACAATCCGGATCTCGAGGACCTCGTTCTGGAGCTGAGCGGCGAGGATGAGACGATCGTCACGGCTGCTTTGGCGGTGCTTCAGCTTCCCGTGACATCGTGGGCGGAACTCAGAGCAGGTCTGACCGGCAAGCTCGTCGAACTGTTCAGACCGAAGGAGCTTCCGCCGGGCTAGGGCCAGGTGACTCGCTAGGCCGCCTCTTTACCTAAAACGAATAGCGGGCACGCATGAACAGGTTGTCGTTGTGGTCGAGCTGGCCGAAGAAGGTGTGATCGTCCCTCCCCGAGAACAGCCCGAACCCGAGGGCGACGTTCCAGCGGTCATCGATGCGATAGGCGGCCTCGCAGCGTAGATAGCCGTCCCGATCGCTTGGCGAGAAGAAGAGAAACGCCGAAAGCTGCAATCGATCCTGCCACATCCGGTAGGTAAGCCGGTGGGTCAGCAGGTGCCGCACCTCGTCGGGTTCGAAGGACGGTTCGAGCGATGCGGCGAGCAGGTCATCGTGGTCCAGCGTCCACTCGACGTAGTACTGAAATCCCGCGTTCAACGAACGGGCGAGCTCTCGTTCGAAGCCCAGCAGCCCGCGCACCTGCCCGTTGGGGATCTCCGGTTTCGTCCCGCGGCGGTCGTCGATCGAGTCGTAATAGACAAACTCGCCGGACACGAGACCGCCCCATGCCGAACGACGGACGCTGGCGCCCAGCGCCCGTAGCGGAGCGAACGTCGGCGTACCGTCGCTGTCCAGCGCAAGCGGCTGCTGGAAGAACCCACGGTGTAGATAGACGGCGGTCTCGACGCCTGCTTTCTCTCGCGACAGCCGAATAGAAAGCTCACCGTTGTCGAGTGTCCTTGGGGGTCGGCGGGCGAGCAGGGCCGGCTGAGGGGCGACGATGGCGCCGGCCTGAGGCGAGAAGAACGAGAAGCGCTCGCCGTCAAGATAAACGTCCGGCTGGAAGATCGGCGCCCAGACGATGTCGAGATCGACGTGTCGGCCATAACGCAGCAACCGCACCGCATTCTCCGGTGCCTTCAGGTAGTCATCCCTCCGCCCGGAGAAGAACGACTCGAAGTCCTTGGCGAACAGGTCGTTGAGGAAGACGAGATCGCCGGTACCCCAGGTCAGTACCTGACGCCCGATGCGCAGATCGAGGGACTCGGTCGGCGTCAGCGTGGTCGCCAGTTCCCTCAGCTGGAATTCCCAGGTTTCCGTCACGTCGTCGTAGAGGCCCTCTCCCTTGGCGACCCAGCGAGAGCGCTCCGTGTTCCACTCGGTTTCAAGACGCAGACGAAGCTCGGCAAGCGTCGTGTCCTGTGAGGTGGCGGCATCGCGGGTCAACCGCGTACCCAGAGCGGCCTCGACGAAGCCGTGCAGCTCGGGGGCCGTCGACGTCTGCTCGTCCCAGGGGTCGTCGCCCCACGACTCGTCGTCTTCCTGCGCCGGCGCGGGGACCGGCAGCAGCAGGAGCCCGAGCAGAATCGTCCCTAGAGCGGCGAGTCTCATCGTCCGTTCGTCGGCCGTTTCATCCAGCGTGCCGGGGGTTGCCGCAGCGAGCGCTCGCCGAAGATGTTCTCCGGAACTCCCGTGTCGTAGGTGATGTAGCGAAACTCCATGCGCGTCGAACCACCGCCCGCCAGGTCCTCGACCAGGCTCTTGACGACGGTGGGATGGCCCTGAATCTCACGAACCTCCTGGGAGGAGATGCGTCGGTAGACCTCGCCCTTGCGGTCCGTGTACTCGATCTTCGTCGGCAGGAAGCTGGAGCGATCGATCCACGTCGTATACGTCGCGAACTCGACGGCCGAGGGGTTGGTCGGCGTATGACGAAGCACATACGCGTCCGCGGTCGTCTCGACCAGTTCGTGACGATCCTCGTCGACACCGCGCCCCGAGACATCCTCGTACAGGACGTGAGATCCGACGAAGCTGGTGCGCTTGTCGCCCGCGGAGATGCGCTTGACCAGGTCGAGTCCCGGCAAGTAGAGCCAGCGGTCATCGTCGGCGCCGGCGTGCTTGGTCACCAGGAAGACAGTGTTCCGCAGGTCCGATGGCTGGGAGAAGACGACGAGAAATTGCTGATCGCCGGACTGCTCGACGTCCCGACGCAGGATGGTGAACTGTCGGCGTTGCTCTCGGCCCTGGGCATCGACGATGGTCAGCCGCACCTCGGCTCGGCCGTCGTCACCCGCGTAGTAGGCCGCCGCATTGGCCCTGGCGACGATCGTATCCACGTCAAGCGTATCGGCGAACGCCGGCCCGATGGCCAGCGCGATGAAAGCGGCGCCGAGAACGAGCCCGCGGGATGCTCGGAAAAGAACGGACGACGTGAGGTTGTAAGGAGTGCGCATCATCAGGATCCTCCAGCGGGGGAATGGGTGGCGACCGGGCCCGGGAGCGCCCGGCGGCCGAGGGTGCGGATCACCGCAGGTAGCAACACCAGGGTTGAAAGTCCCGAGATCGCCATCACCGACGTCATGAACGCCCCCACGGTGACGTAGGGGACCAGCGGTGCAAGAAACAGCGGCGTGAAGCCGAGAGCGATCACGAACGCGTTGCGTGCGATGGCCCGTCCAGGCTCCTCGAAGATCTCCCGCGCCGCCTCGGCGAAACTACCCCGGGAAGCGAGCAGACTGCGGAACCGCTCGAGGAAGTGGATCGCGAAGTCGACCGACAGACCCAGCGTCAACGACGACAGCACGGCGATCGGCATGTCGTAGTCCTTGCCGACCCAGCCGATCAGCCCGTAGATCGCGACGATCGTCACCGACAGCGGGACCATGGCCAGCAGCGCCAGACGCACCGAACGGAACAGCAGCAGCATCATGAAGAAGACGAAGACGAACGCACCGAGCAGACTCTTCAGCATCCCGCTGACCATCGCCTGCTGCCAGACGACGTTGATGTAGGTCTTGCCGGCCCAGCGCGCGGTGACGCCCGCAGGCAACGGGTTGTCGTCGAAATACCGGTCGACGTTCTCGATGACTCGCGTCATCTCCTGATTGTCGCCGCTGCGAAGCTGCAACCACAGCGCCGTCTTCTTGTAGTCGGGGGTGGTCAGGTGCCACAGATCCTGAGGGCGATGGGAAGATTGGAACTGGATCAGAAGCTGTGCGGCGGCGGTCGCACTGTCGGGCAAGCGGTAGTCGCTATCGTCGCCGGTACGCAGCTCACGGTTGAGCACCTTGACGACATCGGTCAACGCGTTGACCTTGCCCACCTGGGGTGTAGCGGAAACGAACTCCTGCAATCGTTCGATGATCTGGAGCGCCTCGGGACGCAGAAAGTATTTCGCCTCGCGTTCGTACCGTTCGGCGAGGGCCATCAGTTCTTCGATGAGCGACAGGTCGGCAAGCTCGCTGTCGAACAACACGTCGTCGGCCGCGGCGGTGACGGCGGAGAACAGCTCGGCGTCCGTCAACGCCGACCCCGAGACGAGAGCGTCGATGGCGTCGACATCGATCCCCGCCAGGCCTGCGGCCTTGACCAGGACCTCGGCCTGTTCGATGAACGCGCTTCGCGCGTCGTCCGACTGTTCGAGTACCAGGAACGCGTCGTAGGTGCCGGCGAAGTGCTCGTTGAGGACCCGGTCGGCGACGCGAATCTCGTGGTTCGCCTTGAACCAGCGGAGCGGGTTGTCGTTGATCTGAATCTGCACCAGGCCCGCAACGCTGACGGCGATGAGGAACAGCGCCGTCATGACGATCGCGGGTCCACGGCGAAAGGCGAAGGCGCCCAGCCGACGGACGCCGGTGCCGACGAGCCCGCCGTCGGCCTGCGCGACGGACCGGCGACCCAGCGATGCAAGAGCGGCCGGGCTCATCCGTCCGACATAGGCCGGCAGGAAGACGATCGTGACGACGAACGCGATCAGGATCCCGATCGAAACGAACGCACCAAAAATGCGTACGGGCGGGATCGGCGTCAGCATCAGCGAGGCGAATCCCACTGCGGAGGTCAGCGAGGTCAGCAGCATCGGGCGGAAGAGGTGGGCCGTGACTTCGCGGATCAACGACCGGGGCCGGACCCCGGGCCGGTAGGCGTCGGCGAATTCCGAGAGGATGTGTACCGAGTCGACGACGGCGATGGGCATCAGGAAGATCGGAATCATCGAACTCATGATGTGTACGGTGAAACCGAAGCCGATCAGCAAGCCCATCGTCGCGATCACCGTGATCATGGCGACGACCATCGCTGCCACGACGATGCGCAGGTTGCGGAAGAACAGCCACATCAAGATCATGATCATCAGGCCGGCCAGCGGTGCCGAGATCCCCATCTGCAGGAACATGTCGTGCCCGAACGTCACCTCGGCCACCGGCAACCCGGTGATGTGAAAGGCGTCGGCGGAATCCAGTCTGTCCGTGATCTCGTGGATCTCCTGCGAGACCCGGTAGGCGATCGACTTGTCCTCGATCGGCACGTAGACCGCAGCGGCCTTTCCATCGCCCGACACGAGTGTGTTGATCATCATCGGTAGACGCTCGACCGATGAGCGGACCTCGAGGGCTCGTGCGGCGTCGTCCGGTGGCGTCGGTAGCATCCACTCGAAGACCAACTCACCCTGAGAGCCCTGTCGGATGTTGTCGGCGGTGGGTAGCGAGAGAAGGTCGACGGTGATCACGCCGTCGATCTCCTCGATGCGACGGCTGAGCTCATGGAGTGACGTAAGGGTGCGGGGGTTGTAGATGCCCTCGTCATCGGTCTCGTTGACGACGCCGACGACGATGACGTCGTGCTGGGAGAAGGTCGCTTCGACCTGATTGTGGAAGACCCGGTCTGCCTGGTCGGAAGACAGCATGTTCTCGGGGTCGGTATCGATGAGGATGTTGGGTATCAGCGACCCCAACCCGACGGTGAACACCAACAGGGCCGCAAAGACGATCCAGGGGTATTGGGCTGAGAAACGGATGATCCGGTCGTGCATGGTCGTCCTCTTTAAAGGCGTATATCAGCGATCGCTAATGTAGTGGATTTGTATATTCGCGTCAACTACATTAGCATTGTCTGATATACTTCCGTCATGAGGACACAGATGACCGAGAAATCCCCTCTAAGTGGCCCCCAACTCGAGGCGCTGCGCCCACGGGCCCTCGAAGCGGCCCGCTGGATGAAGGCCCTGGCCAACCCGAATCGGCTGATGATCCTCTGCACCTTGCTGGGAGGGGAGCTGTCGGTCAGTGAGCTGAACCAACGAGTCGAACTGACCCAGTCGGCCCTGTCGCAGCACCTCTCGGTGCTTCGCCGCGATGGGCTGGTGGCGACCCGTCGCGAGGCCCAGACGATCTACTACTCCCTGGCCGACGAGAGCGTGTCACGGGTCATCGAGATCCTGCACAACCGCTTCTGTGGTGCCGGGTAGCCGTCTCCGCTGCCCAGCCTGGGGGCCCATCACTGCCGTTATTCGGTGCAGCGGCTACGGCTTCTCCTCTGACCCCACCTCTCCATCCAGCGTGTAAAGGTTGTACCAGCTCATCATGTACAGCATGGTTCGCATGTAGTTGGACGGTTTGGTGCCGGTGCCGTGGTACTGATCATTGAAGCGCAGCAGCTTCGCCGGTACCCCCAGCATCTTCAGCGCTGCGTAGTACTCCTCCGATTGCGCCATCGGTGTACGCAGGTCCTGCTCGCCGGTCATGATCGCCGTGGGGGTCTTGACCTTGTCGGCATACATGATCGAGGAGTGACGTAACCAGTCCGACGGGTCCTCCCAGAACGGCTTCTGAAAGAAAGAATGGGTGAAGCTGGGGATATCCGTGGTGCCGGCCATGCTGAGCCAGTTGGTGACCGGGCACCGCACGGCCGCCGCCGCAAAACGATCGGTGTGGCCGATGACCCAGCTCGAGAGCACGCCGCCGCCGCTACAGCCCCCCACGTACATCCGCTTCTCGTCGATGTTCCCCTGGCCGATGACGGCATCGACGCCACCCATCAGGTCGAGGTAGTCCACACTTGGATAGGCATGATCGATCGCCTGGGAGAAGGCTTCGCCGTAGCCCGTGCTGCCACGCGGGTTGGTGTACAGCACGACGAAGTCGTTCGCGGCGTAGACCTGATACTGGAAGTTGAATCGGCCCACGTACATGGCGAACGGGCCACCGTGGATTTCCATGATCAGCGGGTACTCTTTTTCAGCGTCGAAATTCGGCGGTCTAACGATCCAACCGTGGGCGCGGTTGCCGTCCGAAGCCTCGTACCAGATCTCCTCGTGGGTCCCGAGCGTGATGTCACCCAACAGGTCGCTGTTGATCGAGGTCAGTCGGGTGGTCGCGCCGTCCGCGTCCAGCGCAAGCGCGTACACGTCACCAGGCTCGAAATACGAGCTCTTGACACCGACCCCGACGCTGGTGGCGCGGTTGGTCGATTGCAGCCCGATCGAGTGTTTGCCGGTGGTGACAGCCCGAACAGCTCCCTTCGGGTCGGAATAGAAGACGTTGATGTAACCCTCGTCCTGAGCGGTGAAATAGACGCCTCGATCGTTGGCGGCCCAGATCAGCGACGTTGGCGGACGATCGAAGCCAGCCGTGACCAGCCGGGCGTCGCCGCCGTCGCTTGCCATCATGTGGATGCGTGGCATCTCGTAGGTGATGTTCGACCGGGCGTAGCCCGTGTACGCGATCCGACGGCCGTCGTTCGAGACGACGGGTCCCGTCCAGTAGCCGTCTTCCGAGGTCAACTGTCGCATCTGTTTGTTGGTGGTATCGATCGAGAAGATGTCGGCGCGTCGGTAGGCGAAGTCGACGTCTTCTTCCTTCAATCCATCGAAGACGAGTGTCTTGCTGTCCGGCATCCAGCTCAGGCCGGCACCCTGGTAGAGCCCGTCAAACTGGGCCCCGACGTTCCATTCGCCGTCGGTGAGTTGCCGCGCGGTGCCCGACTCGGCCGGGACAACGAAGAGATGTGAGAACCCGGGATCCGTGAACCCGACCCGATCCTGCCGGTAATGCAGCCGGTCGAGGATCCGTGGCGGTTCGCTCCACACCGCGCCTTCCGGAGCCTCGGGCATTTCGATCTCCCAGTTGTCCTTCGCCGGTACGATGGCGACAAACGCGATCTGTTTGCCGTCCGGGGACCAGGTAGGGGAGGATGGTGAGAGATCGATGCGCGTCACCTGCGAGACGGCACCCTCGTCATCCATCCAGCGGACAAAGAGTTGAGGCTTGTCGTTGTCGCCACCGGCAATAAACAGGATCCGATCGCCACTGGGCGACCAGCGTGCGTTGGATCCCTCGACGAGTGCGCGATGGCGGGAGCCGTCCGCGTCCATGACCCACAACGCAGAGGCCCACCTGTCCGCTTTCTGGTCGACCCAACGCCGCGTGTAGACGATCTGTTTACCATCGGGGGAAATCTGCGGATCGGCGACCTGTTCGAAGTCGAGGTAGTCCGCGACTTTCAGAGTTGTTGTCTCCGCGGCGGCGGCCATCGAGACGCCGACTGCCAGCAGAAGAAAAAACATCGCCCCAGAGGCCTGAGTGCGCTTGGCTGGATTCATGGGTATTCCTCTCTTACCGGGAACTGCCCCCGGGGAACTGCGGGCGCAAGTGTAACAAGACCGAAGAAAGTGGAATACAATCAAGACAGAGTCCTGATTTCGTCGAGACCTGACAAGGAGTGTCGCCATGAGGTACCGATCTCATTTTGCTCTGTTGGGTGTTGTGTTGATCTGCTGCGCGGGGTGTGCGGTCTATCAGCGTCAGATCAAGAGCAACGCACTGGAATACCTTTACCCCAAAGGCAGCGAGGAGGTCGCTCCTGCTGACGTCAGTCTGGAGCTTCCGCTACGAGTGGGTGTCGCCTTCGCGCCGGCGACAACTCCCGCGACGGAAGCATTCAGTGCGACTCAGAAGCAAGCGCTTCTCGAACGGGTCGCCGAGGCGTTTCGCAGCCACGAGAGCATCCGCCATGTTGAAGCGATTCCTGCCGGCTACCTGACGCAAGGCGGTGGGTTCGATGACCTGGATAGGCTGGTATCTGCCTTCGGTATTGATGTCATCGCACTGGTCTCCTACGACCAGTTCCAGTTTAGCGAGAGCGGGCGCAGCTCGTGGGCCTACTGGACGCTGATCGGTGCCTACGTCGTCCGGGGCGAGAAGAACGAGACGCGCACGCTCCTTGATGCCGTCGTCTACGACATCCCATCGAGGGCGATGTTGTTCCACGCACCGGGAGAGAGCTCGCTTGGCGGAAAGTCTGCGCCGGTCGAGGTCGGCAAGAAACTGCGGCAGGCAAGCGAGGAAGGCTTCGAGCGCGCCATCGATGATCTGATCACAAACGTGAGCGTTGAACTCGAGGCGTTCGCGGTGCGGGCCGCCACCGGAACCGTGCGCGGCGCGGGCACGCCGGCGATCACCATCGTCGATGAGAAGGGCAACCCGGTGAGGAGCGGCGGTGGCGGTGCCGGAGCGCTTGACGTATTCGGGCTCCTCGCGGCGGCGCTTCTGGGCGTCTCTGCGTGGGCGACTCGACGGGAGACGGGCCCGCGAGGGTGAAGGCGCCATTCACGTTGGCGCTGGTCGCATTCAGTGCGTTCGTGTCTTTCTTTCCCGGGGCGGTCGAAATCCTGGAGTTCGACCGCGGGGCTGTAGCCCGTGGTCAGGTGTGGCGCCCGCTTACAGGCCAGCTCGTGCACTGGACTCCCCGAATGGCCGTGCTCGATCTCGGAGTGCTACTGGGACTGGGTATCTGGCTCGAACGACATTCGCGAAGGGTCTTGCTGTCCACGCTCGTAGTATCCGCGGCGCTGGTAGCGGCCGGTGTCCAGTTCATCGCTCGCGAGTTGGTCTACTATCGCGGCAGTTCCGGTCTGGCGACGGCGGTCTTTATGGGGGTCGCGCTGGTTGTGCTGTCGGACAAGCGACGAAGTCCGCGGTGGCGCATCCTGAGTCTACTCTCGATTCTTCTGCTCGGAGTAAAGATCCTCTGGGAGACACAACACCACGGACTCGTCGCCGCCGGAAGTCTACCGAGCGGCGTCCAGGTCGTTCCGATCGTTCATCTACTCGGAGCGATCGGAGCCGTTGGAGTCTATTCGGTTCTTAGAAGCGACGCGCCACACCGAGCTTGATTTGCACCGGGTCCACGCCGATGTCGCTGCCACTGTCGATACCCAGATCGGACGTCAAGTAGCGCAAGGCGGCCGAGAATTTCCACGACGAGTCGCCGAGCGGGACATCGATTCCGAAGTTGGCGCCGAGTGTGAAATCATCATCCACGGGGACGTCGCCGGGGAACAGGCTGGTCGAGATGTCGTCCCACATCACGTAACCGATCGTCGGACCGATGTAGAGGTCGTAGGATTTCTCGGGCATCAACTGGAAGTTTCCGTTGACCGTCAGAGCCGTCCAGGTCGTTTCGCCGAAGTCGAGTGTCGGGAAACCCATCTCCTTGACGGTGATGTCATGGTCGGCGATCTCGATCCCCGGTTCGATCCCGAAGCGAGGGCTGACGGGGAACTCGAAGCTGAGGAAGAACCCGGTGGAGCCGTCCAGCTCCGTGGTTTGTCCCGCATCGGTCGAATCGCCCGACGGACTGCTGGACAGTAATCCGAATCGAACACCGCGTTCCGCGTCTCCAGCGGTGACGGGGAGCCCGGCGATTGCGAGAATCAACATACCGATTCCGATCAATGCTATGGATTTCGCTCTCATCTGATCCTCCAGCTGCTTCGGTTATCTGCGGAGTACCGCACGATTCGTCCGGCAAACCCCCCGCACGTTTACTGTCGCGCACACGGCCCACGAAGGCAAGGGCTACCGCCCGATTCGAGGGCTGCAATGGGGACGCTTTTGATCCGTTATTCAGCTTCCCGTCCAACCCAAAAAACGCAATAATAACTTTACATCCAACCGGATCCGCTCCGAAGGAGAAGAGTCATGCAAAGGTCCAGACGTTGGTCGATCGCGACCTTACTGGCAATCGGTTTGATTGCCGTTGTTTCCTCTGTTAGTGCCCAGTCGATGATCGACCTGGAAGTTGACGGTGAGTTCACCGGCACGATTGCGGGAGCCGGCTCGGTCCAGGCGCGATTCTTCGCGACCCAAGGAGCCGCGCTGCGTCTGGACGTGCGAGCCGATTCCGGAACCACCCTCCAGCCGATGGTGGTCTTCCGTGACGGTGTCGGAGCGGACATCGGAGGTAGTACACAGAACCTCAGGTGGTTACCCTTCGGCAATCTCATTCACTACGTGACGGTTCCAGCCGACGGGTTCTACACGGCAAGGATCAGCGCCGTCTCCGGTGACGGTGACTTCTGGGCCCATCTGACGGGCAACTCGACGGCTCCTGCCGTGACCGCAACCTTGTTCGGCACGGTGACGGACGCCAGCAACGCCGGGCTGATCAACGGTGCGACGGTGCTGGTAGACGGCGCCGCATTCGACACCACGGATGCCAACGGCGATTACTCCGGTCTTCTGACACCCGGCACCTACGACATGACGTTCCAGGCGATGGGCTACGACGACCGTATCGAGTCGGTGACGATGGCCGACATGGATGTGGAGCTGAACGTCAGTCTGACTCCCGTCGTGGCCGCCTCGGTTTCCACCGAAACCACCGGCGACCCGGTGTTCGGTGGCATGGTGACCGCCATGGCCACGATTGCGACAGAGCCCGGTGTCACGGTCACTTCGATCCAGTGGACCCAGACATTCGGTACTCCGGTGATGATCGCCGGCGCAACCACCGACACGGCGACGGTGACCCTCGGTAACGTCGCCGACTACAAGGACGAGCTGATTCACGTCCTGTCGGAACCGCCGATCGGCCCGGAAGACCTTCCACCTAACGTGCCCGTTCCGGAGGGCGAGTTCCCCGGTGGATTGCAGGATCGCCTCCAGGTCGTCGCAGCCAGCCACTTCGCCCTCGAGAAAGCCGGCTTGGTCGTTTTGGAAGTCGAGGTCACGACCGACGCAGGCGTGTTCACAGACGAGGTAGAGATTCACACGGACCTGCCCTGGCCCGTGGCCACCGGGCTACGGAACGTCCCGATCGGACTTCCGGTGCTGCTCCATGGAGTGGAACAGGGCTCCTACCTCTGGAGTCTCAGCGAGCCGGCCGGTTCGCTTGCGACGCTGACTGACGAAACAACCCAGACACCTTATTTCACGCCAGATGTATCCGGGTTGTATCGCCTCGAGGTCATGGATCCCGTCACCTTCGGCGTCGCTGCGACTCTGGAAGTCTATGCCGGCACCTACCGAGGTGTGATCGTTGGCCAGAGGACGGACGGCACCCCGATCTCCGATACCGCCTGTACGTTCTGCCACAACGATGGATTGGCACCGGACAAGTTCACACCGTGGGAACAGACCGGCCACTCCCAGATCCTGGGCGACTATCTGGACACCGGGACCCACAACCGTACATCTTGCTTCGATTGTCACGCGACAGGGCATAACACGGCGGCGGACAGCGGCGGCATGGACGATGCGTCCGACTATCAAGATTTCCTGGACGCAGGACTGCTCAATAATCCGGGCGACAACTGGACGACGATGCTTGCCCAGTTCCCGGAGGCCGCGCGTTTGAGTAACGTTCAGTGCGAGAGCTGTCATGGCCCGCAAAACACCAACGCCCACGGCTTCGCCGGACCCCTCGGTGATCCCCGTATCAGCCTATCGGCCGACGTCTGTGGCAGCTGCCACGGCGAACCGGCGAGGCACGCGCGCTTCCCGCAGTGGCAACTCAGCGGTCACGCCAACTACGAGTTGGCCATCGATGAGGCAGGTAGCGGAAACTGCTCGCGCTGTCATACGGCCAACGGCTTTCTGGCCTGGTTGCCGGTGTTGACCGGCGAGGTGCCCGGTGACCCACTCGACAACGTCAACGTGACCTGGACCGAGGACGAGTCCCATCCCCAGACCTGCGTCACCTGCCACGACCCGCACGACGCGGGCACGAGCAGTGGCAACAACCCGGACGTAAACATCCGGATCAGTGGCGATACACCTCCACTGATTGCAGGTTTCCAGGCGAACGACGTCGGACGAGGCGCAGTCTGCATGACGTGTCATAACTCACGGCGTGGTTTGCGCAACGACAGCACCTTCGATGCCCTATCGGCCTCGGAGAAAGCGCGAGCGCCTCACGGAGGCGTACAGACCGATGTGCTGATGGGAGAGAACGCGTTCTTCGTCGAGGTTGGGGCACCCGGTGGTCACGCGACGACCGGGGATACCTGTGTGGACTGTCACATGAAGTCGACCCCGCCGCCGGAACTTCTCTCCTACAACTCCAACGGCGCAAACCACACGTTCTACGCGGAGTTGACGATTTGCTCCGATTGCCATAGCCCGTTCCTGCTGGCCGCCGATATCCAGGACGGCGTCGAGCAGCTCTTGGGTCAGCTCGAGGAGTACGTGCTGGCCGGCCACCTGGATCTGTTGGATGAACAGATCGCATTGGGGAACACGATCGACTTCAACGGTGATGTCACCGTGACGGATGTCGCGGACATCGACGAGATCGTGTTCGGTTCGTTCCGCGGACGCCAGGCGATCGGTGTGACCGTCAGCGGTGTGGACTATGGCTTCTTCCGCTTGCCCGACATCGATGTGGTCGGCGCGACGACGGTTACGCTGCCGGAAGTCGCCGATGACGTCCTGCTGAAGGCCGGTTGGAACTGGAATCTGATTAACTACGACGGCAGCATGGGGATCCACAACCCGTTCTACTCCAGTGAACTCCTGATTGCGGCGCGGGATGAGATGATCGCGCTGTTGTCGGGCGGTGGAGCACGACGTCGGGCAGATTCCGTGACGGGTGATTCCGACGGGACTCGGCCCGGACCGCGGCAGAGATTGCTGCGACCCGGATCTCTGCGGTAACGTACGCTCTGACAACGGTGAATCGCACCACGCAGATCTGAACGATCTGCGTGGTGCCACTCCGACACGGGGGACGGATGCCATGCGAATCGTCGTATTCCTGCTCGGTGGGTTGCTTCTGGTCGGCTCCGCGGTGGCGTTCGCCCAGGACGGAGAGTCCGACTGCGCCTTCTGTCACGAAGACACGGTGAAGGCCTTTCAGGGGACCGAACACGCCAGGGGGCCGGGCTGGGATCCGGCGACGGGCTGTCAGTCTTGCCACGGCCCCGGTGACGAACACATGGAGACCGGCGAAGTCGAGTCGATCATCCAACCGTGGCTGCTGTCCAGAGAGGAAGCATCGGATCAATGTGTCACTTGCCATCAGCGGATGGAGCGGCATTTCAGCGGCAGCCAGTCGGCTCATCAGCTAAACGAGGTTGGCTGTCTCGACTGCCATGAAGTCCACCAGGCGGTCGAGCACCTGCTGGTCGCGGAGCCCGTCGAGTTGTGTTCCAGTTGCCATGCTGCGATGGCCTCGCAGTTCGACCGCCCACGGAGCCACCCCCTCGAGCGGGCAGGGGACGCATGTTTGACCTGTCACTCGCCTCATGGCTCTCTCATCTCTCGCGGCGGGATGCCGGCAGCCGTTCAGACCTGCGAGTCGTGCCACTCAGAGAAGGTCGGCCCCTTCGTCTACGATCACGGCACCCTACTCCCCGACGGTTGCGCCTCGTGTCACGAGGTTCACGCCTCGACCAATCGCCATCTGTTGAGTCAATCCTCCCAGGCAAATCTGTGTTACGAGTGTCACAACGCCAACGTGACTCCAGGTTGGCATAGTGCCGATCGGTTCGTCACCCAGAAGTGCTCTGCCTGCCATTCGGCAATCCACGGTTCAAACACCAATCAGTTCTTCCTGGAGGACTAGGGCATGGCACACACCGCACATGCAATCGGAGTCTCTCTGTTGGCCGTCTGTCTGGCCTTCGCGCCGACCCTCGCAGCGGAGAAGGATCGGGACCTTGAAGGAAACGTCGAGATCACGGTCCGTGACGTCAGTCAGGATGGCAGCGTCGATCGTTACAACGAGGATTTCGACGGGCTCGACTCGGGCGTTCGACTGTCCCATCTGGATCTGGATTGGCTCAATCTCGACACGAAGTTTGCCGACTATCTGCGCGTCGAAGCCGACGGGCTCGGCGGCGATCCCTACGAACGGACGATGGTCCGGTTCGGTCGAAGTAACCTCTACGACCTGCGCCTGACCTATCGAAGTCAGGACACGATCTACGATCTCTCCGATCTGGTCGGCGACCTGGATCGCAATTCCTGGGACTCTCGACGACAGACCATCGATACGAAGTTCAAGTTCCACGCGACGGACGCGATCGAGTTGTACGTGGACTATCAACGAATTGAACGGGACGGCAGCTCGCAGGTGGTCGAGGAAATCAACACGGAGTTGTACACCTTCGACTCGCCGCTGGATCAATCGGTGGATCGTGTCTCGGTCGGTGGCCGCTTCGAGATCGGTCGTGTCGATCTTCATTTCCGGCAGATGCTGCGTCAGTACGACTACCGATTCGACACCAGCACCGCGGACAACTCCGGCTTGACCTCCGGCAATTTTGCCCGTCTCGACATGTACAACCGGCTGCAGGACGATCGTGGCGAGACGGATCTGTCGACCCTGACGGTGAGCGCTCCTCTGGGCCAGCGGGCACACGTCAGCGCCAGTGTCTTCGGGACCTTCCTGGGCGACGAGACGCTGACGAGCGACGCGACGTTCAACGCAGAGGGCAGCGCCTCGGTGGGCGTTTGCTCGATCAGCGGAACCGTCTGCAGCGGGGTCATGCCGTGTGACACGGGGATCCCAGGCAACATCTGTATCCCCGACGCCTACAGCGTCACCGACGGCACCAATCAGGCGGACATCGAGGCGGACTTCCTCGTGCTGGATGTCGACTTTTCCGTGCAACTCAAGGACGGTCTCGATCTGCATCTCCAGGGCCGAACCCTGGAGCGCGACGTGCAGTCGACCCACGTGCGTGACCTGGATGGCAATGGGGTCGCCGACGATCTCGAGGGCACCGTGCAGGACACGGTGGCCGGGAGTATCACGAGCGTCGACTACTCGCTGGATACGTTGACCGCACTATTCGATTACCGCCCCTCGGATCGTTACCGCTTCCGGTTCGGCTACCGAACGATTAATCGCGAGCTGGAACGAGAGGGATTCGAATTCGGTACCAACGACGCCCGCAATACCCCGTTCGAGTCGGACTCCGACGGGACGGTGATTCTGGGAGCGACGCTGCAGCCTAGCGATTGGTTCCGGCTCGACGCCAATTATGAAGAGGGGGACATCACCCAGGCGTTCACGGCCGTTGCGCCGATGGAGACCAATCGCGTCCGGGTTCGCGCTCGTTTTACTCCGCAGCCTGACCTGCGTATCGACGTTCGGTACAGCGGGTACGAGAACACGAATCTTGGCATCGATTTCCGTCAGGCGGATGACTGCACGACCCCCGGCGCGGACATCGAGAGTGGTTGTTGGACCGGAAGAGCCGAAGGCACGACCTATTCCGGGCGCGTCTGGCATCGACCTTCATCGGCGTTGGATTACTGGTTCAGCTGGTCCCAGAACGACGTGGACAGCGCGTTCCGCATCCGCTTCGATACCGAGGTGTTCTTCAATAGCGCCGAGAACGGCGATTCGATCTACGACAGCCAGAGCACCGAGTTGGCAGCTCAGGTGAACATCAACTGGTCGGATCAGTGGAAGCTGTTCTTCAGGACGAGTATGAACGATGCAAGTGGACATAACCGGATCGCCGGTGTGACGTTCTCCAACAACATCGACATCATGCAGGACTATTCCGATTTCGAGGTGGGCCTGACGCACACGTTCGATAACGGTGTGTACGTCGGCGGGCGCCTTCGGATGTTCGACTACAACGACGTCAATGACCGGATGGATTACGACGGTGACATCTTCGCTCTGACGGCGGGTCTCAGGTTCTGAGACTAGCGGTCGGCGATCAGCGCATCGCGCAGCCAGTTCAGTGCCGACCGGCGATAGGTTCGGACCGTGGGTTCGCCGATTCCCATCCGCCGTGCGGTCTCGCGGATTGATCTTCCGGCCAGGTCGTGGTGCGCGACGGCGGCAAGCCACTTCGGGTGGATCTCGGCCAGTTGGTGCAACACGTCGTGGAGTGCATGGTCTGTCTCCTGGGTTCGCGTCGCCGTCGACTCGTCCCGGCAAGCGTCCATGTTCTCGACCGCGACCGGTAACGTCCCACCACCACGCTTGAGCGCGGTCTCGCGGCGACGTCGATCCCTGGCGACGCTTCGCATCGCCAGCGCCATTACGAAGATGAATGCACGGAGTCGTTCGTCTTCGCGCCCGCTGTCGAACCGACGTCGACGGTATCGAAGATAAGAGTCGTGGACCAGAGACGCCGGGTCCAGCGTACTCGTCGAGCCGCAGAGCCTTCGAGCGATGCGACACAACTCGTCGTAGGCCGTCTCGAACAGTTGATCCGTATTTGCGATAGTACCCACGTTCACGCCTCACTCCGAGTGTACGACCGCAATCCACGGTACTTCGACCCTACGAACGCAACCGTGCGGGGCATACCCAGCGACAATCGAATTTGGGCGTTATAAATGCCGGTTGCCTTCCCAGTTAAGAAACCAGATGCAGGAGATCGCTGAGCGAGGGAGGTGACCGGATGCAACCTGACGAACGGATCTCGAACGCGTGTTTGCTTGTCGCGGTTGCGTTGTGTCTCACCACGCCGGCCCGAGCGGATCGAGACGCGGGCAGAAGCCACGAAGTGGAGATCTATCGCTACGAAGTGGCACCGACCGTGGTTCTGGGTCCTCGCGCAAAGACAGAGATGACAAGAACGCCATTCGGCAAGCTAGGAGTGGACGCCTACCTCGTGGTTATTCGATTGAACCCGGGCGAGCGTTTCGTCTCGGCCCGCGCGGAGATGCGCGACGGGTTCATCTGTAAGCCGCGTCGCGGACGGGGCAAGAAGATCGCAGGAAAGATCGCTACCTACCTGGGCTCCAAGATCGTGTTTCGCAGCGCGGCGCCCAAACTGAGCGAAACCATCGCACTGGTCTCGGAGCTGGTCCCTCTCAACACCGACAGCGCCATTCCGACACCCGGTGTCCGGCGACGCATGGTCCTGAAACCCGAAGACGTCGTCCATCAGGAAGGCTATGTCGCGGTCTTACTCGTCGCGGCGGCAGGGCCGTTTACTCGCCTGGAAGTTGTACGCATCGTCACGCGACCGGCCGAGGGTCGCGGCAAACAAACCCGTGGCCGTGGCCAGATCGTGGCGTTTCCGGATATTACCGACGAGCCGATGACCGGCGATCGGATCCGATCGATCATGGCCGGGAAGGAGCAGGACTTTAGTTCGCGGTAGGGTCATGGGCAGGTGTCAGACCAGGCCTCGTCGGATCGCCTCGCGTACCGCGGCGGCCACCGAATGGACCTGCAGCTTGCCGTAGACTGCGCGTACGTGGCTGCGCACGGTCTCGATACCAATGCCGAGCTGTTCGGCGGCTTCCTTGTACTTGCGCCCATCGACCAGGCAGCGCAGCACCTGCTGTTCGCGCTCGGTCAAGTTGAGCCGCGTCGGCGGTGAACCGACGGCGGCCGTACTGCCGGTTCGCAGCAACCCGAGAACCGTACTGGCCACGGCGGGCGTCAGGGGTGCGCCCCCGTCCACCACGCTTCGCAGCTGGAACAGCAACTCACGCGCGTGAGTCTTCTTGAGCAGGTAGCCATTAGCACCGGCCGCAATTGCCTCGACGATCACGCTGGGCTCCTCGAAAACCGTCAACACGACGATGGGCAGCTCGCGGTCCAGTTCGCGAAGCTGCTCGGTTGCGCGGATCCCGCTCATTCCACCCAGGCTGATATCCATCAAGACGAGGTCCCAACCCTCGATCCGTTCGTCGGTTGCTCTGCGAGTGGCCTCGGCCAGCGCGGCCTCGGCGGAGCCGTAGCTACCGCATAATTCGAAGCCGGGAGCGTGCCCCATGAGGGTCTCCAGTGTTCGGCGGAAACCGGGATCGTCCTCGACAGCGACGACTCGAATGGGAGATTGGGTGCTCATCGTGGGTCCTCCGCACGGGGCCTGAAGTGCAGCTCAAGTCGGCAGCCGACGCCCTTGCCGGTCCGCATCGAAAGCCGAGCCCCGATCGTCCGGGCACGTTTTCGCATGCTCTCAAGTCCTAGCCCTGCGCTTGCGGATTCGTCCTCAAAACCGACGCCGTCATCGACGATGCGAAGAATCCAGGCGTCGGCATCGGGCTCGAGAGCGACGCGAACCTTCGTGGCCTGCGAGTGCTTCGCCGCGTTGTGTAACGCTTCGGACGCGATGGCGTGGATCTGACGCCGCACTTCCAGTTGCAAGCGGATCACCGGGACCGGATCGGGGAAACTGAACTCGACCGCGGTGTCGCCGGCGCTGAGCAGGTCCGAGGCGCGCTGGCGAAGGAACAGGGCAAACCCGGGAAGGTCGACGGACGAGGGGCGCAGCGTCCAGACGATGTCCGACAGCGAGCGGGACAGGCCGCGCGAGATCTCGCCGACTCGGGCGGTGACTTCACGCCTCTCTCCTGAGTCCATCGCGTCACCGCCGGCAAGGTCGGTCAGCAAGCCGATGCTCCCGAGGCCCGCGCCTAACTCGTCGTGGAGGTTCATCGCGATGTCCGTGCGCTGGCGTTCGAGCCGGACCTGCTGTCGGGTGCGTTGCCACTGCACGAGCAGCGCCGCGATCGCCGCGACCCCCATTATCGCGACCCAGAACACGGGCCGTTGCCAGATCGGACTACGTATCTCGAAACGAAAGTCCGCGGGACGCGCGGACCAGGTCTCGCCGTCCAGCGACGCACGCACCTCGATGCGATAGTCTCCGGGACCGAGATCCACGAATCGATACGAACGCCCGCGTGAGGGATTCCACGTGCCGCTCGAATCGGCTCGAACCTCGTAACGCACCGACGCGGGGTCGCGATAGGCCGGCGCGGCCCAACTCAACTCGATCCGGCGTGTTGTGGCCGGTAAGACCTGCGTCGCACCGGGCGACAAATCCCGACCATCGGCACGGAACCCGGTGGCGAACACCGACGGCGGCGTGACGGGCCGTTGACGTGCGTGAGGCGGGATTTCGATCGCCGACGTCATGCCCGACACCCACAACGTGCCGTCCGGTTCGTCGAGTGCGTTAAATGTCATCCAGTTCGGGACGCCGATCCACGGGCCCAGCCGCTCGACAACACGCGCCTGATCGCCGTCGAGTGTGATCCGGACCCTGTCCAGGATCGTCACCACCCAGATGCCGCCGCGAGGGGAGACCGAGAATCCCTGGATGGTGGGCGTTCCCAGCTCCGACTGGCCTACGACATCCTCCCAGACATCGCCGCTGCGCCGGACCAGCCCTCGATCGCGTGTGCCGAGCCACGGAACGCCGTCGATGATCTTGAAGTCATTGAGTTCACCCGCGCCGTCGATCGTCTGGCAGTTCCACTCACCATCGAGTGCGCTGCGGTTGGCGTTCAGCGTGCCTTCGCAGAACGGGCCATAGCGAAACGCCATCGAGACCCGGCCATCGCGAACGCTGAGCCCCTTGATGATCGCGGTCTCCATCGCGAGCGTCGCGACGGCTTGCGGTGCTTCCCCATCACGGGGCACACACCAGAGCGTGTTGAAGTAAGCGATCCACAACGCTCCGGACTCGTCGGTCGCGTAGGCGCCGGTGTACACGCCGAAGTCCCGTGTTAGGTGGTGTGTCCATTGGCCATCGCGGTACTCGAGCAGCGCCGTACGGCGACGTGGCGTGTCGGGATACTGGACGGCGACGAACCAGAACGTCCCCCAGGGCGAAACGCCTCCCCAGTCGAAGATGTGGTAACCGTCCGGGGTCAGGTCATCCCACTGGCCGCTCTGGCGACGCAACTGGGGGCCTCGCCAGCGGCCGACGAGGATCTCCGACCCGACGCGGTGAACCCGGCGCGTCCCGAACTGTTCCGTCCATAGCACGACGTCTGGCTCGGTGAACTGGTACGTGCCCCGAAAACTCGTTAACCAGAGGCTCTTCTCGTGGTCCACGACGGCCGAGCCGCCGGTTTCAAAACCCTGATCCGGGCCGAGGACCTCGACTTGATTCCAGTCGTCCGTGATCCGGAGGACCTCACCGGTCGCAACGGCCCAGAGCGTGTCCTCGCGGAAAACAAGTCCGGTCCAGCGTCTACCGACTTCCGCTGCTTGATAGACGGGGCGCACCTGTCCGCCCTCCACCAGGTAGACGCCATGGTTCGGACCGAAGCGCAGACTGAACGCCTGCGTGTGCGCGTCCTTGACGGCGATGCGCATCACCCGGCCCTGCAACCCGGAGGCCCACGTCTCGGCCGTGTGGTCCGGATACACACGAACGAAGCTTCCCTCCCGCGTACCGACGAACGCCCCGCCATCCGGTGCGCCACGCACGCGGATCGCCATTTGACCTCTGAGTGCGGACTCGTCGATCGTCGTCCAGCCGTCCGTAGTTCTTCGATACAAGCCGTCGTCGGTGCAGAGCCACAGGCTGCCGTCGGCGGCGTAGTCGGCATCCTGCAGGTCCGTGAAGGGCGCTCCGTCCGGTCCGAGGACCGTCTCGAGGCCGTCGGCGTTGACTTCGTAGGCCGATCCACCTGCGGCGACCGCGACGAGCCGGCCGTCCGGGTCACGATTGATGCTGTGGATGACCGTGCGCACCACGTCCCGGCCCCATGGCACGACTTCCCGACCGTCGAAGCGGTGCACGCCCTCCTCGCTGGCCAGCCACAGAAAGCCGCGTTCGTCGTGCGTCAGGTCCCAGATCTGCCTCGGCATGCCTGGATGGTCGGACCAGTCGCGTCGGTAGCGCTCCTGGGCAAGCGCAGGGGAGATCACCCCACAGAAGGCGGCGACGGCACATACGACGATCGCGACGTGGAAACCCCTCATGGGGGGAAGCATACGGGGAACGGCGAAGAAAAAGGATCCCCCGATGATGGGAGTCTCGCGAAAACGGGTTTCACGTCACGTTTCGGTACTGCATCATACGTGGCGGGATGGTCTGCGTTTGTTGCTGTGGAATGAAGCGAGATGTCCGGCAACCAGCATCGGTGGCCATTCATGACACGCATCAGTAAGATGCCCCCTCCCCATGAACGACAAATCGACATCCAAGTTTGCCGCTCTCGGTCTGGCTCCGCCCGTGCTGGCCGCACTGGAGAAGATCGGCTACGAACAGCCGTCTCCGATTCAGGCCCAGAGCATCCCGTATCTCCTCGAAGGGCGGGATCTCCTGGGGGTGGCACAGACCGGTACGGGGAAGACCGCCGCGTTTGCCTTACCGCTTTTGACACGCGTCGATCTGAAGAAGGCGACCCCGCAGATCCTGGTGCTCACCCCGACCCGCGAGCTTGCGATCCAGGTCTCCGAGGCGTTTCAGCGCTACGCCAGCCAGTTGAAGGGCTTCAGGATCCTGCCGATCTATGGCGGTCAGGAGTACGGCGGTCAGTTACGGCAATTAAGTCGCGGCGTCCATGCAGTGGTGGGAACACCCGGCCGGGTCATGGATCACCTAAGTCGTGGAAGCCTCAAGCTGGACGGGTTGAAGACCCTGGTCCTGGACGAGGCCGACGAGATGTTGCGCATGGGATTCCTCGATGATGTCGAGTGGATCCTGCAACACGTCCCGGACGAGCGTCAGACCGCATTGTTTTCAGCGACGATGCCACGCCCGATTCAGAAAGTGGCGCAGACCTACCTGACCAACCCAAGGGAGGTCCGTGTCGCGGCCGAAACCGTCACCGTGGAACACACGGAACAACGGGCCTGCATGGTCCGCGGCCACGACAAACTGGATGCTCTGACTCGACTCCTCGAAACGGTCGACTTCGACGGCATGCTGGTCTTCGTGCGAACCCGAACCGCCACCGTGGATCTGGCCGAACGGATAGAGGCGCGAGGATTCGCCTGTGCCGCCCTCAACGGCGACATGAGCCAGCCCGCCCGCGAGCGCACCGTCAACGGCTTCAAGACCGGCAAGCTGGATATCCTGATCGCGACCGACGTGGCCGCCCGTGGGCTCGATGTCCCTCGCATCAGCCATGTCGTCAACTTCGATATCCCTCACGACATCGAGGCCTATATCCATCGAATCGGACGCACCGGGCGTGCGGGGCGGGATGGAACGGCCATCACCTTCGTGACGGCGCGGGAGAGTCGACTCCTGCACGCGATCGAGCGGGCCACACGGTCGCCGATCGAGTGGCTCGACGTCCCCGGCAGCAAGCAGCTGGCCAAACGCCGGATCGAGGCTTTCAAGCAGCAACTCACCGCGATCCTCACGGGTGACGAGGACCTGGACTTCTTCAGAACCGTGGTCAAGGAGTTCGCCGACGAGAGTAGCTGTACGTCCGACGACGTCGCCGCGGCTCTCACGTTTCTTGTTCAGCAGAAACGGCCGTTGCAGCCGCCGCCGGACACGACCCGTCCCGCGAGGAATACGCGTACGCGGAGTGAACGACCGCGGCAGGAAGATCTGGAGAGCTACAAGATCCAGGTCGGCCGAGCCCATGGTGCCACGGCGGGACACATCGTCGGCGCGATCACCAACGAGGCCGGCCTCCAGGGCAGCGCCATCGGCAGAATCAAGATGTTCGACCGCTACAGCATCGTCGATCTCCCCCGCGGCCTGCCGGCGAAGGTCGTGCAACATCTAAGGAAGGTTCGCATCCTGCAGCAGCCGCTGTTGATCCAGCTGGACACTGGGCCCCGTGGCGGTGGCAAACCGCGACCCTTCGTGAAGGGCAGGAAGTTCGCGGGGAAGCCAAAACCCCGAGGAAAGGCCAGGCCGAAGGGGTAGAATCCTTTGTCACCGCTTCGTCAGCGAACCGTCACGACGCCGTCAGGCGTCGATGTATCGCGTCCGGTAACCTCCATGAATCAAGGAGAACACCGTGAGGCATTCTAAAACCCTCTTCCGCAGCTCCCTCGTCATCACAGCCGCCGTGGCCGTCGCTCTCACGCTGGCGCCATCCAATCGCTGCCGACTAACTACCTCCGAGCTCTACGCCAAGACGTTTGACCATCACTGGGAGCGCCTGCGCGACGACTATCCGTATTTCGAGCTGTACGACGTCGACTGGGATCAGGAGCGGGCCGAGCACCGGCCCCGTGCTCTAGCCGCCGAAAACGCCGACGAGTTCGCCTGGGAGTTGGCGCGCATGCTGTCGGTGCTGACGGACCCCCATGTCTCGTTCATACCCTCCATGGATACGATCAAGGGGCGTTGGTCCATCCCGGATCTCGAGACAGAGATGATCGAGCGACGTTTTTATGTGATGGACTGGCCCGAAATTCCAGAGTCGTTCATCGACGATCCCTACGCCTACCCCGAGATTGTCCGGGTCCAGGGTGAGCCGATAGGCGGCACGGCGGAAATCCTCGCCGGGGGACCCCTCGGTTCGACGTTCGAGGTCAGCCTGCGCTGGCCCGACGGCAGCGAGACCGATCACCCGCTGCGTCGCCCCGATACGTCCAACCTCCCTCCACCGAAGAAACACTTCGGCGAGACCTGGTTGGTCACGGGCCGAGTCGGCTCGATCGGCTACATGGGTGTGAAGACCTTTGATCCCAGCCTCGGGACGCTGGGGCCCGACGGAAAGATGACCACGATGCTGCGCGCGGCATTGGCGGAGTTGCACGACACCAAGGGATTGATCCTCGACTTTCAGGGGAACGGAGGCGGCCAGGTCGCGGCATCCGACCCGTTCCTTGGGAACCTCCTGGAGCGAAGCCAGAGTTATCAATGGGGCAACTCCAATGGCCAGAGTCGGGTGATCACGCCACGAAAGCCACGCTATGGCGGCAAGATCGTCGCGATCGTGGATGAGCACAGCGCCAGCGGTGGCGAGTGGGCCCCCCGCATCTTGCGCGACGCCGGCCGGGCCACGGTGATCGGCGGCACGACGGTGGGTGCCGAGGCGGCCGTGTTGACATCGACCGGCCCCGATGGCTCGGTGGTCCATTTCAGCGGTTGGCCGATGGTCGAGCCGGGGGTCATGCCGTTTCAGGGAACTGGAATCGAACTCGACCACACGCTGCCGTTGACGATCGAGGCCGTTCGCGAACACGGGTTCGACGGCGCATCGGATCGCGTCCGACGTGCGCGGTTTGCCAAAGCGTTAGAACTGCTCGGTGCGCCGAAGGGTGATCTCGACGCGTTCGTCAGGTTGGCAGACGAGGAGTGACTCTTACCGAACCGGTAACTCGATATTGACGTCCCACTCATACTCGCGTCGGTCGTCGCCTATCTCAAATGTGTCCGTGCCGACGAGACGCCCGTGAATGATCCCGGCATTCAGTGATCCGTCCAGATGAACCTCGCGACCGGCCGTGTTCACCGTGCGACTGAGCGTCATCGGTCCTCTGTCATCAAAGTTGACGAACAGGGCTGAACGGGAGGTGGGCTTCGAGATATCCGGCGTGCCGTCGGACGAATCGAAGTGAATCGTGAACTCGAGCATGGGTTCGGCCAGTCGGAACAGGCTCATGAACAGGCTCTTCTTCTCGACAATACTGGCGATGTCCTCGTCGCTTGGTTTTGATTCCAGCAACCCGACGATCAGCTTTCCTCGGTCCTCGTCATCCCAGACCGCAATACCCCAACCGAACTCCACGGTCCTGCCGACGCCCGTGGCTGAGCCCATGGTCGAGACTCCCGATGGAAGCTGGGCGACCACAACCGGTGCGTCGCGTTCTGCAGCTTGCTCGGGTGGCGTTGCCGCCGCTTCGTGGTGGCTGACGTTGCAACCACAAATAACGATCAGTGATACGAGCAAGAACGCCAGGACTCGCATGGATAACCCTCCGGTGGAATGGACTCCTGGAGTCAGAACCTATTCATTCCAATCCACGGATCAAGGCCGTCGGTGTTAATCAATTCAGCCCTTGCCCGTATAGGTATTGGGTGACGGGAGAGGGCCGAAATTTGGGACTTCAGAAGCGATCGGGACTGCGACGCCTGTTGCGTGGCGTCCTGTGGCTCCTGCTCGTCGCGGTGTGCGGCATCCTCACCCTGCGGGGCCTGGCCTGGCTCGGCGAAAAAGTACCGATGATCGAGGAGGTCGGCCCGGAGGTCGTGGACGGTCGGCTCAGCCTCACGCCGATCCTCTTCGCCCAGACGGACTTCTGGTTCTACCCGCCACAGGTCGATGCGGAGCTGGGTCAATTGCGCGTGCCCGCCCGTCGAGATCATCCACACGACGCCTCGGTCGCGATTCGATGGGTGCGGTTCGCCGCGAGGGGGGATAGGTCGGCTGCGACTCCGATCGTCTATCTGGCCGGCGGCCCCGGCGGATCCGGTGTGTACACGGCAAGTGGTGACCGTTTTCCGTTTTTCATGAAGCTGCGCGAGGCCGGCGATGTCATCGCCCTCGATCAGCGCGGGGTGCAGACCGTCGATCCTGCGCCGCGTTGCTCCGGGGCCTGGAGCTACCCCCTCGATCGCGAGGTCGGTGCCGACGAGTTGATCCGGGCGCACCGGCCTGTGCTGCGCGACTGTTGGGATGAGTGGTCGGGAACGATTCATCCGGACTCTTTTACAACGGTTGAGAGCGCTGCGGATCTGGAAGATCTTCGTGTCGCGATTGGAGCGAAGCAGCTGAACCTGGTCGGGATCAGTTACGGCACCCATCTGGCGCTTGCCTACATCCGGGCCTATCCGCATCGCGTGGGTCGTGCGGTCCTCGCCGGTGTCGAGGGGCCGGATCATACGTACAAGCGGCCGGCGATCGTCGATGGCGTCGTACGGGAGATCGGCCGCGCCCTCGAAGAGCAGACCGGTTGGGTCGGCTTCGTCACCGACGTGGAGGAGGGAATCGAACGCCTCTCACGAGAAAAACCCCGGGTGACGATCAGGGATTCCGCAACGGGAAGCGACGTCGAGGTTGCCCTCGGTTCACTCGACCTGAAGACCGCCGTGCTCTACGGGCTTGGAGAACGAGACGACTTCATGCGTGCCGCGCGTCGCGTACGGCGCATCGCGAGGGGGGACTACGCGGAGCTGGCGAAGTTCACGCTGCGACTGCGCCAGGGCGGCAGCCCGTCGTTGCTGGAACTGTCGATGGATTGCGCTTCCGGAGCGTCACCGGAGCGGTTCGAGCTGATCGCGAGCGAGGAGCCGGGCTCGCTCATCGGGGAGGCGATCAACATGGACCTGACAACGATCTGCCCCTACTGGGCGGTCGTCGATCTGGGCGACGCGTTTCGCGCACCGCTTCAGTCGCGGGTGCCGGTGCTGGCCGTCAGCGGGACCCTGGACTCACGCACGCCGCCTGCCAACGCCGAAGAGGCGCTGGCCGGGTTCGCCAACGCCACGCATCTGACGCTTGTTGGAGCCGGGCATAGCGACGACTTGCTGATCGGCACGCCGAAGATCGCCGAGGCGATGGTGGCCTATCTTCTTACCGGCAAGGTAGAGACGGACCGGATCGATTTTCCGCCGCTGTGACCCGAAGATCCGGCAACCACGACGACTGGGTTATGATGAAGGCA
>Ga0224508_10000672_pt1 | contig 32986 bp, 35 predicted proteins | sample SF_Jan12_sed_USG_4_FD_170157 | JGI IMG/M metagenome (GOLD analysis project Ga0224508, IMG submission 170157) | Sediment microbial communities from San Francisco Bay, California, United States - SF_Jan12_sed_USGS_21 | ecosystem: Environmental > Aquatic > Marine > Sediment | place: USA...
ATCAAGACGACAATCACCAGATTATTAAGCTAAGAGCACCACTGGCATTACCGAAACTTTAGTTGCTGCCTAAGCACACCCATCGATATTCCCGAAGTTAAACTCTTCGGTCCAACTAATTGTGCCTTCTGATAACTGAATCTTTACCCACCAGTGATAGTCTTTCTCGTCCGGCCCGCCGAGGATGTATTCTCCCCAGCAGTCCCGCCGTGGGAACGGACAGTAGCTCTTAACTACCCCCGCCACATCTATCTCTGTTACTGTACCGCACCGCCAGATATGGGCGAACCCCTCGCCCATGTAGTCGAGCTCAAACACGATCTCGACCTGCTCGATGTTTGATGACGGTATGACTCCACTGAAACGACTACCGCAATCGGTCGCGGTCCGGGTATTGGGATCGATACACTATCCACCGATGTCATATCCCAATGCCAATTTCGAAACTGCCATGTGCAGAAACACCACCAGAAGAATGTTTCGAACAATTGATAGTGTGTATAACCCGCGAAATCTCATCGCTGTTAAGTGTGTGCGGGTTGTTGCGCATTGATGCGCACGCACAGTGTTAGCCCCAATGTAACAATTAGAAATGGGCGAGGTATCCTCCGTCAACGGCTAGTATCTGGCCAGTGACATAGGATGCGGCTGGCGAGGCAAAGAACACAACTGCGCCGGCGATTTCCTTTGGGTCGCCCCAACGACCAAGGGCAGATCGTTTCTTGAGCCAGGCCGCGATATCTTTGTCAGCGACTAGATCCGCATTGGTCTGCGTAGCAAAAAAACCGGGTGCGATGGCGTTGACTGTTACGCCGGACGCACCCACCTCAGCGGCAACCGCTCGGGTGAGTGCTTCGAGTCCGCCTTTGGCCGCGGTATAGGCGGCATCGCCTGCATTCGCGATAGGACCAGCAATAGAGGTGATGTTAATGATTCTTCCTTCACCGCCCTCCATCATCTGTCTGGCTGCTTGCCGACACAGATTGAAAGGTGCGATGAGGTCGACCTCCATGAGGCGTCGGACCGCGTCCATTTCAAACTCGAAAAGCCCGCGTCGATCACGTATACCCACATTATTGACCAGAATATCGAGTCGTCCGTATGCGTCCCTAATTCCTTCAAATATCTTATCGACAGCTGCCTCGTCCGTAATATCGAACGGCAAGGGCGAGGCTGACCTGCCTAACGATTCGATAGACTCAACGGCAGCCTTTAGCCCCTCAAGATTTCGCCCGTTGACAAGAACATGTGCGCCTGCGCCAGCGAGCGCTTTGGCAATTTCCAGCCCTAAGCCCCGTCCGGCTCCGGTGACCAAGGCGACTTTTTCATTCAATGAAAAATCAGGTGATGTCATAAGGATATTTAGTGTGCGATGAAATACCTACTATCTCAAATCGTTGCCCACCTTCGGTTGCAATGATTGGCTAGAAGGTAATTTGGCAAGTACTTCCAAGACAAGTAACAATTTATCGGCAAACATCTCTTCAGCCACCTCAGCGTTGAAAGACCATGATTTGTGCTTGTGCACAACCACGCCGCCTATTGTGACTTCCTCAAAATTCTTTCTTTGTTTGTAACAAACCATGGAATACAGGATAGATCTCTCACTATTCAAATACCCAATACGCCTCTTTGCCAGAATTTCAGAATTAAGATAAACACTAGCAATTGATGCCATCGCCTGATCGTAGTAAGCATGCGGCAGGATCCGCGAAGGTTCAATCTGCTTGATTGTTAGACCAATCCCTGTGTCTAAGTAGACATTCTTAACCGCGTCGTCTGACGCACCGGCGGTCGAGATAAAAAGAAACAGCATCACGGTAATTACGTACTTCATGTGGCCACCACCAGTGTTCGAGCAGAAACCGCCGATTGCGTTGTTGACTGTGGCACTGAGGATCGTTTGGTTACACCAAAAACTTCAAGCATTTTGAAAGTATGCCCATATTCTCGTCGAATGACCCAGGCTCCAGGGGTCCGAAAGAGAATCGAATGAAATGTCGATGTGGCCCGTCATTGCCGCGTCGATACATGTCACAAAGATCTCCGGGCAAAATAGCGGCCTTGTATTCGAACAACCTTTTGTTCAACTCTCGGGCGGTTAAGTTCCCCGGCAATCGACCCCAGTGATAGAAACCGCCTTCTCCGGTAAACAACTTGATACCGAGACTCTCCAAGCCCTCGCGGTAACGGTTGCGCTGTTCACCATAAAACTCCCCGACAGCTTTTCTTGCACGCCTGACGCGTTCGATATCCAGCAGCTTAGAAACATAAAGCTGTGACGGCCGGGCGACCCCACCCATGCCGATCGATGAGTAGTTGCGAAATATCTTGATGTTTTCCTCGGAGGAAATAACCCAACCGACCCGCATACCCGGCACCTGCAGACCCTTGGTTGCTGCCCCAATGACAAACAAGTTGGTTTGGTTGATATCCTCGATGTACTTGATGGCACTCTCCGGTTTCGGTAGCTGAAAAAACTCGTACGCCTCATCAATGATTGCACCACGATCGCATTTTGAGCAAAAATCAATCAGCAATTTCAAATCTTCTCCTGCAGACGCGATCCCAGTCGGATTACATGGGTTGCTACGAATGACAAACGAACGCCCCCGTTGTCCTGCTGCAACCGATCGGTATTCGTCAAGACCGGGTCGAAAATTGTTCTCCTGGTTACTTGGAATAATGTTGTGCTTACGCTTCAACAACCGGAGCATGTCGAAGTAGGGAGTGTACTCTGTCTCCTCAATGAGGATTTCGACGTCTTCAGCGAGAAACGCAACCGTTGCAAAAATGCCGGGTCGACCACCGGCGAAGACCGCGACATTATCTGAGCTAATACCCGCATCGTAGAACTCGTTATAGTAGTCACGAATCGCGGTAATCAGCTCATTGATACCAGTGGCCGAGGGATACTTCAGATCTTGCGCAGTAAACTCGACACGACCGGGCAGTTCCGGACCGTTAGGGAGTTGCGTTGTCAGCGGAAAGCCCTGGACCCAGGGGTGTGTGCCCGGCTCGCCCATGTAGGTTCCGGCCGAATCCAAAAAACTGAATAGAACTTCGTAGATCCCCATTGGGGGAAATTGTCTGAGTATGGGTTGACTTGCGGTATCAGCGGTCATTTATTCCTTCTCACCCTTATCTTTAAGTCCGTGAAAAATTTGCTCAAATGTTTGTCGTTAACTCGATGAGCGAGCTAGAACCGACCGATCCATCACCTGCGTGAGCGCAATTTGACGGAAATGATCTGGTTCAGAGAATAGGCTCTAGAGGTTAACATTGGCAGCTACGAAAACGGCTCATTTCGATCCGAACTTTGTCCAGATGGTGACTGATTAGCCATTGGAGTTCCCGGGGGAGAACCATATTCTGTGGCCACAAAACACTGGTCTGTCCCCGGTGCGCTCGATCTTGACCCCTGCTAAGATGGGAGCCATGTACCGGAGGCAGAAAACGATGGACGCAACGATCTACCAACGGGACGGCATTGTATGGCCGATCCGTGCCTTCGTCCCATCTGAGGCGGCAGACTTCGAAACGCGCTATCGCACTTTCCAGGCCAAGGCGACACGGCTAAGGGGCCGCGAGACTCACGTCAAGCCGCATCTACTGTCGACCTGGCTCAATAGCATTGTTCACAACCAGATAATCCTCGACGCGGTTGAAATGGCGTTGGGACCGGACATCTTACTGTGGGAGTCGGATTTTGCCATCAAGGAAGCTGGCAAAGGGACCTGGGTGCCGTGGCACCAGGACACCCCTTACTGGAACCTTTCGACGACTGAGGTGGTGAGTGTCTTTCTCGCATTGACGGCGTCCACGCGGGACAACGGTGCCATGAGAGTCCTACCGGGCAGCCACAAATCCGGCTCACTCGGCCGCATTAATTTTGAAGGAGATCCGCATAACGGATATCGTACAGGTCACCGCACTAGCTCAGAGGGCAACATTTTCGCCTACGACCACGTCATGAACGAGGAAATCGACGAAAGCCTCGTCCAAGACGTCGAGCTCGAACCCGGTGAGTTTTCCATTCACAATATAGAGTTGCTTCACGGTGGTGGACCCAATGAGTCAGACCGCGATCGCATCGCGCTCGTCATGCGATTCATCTCTGGACGCACCCGATGTCGCACCCCGGGCCGCGACTCGGCCATGCTGATGCGTGGTCAGTGTCACAGCGACCACTTCGACTTCGAACCGAGACCCGAATCGGATTTCTCCGCCGCGAGCCTGGCCGCGCTCGAGCGAGCAGTGAGTCGTCCGAGTGGGTTCGGAGACCGTCTGATTAGCTGACGGCAAACACCCAGTTGGTGGGGCACTGGTACGGAGGCGTCATCGTGTTCCCTACTCCCCGTCCTCAAAACCGGATGTGTGCGTCAATCAACACCGGCTTCCCATCGGCACCGCCACGAATCAATCCGCCTCGCTTTACTCTGTCACTCCTTTCCCTATAACTTCTTCTGCTTTCTCACGGCCGAACTCAATCATTTCAGAGGCGCGATAGAACTCAAAGAATCGACATGAGTTTCGAGGTATGGTGATGACGGCATCGGCAAAATGGGCTGCGAGTTTCAACCGGGCCACCGTGGCTTGCATGGTTTCGAAAGATCGAGTGATGACCTCCAATAGGCCCAGGTTGTCATCCGACGTTCCCAGCGACACTTTTGATTGCAGGAGTTCGACAAACTCCTGAACGCGTCGCTGGTAAACACCCTGAGTCGACGTTGGTGCTTTGTTCTCCGGCTCCAGGAGCGTTGGATCCGGTATGCCACTCAAGTTTACGGCGATGGTGACATCGGTAACATCATGCAAGGTCGGTGCAATGGGGACAGGGTTGACCAGACCGCCGTCGACCAACAACCGGCCGTCAATAGTGTGGGGAGTCAAGATTGTTGGAATGGCAATGGACGCACGGATGGCATCGAAAAGAGGGCCTTTAGACAGCCATACTTCCTTGCCGCTATCCAGATCGGTGGCCACCGCAGTGTAAGAGATGGGTAGCTCCTCGATCTGAAAATCGCCGATGAGTTCTTTTAGCACGTTGATGACGCGCTCTCCCTTAAAAAGCCCACCCGAACGAAAAGAGAGATCGAGTAGCCTCAACACGTCTGTTCTCTGCAGAGCTTGAACCCAGTTCGAATAGACGTCGAGTTTTCCAGCGGCGTATATACCGCCGACCAGTGCGCCCATAGAAGAGCCAGCGATCGACTTGATCTCGTAGTCATGTGCCTGCAGCCATTCGATGATGCCGATGTGGGCAAGTCCCCTCGCCCCGCCACTGCCGAGGACCAGCGAAACAGTCTTGTTCGTCAGGGTCGAATCCAATTGAATTCAAACGCTCTCTGCATAGGGCTCATCCGACATTCGTAACTGAACTCTCTCAGAACGGAGATTTCTTTGCGGAACAGCACGGGTATTCTAGAACTCTGTCCGGCAGAACCGCGGACCAAGCGGAATTATCCGTCCGGACGGTCGTCATTTTCCTTTCCGCCTCCGAGGAGGTCGCCACCTCGTACACTTCGAAATGGACTATGAAAATAGATCGGTGTTTTTCTCCATACCGATTTCGTCTTCAGCGCCCACCTCTATGTCTGTATCACCTTCGAGCGCCGGTAGATCCAACGAGGGTATCGATGCCACCGAGTTGCCGGCGATCCCCTTGACCGCACCGAACATATCGATTGTATTGTTCATAATTTTCTCGATCTGTTTTTCTCGACTTTTCCAGATTCTCAACATCGCGTTTTTTTCACGGTCAAGGGCGATTTTCAATTCAGAGAACCCCTCCACAATCGCTTCGATACGCTGACGGAACTCGACACTCGTCAGATAGCTGTACATGAGCTCCATTTTGTCTCCTTTATTCTCCTGGGCGACTCTTGCCGAATACAACTGAAGCAGCATCTCTCTAAGTGCGAAGGCCAGGCTTCCGACCTCAACAAAAGTGCACAGCCATACACCGTCTCGTTGCCCGAAGCGATCCATATCGCTGGCCATGGTTTCAGTCACAATGACTGCGATATCAGCGCCTTGTTCCACTTGATCTGCTTTTAGCTTCGCGATCCATTCGTTACTAAATGCCTTTGTGCGTTTGCTTTCGTAAATAATCTTGCCGCATTCCTGCTGCATGGAATTAACGACCGTCTGGATGACATCCGCACCGCGCACGCCTTTAGGCACTTCATCGATGCGGTCGAACGCGAACAGGGCGCTCAGTATTTCCCGTAGAGCAAGTTCCTGGACCTCACCCTGCATTTGAACGGACCCTTGTTCCGCACGACGCTTCATTTCCTCAATAAGTTTTTTCTGATCTTCAAGCTTCTTTTCGTATTCGCGGAAGCGCAGGGAAATCTTCTCCTGCTCGGCCTCGCGGACTTTCCCTTCAATATCGGCTTGGCGCTCAAGCAGCTTCTTTTCAGTCTCAAGCTGGAGCCGATCGCGCTCATCCTTGATCGCAGCTTCACGACGCAAAAGCTCAACTTCTTTGCGCTTTAGTTCCAAGTTTTCTTGCTTACGCGTGTCGATTTCCGCCTCAAGCGCTTGCAGTCTTTGCTGCAGACTTTCCTTGGCTTTCTCTGCGGCGACAGCCTCAAGTTGCCGGCATCGCTGCGCGAGCTCCTTTTCAAACAACGCGTCATGCTCGGCTTTGTCCCGTTCCAGCTTGTGACGTTCCTGCTCTAGGGTCTGTCGCTGCTGTTTTAGCACATGCCCTTGCTGCTTCGCCTTTTCCTGGTACTCTCGCTCTAGCCGCTCCAGCAACCGCTTTTGTAATGCTTCCTCAGCATTGAAGGCGTAACCGCAATTAGGGCAGGTGATCTGCGGGATGGAGTTGCTCATAGTGCGATCCTATACACGGCGGTATGAAAGACTGTAACAAAATAAAAGGGGACGGATTTATTTTTTTCGAGTGCAATTCGATTAATCGCACCGATACATGATGCCGGCGACGGTCAGGTTTTGGTTAAGCACGAAGGACCTCCCCGAACGCGGTACACACTTCGATGAGGACTGGCCACCAGGTTCCAACGAGTATTGCGCGCCACCGTTGGTTACGGTGGGCAATAACAAATAGTCAGCTAGACGACGATTTCATAGACCGTCATAGCACTTCGACGAGTTGTCTCGCAGTGAGCGCCATAACCATAGCGCCCAAGGGAGAAGAACACTCTCGTTTCGAATATTTAACTAGAAGCTTGGGCCTGATTCGGCTTTCGTCCGCTCGGCGCTCGGGGTGCCTTACCCGAGTTCAGGCGTTCGTCAAGTTTGCTGGTGCATTCGTTGAGATACTCCAGCACATCGCTTTTTTTTCCGCGACGATATCCGGTAATCGGTGATCCCGGGCTGTTGATTACGTAGCGGTACCAGTCGTTACCTGTGGCCCCATCCGGGCCGGCCGATCGCTCAAGCGATACCAGCGCGCAAGTACGCTTCTTCTTTGGCTCTTCGTCGTCTGAATTCTTTAGTGAGTGAGAAGAAATTGCTTGATTCATAATGGAATTTCCTAGTCTATGCGTCGTGAGCCGTGTCTTGCGCCGGGCGGGGCTCCTATCGAGAATAGTAGCGCCCGCGAGAGACATTCGGGTGGTAGGCTGACCCCTTGGATCCGAGCGATCATGACCTGGCGCCCGGGTCAACAGAAAGTGAAGACAGACGAGAACGCGCTAAAACAGAGTATGTTGGAAGTATACCACAATTCCGTCTGATTTGGGGCGCCCCTCGGGCCGTCCTGCAAAATCCATACCAAAGGGAAGTGGCGCTTCCCTTTCGTTACTGAGACTGAAAGATACTCTTGTAACTACAGTAGACCGAGCAGGTAGCCCAAGGGAATAGTACCAAGAACCCCAGACCGAACGGTATCGCCGCGACAATGGCAAACACAATATAAAGGATACCGAAAATGAACAGCGGGGCGATATTCTTGAGACTGCCGTCAAAGCTGCTTTTAATGGCGGCTATGGGAGCTCCGCCCTGTAGCATGACCAGGGGCACCGCGTAGATAAATGCCATAGCCAGCGCCGCCGCGAAAACCAGAATGACAAATATTCCGAACAGCGAGCCAATACCGAACGATACGGATGCCGGATCCTGGGTAGCCATAAACTGGCCAATCATAGGTCCGCCGACTAATCCTACGCCGACAAGTCCGATGATAATTTCCGCGACCAAGAAGATGATCCCCAGAGTAATCAGGGGTGTGAACCTGGTTTTGTCTTGAAATCCTTGGAACAAATTAGCGATTTCCAAGCTCTCACCCTGGTCAAGCCGATGTGCCCCGAGCATTAGCCCTCCGCCCAGCACTGGCATAATCAGTCCAGCCGCCAGCGGACCGACAATCGGAATGAGGCTTAACGCGATGGTGATTAAACCCGTGATAACGATCAACACAATCCAAATAATTGGGTTCTTTGCGAATAGGCGCCAGCCACAGGCGTACCAGCCCCATCCTTGACCGGCTTGAACGGAGGTTGCTTGCATGACTCATTCCTTGACTGATTATTAGTGCTAGCAGTACAGCTAGCTTATCTTTCAAAGTCAAGCAGTTGACCAAATCAACAGGGTCGGGTACCAATTAAGACTTCGCACCGTCGGAGCGGAAAATGGCTGATTGGTACGTGTACATCGTCAGATGTGGTGATGGCAGCCTATACACAGGAATCGCCAAGGACGTAGAAAGACGTGTTGCCGAACATAATGGAAGTAATCTGCTGTCCGCCAGGTATACCCGAACCAGGCGCCCTGTGGAGCTGGTGTATCAGGAAGGACTGGAAACAAGATCGGATGCGTCACGCAGGGAGCACCAAATCAAGCAACTAACCAAGGAAGAAAAAGAAGTCCTCATCAACCAAGCAAACACCACGCGACATGTACCGGCATAGCGATCTGATTACTCCTATCGACAGCGCCGTGCAGCAGCAGGTTACGCAAGCCACTCACGCCTGTATTCGGAATGCAGAAGAAATTTACCGACGCAAATTCAAGTTGCTCCCTGTCACGTTTGATCTCATTGGACGGGCCGCAGGAATGTATAGGGTGGATGGGCGTGGTCGAGTGATCCGCTACAACCCTTATCTTTTCGCCAAGTACTACGAAGACAGTATGGGGGTGACGGTGCCGCATGAAGTCGCTCATTATGTGACGGATGTGCTGTACGGCCTGAAGCACGTCCGTCCCCACGGCATAGAATGGCGGACAGCTATGACGGCTCTGGGCGCCGATCATCGCCGTAGCGCACCTTACGATCTAACGGGCATTCCCACACGATGCCACAGGCGGTTCCGTTACCATTGCCGCTGCCGCGAACTTTCGTTAAGCGCGCGCTCCCACAATAGGGTCAAGCAAGGACGATTCTTCTATATATGCCACCATTGCGGTGAACATGTCATATACAGCGGATGTTCCGAAAAGGAGTCGCAGCCGCTTAGGTTGTCGCCTCCACGCCGCACCAGTCGGCCATAAACAAGGCCACTGTTTTAGTTATACGGCGAACTGACTCAAGGTTCACTCGTTCGTCAAAGCCGTGAATACGCTCGCAAATTGGACCATAAACCAAAGCGGGTGTATCGTCATAAAGCATAAAAACGCGCGCATCTAGATATGCAGGAGACACCCCCGATTCTAACTCCTTATTGAATACCGTGCTGTGGGCATTGGCCAGGCAACCCTCTGCCTCAGTGCCCTCCTCCAGAACATAGCCTTCGGCGGTGAAGCCGTTGTATGTCACCTTAGGGGGGTGGTTAGAAAGGTAAGGATCATCTCGAGTCGCAGCGCGGATCGCCGTTTCAATTTCTATTTGCGCATCTTGCGCTCGAATGCCCGGATAAATACCGGCTCGCACATCGATGCGACACCATGCGGGTACCGATGAGGCCCAATCTCCACCGTGTATTTTCCCGATATTTATAGTGATGGGTTTTTCGTGTTCTTCAAAGTAACGATGCTGGGTCTTGTCATTGTTCCATTTCGCTTCCAATGCCTGCAGCGTTTGAATAATTCGATACATCGCCACAATGGCGTTGGTGCCTTTGGTGGATTCAAATACATGGGCTGGCCGGCCACGCACCTCGACTTGAAACCAAAGCACTCCAGCATTGGCTCGTACTAAGGTGTCATTGATAGGCTCGGTGATGAGCGCGGCGTCCGCCCGATATCCGCGCACTAAACAAGCCAAAGCGCCGTTACCAGTGCACTCCTCTTCCGTCACCGATTGAAAATAGACGGTTGCCGCGGGCTGAACTCCCACTCGATTTAACGCATCGTAGGCAAACAGATTGGCCGCAAGTCCCGCTTTCATATCTCCTGCCCCGCGTCCATGCATCCAACCGTTCTCAATACGCGGTTCGTAGGGTGGGAAGGTCCACATGTCCACTGGGCCAACGGGTACCACGTCGATATGACCGTTCAAGATGAGAGAGCGGCCCTTTATTTCTCTAGCACGGTGAGTGCCGATCACATTGAAGGCGTTGTCATAAGATACGCTGACAGGTGAAAAGCCTGGGTGATCACGAATCTCTTCGATATCGATCGCCCACTGCTCAGTGCTCAGACTGCGCTCGCGCATGGCCTGATACATAAAATCCTGAGCGGTGTGCTCTTGGCCACGCTGGGAAGGAAACTTCACAAGCTCCTGAGTGAATGCCATTTGAGCGTCGAAGGCGTCGTCGACAGCCTGCACAATCTTGTCAGCTAGATTTGCATCGAGCATGGAAATACTTTCCTAGTGAACGTATCCAAGATCTATCCTCCTTACTACCTCAGATCTCGATTGTTTATCCATCTGCACAATACCAAAGTTAACTAATGATTGGGTGAACGGCTCTTAGTCAGCCCTCATTAGCAGTGAACAAAATCTTGCCGTTTCTCCCCTCCCGCTCGGCATGGGCCAGCGCATCCTTAGCATTCTCCAAACGATACGTTGCTTCGATAGGCGCGTTAATGGTGCCGGCATTAATGAGTTGGGCAACTTCTCGGTAGACTTCTTCGATTTTGTCGCGGGAACGTTGAAACAAACGCTTCACCAACCAGAACCCCTTCAGTTCGATACCATGAACAATCGCATGATGCGGCGTGATCATACAAGGTTTGCCACTGAGAAAACCGTAGTTCACCAGGATACCACCGTCCGAAAGACAGTCCGCCAGGTGCAGACAAGCTGGTCCGCCTGCTGCGTCGAATGCTACGGGCACATTGTCTTCTCCGATCTCAGCACGAACTCGCCGCCCCAGGTCGTTGCCATCAACCAAAACAAGGTCTGCGCCGATTGACTTTAAGGGTTCCACTAACGATTCGCGACGAACCACATTGATAGTGCGCACACCACTGGATTTTGCCAGTCGAATGACGTGATAGCCGACCGCCGAGTTGGCGGCGTTCTGAACCACCCAGTCACCTGGTTTCAAATCGACGTAGTCTCGCAACATCAGTAATGCGGTGGGGGGATTCGCCTTCATCATCGCCGCTTGCAGAATGTCGACCTGCCGCGGGATCTTGATCACTCGATCGGATGCAACACGAACTCTCTCGGCCCAGTTGGCACGCTCAAGAATAATGACGTGGTCACCGACGTTTAGCCCCACCACACCTTGCCTAACCGCCTCTACGCGGCCCGCGCCCTCTATACCTTGGCGTGCGGGCAGTTCGGTCGGACCTGGATAGCGTCCCTCAATGATGAGCAGATCCGCAGGATTGATTGCGCTCGCGAGTACCGTGACCACGATCTCGCCAGGACTCGGCGCGCCCGGGTCAGGTACCTCCACGCAAGCGCAAACTTCATGTGGAATTCCATAACGGGTGAATTCGATTGCCTTCATGTAGAGTCTCCAAACAAATATTTCGCTGATAGGCAGCGAACGTTAATTGTTTCGAATTGTGCAAGATAGTGTTATCTCTGTCGTCATGTCTCTGCGCTTTCGCGCCCTTGCCGCATGTCCTCCAGTGCGCTCCATCGTTCCATGGCTTGATCTAGTTGGTCCTGTTGTGCGGCGAGATCGTTCAGCACGGTTTGCACTTTTTCGTAAGGCTGATTGTAGAAATCCGCATCGGAAACCTGTGATTGCAGGGCGTCGATCTCTCGCTCCAGCTCTTCAATCCTGCCCGGAAGCTCACCCAGCTCACGCTGCAATTTGTAACTGAGTTTTTTGCTTCTTTTCTCTGTTTTGTTTCTTTCTGAATCGATTGATTTCTTAGCTCGATCCTTAGTCTTGTTCGGATTATCGATTTCCCTGAGGGCCCTGCCCCGACGCACCCAATCGCTGTAGCCACCGACATATTCGCGAATTTGTCCATCCGCCTCAAATACCAGGATACTGGTCACTGCGTTATCAAGAAATTCCCTGTCGTGGCTCACCATAATCAATGTGCCGCTGTACTGAGTTAAGCGCTCCTCCAGGACCTCCAGAGTTTCGATATCCAAGTCGTTGGTAGGTTCATCCAGCACCAATAGGTTGGCCGGGCGGGTAAACAGTTTAGCGAGGATGATTCGATTGCACTCGCCACCAGAAAGAGCCTTGACCGGTGTCAGTGCACGTTTGGGACTGAACAGGAAGCCCTTGAGATAACCGACAATGTGTCGATCCTTTCCATTGATGTTGATGTACTCGGAGCCATCACCGACATTCTCCGCGACAGTCTTTTCCGGATTGAGCTTGTGGCGCAGTTGGTCATAGTAACCGGTTTCAAGACCCGTCCCCAGTTTCACCGATCCGTGTTGTGGCGTAATCTCCCCCAAAAGTATGCGTAGCAGTGTGCTCTTACCCACGCCATTATTACCAATGATCCCAATGCGATCACCCCGCAACACATTGAGGGAGAAGTCCTCTATTAATACCTCGTTGTTGTAACCGTGGGTGATGCTACGCGCTTCGATCACTTTGCGACCGGACCGTTCGGCCTCGTTGATGTAGATGCGCGCGGAATCCGAATCTTTAAGCCGCTGAGCCCGGGTCAAGCGCATCTCATCAAGTGCACGCACCCGACCCTCATTGCGCGTACGCCGTGCCTTGATTCCTTCGCGTATCCAGGCCTCTTCTTGGGCGAGCTTCTTGTCGAATAGTGCGTTTTGAGTGGCTTCGTCTTCGAGCGTCTTTTCCTTTTTCTCCAGGTACTTTTGGTAGTTTCCTGGCCAACTCGTCAATCGGCCACGATCCAATTCAACAATCCGCGTGGCGAGTTTTTGCAGATAGGCTCGGTCGTGAGTAATGAACAACACACTGCCATGGAAACCCAGAACTTTGTTTTCCAACCACTGTATGGTGCTGAGATCGAGGTGATTAGTAGGCTCATCCAGCAGCAAAAGGTCCGGATTGCTCACTAACGCCTTGGCCAATGCCACACGTCGTCGCCAACCGCCGGAGAGCTCACTAAGTTTGCGTTGTGCCGGAAGTTTCAGTTCGGTCAATAGGAACTCAACACGCCGATCGATATGCCAACCACCATGGGCTTCGATGCGATGTTGTAAGTCTTCAAGCTCTTTTAGGCTCTTTTTATCCAACTTCTCATGTGACCGACGTCGGTATTCGTCACACAGTGCTCGTAGTTCAGCAAGTCCAGAGAGCACGACGTCATACACAGTGTGCTCGTGTGCTTCCGGTAGGGATTGCTCCAATTGGCTGATCTGGATATCAGCTCGCCGCTGCACCTCACCATGGTCTGGCTCGAGTTCGCCAATGATCAACTTGAACATGGAGGATTTACCGGCCCCATTACGACCAATCAGACAAACGCGTTCATTCGGCTCGATGGCGAACTCCGTTCTAAGCAACAACGGCTGGTCGCCGAAAGCAAGGGAAACTTCGTCAAAACGGACAAGCGTCATATAACGTCGTGAGTATCAAGCTATGCTAAGAGCGTTAAGTCAATACTGTCTTAGAGATGCCCTGTCGTTAAAGCATCTTCTTGGCAGCGACACCTTCAGTACCTGTTCGCGGCTGCAGACCGCACCTACGGTAGTTAAGATCAATGTCTTTTGGATCAAGTGATGATGGCACAGCAAACGGAAGGAGAACAGGATCCGAGTCGCCGTGAGAACTTGTGCGGATTGTGGATTAACCGATATAAGATCACGTATGCTTCCATGATTCCGCCACGATCCAATGGGCACGAGCACCCGAGCATCAATTAATGCGAAATCCCCACCACAACACCAGCACGGCGAACGGGAACGCAGCATCGATCGTCTGTGCGACCACCGAATCCGAGAAGATTGAACTTACGGCCAGGTGGGTATTGCAAGAATTTGACGCCTACTATTTCGAGTCCAGGCACATCCCCGCCCTTGCCAAAAAGGCGTTCGAGAACCGCGATCCTCAGACTTCACTCGCGCTGAGTAAGCGACGACTCTCGATTTACAGCGAAAGCATTACCGACCTAGGGATGCAACTAAAAGAAGCCTATCCGCTGGTAGCGGAAAATGAGCTCGTTTGGGACAAGGTCGAGCTCCAATATATGCCATTGATCAAAGGTAGGTATGAAGCGGATCTCGCCTTTGCCTATTTTCACTCTGTAAGACGAAAAATATACCAAGGAGAATGGAAGCCAGTAGAGTACTCTTTTAGCGAGTCAACCGACACCCAGATCGATTATTCCTCGGCCGTTTGCCTCAGCTTCGCTGGTGGTACGAGTGTGAGTCCTCAAACGATCGTCGAGATCCTGAACATAGAGAATTTCTCAGAACCGTATATCAACCTGACCGCAGACGCTAGTCTGATTGCAGAACGAGTCGATGCGATGCTCGGCGTAGGCCGCCACGACTGTATCGATATTCAATCTATCGAGATGATTAACGCAGGATTCTATCGTAATCGGGGCGCTTATTTGGTAGGTCGAATCCTCTTAAACGACGGTACTGTTGTTCCCCTAATCATCGCCCTGCTTAATAGAAAAAACGGTATATATGTTGACGCGGTTCTATGTTCAGAGGCAGACGGCCATAACATATTTAGTTCCACTTTGGCTAACTTTCACGTGACCAATACCTATTATCACGAGTTATCTGCCTTCCTCCATAGCATCATGCCTAAAAGGCCGTTGGGCCTACATTACTCCACCATTGGCTTCAATCATGTTGGCAAAGTCGCAGCGATGAACGAGTTAAAGGAGGATCTGGCCACAACAAAGTGGGTATTTGACACGGCTATAGGCTTTAGGGGTACCGTCGCCATTGGTTTCTCTTCGCCTACCTCCGCTTATAACCTCAAAGTCATTCGCGATAAGCCAACTTCTCAGTACAAATGGGGAGAGTTTGAAGGCGTTGATTCAGTATTAAGAAAGTACAGCCGAGTACATGAGATCAACCGTACAGGCAGCATGCTTGATAACATCATCTACTACAATCTCACACTCGAAAAGGGGCTGTTCAATAAATCTTTACTGGAAGAACTGCTCGAGGAGGCGGGGCAAAGCGTTTCATTACGCGGAGATGCGGTGATATTCAAACACCTAATTGTTCAACGCAGGATGACCCCCCTGCCTGTCTTTTTGGAGACCGCGTCACCCACCGATGCGGAAACGGTGATTATCAACCTGGGCTACTGCATTAAAAACAATGCGGCGGCCAACATTTTTAATAAAGATCTAGACGCTCGAAACTACGGAGTCAGTAGGTTTCTAAAAGTATATCTATTTGATTACGATGCGCTTGAGCCTTTTACTGAGGTGAAAATTCGGACCAACGAAGAAAGGTTTGACGGAGAGGAAGACATACCAGAATGGTATTTTGAAGACGGAGTTGTCTTCCTGCCTGAGGAAATTGAAAGTGGTCTGAGAATTCCGAACAGAACCCTACTTCGCCTATTTCGTGAAGTTCACGGTGACTTATTGACCACCAAATACTGGGACCGCATCCAACGCGATCTTTGTGAGGGTAATGTACCCAGTGTGCGAACTTATCCGGAAAGTCGAAAGCTCAAAAGGTAATCTCACTATAGCTGAAGTAACTCCTTCTTTGACCATACTTTCAATAAAAGAGTGATCCATGTTTAGCGATGACGATCTCGCCGCGTTCAGAGAGAAACTACTGCAACTGCGTGGAGAACTGCTCATTCTTGAAGAAACAAACAGAGAAGCGGCAAAAACGGTGGAACTCGATCAGACTCGCGTCGGACGGCTCTCTCGAATGGATGCGCTTCAGGGGCAGGCCATGTCGGTAGAAGCGAGAAGACGCAGACAGATCCAATTGCAAAGAATCTCGGCAGCGCTCCGCCGTATCGAAGAAAGCGAATACGGACATTGCCTGGAGTGTGATCAAGCCATCGCCACAAATCGACTGGAACTGGATCCTGCCACACCTCTTTGTATTACCTGTGCCAGCGAGTTAGAGAAGCGACAGTAAGGCGATAGCAGTTTTTCTTAGGCCATGCAAACATCAAAAGAAATTCCAGGGATCCCAGTTTCGCTTCCGGATTCTGTACGCACTGCGATTCGTAAGGCAGCCGCCACCTTACCTGAGAGCGGCATTATCGAAGTTGTGAACTATGGCCGCGAACGACCCGACCTGATCCCCTTTTGGGTCGGTGAAGCTGACGTGCCGACACCCGCATTCATCTGCGACGCCGCAATCCAGGCGCTGCGGGACGGTCACACCTTCTATACATATCAACGTGGTATACCTCAGCTACGTGAAGCGATATCCGCGTATCACCAACGCCACTTCAGTATTGATGTTAACTCTGAGCGAATCATTGTCACCAGCTCTGGCATGCAGGCCATGATGGAAACCATGCAAACTCTGGTAGGTGCAGGGGACGAGGTCTTAGTGGTCTCGCCGGTCTGGCCAAACATCTACGCGTGCATTCACATGCAACAAGCGACGGCGCAATCAGTGCCGTTACAGGTGCGAGAACAAGAATGGCGTTTTGATCTGGATCGACTGTTCGACTCCTGCAACAACAAAACCCGTGTCATCTATATCAATTCCCCCGGCAACCCCACGGGGTGGGTCATAAATTATGATGACATGATCGCTGTTAGGGATTTCGCTCGTAGCCAGGGTTTATGGATCGTCGCCGACGAAGTCTACGGCAAGTTTGTCTATGGTGGTGAACGTGCCACGTCGTTTCTCGAGCTAATGGAGCCCGACGAGCGCCTCGTCGTCACCAATACTTTTTCCAAGAACTGGTGTATGACGGGGTGGCGCGTGGGTTGGGTGGTCATTCCTAGGGAGTTGGGTCAGGTTTACGAGAACCTGGTGCAGTACAATACTTCAGGTACACCGGCGTTTCTACAGTATGGATGTTTGACCGCAATTAACGAAGGTGACCAATTCATCGAAGAATTCGTTCAGCGCTGCAAACAGGGTCGAGACTTGGTGTGCGATCACTTATTGGAACTCCCTAATGTCGAACTGGTTCGACCAAGGGGTGCTTTTTACTTGTTTTTTCGGGTGAAAGGCGAACCGGATAGTGTGGCATTGGCGAAGCGCATGGTGGATGAAGCCAATGTCGGTCTCGCTCCTGGTACCGCCTTCGGTGTAGGTGGCGCAGAGTTCGTACGCATGTGCTTCGCCGCTTCCCATGACACACTTCGCACTGGAGTGGAGCGCTTGTCGGAGGCTTTGAATCCCCGCAACACGCAAAGATCAAACACCATCGGAAGCAAACGTACCTAAAAGGGGAAAATACAGATTCCTTTAGCCTGCTCCCTCAGTTAGCCGCCTTCACGATGTTGCGCTAACTCCTCGAGGGCTTGCTCAGCCCTTCGTATGTCGCTCACAGTTCCAATCTTCCTGAACAGCGCAAGTGCCCGGCGATACAATGCTTGTGCATGACCAAACTCGCCGCGACTCTCGTACACGGCCGCCAAGTCGGCGCAGTCCCTGGCGATGTCTTCGGCGCCGCCGCCCAACGTCTCATTGAGGTGCAGTGCCTTGCGAAGCATCATCTCCGCTTGACCGAAACGGCCGCGGCTTTGGTAGATGCTGCCTAGGTTACGACAGGCATTTGCCAATATCTGCTGGTCGCCCAGACCCTCACCAATCTCCAAGCTCTTGTGATACATGGCCTGCGCTTCATCCAGATTTGCGCACGCCTGGTACACCAGACCAAGATTGATGTAGCTTTGTGCCACACCCGTTTCGTTGTGCTGAGCTAGATGTGCCTCGAGTGCCTTTTGGTGCATTGCTTTAGCCTGATCCAGATCTCCACGCGCTTGGTACACCAAGCCAAGATTGGCGAAGCTGTTCGCAGCACCGGTTTCGTCGTGATGAGCTAGATGCTCCTCAAGAGCCTTTCGGTAGCTTACCTCGGCCTCGTCTAGATCGCCACGAACGCGGTAGATGTCGCCCTGTTTGTTGTAATTCGCAATCATCGTGCATCAATCCGGAGGGATGAGTCGTTATCAAACAGTTACAGGAAAGTATAGCCATTAACGGGACATTCGCCCGGATTTCCGATAAAAACTACCCACCTCGCTCCACCGTTTAAAGGCGCGACAAGTTGTGGGCAACTTCTCATGGACTCCTAACACCAGTACGCCGTCAGCATTTAGACTGTGGCTTATACGATCTGTAATCTCGAGCTGCAACGGCTCGCCGAAGTAAGTGAATACCAAATTGCGACATAAAATCAGATCAAATGGCCCGCTAGGGACTGTGGTTCGCACGTCCTCACATAGAAAATCAACGTTTGCCTTGCACTCTGCTCGAAGACAATGCGTGCCGTCTCGGTCCACAAAAGCCTGTGTTCGCAACGATTCGGGAAGCTCTTTCAAGCTCCCGAAGTCATAACAAGCCCTCTTCGCCCTGGCGATCATATTGTCATCCACATCGGTGGCGAGGATGTCCATACCCAACGACGGAGCCTGCGATTGCAATCGTAATTTCCATAGCAGCGACAACGTGTAGGGCTCCTCACCGGCGCCACAGCCGGCACTCCACGCCCTCAGCTTGCTTTGACCATGACAGATCGCCTTGCGAGCGAGGCTCGGCAAGACGTCCCGCTCAAGAGAAGCGAATACCCTTTGGTCACGATAAAAGCGAGAAACGGTGACACGACATAACCCATCCAGTACCCGCCATTCCTTGGGGTGGCGCTGCAAGAAACTTCTATATGCCTCGACATCGGCGAGTTCCAACCGGTCTATACGACGCTGGATTCGTTTGCAGACCTGCCCTCGAACTTTGCGAAAGCCCAACCAACGCATCCGTAAGGCCGGCAGTGCCCATTGCAAGAATCCCACGCAATCAATGTCTTTCATGGATGCATCGATATCGGGGACAAAGCCGGATGCACGCCAAGAGAATGCGGCATCCCAAAGCGTGTTTGACTACTTGCGTTTCTTTGCGACCTTCTTGGTGGTCTTCGCGGGCAAGGTGAACCAGTCGTCTTTGGTTATTTCATGAAAATAATCGGCGTCCTCGATCAAGAGGTGAGACGTGGTACTGGGAATCGATGCGATCTCGACTCGTACCCCTTCGGCCTTTAGGTGTCGAACCAACTCGATGTAATCCGAATCCCCCGACAAGATGATAATCGTGTCCACTTTGCTCGCAAGTTGCGTTGCCTTGATGGTCAACGGGATGTCCGCACTCTTGTGACACGGCCGCACCGAACCATGATAATGACCATGCAATCGCTCCTTCAATTTGGATGAGATATGTTTACCTTCGCGGAAGTAGACCAGACGATTTAGCCCACGATTATCCAGTAGTCGCGGTACCAGCGTATCGAAATTGACCATGGTATGCGGGTCTTCCGCTTCAGAATGAATACTACGTTCGATGTTATTGCCGTCGACCAGAATAGCGACCGACTGGCTGATGGTTACATTATCGGGGTCGTTTTGAGCCATATTATTTCAATCAGCAATCCGCAGCGTCAAGCGAAAACACGTCAAGCATGTTTCAAAGTATCGCTGCACAGCGCCTGCAATTATTGGGGGGACCAGTATACGAGCAGATGCCTGCTAAGCATACCGATTTCGACATTTCCGACCCATTGGCTATGGAAGTTGTAGCCACGTGCCAACCTGCTTTATCCTTATGGAGGTATCGAATTATAGATAGTGGGTCGACGAGCAATGATAGAGTCGCTGGCGTGTTGGAAATGCGGCGAGATATTAGCGGATGTATCTTTGCCATTTAGGCGTCTGGAAGTATGCCCCGAGTGCGATGCTGAACTTCACGTCTGCAAAATGTGTCAGTCTTACGAGCCACGCGTAAGCGGAGGCTGTGTCGAAGACAACATAGAAGAGGTCAGCGACAAGGAACGCGCCAATTTCTGTGATTACTTCAAACCCAGCGCTGAGGCCTACGTGGCACCCGATGATTCCAAGTCCCGGGCAGCCAGCGTTGAGCTGGATGCCTTGTTTGGCACACCGAGTCCGGATGAGGTAACGACTAGCGGCGAATCTACCGAGGCAGACGAGACTCAACAGAAGTTCGAGGACTTATTCGCAACAACGAAAAAAAGATAAGGCCATCATGCTCGCGTAACGCCTAATTCTTTGAATGCATCCGCACGACTCGATCAACAGTTGCCAGACCGTTTTCGTCTACGGCACACTCAGACCTCCTAGAGAGAAGAAACATGAACCATCCTGCCACTTCTACTGGCGTATTTCACCTTATGTCTTAGACTCCGATGCGGCTCGGCTCGAGAATGCTGAGCTGTACCGCTTTGACAGATTCCCCGCAGTCTTTCCAGGCACTGGCGTCGTTCACGGCGAAGTTCTTCGAGTGAAGCCGACAGGCTTGTCAATGATGGACGAGATCGAAGGCCACCCCTCGTTCTTTGTGCGCAAACAGCACACTGTTGCCACCCCCCAAGGACAGCGCGTTGCATGGGTGTACTGGGGTCCGCACATATTGAGAGGGCAGGGTCAGTCAATTGGTTCTGGCGATTGGCTCGAAGCACTTTCCCAGGATGTCTAAGTAACGGACAGCCGACATGAAGTAGGACGGACACTGGGCGGCCTCGCGATGCTCGGTATGTCGTGGCGCTGCCACCATATTCATCCGAGGTTGGGACAGGCACGTCGCCCTATGCTGCCTGCCGAGGCGCAAATGTAGTTAGCAGGCTTTCAGATATCATTCAGCACCACTTGCTAGCCCAATCTCTCGGGGGTACGCTTGCTTCTTCCCCGCAATGTCGATTACTAACAAACTTCTCAAAACGAACGGTGTCGGACCAGGGGAACACGGGCGATACCTGGAGCCAGAGTAATGGCCAGCTATGAAAAACTCGCAGCCAATAGGCTGTTTCGTGGATTACCCGAGGGAGCCCTGCAGTCGCTACATGATAAAGGTGAGACTATCGCGGTGGGCGCGGGAAACGTTCTCATTAGCGAGGGCCAAAACAATACACAGATGTACTTTGTACTCGACGGCGAACTCGAAGTGCGGCTCGAGGAAAATCCAGAGCGTTTCTCGGAACTCCAACTTGGGACCCGAGGCCCAGGTTCATGCGTCGGTGAGTATTCGTTCATCGATAGAAAGCCGGCATCCGCCACCGTGATCGCCACGAAGCCCTCCGAAGTTTTCAGAATCTCCCACGAAACCCTTGAGCGACTGCTCGAATCGAGCCACGCCTTAGGGAGTACGGTGTACCGAAATCTACTGCTCCACCTGGTTGATCGTCTGCGCGCCACGAATGCAGAGTTAGACTTGTTCGGGCCGTTCTAAAGTTACAACAATCAGCTCTGCTTCCTGACGATAGCATCCACTGTCTGGGTCATGTGTTGCATATGGGAACCTTGCCAATAGATCTTGTCGCAGTTAACACAGCGGTAGAACTTATCATAGTACTTTGTTGTTAACGGCAGCAACCTATCTATGATGTCTTGTTTCGCAACAGGCGCGATCAATCCGTTGCACTCTAGACAACGGTGAAAAGGTCGAATCATACTATGTAGGTCGAATCGGCACATCACTTCCGTTACTTGAACGTCCGGCTCCGTGGCGCGTACCCAGTATCCATGTATAATCGATTTATGAAATAGCAAACGCCGGTCACGAGTTAGCAATACGCGTTTCTCCGCCACAGTAATTCTCACCAAATCCACGTCGGTATAGTTATTTTTGTAACTCGCATCGAATCCGAGCATGCGCAGCCTGCGCGCTAGCTTACCGAGATTCACGTCTAGCAAGAAAGCGATTCTGCGTAGCGGTTGCTCACGCAGTTTAACTATTGACGTGATATCAAAATTCTCAAAAATCGGATACACCGAAACGCGGTCGCCATGTTGAAGTCGATACTTGAAATCGACCGACTCTCCATTAACCACGATCAAATCGACTTCAGTATGTGGCACTCCCTGCGCCTCTATCGGATCCTTGATCGCAGGCGAACCCTTGAAAGGGTATTGCACCGTTTTCTTTCTCTGGTTCACCGAAAGGAAGTCATTCAATTTCTCGTAAAAACGAAAGTAGGAGACGTTCATGAAGATAAAGAGTGCCATCCGAAGAGCTATCAGATCAACGGCATATGTTTACAGCTATATTCATATTCCCACCGCGTCTTGTGTAAGCCCATGTTGAGCCGCACCATGGCTGCTTACACACATACCATAAATCAACCCTTGATTCCTCCCAAATTTCAGAGGCCAGGCGCGTTGCGCATCATCCAAGTCATCTGTGATATCGGTCATCTCGACACGATTAAAGACATCGTAGAGCAACGTGAGGTAGCCGATTTTTGGTGCATCCCAGCGACGAGGAGAATCGATATGCGGCGTCGCTGCTGGTTCGACCAGGGGAACGCCAGGAAGTCCTAGACTCACTGCAACGAGTGCTGGATTCCGACGATAGCGCCCACATCATAGTCGGCAGGGCGGGGCAGTAATTTCGCGATCTTTAAGCCGCCGCACCGATGACGCAGAAGGTTTGTCTTCTGCCGATATCTCCCGTGAAGAACTCTACAACGAAGTGGAACGCGGCGCACGCATGGATGGCAATTACCTATTGTTGGTGGCGAAAAGAAAAATAAATCTGTCCCCTTTCTCCCCCCTCCCTTTCTCACCTCAAAGAGGTCATGCAGTTTGTCTCTGCGTTGGGGTAACTAAAGCCAGGCCGCTAAGCATCGAACCAAGGGCAAGCCATACCCAAACGGAATGACTTTCATTGAATAGAAGGATACCCCACAGCACACCTGACAAGGTGACGACATATGCGGTTTGACTGGCAAAGACAGGCCCGGCCATCTGGATCGCTAACAGAAACATCCCATAGGCCAGACTGCTAATGACCATCATGGCGAGCATAAGCCACTCGATCTTTCCCCATGGGTAGTGAAACGATGCAAACGCGTTGAGGGACAAGACTAGCGGCAAGATCAGCAAACCCGCCACGAGCAACATCCCAGCGAGCAACGCAATCATGTCGGTGCCCCCCGGAACTCTCACGGCCACGTAGATGTTTTCGAATGTGTAAAATAGCGAAGCTACTAGTACCACCAGAACCCAGAACACCATTGATCGATCCGGCAAACTAGTTTCCGGACCCACCAGCAATAAGATCGCGAACAAACCAACCGCGATGCCCGACATACGCTTCACAGAAAATCTATCGATGCCCAGCAACCAGGCCCCACCGTATGTTAGCAGTGGGACAGTTGTCACGGTGATTGCCAGAATTCCCGCTGGCACATGGGAGGCCGCGTAGAAAAACAACGCCCCGGGTAATGCAGTACCAAGCAGACCGAGAATCACATAAAACTTGAAGTGCAGCCCGGTAAGTCGCGGCCAGCGCGAACGCGCCGCGCAAATGGCGAGCAGCACCAAACCACCACCAAAGCCCTGCCAAAATGTGAGGCCTAACGGATGCACACCCGCCTGGGTGAGGATGCGGGCGATCGAGAATGTCACACCCCATATCGCACCTGAAACAAGAACCAAAAGATAGGGCCAAACTTTGGATTGCTTCACGCTGTCAGAAACACCGCTTGGTCGATCGGTCGAGCAGATCGTACTCGCGTTTTCTATAGATTTTGGCGACAACTCAGTGATTCATTGAGACGACAAGGCCACGTATTGATCGAGTTCGGACAATAGCTCCTCCTTTGTCTCACTTTCCAGAAATGTGGCATTGAAAGCATTGCGGGTGATGCGAATGATGTCCTCTCGGGCAAGGCCGAGAGCCCTTTGCGTAGCTGCAAAGTTCTCGCCCACATAGCCACCAAAATATGCCGGGTCGTCGGAATTTACAGTCACACATAATCCCTTATCTAGCAATCGTTTCAAGTTATGTTCCTCGAGTTGCTGAAATACGCCGAGTTTGACATTAGAGAGCGGACATACAGTCAGCGGAATCTGTTCATCACGTAACCGATCTACCAGAGCATCATCTTCTATACAGCGCACTCCGTGGTCGATGCGTGACACTTTTAATATGTCGAGCGCTTGCCAGATATAGTCCGGTGGACCCTCTTCGCCGGCATGGGCAACTGTCAGGAAACCCTCATCGCGAGCGCGGTCGAACACTGCTTTGAATTTTTCTGGTGGATGACCCACCTCTGAGGAATCTAAGCCGACGGCCACAATCCGATCGCGGTACGGTAACGCTTGCTCAAGAGTATCCATTCCCTGATCTGCGCTCAGATGCCGTAAAAAACACATAATCAACCGAGAACTCACGCCAAGTTTTGCAAAAGCATCTTGCACCGCCTTTTCAATGCCTCGGATAACTGTGTCAAAAGATACACCGCGCTGGGTGTGTGTTTGTGGGTCAAAGAAGATTTCGGTGTGTCGCACATTATCGGCATAGGCGCGTTCCATGTATGCCCAGGTCATATCATAGAAATCTTGCTCCTGTTGCAGCACGCTCGCCCCTTCGTAGTAGATATCGAGAAAGGACTGCAAATCATCGAAGTCATAAGCCTGCCTTAGCTGCTCTACGGAATGGTGAGTAAGAGAAACGCCGTTTTTAGCGGCTATCTTGAAAATCAATTCGGGTTCAAGAGATCCCTCGATGTGAATATGTAACTCCGCCTTCGGTAGGTTTTGAATAAACGTCTCCATCATTTGCAAGGGCAGACGCACCCAATCATCATTACTGGGCAATCACTCGGTGGATTAACAATGCATCGAAGGATGTTACACTAACATGAAACCATACGATGTGCGTGGCGGATAAAGAGGCAGGCGCTGTGCACCTGGTGACGAGGTGATCTGCAATACGTTTGCCTCACCCACAAGTATGTCTGCCATCCTCACCCACTAAGGAGATAATATTATGTCAGTTGATTCTCGGTTTTCTGAAGAAGAGCGTCTGCTTCTCACCACCGTCCCCTCTGCCGTTGGATCAGCGATGGCTTTCTCTGAGAGTAGCGGTGTGATCGGCACCATGAAGGAGATGTTAGCCAATGCCAAATCTATACTGAGTGGCGTCAAGCAATATCCGAATAACGACATTATTGCGGGCGTGCTGCCCAATCTTGATGATCGCAAGGAAGCGATGCAAAAAGCGATGGAAATGCGAGATGCCGCGTTAGCACGAATGAAGGAAAAGGGGATCGATTCCTACGATAAACTGACATCTCAACTCATAGAAGACTGCGGTACCGTAGCTAGCGTGTTGGCAAGCAAGGCTTCGAAGCAAGAAGCAGACGAATACAAGGAATGGGCAATGTCAGTCGCCGAAAAAGTAGCCATGGCAGCAAAGGAAGGCGGTTTTCTAGGCTTTGGTGGCGAGCAAATCAGTGAAGGGGAGAAGAAAATGTTTACCGACATTGCCGCCGCCCTTGGTACGAATAGTCGTCTCGTTTAACCCGCGCTTGCACAAAACGGTGGTCGTGTGCACTCTTCATGTTTTGACATTGGTCAAGATATTGGGTTCACAACAATGACTGAAAACCCAGCTCGCTTGCTGGCGCATGACTTACATAGTCCTTGCTTGTAAGAAGTTATTGCGCATGCAGTTCAAGCACATCTTTATCGCAGACATGGTGATCGGGACCGACCTGTTGCCCATCAAACTGGCCGCTACCCCATATCCGGGCATACTTAAGCGTCCGAGCGATATCCTTATGCACCAAGCGAGCGACATCTAGCACGGTCTCGCCACGAAATACGGTGAATGGCTTGTTTTTGTCCGCCGATTTACCTGGTGCCTTGGTATAAACTCGGACGACTTGTAGCCGTTCAAACAACATCTGACCGATCTGATCTAATCCCTGTCCCGTTTCGGCTGAGGTAGCCACTGCGGGAAAACGAACGCCTAGCAATTCCTCCAACACATTCACCTCATCAGGATCGGGGTCGAGATCGCTCTTGTTGGCGATCAGCAATGTAGGCAAAGCCAGACTGAAAGGATCGTCGAGTTCGTCTGAATCACTATGGGCTTGCGACTGACCACCCTCCTCGTTAACAAACACGGGCCAATCCTCTCTTAGGGTTATCCTCTTCTCGGCAAGTCGCTCTCGAATTGAGACGATGTGATCCATACACTCGGCATCGCTCAGATCAACAACAAGTAAAGCCGCATCCGCCGGTTGCAACGCATTGACGAACCACGGCTCCATAAAATCCGCTGAGATCGGTGGCAAGTCAATCAGTTGGATGTGGATGTCTTCAAACTTCAACATGCCGGGTTGTGGGAGCTTAGTGGTGTAGGCATAAGGACCGACCTCAGCATGAGATCCTGTGAGGCGGACGTGCAGACTGGACTTTCCTGCGTTAGGTGGGCCGATCAGAGCCACCTGCGCCGCGCCTTCGGATCGAATCGTGTAAGCCGGCCCGGTGCGCGCACCGCCCTTCTTCGGCCCGGCCAGTTCTTCGGTGAGCTGTTTAATGCGGCTCTTGATATCCGCCTGAAGATTCTCCGTTCCCTTATGTTTGGGAATGGTACGGAGCATCTCTTTCAGACAATCGAGGCGCTCACGCGGCTCGCGCGCCTTCCTGAATGCTCGTTCTGCGTCCTTGTACTCGGGGCTAACGTTGGTCGGCATGGCTCCGTCGACTAGCTTATACCGAAAAACTTGACGAGTGGATCCTTGTTTCCACCTTATTTGAAAATCTGCAGGAGATCACGGACCATGTAACCCATAGTCCACTAGCCGCATATCGGGATTGCGGCCCGTGTCGGTCATCAGAACCCCGACCGCCTGAAACAGTGTATTACGAACTGAGGGAGAATACCGATGGATGCACAAGCATTTTTAGAACAGATACTGAATTCTGCGAAAGATCTTGCAAGCCAAGGCCGCAATTTAGCTGAGAAGCGATTAGACATCCCGGAATCCGGGCCTGAACGGGACGCGACTATTTCAGCCATGGGCAAGGGGGCGATGGCAGCGGGCGCTTTGGCCCTGTTACTTGGCACTGGTGTCGGTCGACGCTTGACCGGCACTGCGCTAAAGCTTGGCGGGCTCGCCGCAGTGGGCGGGCTCGCCTACAAAGCGTATCAAAACTGGCAAGCAGGCCAGGGAAAAGGTCAAACCGAACCCGGAACACCGGTCGGCAAACTCTCAGGCTCCGAGGCAGAGAAGCGCAGCTTGCTATTGTTAAAGGCGATGATCGCCGCTGCCAAAGCCGATGGACACGTTGACGATGCGGAAGGCGCGAAGATTGAAGACCAGATCTCCAAACTCGGTCTGGAGTCGGACATCTTACAATTCCTCCAAGAAGAAATTTCAAGCCCATTGGATGTCGAAGCCATTGCGGCCGGAGTAGATTCCCCGGAGGCCGCGGCCGAAGTGTATCTTGCGTCGCGATTGATACTGGATGTGGATCAAGCCCCGGAACGTGCCTATTTGGACCGCCTAGTCAGTGCGCTCAAGCTCGATCCCGAGCTGGTGTCGCAGTTGGATGCGCAGGTGAGCGGCTAGCAACAAGAGATACACTTGCCGCCACAGCAAGCTAACTCAACTCGCGGGGGCGTGCTCCGGTGTGGTGTGTGTGGCTTGCAAGGGAGTGAACAACGCGATCACAACTGCTGCCAGGGAAAAAGCAGCCGCGAGCACGAAGGCGTAACGCAACTCAAACTCACCCGCGAGTCCCGCGAACACGGCTCCCAACGCTCCCACGCCGTCCATCAGCGCGAATACAAACCCTAAGGTTGTCGCCTCTCGGCGTCCCGCGAACTCAACCGCTTGTGCCAACACGCCGGAACGTATCCCGACCAAGGTCGATAAAGAAACAACTAGAGCGGCAATCATAGGCGTGCCACCAGCAGTTATTGGCACACACAACGCTGCGATGGTGGCAATCAATGATCCCACAACAAACACACGTTTGCGGCCCGCGCCATCTGACAGCCGGCCGATCACAGGCTGGATCAGTGAGCCGATTAACAGTACTAGCGCAAACACTGAGCCTGCCGCCACTGGCGAGTAATTTTGCTCAGTGATCAAAAATAGCGGCATCATGCTCATCATCGCCAGCACCGCCATGTTGTAGACAGTGATCATGCCGATCAATCCTACACCCGCCGGCAGACACCAGACCTTCACCAGATGTCGGACATCCGCGACGGAGATGGCGTGGTCCGGGGACAATGGAATCCGTTTGACAATAGGAATAAACGCGATCCCCATCAGTAGTGCAGGAAGGGCGGAGAGCTGCATCACGGTGCGCCATTCTAGAAAGCCAAGCAGGAACCCCACCACCACTGGGGCAAGCACCTCTGCTAGCGTCCCGCCCATCGCGTGTATGCCCAAAGCCTGACCACGCCTGCCCGGCAGCTGCTGCACAAGAACACCAGTGGCTATTGGATGCCACGCTGCATCGCCTAGGCCTGCGACAGCGAGCATCGCAGCCAATATCCAAAAATTTGGAGCGAACGACGCCGCGAAGTATCCCAACGCCACCCACCAAAACGTCATCAACAACAAGCGACCGCGGTTCGATACGCGATCAGACAACATCCCCGCCGGTATATATGCGAGGCTCGCCCCCAAAGACTGGATGGTAATCAGCAGACCCACCTCCGATGGCGATAACTCCATGGTGATCGCAATGGCCGGCGCCAGCAACCATACCGCCCCCCACGGCCAATCGTTGGCAAGGTGGCCCAATGAAAACGTGGTAAGCAGAAAACGAGAGCTTTGTCGCGGATTCACCAACTCACTCCAATAATGTCAAGCACCGTTGATCCATCATAGAGGGAATAGCACTGACGATCTCAGTTCGTACCACGCCGGGCCTCGAACTCCACTTTTAGAGCTTGCTTGTCTATCTTGCCGATGGGAAGCCGTGCAAGTTCTTTACGAATTTCAATGGTCTTAGGCACTTTGTAGTTGGCGAGTCGATCTCGACACCACGCGTTAATCTCACCCTCGCTGACACTGCTGTCTGGCTCTGGCTGCACAAAGGCATGTCCAACCTCGCCATAGACCGTATCCGGCACACCGATCACTGCGGCGGCGGCAACTGCCCCATGACTCTCGATCGCGATCTCGATCTCCCGTGGGTAGATGTTGTAGCCCCCGGAGATATACATCTCTTTGATCCGACCGACGATGGACAGATTGCCATCTTCCCTGAGTATTGCCACGTCGCCGGTTTTAAACCACCCGTCTGTAGTGAACGCCTCGCGGGTAACGTCCGGATTATTGAAGTAACCGTTCATCAGCCAACGCCCACGCGCCTGAATCTCACCCTGCTGTTCGGGTTTAACGCTGTTGCCGTGTTCGTCAGCCACACGAATCTCATAGCGTGGCTCGGGCCGGCCGATGGTGTTGGCAAGGACTTCAAAATCCGCGTCAAGATCGGAGTAAGTCGCGTAAACGGTAAGCTCAGTCATGCCGAACGCCGTAGCCAATGTACCGGGAAGCTCATGAAGTCTGGCGACAAGGTCACGCGGCATCGCCGATCCTGCCCAGATGATGTATTCCAAAGACGATAAATTGTAACGCCCGAAATCGGGCTGCGTTATGGCGAGATGAAACATGGTCGGTGCTTGAAGCCAAAAAGTGACACGTTCACGTTCGATGACTTGCAGCATCGCAGCCGGGTCGAAACGATCCATAAACACCAGAGTTCCTCCCACAACAATGGGGTAGACCCCCATCATGCCAACGCCAGCAATGTGATTAGTGGGCATGTTATGCAGCACCCGTGGTCCCTGCTTGGATGGCCAATGATCGTTTTCAACATAAGCGCCGCGGATCAACCCATAGTGTCTAATCATCGCGCCCTTGGGTCTGCCGGTGGTGCCGGAGGTGAAGATGATGACTGCGGTATCGTCTGCGGAAACAGCCGACTGCGCCGCTACTAACGCCGCTTCCTTCCCCCCACCTGTCTCAAGAAAGCTCTGTAGTGGTGTTGCGCCTTCAAGCTCACCACCGAAAGCAATAAGCGATTCGATGCAATCAAACTCAGATCGCAGCGTGGACATCTCCTTGTCATAGCGACGCCCATCAATTTCTGGCAGAACGACAATAATGCGAGGACGCACTTGGTCAACTACGTACCGGAACTCAGCCATTTGGTAGCGAGGATGGAGCCCTACCCATATAGCGCCAATTTCGGTAGTCGCCAGCAACACAGCCATGAACTCGGGTCGCGGTGTCGTCAGCATAGCGATCCTGTCGCCCTTACGCACACCTGCAGAGAGCAGAGCCTTGGCGCACCGCTCTACCATGTCGGCGAGGGCACCGTATGTGTATCTCTGATCACCAAGCATCGCCGCCTCTGTATCGGGCTTATGTTTGGCCCAATACCAAAGATATTCACCGACCCGGATTTTCTCGTGGGGCAAGCTCATAAGCGTATCAGCCAATTGATCCTAACTCGCCGCCGAGTATAAGCTAGCCACCATGAACCAGGCGACAGCGCACATCGTTCAGATCCTACTGTCTGCGCAAGTCAAGCCTGTGAGGATGGTTTTGTGAAGCCGGTACCAACCGGATTACAGATGCGTCACAGCTTTGACGTAACCGATGCCGACACCGCCGCAGCGATCGGTAATCCTGGCATCGATGCGGTGTCGACCATGACCCTGGTACGCCTTATTGAAGAGGCTTGCTGGTATATCATTCAACCGTATTCTGAAGAAGGTGATGCAACTGTCGGCACCCGAATCGCATTGGATCACATAGCGGCCGCCTTCCCAGGTCGCCCCGTGGACATCTCGGCAACACTGGCATCCACCGAGGGACGGCGACTCAACTTCGAAGTCGTGGTTTGCCAGGACGATCGCACTGTTATGACCGGTACTCACCAGCGAGCGATCGTTTCGCTGGAGCGCTTCCTAGGGAAAACAATGCCGACATCGGCAGGGCTCCGTCCCCAAGTTGAGTTTTGGTTCGATGTGCATAGTCCTTGGTGTTATCTTGCTTCATATCGCATCGGCAACATCGTGCGCAGCCACAATGGTGTGTTGAGCTGGCGACCGCTGCATCTTGCGAATCTTATCGATGCTATCGATGGCCGCCGCCCCCTTGAAGAGAATGCGGCCTTTGTGCAGTGGTATAACCAGGATCTCAAAGATCAGGCCGCTCTACTCGGTTTGCCGTTATACCCGCATCCGGACTACCCGTTACGACCCTCTCGCGCGCTTAGGGCGTCGCTCTACGCAGAAGAACGAGGTTGTGCAGAGGTTTTTGTGCAGTCCGTAATGCGTGCATATTGGGCCGAGCAACGGGACATTTCCGATGTTGGAGTTTTGCGTGAGCTCGCCGATGACGCCGGTCTTAACGGCTCACAAATCGAGAAAGTGGTTGACGATGAGCGCTACAAGCAGACGATTGTGAATAACAATGCCGAGGCCAAGGAGCGCGATGTATTCGGTGTACCCACGGCGATCTTTCAAGGCAAGCTTTTCTTTGGAAGCGACCATCTCAACCTGCTGGATCGCTGGGTTGGCGCATGGCGTAATACTCAAACAAAGCGCGAAGATCGCGCAACGTCTGGTTAGTCTTGCCGTAAAAAAAGTGTTGATGGGAACCAAGCGTTTGATTGCCGAAACTGATATCGCGACCTTCCAAGAGAAAGGCGCCGCGGTATTGCGGGGTCATTTCTCGGGATGGATCGAACCGCTGCGTCGTGGTATTGAGAGCAACATCAATCAGCCGAGCGCCGATGCACGGATCTACCACAATGAAGACGGGTCCGGCTTGTTCTTCGGCGACTACTGCAATTGGAATCGCATACCGGAGTATCGTGACTTTGTCTTTAAATCACCCGTCGGGGAGATCGCCGCCGCACTTATGGGCTCCGAAACCGCGCGTCTATTCCATGAACATGTACTAGTCAAAGAGCCTGGCACCGAGGTACCGACACCATGGCATCACGATCAACCTTATTACTGCGTGAACGGATCCATGAACTGCAGCATTTGGCTTGCCCTCGATCCGGTACCGCGAGAGATCTGCGTAGAGTTTGTTGCCGGCTCGCACCGCTTGGGCAAGTGGTTTAGGCCGGAACGTTTTAACAAAACACCGCTTTATGAAGATGATCCTTCCGAACCTCTACCTGACATCAACGCGGATCGTGATGCCTACGAAATTCTAAGTTGGGAACTTGAACCGGGAGACGCCATCGCATTTCACTTTCTGACACTGCACGGTGCACCACCGAATCAATCAAAAACACGTCGACGCGCGTTTTCGAGTCGCTGGATCGGCGATGACGCTACCTTTGCCACTCGGAAAGGACCCACTTCACCGCCGTTTCGCGACGTACAACTAAAGCATGGAGATCCTATGGACGCCGCGGAGTTTCCACTAGTCTTTAAGGAGACAGATTGATCTTTCGTTTCGTGACTGGATTCCCGTTTACACGGGAATGACCGTTCCCTCTCTTTTTGGTCATAGTCGCGAAAGCGAGTATCCAGCCGAGACATTATCAACACAACTAAGTCTGATAATCATCTAGCGGACTCCTTCACTCCGTGGTAAACGTCGCAAAGCAAGAAAACAGATCTATTTTTCGCCTGTTCATTCATCTGGTGCATTAAATGAAAGCTGAATTTTGGCACGATCGCTGGCAAAAGAGCGAAATCGCGTTTCACCAGCAGGAAATTAACACACGTCTTCAGAAATACTGGATTCGACTAAATCGACCCAAAAATAGCCGCGTTTTTGTACCTCTATGTGGAAAAAGTCTAGATATGTTG
>Ga0224508_10000673_pt1 | contig 32962 bp, 29 predicted proteins | sample SF_Jan12_sed_USG_4_FD_170157 | JGI IMG/M metagenome (GOLD analysis project Ga0224508, IMG submission 170157) | Sediment microbial communities from San Francisco Bay, California, United States - SF_Jan12_sed_USGS_21 | ecosystem: Environmental > Aquatic > Marine > Sediment | place: USA...
TCAAATAATCTAGCAGTAAGCGACTTTCCTGATGGCTCAACTCGACGATGCGACGCGTGAAATGTTCATTTATGAATAGCACTTTGCGTTGTGTATCTGGATGCACTCGCACTACGGGATGTATCGCAGATATTTCGGGTTTGCCGTGGGGAGCTGCATCGTGTAAAGCGGTTAATCCTTCGCATAAATCCTTTAACGGTGGTGACAAAGCTTCGTAAGCAGCGTAAGCGCTGGTCCATAACGTATCACCACCAACACTTGGGCACGTGATCATGTTTAGAATCGAAAATAATGCCGGGTGTTGTTGAAACGTAATGTCGCTATGCCATTCGTCCGCAAGGCCACCGTGACTCGCAGCCAACTCGAATACCTCATCATGCTGGGTAAACGGATTATTCAGATTGGGATGAGACTCCAATTCACCAAAGTTTCGACCAAATGCAACATGAGAATCGATATCCAGATGCTGATCAGGAAAAAACAAGACAAGATGATCAAGCAATAAAGATTTAATGGTCGTTATATCGTCTGGCGTGACACTCGCTAACGACAGGCCGCGCACTTCCGCGCCTAAAGCCCCAGCCAATCGTGTCACTGACAATTTGTTATCCACACCGACCTCCACATTTTATCTTGTAAGCAATTTCCTAGTACTAACCTGCCGTAAAACATTACCGACATCATGGCTAACAAACAAGTGCTCTCAATCGTTGTTATTCATTCGAATATTTATATAATCCCCCCATGCCAAAGGTGCTTACCCAACAACAGATCGAGCAATATCATGAACAGGGGTTTATTTCTCCTATCGATGTAATGTCAGAAGATGAAGCGCTGTCCTATAAAGAAAAGTTGGAGGCGGCGGAGCGCGAGCACCCCGATGAAATCAATGCGAAAAACCGCAACAACCCGCATTTGTCTTTGGCCTTTCTCGATGAACTGGTGCACCACCCGATTATTGTCGATGCAGTCGAGGATTTGATCGGCCCGAATATTTCTTTGTGGGGGACAGTGTTATTTATAAAAGACCCACAGAGTTTGGGGTACGTCAGCTGGCACCAAGATGGAACTTATATGGGATTTAATTCGAATGATTTTGTTACGCCATGGATCGCCCTCACCCACAGCAACCGGGAAAATGGTTGTATGACCATGATACCTGGCAGTCATCAGAATCACATTCGAAAGCATGACGACACATTTGACGATGATAACATTCTTACCCGTGGTCAGGCGGTGTCCGAGATTGACAACTCCAGCGGCGTCGATTTAATTCTGCGGCCGGGACAAATGTCGTTACATCACGGCGAAACCGTTCATGGCTCGCAACCTAACCGCAGCGAGCAACGTCGTATTGGCTATGCGTTACAGGCTTATATGCCGCCACATATTCATCAGATTATTGGCGAGAATCAATGGCTGCAAATTCGTGGTGAGAATAAACGCAAAAACAATGTGAACTTGGCGCGTCCGCGTTTCGATATGGATCCGCAAGGTGTCACCACGCGAAAATTCGTTAACGAAAATTTTGCAAATATCCTGTATCACGGAGCAAAGCAAAAACGCGCCTACTAATCGCCCGCTCAGGGCGAAACCTAACCCTTACCTCTCCAGGGAATAGAACGACTAATCACCCAACGCATCATCAGATCGAACAGCAGCCCTAATAAACCAAGCAATATGATGGTCATCCAGATGATTTCATAATCAGACTGTTTGCGTGCAACGTTTTCGACAAAACCGATACCGGTTGTGCCCGCCAGCATTTCAGCGGCGACCAATGTTCCCCAACAAACACCGATAGCAATCCGTATTCCAGTCAAGATTTCCGGTAACGAGTTGGGCAGAATGACACGACGGATAATTTGTTTTCTCGTCGCACCCAGCGAGTGTGCAGCATGAATTTTGGAAAGTTGTGTGCCGGTTGCTCCTGTGCGGGCGGAAATCACCATAATGGCGAAAGCCACCATAAACAACAAAAATATTTTACCGTCGTCTTGAATACCAAAAATGGTTAACACCAGTGGTGCCCACGCCAACGGTGGAACCGGGCGATACAGTTCGATTAACGGGTCGAAATAACCTTTGGCAAATCGCGACAGACCCATAAATATGCCCAAAGGAACCCCGAGAACAATGCCGAGAAATAATCCCGTTAATACCCGCACAATTGAATCCCAAATATGCCCGGTCGGAATGGGTAACGCGGGTGAGTTGTAATTTCCGGTAGCAAAGTTATACGCCTTACTTTTAAAATTACTGGAAATTTCGCCCGAATCATCGTGGCGCGGATATTCTCCGGGGATTAGCGCCGCGACCCAGTCCGGCACCAGAAAACCCACCATTTCTGAGATCGGTTTCATTTTGTACCACAGCAATGAGACGCCCTTGTAACCAACATCCGGGTCGGCCATGCGCACAAATGTAAACAAAGTGTCAGATGGTTTGGGTAACCAGCGTCCTGAGCCTTGTTCCGAACAAGCCTTATTTCCAGCAATTACTTCACCACCGGGCAAGGCAAGAGCATTGATATAACGCAGCGTGCCCTGCTGACTTTTTTGTTCTTTATCGAGAATGACTAACGCTTCTTCAACGACTTCGGTGACTACTGGTGGGAAAATTCTACCGTCATCAATTCGTTTATAAATTTTTTCGATTTGCTTCAGTAACTCATTACGCTTAGTAACAACTTTTGCGTCGCCAGAGGTGTCAACTACGAAATTTTTGTACCGCACCTGCAACGCCTCCAGTCGAGCAATCAATTCGGGGCTGGTATTTTTTATAACCGTGTAGTCTTTCGCAATCTCATCCATCACAAGACTCGCCGCATCGAACTTGCGGCCACGGTCGGTTATGGGCATCGATGGTAACTCCACACTACTCTTGCCCCAGCCCGGTTGCGCCAACGCCTTCGCGTGTTCTGCTTCATCGATTGGACCAGGATAGCCTTCGACAGCCATGTCAGCTGCCAGTTTTTTAATTCGCGTAGCGATGTCTTCAAACTGTCCAGCTATCGCAGGATCAACCAGTTCTGAACTCGCTTGAGCCGCCAGCGTGTCATGCAGTTCCTCAACAATCGCTTCCAACTCAGCCCGATCAGCGTCATTAAACTCGGTGTTTTTCAGCTGCTCTCTGAGCAAATTGATTTGCAAATAGTCACGCTGCAACAACTGAGTACCCAGTAATAGACGGCCATCCAACGGAAACGCGGATCGCACCGGATTAATGGTTCGATTTAATTTCGCAACCTGACATAGCTCATTTCCAGCACGCGGAAAAAATGCGCGCCCGGCGTCCCAGGAAAAGAGAAACCACATAAGCAAAATGGTCGAAACACCAGTAACCACCCAATGCCAGCCACCCAACGCTCGGGCTGGGTTGCCGAATACCGCGTCGGTAACTTCGGTTCGAACGACTTTACGTCCATACATGATCGACCAAACGAAAGCCGCGATTAACGCAATAAATATAATTCCTACAACCATTACTTTTCTAAAATATTATGTGGTTTCTGTTTTCAGAATTTGAAGCGCTCAAGCCGCCTCGGCCTTACCCATGATTTCCTCTTCCATATCCCAGATCATGGTTAGTATTTCTTCGCGGGTTTCTACATAACGTTCGTCATGCTTGATGTCACGCGGATCTGCATTTAATCCTTGTTCGGCAAACGGCAATTCATATTGTTTATGCAAACGCCCCGGTCGTGGTGCCATCACAAACAGTCTTTCACCAAGCAATAAAGCCTCTTCAACTGAGTGGGTAATAATCATGATGGTCTTGCCGGTTTCTTTCCAGATTTTTACGACCAGCGATTGCATTTTCTCACGCGTCAACGCATCCAACGCACCCAGTGGTTCGTCCATCAGAATTAAATCCGGGTCATTGATCAAACACCGCGCAAGCGCCACGCGTTGTTGCATGCCGCCGGACAGTTGATAAGTGGGTGTGTCACCAAAACCTTGCAAACCAACAATATCCAGCCACTCTTCCACTTTCTTTGCGGTTTCGGCTTTGTCGGCATTTTTCATACGCAAGCCAAAGTTCACATTGTTGGCTACGGTCAGCCATTCAAACAACGCACCTTGCTGGAAGACCATGCCGCGATCAACCCCAGGGCCATTAATTTCATGATCGCCCAAAGTAATTTTTCCACCGGTGGGTCGGAGAAAACCAGCAATAATGTTCAACAATGTTGTCTTGCCACAGCCGGACGGCCCCAACACCGACAATAATTGGCCTTGCTTTAAAGTAAAGCTCACGTCTTTCAGCGCGTGAACTGCCCCGCCTGATGGCATGGCGAACTCCATGTTGAGTTTGTCAGCAACCAGATCACTCATGATGCACCACCCAGTTCATTTTGAATTGAAAATGTTTAAGCCTTGATTTAACAGGCAAAAAAATGGCAGGCCGTCGTTCTCACGTAGCGGCCTGCCATTGTATTTCAGTAAAACTAAAACGTAGGAACTAACCGATATTTACATACCGATCAATCAATATCGTTACTGCAAAAACGAAGTATCGATAGCAACGCTATAGTCAGGCAACGCAGGATTCTCAGCGGTTGCAAAAGCATTACCGACAACGCCAATGGCCACACTCGCCATGCCGCCGTCGTTAAAGTAATCGCTCATCTGCTGTTCAGATGTCGGAAAAATAAAATCCTTCATTTGAGCATTTGTGGCTTCGACACTCAAACCGGCGTCTTTGGCAATGACTGCGATGTCGGATTTTCCAGCTGCGAAATCAGCATTGGATTGTCCGGTGACCTCAATAAAGGTACGAAGCAGATCCGGATTTTCCTGTGAAAATTTCTCTGTCACGGAAATCACGTCAAAACTGATAATGCCAGCAGCTTCTTTATCTTCAGGAGACATTAACGGCGTGCCAGCTTCGTACATTTTGGCCATTGAGTCAGCGCCAAAACCACAAGCCATAACCACGTTGCCATCGGCCAAAGATACGGCTGCATCCGCAGGCACTTGGTCAACAACATTGAGTTTGTCAATGTCTACATCCAGCGCGCGCATCATCATACGGAAGCTGTAATCAGCCATCGTTGCTAAAGGCACGGCAACCGCTTTACCTTCCAACTCAGATGCATTGGTTTTATCAATGCCCTCACCATTGCGCACAACGCAATCGTTCGCCGGATATTGCACGGCAATAGCAACCAGTTTAATCGGTGCATTGGCGTTTACTGCATTGATGAACGGTGCCAGACCCTGGCTGTAGGAAATATCAATATCACCAGCCAGCATGGCTTCAGTCATTTCCGTACCCGCATCAAAGTTTGTCCAGTTAACCGGGACACCCATTGCAGAATCATAGGCTTTTTCAACTTTGGCTTGTTGGTTCGGGGTCGCCCATTCCAAAAAGAATGCGACATTGACTTGGTCAGCCGCCTGAACAGACGCAGAGACAGAAGCTGCAACAGCGATTGCGGATAAGGTTTTAACAATAGAATTCATAGACTTAATATACACTCCGGAAGTATTTTAGTTTCTAGTATGGTGAATGCAGCTTGTAGACACCGCGCGTAAGTATTACACATCCATGCAATTATTCAACGCCTGAATAGGCTTATTCCGGTATTGTGTGCGCTGAGAGCGTCATGGATATGAACGATTGCGACAACGCGATTGGCCCATAATCGGTAAAAATGAGACTTGGGATACTAAGATGGATAGTCGGTTTTTAGCCCCGACCCCATCCTCAAACGATCAAGAAATCAGTAATCGTTTTATTTGACCAGCAACTTGATCAGGTGCCTCCACCTTTGCAGATACGCCCATCACCATGAACCACAATCAACGTCGGGCTGCTGCAGTTTAGTTAGTGAATGCTGAAAGGCGTGTGCATATTCGACCTTTCGACGCTATGTTTCATTATCTTTTCTATTTAAAGATTCTCATTTGTTAACTGAGATTCAACCAATCGTACCCAGTAGTCCGCGCCAATGGTTAAATTGTCATCGTTAAAATCAAAACCGGGGTTATGCAGGCCGCATCCACCTGGTCCATCGCCACCGTTACCTATTAAAATGTAACAACCAGGCTTACGCTGCAACATAAAACTAAAATCCTCCGATGCCATGGCTGGCGGATAATTTATATCTATATTTGCCGCTCCTATCATTTTTTGCGCGACTTCATAAGCAATCTGCGCTTCATGTTCTGTGTTAATGGTGGATGCAAACTCATGCGAATAGTGAAATTCACCCTTAATGCCATGAGCGGCGCAAACGCCTTCGACAATGCGTCTCATCTTACTCTCGATGTGATCTTGTATCTCAGGTAAAAACGAGCGCGTATCTCCGCGTAAGGTTACCTCCTCCGGTAATACATTGCGCGTGCCGTCCGTTATGAATTCGGTTACCGAAACCACAGCATTTTCACTTGGGTTCATGGTACGTGCGACCACAGTTTGCAACGCGATCACAATCTCGGCGCCGCACACCAGCGGGTCAACTCCCATGTGCGGCATCGCTGCATGACTGCCCACACCTTTTAATGTAATTTCGAAATTATCTTCGCAGGCCATGACCGGCCCCGCCCTGATGGCGAATCGTCCTAGCGGTATCGGCGGGAAATTATGCATAGCATAAACACTTTGTGCAGGAAAGCGCTCAAACAATCCATCGTCCAGCATGGCCAGCGCACCACGGCCATGCTCTTCCGCGGGTTGAAAAATAAAATAGACCGTACCATCGAAGTTTCCGCTGGTTGCAAGGTGACATGCCGCACCCAGCAGCATTGCGGTATGACCATCGTGACCGCAGGCGTGCATCTTACCGTCATGACAAGATCGATGATCAAATGTATTTTGTTCGGATATCGCTAACGCATCCATATCCGCGCGCAAACCAACCGTACGTTCGCTCCTACCACGTGTTAATACACCCACCACACCCGTTCCGCCAACTTCCGTGTGCACGTCGATATCCCATTGTTGCAACAAATCGGCAACCTGTTTTGCCGTACGATGCTCCTCGAAACCCAACTCAGGATGGCGATGAAAATCATGCCGCCAGGACCGCATGTCGTCACGTAGCGGCGCCGTTATCGCTGTCATTGCTTCGTCTCCAAATTCAGTATAGTTTTAATGCACCGATGCAGCTTCACAATATCTGCGCGCCATCTATACATCGGAGATAAATGTCGACCGACAAATATAAACCATAAATCCTATTTCCGTATATTGAATCGACTGACTCATTCAAATAACAGACGTCCACTGGCCGGGTTACTGATACTTGCAATGGTATTGGTCACCGTCGGTGGTGCATTGTTTGGATTATTTGCACCAAGTCAGTTCTTGTGGATTGCCGGGTTGGCCAGTTGGGCCGCCGCCTTGCTGCTGATTTGCGATGTATCACGCGCCCAGCAAATTCAAGTCAGCGTGTTAGTGATTGTTGGTGCGTTGCTGATGATCTATGCGATCAAAAAAGGTGTGTCAGTCGATTTTTTCAAAGTCATTACCAGCAACACAGGCTTGTTAAGCATGATTACCGCGGTCGGGTTCTTGCGCTTGGTCGCTATTCCAAAATCTGCTGAAAGTGCCGAGTTGCCTGTCGGCAGGCAAGCATATTTAAAAACATTATTGGGCACCAGTTTATTTGGTTCAGTCATCAATATCTCCGCCCCCATGCTCATCGCGGATCGAATTCATCGCCATCGACCATTACAACGACTTACCGCACAATCGATCACCCGGGTATTTTCCGCCTGCGCCGCATGGTCACCATTCTTTGCCGGCATGGCAGTCGTCCTGACTTACGTTAACGATGCTCAAATATTGTGGATCATCGCCGCCGGTCTGCCTTTCGCCATAGTCGGACTCCTAGTGGTCTATTCCGAGGCAATAATCCATTACTCAAAGGATGTAAAAGACTTTCTTGGTTATCCCATGCAAATAGCAAACTTGTGGATTCCGGCATTACTAGCCATCAGTGTGGTGTTGGGAACGTGGTTACTGCCCAAACTTTCTATTTTAGTCGTGATTGCTTCAAGTGCGCTGTTACTCACCGCCACCACACTTCTGATACGCACAGGTTTTTCATCCGCCAGTAAACAATTATACGACCATGTCGTAAACGCATTGCCGCATACGGTCAATGAATTAGTTTTGTTTCTCGCCGCTGGCGTTCTCGCCACCGGAATCTCAGCAATCGTGCAAAGCGGTATGTTAGTGCTACCTATTACGCACTTCGATGCAACGATGGCAATACAACTCCTCGGCATTATTATTTTAATCGCCGCTATGGGCGTGCATCCCGTCATTTTGATATCCAGCTTAACTCCACTTTTACTATCGTTAAACCCGAATCCGAATCTACTTGCATTAACTTATCTATTCGCATGGAGCCTCGGCACCTGTGGCAGTCCACTGTCCGGCACTCATTTGGTATTCCAGGGACGGTATGGCATTCCCAGTTGGAAAGCGGCTATTTGGAATTGGCCTTATGTCGCGGTAATGTATCTCTTGAGTTCCGCATGGTTGTATTTTATCGGCAATAAATTTGCGTGAAGATCATTAATTATTGTTCAGAAACGTTGTCGACAAGAAACATTCGTTTTTTCTAGACGTTTCCAATCTTGCAATACAGGTTCACGCATCCAAATACTTGCGCATTGCAGATATCGCAATTAAACGTGCCTTGGGACCCCAAGCTATATAATCGGACGTAGGCCAACACCAAGTCATCCAATCCAGCATTACGAAAAGACGCATCAGAATGTATCGTTCTAGATAACAATCCCAATTCGGAGATAATGCACGCACGGACTGGTATCCATGAATAAATGCCGTATAAAGTGCGTCATATCCGGAGGAACCTGGCGGATAACCTGCTATTGGGTATTTAAGGTAGACAAGGGTCGAAGCCATGTCATAAATATAGTGACCCCAGCCACAATCGGCAAAATCAATTGCACCGGCACTGCCACGATAAAATAAAAAGTTCTCCACATGCAGGTCACCGTGAATGAGTCCATACTCACCCGGCCTCTTTTCTTGATCGTTAGATTCCTCGAGAAGTCGTGATGCTGCATGCGCCAAAACAACACGTTCTTCGTCACTAAACCATTCCGGGCGTTGGCACTTACCCTCTCGCCAATCGTTTAATTCTGGTAAATAGGCGAGGCTGTCTTTTGGAAACTCAACGTCTTGGGTATAACGTTGAGAATGATTGTGCAATTTTCCCGCGAATACGCCTACTTGTTTTAGGTGTTTAGCGGTTAAGCTTTTGTATAGAAACCGTCCCGAAACCCAGCTCAACAGCACGAAACAATCGACATCGTACAGTGTTTCAGGCATCGACTGAACCAGCGACCCGTCTTTTGCGACCAACGGTTCCGGGGTTAACAAATTCGTATCCTGCGCAATACTTTTCAGCCATTGCATCTCGTGTCGGACCCCTTCGACACCGCCGAACTCTGTCGGGTAAAAGCGCAAGCTAACTTGGTTGAATCGGGAGTCTTTCAACTTAGAACGAAATACTATGCAACCAAAATCCGCTACGAATTTAATACTCTCAAAATTCACGTCGTACCTTGACGCCATATCAAGCGCAACCTTTCGAAAATCAGATAATTTTCTTTGACGAGTCGGTTTCACGGAATCACTTTTACGTACACTCTTCAATCAAGATTCCGGCGATGCGCCGCCTTCGGTAGTTCGGCGTTGAACAAAATTCTGTAGCTCATCGAATACGCCCGCATCCATTACCGGTGCTTCGAATTCCTGCAATATCTTTTTCCAGGTACCGTTTGCACGTTGGGTTGCGGTTTGGCTGCCTCGTTCCGTCCATACACCGAAGTTGCTCCAATCGGAAACCAACGGTTCGTAAAAAGCCGTCTGGTAACGTGACATGGTGTGGTCGCAGCCAAAAAAATGGCCGCCAGGTTCTACGCTCGCAATCGCCTCGAAGGCAAGTTCAGACTCGTCTACATTTAGCGGGTTAAATATTTCCGCGAATGTTTGCAGCATTTCGATATCGAGAATGTATTTCTCCATCGAAGCTGTCAGTCCGCCCTCAAGCCAACCTGCTGCATGAATCAACATATTACAGCCGCCCAAGATGCTCCCCCATGCTGACATCATGGTTTCATAAACTGATTGTTCGTCCGGTGCATTGGAGGCCGTCGCCGCTGAACCGCGCCAAGGTAAATTAATATGCCGCGCAAGTTGACCTGCCCCGAAAGCCGCCTGCACAAACTCTGGCGTGCCAAATGCAGGTGCGCCGGATTTCATATCGACGTTGGAGGTAAACGAGCCATACACAACAGGTGCACCTGGACGAGCGATTTGTGCGAGCGTTATTCCCGCTAATGCCTCGGCATGTTGCAACACCAACGCACCCGGCATGGTCACCGGCGCCATCGCGCCTGCAAGCGTAAAAGGTGTAATAACCGACATCTGCCCTGCCCGCGCGAAATCGATAATGCCCTGACACATCGGAATATCGAGTTGGCGCGGTGAATTAGTATTGATTACGGTATAACACCACGCTTTTTCTTGAAATTCTTCCTCACTAAGTTTTCGTGTAATACGCATCATGTCGAATCCGTCACGTACCTGTGGTGCACCACGTGAGAAAATAAATATCGGTTTTTGACTCAGTGTCAGCTGACTCTCCGTCGTGTGCAAATGCCGAATGTGCAACGGTATATCCTGCGGCTCGACATTCGGCGACTGAATATGCATCACATCAAAGTACTCAGACAACTTGATAATGTTACGTGTATCTTCGAGTGCGCCGTTACGCTTTCCATGATCAAGATCAGAGATATGTGGCGGCCCGCCGACACTGACGAAAGCAATATTATCGCCGCCAAGAGTTGCACTTTTTTGCGGCGTCGCGCCATGCAATACGAATTCGCTCGGCGCTGTTTCCAATGCCTGCTCGATTAGCGAGCGATCAATATTCACCATTAGTGTATCGTCATCTACGGACGCACCAGCCTGCTTGAATAAGCTGCGCGCTTCTTCGTTTAATACACGTATGCCCAGTTCTTCGACAACACGCAACGCGGTTTGATGAATATCTTCTAATCTATCCTCGGAGAATGATTTCTGTAATATGAAAGGGTTTTTTAACGCGTTGTAATTAACATTACGCTTGAGTGTTTGCGCGCCGGCAATATTTTTGTCTGTTGAGCGTCTTTTAGATCGGCGAGTCACATCAATTTACCTATAATTTTTTTCTGAGATTGTTACTACTGGCAGCACGCTACTTACCGTGATGTCTAGTTACATTAAAGTCGTTTAAACTAGCTCTAAGCCAATAATTTATTCTCAACCTGCGAATATAACCCGGTGACGGCAACAAAAGACAATAAAAGACGACGAGGTAGCGGCGGTCGTGCGGCCCGGACCGCTCTTCGTCAATCTCAAAGTAATACGCTGAATGCACCGGCTTATATCACCCGCAAAATTCCTGCTTACGAGTTATTGGACGAAGAAGGCCTGGTAAAGCTTGAAAAACACGCGGAGTGGATTCTTGCGGAAGTCGGGCTGGAAATTCGCGGCGATCCCATTGCTTTACAACTATTTAAAGATACGGGTGCAACTGTCGTTGGCGAACGCATTCGGTTTGATAGAGGACATATACCTTCCCTTTGTGAGACGGCACCGAAAACATTCACCATGCATGCGCGCAACCCAGAACGCAATATCGAGTTTGGTGGTGACCACCTCGTTCTTGGCCCCGCTTACGGCTCGCCTTTTGTGACCGATCTGGACGGTGGACGCCGCTACGGTACGATTAAAGACTTCGAGAACTTTATCAAACTCACTTACATGACACCGTGGTTGCATCATCAAAGTGGAACGGTGTGTGAGCCGGTTGATATTGCCGTTAACAAACGTCACCTGGACATGGTCTACGCGCACCTGCGATATTCCGACAAGCCATTTATGGGTTCTGTTACCGCACCTGAACGTGCGGAAGATTCCCTCGCCATGGCGCGCATTATGTTCGGCGAAGAATTTATGCAAGACCACTTAGTGATTCAAGGCAATATCAATGTTAACTCACCATTGGTTTACGACGATACCATGACCGGTGCGTTGCGCACTTACGCCGCCGCGAATCAGGGCAATGTGATATCAGCTTTCATCCTCGGTGGCGCGATGAGTCCGGTCACACAAGCTGCTTTGATCGCCCAGGCTCATGCTGAAGCGATGGTGGGCATCGCGCTCACCCAATTAGTCCGTAAAGGTGCGCCTGTTGTTTACGGCAGCTTTCTAACTACAATGGATCTAAAAACCGGCGCACCGACTTTCGGCACGCCGGAATCTTCACTCGCTTGTTTTGCTATCTCACAGTTATGTCGAAGACTTGGACTGCCCTTCCGTTGTGGTGGTCATCTGACCGCTTCCAAAGTCGCGGACGCTCAAGCCATGCAGGAATCCGCCGACACCATGAACCCGGCCATCATGGCGGGTGCGAACTTTATCTTTCAATCAGCCGGCTGGCTGGAAGGCGGACTCACCATCGGTTACGAAAAATTCGTTATGGACGCGGATCGCTGCGGCATGATTCATCGCATGACGCAAGGATTAATTCTCGATGACAACGAGCTTGCCGCTGATGCATTCCTTGAAGCCGGTATAGGCAATAATTTCCTTGGTGTCGCGCATACCATGAAAAATTTCGAAACCGCAAATCATCGCGCTGAACTCACCGACACTACCTCATTCGAACAATGGACGGACAACGGCAGCAAGGATACGCAACAACGAGCTTTTGAAAAATGGACATCCATGCTGAATGAATACCAGACACCACCCATCGACCCCGGCATCGATGAAGCGCTAAAAGCATTTATTGCTCAACGCAAATCGTCAATGGCGGATGCGTGGTATTGAACATGCAACCCCGCCCATTCGCGAATCGCGCTTTAAAAAATACAAGTGGATAATTTATTGCGACAATTTTTGATAAGTTTGACGTGCGATTACGAGTCCTTCATAGGTCGGAATAACACATACGGAAACAGGGCTATCATTAGTACTGATTTTTGCTTGGCCAGTGCTGTTAGCTTCGACATTGATTTCAATTTCGAGATGTTTAAGTCCATCGCAAACGCCTTGTCGAATCGGTGAAGCATTTGCACCGATACCCGCGGTGAATACCAAAACGTCCAAACCATCCATGACTGCGGTCAAGGCACCGATTTCGCGTTTAATTCGATGTATATAAAAATCGACAGCACGTTTGGCATTCGCATTATTGTTTGCCAACAACTTGCGCATGTCGTTAGTCATACCCGATAGACCAAGCAATCCACTCTCACGATAAAGAAGTTCCGTGACTTGATTGGTTGTCATGCCTAACTCACCGATAAGATAAAGCACCACACCGGGATCCAACGCACCACACCGGGTGCCCATGGGCAAACCATCGAGTGCAGTAAACCCCATGGTAGTAGAGACGCTTTGCCGATTTTGCATTGCGCACATACTGGCGCCGTTTCCGAGATGAGCAACGATAACGCGTTTATCGGCGTCGTCCCCTACATAGTCGGGCAATACACTGGCGATATACTCATATGACAAACCGTGAAAGCCATAACGGCGAATGCCTTTGTCGCGTAGTTCACGTGGCAAGGCAAACAATAGTTCGTTTTCCAACTGGGTATGATGAAATGCGGTGTCGAAACAGGCCACCTGCAAAAGATTAGGATTTATGTCATGTACGGCACGAATTGCTTTCAGATTATGCGGTTGATGCAAGGGCGCGAGCGGGCAAAGCTTTTCGAGCTTATGCAGGACGGATTCATTCAAAACCGCTGGTGTTGAGTAATCCATACCACCGTGCACCACACGATGCCCTACCGCAACGATGTCGCCAGGTTCGTGGCGTTCAGTGACCCATTGTTGGAGCATCGAAAATGCTTGTTGATGGGTTAGTTGTTCGCCCGCAGGCGTCACTAACTGATCTTCAATAGGTTCAAGATTTGCGTTTCGTGCAAGAAAGTGTCCTTGTGTGGCACCAATACCGGTAACCTTGCCTTTGTAAATAAATGTTGGATCGCCGCTATTGATGTCAAAGATAGAAAACTTGACGCTGGATGATCCGGCATTGACGACCGCAATATGACCTTTCATGTTCGTAATTCATCCGTACGTTGCGCCCACAACAATGCCAGAGCACAGGACGCCATGCGTGATACCGTATCGTCGGCGCGGCTGGTGAGAATGATGGGTACACGTGCGCTGAGCATAACGCCAGCTCCTAATGACAATTCCACTGCATAACGTGCCTTATAAGAATGCACGGTGCAAACCAAGTTATCAGCAATATTGGCTATCATGAACTTACTGGGCGACTCCACTGACGCTGATTGCGGGCTTGTTATCTTGTTGCGTAGGGCGTCGATTTAACGACTGCTTTGTTGCGATTTGCACTCTTGGTGTGTTTTCTGAGGGGTGATACGTTCGCCATGGGTGGCTGTTTCCTAACAGTATGGCGATTAGATCAGAATTGTGCGCTTCCTCGTGGACTTTCCATTGACCAGGATCAAACGCATCTAAGTTGGAGATAACAGCAACGCGGACCCGGACTCGGATTCCGCGATGCTGGTTGAAAACTGGCTTAGAACTCGTACTTAACACCTGCAGTGACGATATCGATACTGAGATCGTTAACATCAGTATCGACCTTGGACAACTCACCGAACAGATTGAATTGGCCTAAATCCCATTCGATGCCCACGGCGCCAAAGGCTTCGGTTTCGGTGTCGTCTTCACGCAGTCTCGAACCGGCGACGACAGAATCGGATTTGGCGTCGACAAAATAGGCACCGACTTTGCCATACAGATCAATCTGATCATGTACGCTCCAATTTAGAACGAGCGCGGCACTGAAGGCATCGGCATCCAAATCGATACGGTTACCCGGATTATCCCCGCGGGCGCTGAAATCACCTAAGTCCAGATACCCGACCTCGACACCTATAATATCGGAAAACATATAACCACCACGGATACCCAACGCGGTATCGCTATCGTCGAAATCAATATCGCTTTCGTCCTCGAAGTCCGCGCTGGCGCGGTTCGCGCTGATGCCCGCGTACCAACCGATATCTTCGTCCGCTAACGCACTCGTAGCTCCCGTCAATGCCACCGAGCTCAATGCTCCGGCAATTATCCAATGTGACAATTTCATGATAAATCTCCTTTTAATGATGTAGATAGTTAGGGAGTGTTTACTCCATTACAGGTATTATATTTAACAATTTGTTGCAATGCAACATATTATGGAGTAATTGCACCTTTTTTTGATCGGCGTCATACTTTAGGGGAAGTCATAAACGGGGGTTCTTCGAAATGAATGACACTACACAATCGCTACCGGTCGAACTAACGTCCCGGTTGCAGCCTCAGCAAAGACGGGCGCAACGCTCGGTTGAGCTTATCCTCACCACGGCAGCTGAGTTGCTGGATGAGGTCGGTCTAAACGCGTTTAATACGAACTTGTTGGCCCAGCGTGCCGGGATTCGGGTGCGTACGGTTTACCGCTACTTCCCTAACAAGTTTGCAGTCCTGGCTGAACTGGCGCGCAGAAATACCGCACGTGCTATCGAAGCGGTAGACAAGTTTGCAACGCTGGCAGATGCAGAACTTCCTTTGCTGCAAGGATTGGATGTATTGTGGTCAAATTATCTAAGCCAACTTGCCGAAATTCCCGGCATAGCGGCGGTACGCCACGCCTGTCGTGTATGCCCCGAACTTGAGTCAATCAGACACGATTTTCATTCTAAATTGTCGAAACAATTGGAAACCGCAATCAAAAAGCGCGGCGTGCAACTAAAACCCACGCAGCGTCGTCTCGTCGCCGCTTTGTTTATTGAAACCACCAGCGCTATTCTCGATTACGCTGAAACGGTTGATCGAAAAAGACGACTCGATCTACTACGCGAATTACAAGTGATGCAGTATCGCTATCTTGCACCCTATTTTTCCTAGCTCGCCCTACTGACACGAAACTCGCCGCAGAGCAACCGGGAGATTTTCATTACGACGGAGTTGGGGTTTGTACTAGGATAACCGTAGCAAGACTTCTATCACTTCGCCCTGAGGGTGTTGTTCCATTGGCAATGCGCTGTTTTCAAATACTTCCAACATATTGTGATTGGTTGCCAACACATCGGCCTGGAAGTGGTCAACCCTGTTTTCTCGTGCAATAGCAGTCAAATGTTTCAGTAAGAAGGTAGCGATACCCAGCCCATGATAGGCATCTTCTACGGCAAAAGCGATTTCCGCGACATTAGCTGCACTGGCATTATCCAGCACAATATAACGGCCGACACCGGCCGGCTCCTCCAGCTCGTTATTGAACACGCTCGCGACCAGGGCAACGTGATTTACAAAATCGACCTCGGTAAAGTACTCCAATTCCCTAGCGGTAAAATGAGTTTTGCGTTGGAAAAATCGAAAATAAGCCGATTGCGTGCTGAGATGTTCCAACCCCTGCTCCAACGCCTGTTTATCTGAAGGACAAATCGGCCGAATACGAAGCATTCGGCCGTCCAGCAATGTTTCATTGGCCTGGTACGCTGCCGCTTTGAGATTTTGAGTCGACATAACGCCGTCCTCCAGTGACTCATTACTGTCTAGTGGAAATTGGACAATCTTGTCGCGGCCGCGTGTTATTTTCGCTAATCGCCAAAACTTTCAAGATGACACTCATATCTGCCATTAAGCATATTGGCCACCAAGCAATATGCTAACCGATGCCTTTCCCATAAACAGGTCAATATTTATATTGCCCTTAACAGCAGTGTCCGGTGACCAATGCTCCCGAATCTTTCGATAAATAGCCGGGCAATAACGTTACTCAGTACCACCGATTGATCATTCAAAACCCGATCAATATTTCTCCGGAACAAATGTTTGATCACTCATAGGCGGTCTTACATAACCTGAAGCGGTTTTTCGAGCAGGTAGTTTTACCGATTTGGGTGTCAAATCTTCATAATCAAACTCACTGAGCAGATGCGATATGCAGTTAAGACGCGCTCGTTTTTTAACGTCCGCGTTAACCACGTACCAAGGGGCCTGTTTGATGTCGGTATGCGAAAACATCACGTCTTTGGCCTTCGAGTACTCTACCCAGCGATTGCGCGATTCGATATCCATAGGGCTGAGTTTCCAGTGCTTTGTGACGTCATCAACTCTGGCCTGAAAACGCCGCTCCTGTTCTTTGTCATTTACCGAGAACCAGTATTTAATCAGCTTAATTCCCGAACGCATAAGCATGCGCTCGAACTCGGGACAGGTGCGCATGAATTCCCGGTATTCGTCTTCCTCACAAAAATTCATCACTCGCTCAACACCACCGCGGTTATACCAACTACGGTCAAGTAATACCATTTCACCAGCCGCCGGCAGGTGCTCAACATAACGTTGGAAATACCATTGCGTCTTCTCACGTTCAGTAGGAGCTGGCAATGCCACAACCCGGCAAACGCGAGGATTAAGCCGCTCGGTGATACGTTTTATCGTGCCACCCTTTCCCGCTGCGTCACGTCCTTCAAAAATCACAACAACCTTCAGACCTTTATGTACTATCCAAGCCTGTAATTTGACCAGTTCTATTTGCAGTTTTTCCAATTCCTGCTCATAAACTTTGTTCTTCATTTTTTTTGGCTTATCGACCGCGTCTTCGGCCTTTCTTGGCCTTGCGGTTGGTTTAGCCTTGGAAGCTGGTTTATTCTTCGCCGAAGTATTACCTTTCGATTTCTCTTTCGCGGCCATTTTGTTCTCCTTGGAATTGGATTGACGACATTAATCTTCTAATTTCTTTAGTAATTTTCGGGCTTTGTTAATTTGCGCCCGTACAACTTTTATTTTTAAATTTAATTCCTTTCGTGCTTTATTAGTTTTTTCTTTATCAAATACTTTTTTTAAACTCTTTTCCTTATTCTTGAGGCCATCCAACACTTTGGCAATTTTCTTGCTTTTAAGTTTTTTACCTTTACGTTCCTTGCTTATGTACTTCCTAACGGATTTTCTTAGTTCGGATAGTTTCATTTTACACTCCTGATAATTTCAGTGTCGCGAAACACCACTAACTCGGGTCAGTAGCTAATTCTTTAATTTCATCTTCGTCAAGCACTACCTCCTGTTCCGCATCCTCGATCAGGGCCTCATGAGAAGCAAACAATGCCTGGGCGCTGTTAAGCAGGTTCCATGCAGTACTTTCCGCATAGCCATTATCGTTCAACAATGAAGTCGTCATGTGTGGCGTAATACTCTGCTTTAGCAAAAGATCGTCGACCCGCAGGCTCATATTGTGACGGCTTTGCTCCGCCTCCAACTTATACGCATCTAAACCAAGCAGATCAGGTGCCTCGTCAAAGTCAGCTTCGCTTGCTTCCCGTATACGGTAAATTTCCCGCAGTATGGAGGCTAAGCGAAAACGAATGTTGTTGTACTCGGTACGAATATGTTCGTTTTCTGAAACAAGATACTCCGTTGCGTTTTTTCGAAAATGCTTGATATGTTTTACGCACTCGACAATATCCGCGGCCGTGTGCCGGAACCGGTATAGCTCTTCGGAAAAGTCGCTCGGCAGGCTGGATTGAGCACGACTAATGAATTCCACGATGGCACCGTAAAGTACTTTTACCTTACTGTCGTAAAGTACATCCATATCGAATTCATGGATTTCCCGGTCGTCATTGATGGTTTTTTCAATATCTTCCGACTCCAGTATTTCGGTTCTATGCAAATTCATACCATGCGCCATTAACTCAAAGGCGCTGTCAAATAAATGCCAGGTTTCCTTACGTACCGCTTCCATGACAGTTTCGGGAAAATCGATGGCGGCATCGGATAGATACTTGGGTTCGGCCAAATCCTCCTTAGGCTCTTCGAAAAACTTACACAATGCATCGGCTAACTTGTGAATAAACGGCACCATCACAACGACGCCTACAACATTAAAAACTGTGTGGAACACAGCCAATTTCAGAGTGTAGTTGTCAACCGCAATACCGACTTTCATGCTGATCCAATCTACCACCGCGACGAACTGGCTGATAAAAATTATTGCGATCAAACCCGTGACAACATTGAATATTAAATGCGCACCCGCCAGACGTTTACCCTCAACGTTGGCGCTCATTGAACCGATAATTGCCGTAATGGTGGTGCCCAGGTTTGCGCCAATGGCCAACGCCAAGGCATTCTCATAACTGATTTGACTCGCCGCCAACGCGGTAATAATAAGTACCAGCGTCGCGTGGCTTGACTGCATCACTACCGTTGCCGCCATGCCGATGGCAGCAAACAGAAACAATCCCGGATAACCTTCCACCGCGAACGCCGCCAGATCGAAGCTGCCGCGAAACGCATCGAAACCCTCCTTCATATGATGGATGCCGAGAAACAGAAACCCCAACCCCGCCAATACCGACCCGATGCCTTTTAAGTACTTTGATTTTTGAAACGCCAGAATAATGCCAAACGCCAACATCGGCATGGCATAGGCCGAAATCTTCACTTTCAAACCAAAACCGGCCACTAACCAGGCGCCGGTTGTTGTACCGATATTCGCCCCGAAAATAATGCCAATCCCCGCGACCAGGCTTATCAAACCAGCGCTGATAAATGAAATACTGATGACAGAAACCAATGAACTGGATTGCATTATCGTGGTAGCGACAACACCGAAACTCAAACTCTTCCAGACTTTGTCGGTTGTCTTCTTAAGCAGTTTTTCCAACACGCCGCCGGTGAATGCGCGAAAACCTTCCTCGAGAAACAACATTCCGAACAAGAAAATCGCGACCCCCGCTGCTATCTCCTTAAAATCGGGGCTAACCCAAAAGCCATATGCAAGAATTACGAGAATAACGGGTAAAATAATTTTCTTAAGCATAATTCCCTCGCTGGTCGCTAAGCAGTTAAGTTACAAACGGTTAACTAATAAGCGGTTAACTTAAAGAAGTCCGGCATCATTGTAGGTTTTTAATTTTGTGCATTTTTATTGTGCATATTTTATATTCTATTTCGGAAAAACCCATGTCATAGCGTATATAGCGGACGTGAACAATTCACCGCTTGTTCGACAATACACCGATTAAACACGAACCAAATTTAATTTACTATTTATTCGCATGGCATTGTCCAACTAATTGGTTTTTTATGCGACATTTTTTCGCATTTCCGTGGCTTTCATCGTAGACGCCCTAATTTCACGGATGGTTTAACTCGTCCGCCACCGCTTTGCTGCGTTCTATAACCCTGGATACGTCACCTTCTCCATCGATCTCGACAAGTATCCCGGCGTCGCGATAGTAGTTTATCACCGGCCCCGTTTGACTATGAAAAGTTTTGAGCCGGGCACGAATGGTATTCGGATTATCATCGTCGCGTTGATATAGTGCACCGTTACAAGCATCGCAAACACCCTCAACCGCCGGTGGCTTAAAGTCAACATGATAGGGAGTTTGACAATCCCGGCAAATCAAACGACCGGATAATCGGCGTACGATTTCTTCGTCCGACACGCGAATATAAATTACACCATTGATACGCCGGTTAGCGGAATCCATTATGTCCGAGAGCGCTTGCGCCTGTGGTAACGTGCGTGGAAAGCCGTCAAGTATGAAACCCTCCTTCGCATCAGATCGGGCCATGCGTTCTTCCACCATGGCCTCGGTAACATCATCGGGAACTAAAGCACCCTTATCCATGTAACTCTTAGCCAACATCCCTAAATCGGTTTTCTTATTCAGGTTTTCGCGAAATAGATCGCCCGTGGCAATGTGCGGCAAGTCCAAATGCACTTGCAATTGTTCTGCCTGGGTTCCCTTCCCCGAACCTGGCCCACCAATTAATACTAAGCCGAAACTCGAATCGGTGACGTCGCCGCCAGGAGTCACACCTGTTTGGCCAAGGCTTAAATCAAGTGCCGCACTTTCGTTTATCGCCCCCCGTGGCCGCCCGATGTTTTGCAACCGCGCGACTGCGTCAGTTACGGCTTCACCAACCTCTTGCACGGTCCCGTCACCATCGATTGTGATGAGTCGATTGGACCCCCGATAATAGTCCAGAACTGGACCCAAAGCCCTTCTGAACCCTCGCAGGCGAACACGAATGACTTCTGGAATATCATCCGGTCGTCTCGCAACTTCACCATTGCAAACATCGCACACACCTGGTTTTACCGGTGGTTTGAAGTCAATATGGTAGGGCGTTTGACAGGTAGCACACACTTCTCGTCCCATCAGTCGTTTTTCGACAGCATCGTCCGAAATTTTCAGATAGATGACATCCTCAAGTTCGCGCCCGGCTTCGACAAAAAATTCGTCTAAAAACTGCGCCTGATCAACCGTGCGCGGAAAACCATCGAATAAGATACTTTTGTCAGATGAGGCACGCCACAACCATTCGGCAACCATGGCATCGACCACTTCGTCCGGCACCAGTTCACCCTGCGCCATATGCCGTTGCGCCAGAAAACCCACGGCAGTCCGTTGATCGAGGTTTTGGCGCAGCAAATCACCTGTAACCAGATGCAACATGTCGAACTTTTCAATCAAAAGTGAAGCGTGGGTCCCTTTACCTACGCCTGAAGGACCGATTAGCGCAATATTCATATTCTTGATCTCCGTGAGTTATGCTGTGTAACCATAATGACCCGTTTGCATACTTCGCTTACTCACACTACGCATACGAAGTAATTGGGCATTGTGACCCAAATAAACCGCCCTTTGAAGAACTTAACACAATGCCGATTCTAAGACTGTTTCGTGCATAAGTACGTTTTCCCCACTTTCGCCCGGCAATACTGTGTCAAATGTACGCTACAAATAAATCAAAGCCAAAGCAAATTAAACCGCACTCTGTCCTTCGAAACAAGCGCATCCCGTCTTTCGAACGGTTGATTTTGTACGCAAAAAATAATCTAATGAAAGAATAATTAGATAGAAAAATATGAGATCGCGTTGTCCTCTTTATGGCAACGCATGATCCTGACCATCAGTACAAGGAGATTGGTTTTCACACTTATGCTTCATTGTGTTCAATCAATAACACAATAATAATGGATGATGAAAGCATCCATTGGCATCGTCGCAAATCCGGTATCAGCGCGGGACATTCGTCGTTTGATTACCAACGCGTCGAGTTTGCAGGTCGCGGACCGGGCCAACATCGTTATGCGCTTACTCGCGTCGATGGCAGCAGTCGGTGTAAAAAATGTCGTAATGATGCCGGACAATGGCGGCGTACGTGGTCATGTTCAGCGTGGCTTAACCCGGGAGAAAAACGCTGGCGAGACCGTTTTTCCGGATTTAGAATTTCTGGAAATGCCGGTGTATTCATCCGTAGAAGACACACTCAACGCAGTTCGCAAAATGGTAGATCTCGGCGTGTCGGCAATTGTGGTTTTGGGTGGAGATGGCACACACCGGGCTGTCGCCAGCAAGTGTATGAAAATACCGATTGCGGGCTTGTCTACGGGTACCAACAACGCGTTCCCCGATTATCGTGAACCAACTATTACCGGTCTTGCCACCGGGCTTTATGTCACCAGTCAACTTTCACATGAGGACGCGTGCGCGTCGAACAAGATGTTGAACGTGTCTATCAATAACGGTGAGCAAAAAGAGATTGCATTAGTCGATGTCGCCATAACCACGGATCGCTATGTCGGCGCACGCGCGCTGTGGCGCACGGATACTTTTAGAGAACTCTACGTCACTTATGGTGAACCCCATGGTACGGGTATGTCTTCCATAGCCGGGCTTATCGATCCGGTTTCACGTCGTGATCCACACGGCTTGTTGGTGGAAATCGGCTCAGAAGACGAATGCGCACGTACCCTGACCGCGCCAATCGCACCAGGACTCATGAGTTGCGTTGGTATCAAAAATATCGAAAAAATAATGCCCGGCAAGTCTTACACGCCGCGCACAAAAGCCGGTTCGGTCGCACTGGATGGCGAACGTGAAATCGAATTCAGTGAAGCGGATCATATCGAAATCACATTGCAATCCGATGCTTTTTATACCATCGATGTTGAACATGCGATGGCAACCGCTGCACGCAAACAATTACTCGTTTCGAACTGATGTTTCGAAATCACAAATAACCCAAACCATCCCAGGAGGATTTTATTATGGGTAGTGCAAGTCCCTTCCCTCTTAACAAAGAGGAGTTGTTAAAAGTGTATCGAACCATGCGTTCCATTCGTGAGTTTGAAGAACGCGTACATCTTGAATTTGCCAAAGGTGGTATTCCAGGCTTCGTGCACTTGTACGCTGGCGAAGAAGCAAATGCAGCCGGCATCATGTATCACTTGACCTCGGATGATCGCATCGCCAGCACCCACAGAGGTCACGGTCATTGCATTGCCAAGGGCGTCGATATTCACGGCATGATGGCCGAAATCTACGGCAAGGGAACCGGCGTGTGTGCTGGCAAAGGCGGGTCGATGCACATCGCCGATCTCGATACCGGCATGATGGGCGCGAACGGCATTCTCGGCGCTGGCGCACCCTTGGTATGCGGTGCCGCATTAGCAGCTAAGTTCAAAGGCGACAAAGGCGTCGCCATCAGTTTTGTTGGCGATGGCGCATCCAATCAGGGCACGATGTTGGAAAGCCTCAACCTCGCTACGGTGTGGAACTTACCGGCCATTTTTGTTGTTGAAAACAACGGTTATGCAGAATCCACTTCGGCTGAATGGGCTGTGTCCTGCGATAGCTACGTCGATCGTGCGGCGGGTTTTGGCATGCCAGGCGTATCCGTCGACGGCTTTGATTTTTTTGCAGTGTACGAGGCTGCGGGCGAAGCCGTGAAACGTGCGCGCAATGGCGGCGGCCCAAGCTTGATGGAATGTCGTACCGGAAGATTCTTCGGTCACTTTGAAGGCGATGCGCAAACCTATCGCGCCGACAACGAAGTTGATCAACTACGCACGGAAAATGATTGCATCAAAATCATTTCCAAAAAGGTAACCGATGCCGGCGTCATCGAACAAGGCGAATTAGACGCTATCGACAAAGAAGTGCTGGCACTCATCGACGATGCGGTAGAAAAAGCCGTCGCAGCACCACCACCGGCACCAGCCGAATTGCATACCGACGTTTACGTTTCGTACTAAGCGAAGCTGACCAATAGGAGAAAAGAACAATGGCAAGAATGTTGAGTTTTAAAGACGCAATCAATGAAGCGCTTGACCAGGAAATGGCGCGTGATGAATCCGTCATCGTTATGGGCGAAGATGTGGTCGGCGGCACGGGCAGCCCGGGCGAAGACGATGCCTGGGGCGGCGTGCTCGGTGTAACTAAAGGTTTATACGCCAAATATGGCGAGCGCATGATGGATACGCCTTTGAGTGAATCGGCCTACGTCGGTGCCGCGATTGGTGCAGCCACCTGTGGCATGCGACCCGTTGCTGAATTGATGTTTGTGGATTTCTTTGGCGTCTGCATGGATCAAATCTACAACCAGGCGGCAAAGTTTCGCTATATGTTTGGTGGCAAAGCAGAAACTCCGGTGGTCATTCGTTGCATGGTAGGCGCCGGATTTCGCGCCGCCGCACATCATTCGCAAATGTTGACTTCGGTATTCACACATATTCCGGGTTTGAAAGTTGTGTTGCCGTCAAATGCCTACGATGCAAAAGGCTTATTGATTCAAGCCATCCGCGACAACGACCCTGTTATTTTTTGTGAACATAAAATGTTGTACGGCACTGAAGCGGATGTACCCGATGAGGCCTACACTATCCCGTTCGCGGAAGCGGCCATTGCGCGGGAAGGCAGTGACGTCACCGTCGTCAGTTTAGGCGCGATGGTGGGCAAATCATTGGAAGCGGCCGACGCGCTGGCCAAAGATGGTATAAGTTGTGAAGTCATCGACTTACGCACTACTTCACCAATGGATGAAGACACGGTGTACGAAAGTGTCGAAAAAACCGGGAGACTGGTGGTCGTCGATGAATCCCATCCGCGTTGCAGCATTGCATCGGATGTCTCATCGCTGGTCGCGCAAAACTGTTTCAGCAGCTTGAAAGCAAAAATTGAAATGGTGAACGCACCTCATGTGCCGCCACCGTTCGCTGCCAATCTGGAAGATATGTTTATTCCTGACGCCGGCAAAATCAGTGAAGCCGTACAAGCAGTCGCGGCATGACTATGCAAATCAGAAATACGGCAAGACATTATGACCGAAGCTAGCATTATCGCCATCAAGATGCCCAAATGGGGGCTTTCAATGTCCGAGGGTAAAGTCGGCGACTGGTTAGTGGAGGTCGGCAAAGAGATCAACATCGGTGATGAAATTCTGGAAGTCGAAACCGACAAGATCGCCAGCTCAGTAGAAGCCACCGATGGTGGCGTACTGCGACGCCAATTAGGCCAGTTCGACGAAGTGTTACCCGTCGGTGGTTTACTTGGTGTGATGGCCGACTCATCGGTGTCCGATGGGGATATCGATGCCTTCATCGAGGAATTTCAGGCTAACTTTGTACCTGAAGAAAGCGGTGAGGACGGCGACGCTGGCAATGCTTATGCAAAGATTAACATCGGTGGCCGTGACATACGTTATGTGCAACAAGGCGACGGCGAACAAAACGTCGTCTTGATTCACGGCTTCGGTGGCGATATCGACAACTGGTTATTCAATCTTGGTGACTTGTCGGCGAAGGCAACCGTGTACGCACTCGATTTACCGGGACACGGTCAGTCTTCCAAAGAAGTTGGCGATGGCAGTCTTGAAACGCTCGCCCAGTGTGTAGTCGATTTTATGGATGAATTGGATATCACGAAGGCACATTTAGTTGGTCATTCCATGGGTGGCGCAATCGCACAACAAATTGCCATCGACCACCCCGACCGTGTCGCATCGCTTGGTTTAATTTGCAGCGCGGGTTTAGGCGATGAAATTAATCAAGACTACATCGACGGCTTTACTCACGCCAACTCACGACGCGAAGTAAAACCGCACTTACAAAAATTGTTTGCCGATGAGTCATTAGTAACACGGCAAATTATTGACGATATCTTGAAATACAAACGTCTCGATGGTGTCGAACAAGCGTTACAAACCATTGGAACCGCACACTTTGCAGGTGGTAAACAGCAATCAGTGTCAGCAGATCAAACTGCTACACTAAATATTCCAGTCCTAGCCATCTCCGGCGAGGCCGATCAAATTATTCCCGCCGCTCATACTGAAAACGCACCGCAGAGTATCGAAACAAAGGTTATCGACGGCGCGGGTCACATGGTACAAATGGAAGCGGCTGGAGAGGTCAATAAAATGCTGATTGAGTTGATTCAACGTGGAAGTGGGTAATTCTCAGTTGTTAGTCATTAGTTTTTAGTTGTTTTTCTCTCATCATTCTGAACGAAAAGATGTTTTGGGTAGGGGCGAGCTTGCTCGCGAAAACTGAGTGCCGTTACGACATCAATTCGCGAGCAAGCCCGTTCCTGTGAAGACAGGGGTTCGCTCTTACAAAACATCCCAATCGTCACACATAAAAAGGGGTGGCCATGCCACCCCTATTAATTCAATCGATTAATTAAACCTATTGCCCAGATACGTCGATATATTTTCCGTCGACTACTTTTAAAACACGAATTCCACCCGCTGCATCGCCGACTTCATTAAAACCCGTCGAACCTGACACACCGTCATAATCGCGTAGTGCGCTCAGTCCCTGCTTAACTTTTTCACGGTCTGCTCCAATGTCACCCTTGTCGTTCGTGACACCGCTTTGTTCCATGATCTGTTTCAGGATGTATAAATTGTCGTAGGAGCGTGAGGCACTGTACGGAAAAGCCTGCCCGCCATTTTTCTCAAGCATTTTTGCTTTGAAAGCCTGCACGCGATCACGTGGATCATCGACCCAGGCAGCCGTCGACATGTAAGTACCTTCGGTCGCGTCACCGCCGAGTTCGATATAACCCGGCGATCCCGCGCAGGCGCCGCCTAAAAACGGCACATCGAGACCTTGTTTACGGGCTTCCTTAACAATACCCGCCGCTTGTTGATAACAAGAACCCAAGCCGATGCCGTCGGGGTTCATTGATTTGGCTTTGGTAATTTGCGCGGAGAAGTCCGTGTCCGTTGTGCGGTAGGTCATAATATCCATGACTTCAATGTTGTGTTTGCCAAACAAGGCGGGTAATACTTTCGCACCTTCCGCCTTGGATACAGCATCTTCCAGATCATGGATAATCACAACTTTCTTGACGCCATATTCCGATACCCATGCATCGACGACGGGGCCGAGTTGCTTGTCACTGGTCAGGCTGTTGCGATAACCCCAGTCACTCAATTCGCCCAATCCCGGTTTTGCCGAACACATCGAAATGACCGGAACTTTTAGTCGTTCCAACATCGGGAAGATCACTTCGACCAATGAACTGAAGCAGGGACCGGACACCGCTAACACATTATCGCGCGTAGCGAGCTTGTTAATCAGATTAATGCCTTCAGACTCCTTGGTGTGGGTGTCGTAGGTAACCAGTTTCACCGGCACGCCACCAATACCACCAGTGGCATTGATTTCTTCCGCGGCAATTTCTGAACCCATTTTTGCGGCTTCGCCCCACTCCGCCCCCTTGCCGGTTAACGGCACCATTAATCCGATTTTTACGGAACGACCAGACAACTCCGCGGTTGCGTTTGTTACGAACAACATGCTTGCCATCGCTACTGCCAGCGAAAGTGAACAAATAAAAGAATGCTTTTTATATCTCATACTCATAAGCCTCCAAAGTTTTGCCCTTGCTATAATTCGCGACGTTGATGGGCGAGTCAACAACACGAAATTGTCATTCTACTTAAAGTTGGTTTGAAACACGATTTTCGGTACCTGCACGATCACCCAGATAAGTATGTTGCACTTGTGGATTATCAAGCAAGTCCTGTCCGCTTCCTTCCAGAGCTATTAGGCCACGCTCCAGCACATAACCTCGATCGGCCAGTTGCAAGGCGCGGCGCGCGTTTTGCTCCACCAGAAATATAGTTTTACCCTCGTTTTTTAAGTCCCGTATGGTACGAAATATCTGCGTCACAATCATCGGTGCCAATCCTAATGAAGGCTCGTCCAGCAATAATAAATGGGGGCGCGACATCAAAGCACGCGCGATGGCCAGCATTTGTTGCTCACCACCACTCAATAAGCCAGCCAGTTGACTGGAACGCTCCATAAGCACCGGAAAACGAGCAAACATTTCCGCAATATCCGCATCAATACTCGCATCCGTACGCACATGCGCACCCATACGCAAATTCTCAAGCACGGTCATGCGTTTTAAAATCGCTCTACCCTCCGCCGCCTGGCTGATGCCCATTGCCACGGTCTTATGCGCGGCCAGTTTATCGATTCTTTTTGACTCGAAAGTAATTTCACCTTTCGTCGCCCGAATCAAACCTGAAATCGTTTTCAGCAACGTTGTTTTCCCTGCGCCATTAGCGCCGATCAAGGTAACAATCTCGCCCTGCTCTACATGAATATCGATTCCGTGCAGTACTTCAATCTCGCCGTATCCCGCATGTAAATTATCACCGTAAGCAAATTCATAGAATATCCTCGTCGCCGAGATAGGCTTCTATGACACGCGGATCTTGTTGAATTTCAATCGGCAAACCTTCTGCAATTTTTTCACCGAAGTTGAGAACGGTAATACGATCCGAAATTCCCATTATCAAATTCATATCGTGTTCGACCAACAATATGGTCACGCCACGATCACGTATTTGCGTTATTAACTGATCGAGTTCGTCGGTCTCGTGCGGATTCATGCCCGCGGCAGGCTCATCCAGAAGCAATAATTTCGGTTCAGTCCCTAACGCTCGTGCTAATTCCAACAAACGACGTTCACCATAAGACAAGTCGCTGGCTTTGTGCGAAGCGTTGTCCGACAATCCAACAAACGCCAATAGTTCATTGGCATGTTCACGCATTTGCCGCTCGGGAGCGACGACTGAAAACGGACGATGAAAAATGGCTCTGTGAAACGCCGACCAGAGCGATGAAAATTGCTGGCAATGCTGGCTGAGCATGACGTTCTCCAACACCGTCATGTCTTCAAATAGACGGATATTTTGAAAGGTACGTGCAACCCCTTTTAAGGTACGTTGATTGGGACGCAGACCTTGAAGCTCATTGTTATTCAACAACAATGAACCCGAATCCGGCGCAAGCGTACCACTCAATAAATTGAATAACGTTGTCTTGCCGGCGCCATTGGGGCCAATAACCGCATGAATGTCACCCCGCTTAACCTGCATGCTTAAATCACGTAACGCATAAAACCCACCAAAACGCTTGGTGAGGCTCTGCGTTTCGAGCAACGTTTCAGTTGAAGTGTTCATTGTTTGCCCAACCCGAATAACCGCGCAATGCGGTGTATCGTATCGCGCGTTAGCAACCCCTGTGGACGCACAATCATCATGGCAATCAAAATCATGCCGTAGACAATCAGTCGTTTTTCATTTTCAAAATCCAGAAATCCATACATAAATTCATAACTGACATCCCATGGGTAAGAATCCGTCCACTCAATCGGTATGTATTCCATCCAGTCGCGCAAAGTGCATAAAAATTCAGGCAACAATGTCAAAAAACAAGTACCCAGCACAGGCCCCAAATACGTCGTGCCGCCACCAACCACGACGAACATGAGAACTTCAACACCCAGTAAAATATTAAACGTCAACGAGTCCACATAAGTCGTGTAGTGAGCGAATAGACATCCGGCAAGTCCGGCAATAAATGCGCCCAATCCGAAGGCAAGCAATTTAATCCGCACGACATCCACACCCATCACTTCCGCCGCTTCTTCATCGGCATGGATTGCGATCATGGCACGGCCAAGACTGGACCGTTCCAAACGATGGAAAAATAATAACAAGATCACGATGATGGCGTAGACATAATAAAGGGTATGTTCCTGATACGGAATACCCTGGAAACCATCGGAAGCACCGGTATAACTCCAGGTTAACGCGATGACTTGCATTATTTGTGCAAATCCAAGGGTTAATAACAGAAGATAGATGCCTTTGATTCGCAACGCCGGAAACCCAACAATCACACCAATAATGCCTGACACTACGCCGCCGAAAACCAAACCTAACGGAAACGGTAAACCCAGTTTTACTGTGATGATACCCGACGCATACGCGCCGATCCCCATAAACCCTGCCTGACCGAGTGACACTTGCCCGGTCTTGAACGGCACATAAAAACTAAACGCCAGGATCAGATTGATCCCGGTGAAAATCATCAAGGATTGAACAAATGCGTCAAACACGTTTCGTATTATTTTTGCTTAGCGCGCAGGCTGCGAACAGGAAATAGCTAGTCCCCCACTACTCTCGTACCGAACAACCCAGTTGGTCTATACAAAAGAATCAAAATCAGAATCACAAAGGTCATCAAATCACGTACCGATGTTCCGATATACGCAGCGGATAAAATTTCAATCATACCGAGCAGAACACCCGCCACCATGGCACCAACAATATTCCCCAGGCCTCCGAGCAACATACAGACCAATGCCTTTACCGCAACTTCGAGGCCCATAAACGGTGAAATCGCGCTGTTTTTTACTCCATCAAGAACACCGGCAGCGCCCGCCAAGCACGATGCAATCAGAAATGTCAGAAGCACGACGTAATTAACATTGACTCCCAGCAGCGCAGCTGTCTCGTGACTTTCAGCCACAGCTCTTATAGCGCGGCCGGTTTTTGATTTTTCTACCAACAACCACAGCGCTATCATGAGAGCGACCGCCATCACCAGAATAAATATTTGCACTGAACTAATAGTCACACCGCCAATGTGATACAGATTTGGATCAATGGTTGAAGGAAAGGCAACCTGAGTGCCACCAAAAATGTAAATCGCAGTATTTTGCAAAAAGATAGTTACGCCGATAGTACTTATTAACGGTGCAAGCGGGTATTTGTTACTCACAGGCCGCACGGCTATCACCGCAATCAAAACTCCGATGATTCCTGTTCCTATCATCGCACCGACGATAGCGACGTAAATATTGACACCGGTAAATACCAATACGATGTGTAAACCGATAAACGCGCCTAACATGAACACTTCGCCATGGGCAAAATGGAGCAACCGTAAGACACCGAAAATCAACGTATAGCCAATAGCAACAAGCGCATAAGATGCACCCAGCATGAGACCGTTTATAAGTTGCTGTGTAAACATTGCTGACTACCCCTACCCGAAGCTTTATGTGTTATGCGTTTGCTGCATGCTTTTTATCTGCAACACTCGATGCCGATGGTAACTCGTATCGATTTAAAATCGAGTCTACCAGTCCTTTCGCGTTAGCCCAATCGTAAGTACGCGCACTGTGACCACGGGTAACAAACTGTGCACCGGCATAAAACATTTCATATTGAACATGACGCGAAGCGAATTCTGACCCGATGGCGTCCCATGCAAGCTTCAAAAACTTTACCCTCGATTCCGGGTCGGTCGTCGGCGATTGCTGCGTTCGGTTAATAATGTCGCGCAATTCAGAGTTATCAAAATCGAGCACTGACGATGGCAGCATTATTAAACTCCCACCAGCCAACTCACGAATGCTGCTTATAAAGTTCGGGTACAACTCCTGAGTTAACACTTGTGCTGCATACATGAGATGGCGATTCGGCACAAAGTACTCGCCCCGCATTTCACCACTGGACTCCATTCCATACACCATTCCTTCCACCATGGCAGCCTGAGCCGCCAGCTGACCGAGTTGCTGCGTGATCTGCGGCATTTTATCCGTGCCAATCGTCTCTGCGATACCTTTTGCCAAACCCACCAGGAATTGCATTTTTACTAACAGACGAATCTGTGCTTGATAATTTTGATACAAGTGCCCTGCGGTATCTTGAAACTGCGCGCGACAAGTTTCGGTGTCTTTATAAATAAAAACACGGTCCCATGGTACTTTGACATTGTCGAAATACATCAAGGCATCGTTCTCATCAAAACGCGATGACAACGGATTATCGAACTCGGAAATCGCCGCCGCTTCATATGACTTGCGCGACAATATTTTTATGCCCGGTGTATTAACCGGTAACGCAAATGACAATGCGTAGCGTTCCTCACCAGGTTTTAACGGTTGGATATTGGCAACAAATACTTCGTTGGCCATGATACTACTGGTGCCAAGCATTTTTGCGCCGCGCACCGCAATGCCATCTGCGTCTTCATCGACGACACCGGCGACCAAAAATTCATCGTCTTGTTCCCCCCATGCTTTAGATCGATCAGCCTGCGGATTGATAATCACATAGGTTAGATAAATATCGTTGTCACGAACATATTGAAAGTAATCGAGCAATGCTTGCGCACGCTCTTTACCATGACGTTCAAAAATCTCGATGCCGATTACCTGGCCGACTAAAGCGGACGCTAAGTGATCAGGCGAACGTCCCATAAAACCACAATGAGTTCGTTGCCAGTCGACCATGGCTTCGCGTCTTTTAACCATCTCTTTGTGATTGCGTGGAATCTGCCAACAACGATTTACCCGTCGGCCATTTGTGGGCGATTCAAATGTCAGTAAATCGATATTAGCGGGATCGGCTTGGTAGTCGTACAATGCCGCCGCTTGATGAACGGCGTTCTTGAATGCCGAATGAGTCACAACGTCTTCGACAAGCTGGCCGTCAAGATAGACCGCACGGCCATCCTTCAAGCTGGCTAAATGTTCAGCGCCGGTTTTGGTGTTTGTGCTCATCATGCTACCTCGCTTAGTTCACACCGTTTATTGATTCACTCAAGACGTGTTTAACAACAGTGATGCACACCTTCTTCACGAAACGATGCAATGCACTCATTCTTGACTATTTTAAGTGTTCGTGTCGGCGGTGGTGTATTACGGCTTTTACCCAGGAAACGCGGTATACCATTCGAAATCACACCGGCCACGGCAGGAATATCACCGTTTTTCAT
>Ga0224508_10000674_pt1 | contig 32955 bp, 29 predicted proteins | sample SF_Jan12_sed_USG_4_FD_170157 | JGI IMG/M metagenome (GOLD analysis project Ga0224508, IMG submission 170157) | Sediment microbial communities from San Francisco Bay, California, United States - SF_Jan12_sed_USGS_21 | ecosystem: Environmental > Aquatic > Marine > Sediment | place: USA...
ATCAATCCTGATGGGCCTGGCGACACCAACCGAGGCTGCCGGCGTTGGTGGTATGGGCGCGTTGCTACTCGCAATCCTGCGACGCGAGCTGGACATTGCGCGCCTGCAGGACATCATGCGTGCGACATTGCGGATCAGCAGCATGGTGTTCCTGATCTTGATCGGGGCGTCAATCTTCTCGCTGGTCTTCCGCGGTTACGGTGGCGACGACGGGGTGCGGGCGATCCTGGAATCGCTCCCGGGCGGCGTCATCGGGGCCGTCATTGTCGTCATGATCGTGATGTTTCTACTCGGCTTCGTTCTCGACTTTATCGAGATCACGTTTGTCGTGGTGCCTATCGTCGGACCCGTGCTACTCGCAATGGGCCTCGATCCTGTATGGCTCGGCATAATGATTGCGATCAACCTCCAGACCTCGTTCCTTACGCCGCCTTTTGGTTTCGCGTTGTTTTACCTGCGTGGGGTCGCCCCGCCCTCGGTTAGCACTGCGCAAATCTATCGCGGCGCGATTCCGTTTGTCGGCATTCAACTCCTCGCGCTGTTGCTGCTGGCCGTTTTCCCGGAGCTCGTTACCTGGCTGCCCGACAAGATGTACGGCCAATAAGGTCCGGAACGGTATCGAAGTTGGTGTGTTTACAATTCGCTGCAAGCGGCCGCGATCGAGGCGTCGAGTTTTTGCACTAGCTCTTCCTCGTGTTCTTCGCCGATTACGTAGGGCGGAGCCAGCAGGACATGATCGCCGAGCCGGCCATCCACAGTTCCGCCCATGCCATACACCATCAGGCCGTAGTCCATCGCGGCACGTTGGACTCGATTGTGGACCTTTAGAGCCGGGCCCAGCGGGGCCTTGCTCTCCCGGTCTGCAACGAATTCGACGGCGATGAAGAGACCGCGGCCCCGCACGTCGCCAACGTTCGGATGATCGTCCAGTTTCAGGCGCAGCTTCTTCAGGGTGGATGCGCCACGGCGCCTGACGTTTTCCAGCAGGCCCTCCTCGTCGATAGCGTCGAGCGTCGCGAGTGATGCCGCGACTGCGGTCGCGTGGCCCATGAACGTATGGCCGTGCTGGAAGAAGCCGCTACCGTTGCGGATGGCATCGGTTATGTCACTGCGGCAAAGCAGGGCCCCCACGGGTTGGTAGCCGGCGGCCAGGCCTTTGGCCATCGTCACCATGTCCGGAACAATCCCCTCCTGCTCATACGCCATCATCGTGCCTGTTCGACCTGTGCCGCACATGACTTCGTCGAGGATCAGGTGGACGCCGTACTGATCGCAGATTTCGCGAATGCGCTCGAAGTAGCCGGGTACCGGCGTGACAGCGCCGGCGGTAGCCCCCACGACGGTTTCGGCCACGAATCCGGCAACGTTTCCGGGGCCCAGTTCCTGGATCTTGGTTTCGAGCTCATTGGCCGCGCGGCGCCCGTATTCCCGGGAGGTTTCTCCGGCTCTTCGCTCCCGGTACTCGAAACACGGCGCAATATGGTGCCCGGCGACCATGATCGGTGCGAAGTTGGCGCGGCGCCATGCGTTGCCACCCGTCGCGAGCGCGCCCAGCGTGTTGCCGTGGTAACTCTGGCGCCGGGCAATATAGAGATGGCGATCCGGCTCGCCTGTTTCGACGAAGTACTGGCGCGAGAGTTTCAGGGCCGCCTCGATAGTCTCCGAGCCGCCACTGAGTAGCAGGACCTTGCCCATGCCGGGCGCTGCTTCGACGATCTTGTCGGCAAGCGCCTCCATGACGTCCGTGGTGAAAAACGAAGTGTGCGCATAGGGCAGCTTCTGCGACTGTTTCTGGATCGCCGCGACTACGCCTGGGTGACTGTGGCCGAGACAGGACACGGCCGCACCACCGCAACCGTCGAGGTAGCGTTTGCCGTTCTCGTCGATAACGTAGACACCGTCGCCACGCTCAGCGCGTGGCGGTCGGTGTAACAAACTTCGATGTAGCGCACGGCTCATGACTATTACCTCGAAACAACGCGTTACCAGTATGCGCTGATCCTCGACAGCTGGTTCTCAGCTTCTTGTACGATTGCAATTGCGTCGCCGCCTTTTTTGGCAACGAGCAGCGTGATGAGCGCCTGCATGACAGCAAGTGCTCCTGTAAAGGAGTGGTAAAACGACGCGGATCGATTCTGGGTGACGATCGTATGGCCCGCTGCGTGGGCGGCCGGCGACACGACGCTGTCCGTAACCGCGACGATGTTTGCCCCGGCCGCCGCGGCATATTCAACGGCGTCGATGGTGAGCTGCGTGTACGGCGGAAACGAAATGACCAGCAGGCTGTCCTTTTCTCCGATGCCCCGCAGCTGATCCGCAAAAATTCCCGCGTGGGTATCGACGAGATGACTGTTCTCCTGGAACAGCTGGTAGGCGTAGTGAAAGAGGAACGCCGGGGCGTAGGCGCCGCGCAGGCCGAGCACGTACACGCGTCGACTGCGGTGGAGCGTTTCCGCGGCAGCGGCGAGGGTCGCGTAGTTTTCATCGGACAGCGTGACCTCGACATTAGCCACCTCCTGCTCTCGAAGCTCTGAGAACAGGCCCTCGGTGTCGCCGAGGCTGCGCCGCTGCACATCTCGCAATTTGGAAGCAAATTTGGGTTCGTTTTTGCGCAGGCGCTCGCGAAACGGCTCGCGCAGTCCGTCATAGCCGTCGAAACCGAGCGTCTTGCTCAGGCGGCTGACAGTGGCCGGCTTCACGCCTGCTCCCCTGGCAACGGTGCGCATCGAATTGAGCCCAACTTCCTCGGGGTTCTCCAGCATGTATTTCGCGGCTTTTTGCAGCTCTGGTGTAAGTCCGGAGAAGGACTCTGTGAGTAGCCTGACGGTATCCGGGTATCGAGTATTCATAGCCTTAGATGAAACAAATGATTCACCTCGTCACTATACTGAATCATTCGTTGCAATAACAGCACCTTTGGGCTAGGTTTGGTAAGGAAATAGTGAGACTAAACGACACTTTTTGTGTCAGATAACAAGCGTTCATTCTTCAAAGAGAGGGGGAAATCCAAATGAGGAAGAATTCCGTTTCATTTGGCGTATTTGCTGCACTGCTCGCCACGGGCGGGCTGTCGTACCAGAGCGCCATTGCTCAGGACGGTGCCGATGACGAGTTCATCGAAGAGATCATCACCACCGGTTCTCGCAGCGCCAAGCCGCGTTCGGCGGGTGACTCACCCGTTCCTGTCGACGTCATCAATGCCGATGATTTCACGGCCATGGGTAACACGGCCGACCTGACCGACAACCTGAAGGCACTTGTGCCATCGTTTACCGCGACGCCCGCAACGGGTGACGGCAGTGCGTTTGTACGCCCGACGTCACTGCGCGGCACATCGCCAGACCAGACCCTGGTTCTGATTAACGGCAAGCGCCGCCATCGTTCCGCGCTGGTACAGTTCTTCGCACCTGCTGCAGGTAACGGCTCACATGGCCCGGACATCGGCATGATTCCCGGCATGGCCGTGAAGAGCGTCGAGGTCTTGCGCGACGGCGCCGCTTCCCAGTACGGCTCCGATGCCATCGCGGGTGTTATTAACTTCATCATGAAAGACGCCAGCGACGGCGGCCAGGTGATGGTTCAGTACGGCGAGCATTTTGAAGGCGAACAGAGCCTTCGTGCCGGCGCCAATATCGGCCTGCCTATCGGCGACGCCGGTTTCGTTAATGCGACGATCGAGTACGTAGACAATGATGCGCTTTCGCGTGGCATTCAGCGACCGGATGCGCAAGCACTGGTGGATGGCGGCGTGCCCGGTGTCGGTGCCGACTCTCCCTTTGGTGATGCGCCGTTTGTGCAGACCTGGGGTCGTCCGCAAACAGAAGGCGTGCGTTTCTTTGTCAACTCAGGGTTCGAGCTGAGCAACTCGGCTGAGCTGTATGCCCGCTTCGGACTGGCCGAAACCGATGGTCGTTATCGCTTCTTCTACAGGAGCCCGACTCACTCCAGCCTGAGTGACCACAGGGCCAATGGTTATACCGGTTTGCCCGCAGGATTTACGCCATACCTTGACGGCGCGCAGGATGACGCCAGCCTGGTCGTTGGTGTGAAGGGTGAGTTCGACAGCGGCATGTTGTATGACATCAGCTATAACTACGGCAAAAATGAACTCGACTATTTCCTGAACAACACCGTCAATCCGGACCTGGCACTGGTAGGCACCTGTCCCGCTTGTGAGATTCCGCAGAGAGACTTCGACGTTGGCGGTTATGGTCAGGAAGAGAACACCATCAATGCCGACTTCTCCCTGCCGATGAGCGACGCGGTCAACCTCGCGTTTGGCTTCGAGGCTCGTGAAGAGACGTTCATAGCGTTTGCGGGTGAGCCCAACTCGTTCCTCGGGGCCGGCTCCTCGGGTTTCCGCGGCGTCGAGCCCAAGAATGCGGGCGACTTCAAGCGCGACAATGTCGCCGTCTATGTCGACGTCGAGCATGATGTATCCGATGCCTTGCTCGTCCAGTATGCAGCGCGGTACGAGAACTACTCGGACTTCGGTGGCACGCTGAACGGCAAGATCGCCGCTCGCTTCCGCATCAGTGACGCCTTTGCGTTGCGCGGTGCCGTGTCAACAGGCTTCCATGCGCCAACGCCCGGCCAGTCAAACGTCAGCACCATCATCACGACCTTTGATGGCACCACCGGGCTGCAGGTTGAGGAAGGCCTGTTCCCGGTGAGCAATCCGGATGTTGTCGCCGCGGGCGGCAAGGCGCTCACAGAAGAGCAGTCGACGAATATTAGCGCCGGATTTACAGCCGAGATCGGTGACTTTCTGTCAGTGACCGCCGACATCTACAAGATCGAGGTCGATGATCGTATCTACCGTACCGGCGACATTCCGGTGCCGCCATTGCCGACTGATCCTCCAGGCGCGCCCGCACGTTCGATTTCGTTCTATACGAACGCAATTGATGTCGAGCATGAAGGAATCGATATTGTGGCAACGTCGAGCTTTGACGTGGGTGGCGCTTCCAGCCTTGATCTGTCGCTGGCCTACTCGTACAACTCGGTCACCGTGACCGGCCAGAAACTCGTGAGCGGCATTCAACCTGTCAGCGACTCGCTTGTTGAAGATATCGAGAACAACTACCCGGAGCATCGTTGGGTGCTGTCGGGCAACTGGTTGCTCGGCGAGAATTTCAACGTTATGGGCCGCATCAACTTCTTCGGGGAGCACTTCGACGAGCGTGGCACGATTGGTGCCGCTGTTGACCCGAGTGCGAAGATCGACGCAACCTATTACGTTGACCTCGAGGCAGGATGGAATGTCAACGACAACTGGCGCGTTGTACTCGGCGGCTCCAATATCTTCGATGAGTTCATCGACGAGATTGGTCCACCGAATGCCAACCGCTTGAGCGTTGGCCTGCAGTATCCGCGACGTACTGTCGCGAACTACGAAGGCGGCTCCTGGTACCTCAAGGGGATCTTCTCCTTCTAGATTCGGCCTCACCTTCGAAGCCGAGAAAGCCGGCCGCAATGCGGCCGGCTTTTTTTATAGCAGGCCTTTGCTGGATGCGTTGCGCAACTCTCGCATCAGGTTGGCGTCGCCATGGCGCGCAAGACTCAACGGCTGCGCATAGTCCGGAAGCACCGCGCCGCAAATCCAGCTCGCGCACAGCTTGCCGGCAGCACACGCGGACATGCTGCCAAAACCCGACAGCGCGGCAAGCATGAACGCACCATCTGTCTGCATTGGTCCGATGAGCGGCCAGTTCTCTTCGGTCATCGTGTAGTAACCGCCGTAGTGGGAATAACGCGTGGGCGGCGCTTCGATGTAGGGGGTGAGCGCCGGTATGAACGCGGCAGCGCCGCGCATGACGATCTCAGGGAATTGTGGGTCCGATGCCGGCTCGTTGGCGAGGTCTTCCTGCGGTTCACTCGCCTTGTCGTTGTAGGCCCAGCCAAGCTTGACCCATTTGCCGTGCATGCCGCCTTCGGGGCGGCAGTGCGTACCGCCTGGCATCTTCCTGGTCAGCCACGCGAGGTCGGGGTCGGCGGCCAGCATGTCGTGTTCCTCGGACGTCCAGCCGAGGTGTTTCTCGTCGAGGTCGATTGAGAACGGCATGTCGCGCGCGATGGCGCCGAGCCGGTCCTCGAAGGCCACTTTTTGCTCGAAGATGTTCTGCACCGGCAGCGCTTCGCCGAGCATGTCGGCGATGCGGTGTGCAAAGGGCCCGGCCGCGTTGACGACAACGTCGGCGATGACGACATCTGTGTTCGCGCCTTCGATGTCGAGGGTGAAGTCCTTGTCGTGAGTGATGCCACTCACCGCACCGCGCAATAGCTGCCCACCGCGCTCGCGTATCTGTTCGAGCATCCAGGCTCCGAGCTGCTGGCCACTAATATCGCCACCACGCCGGATATGAATCGCATGGCGAATGCCTTCGGCCAACGCCGGGAAGTTTTCCCGGACGGCCGGACCCTCGTGAATCGCTACATCAATGCCGGGATGCATGGCCTGCCGGAATTCACTAATATCTTCGCGGCGCGTCGCAAGCACATAGCCACCGCGCGTCATGTTGAACACGTCGTCGGAGTCCCGCGCAAAGCGGTCGAGTTCATCGATGCTCGCGTCGGTGAACGCCGTCATGACAGGATGCGGCCACCAGTTGCGGTAGTTGTCACCGGACTGCGCGCTCGTATAACTCATGGGCTGCCGCGGGTCGATCAGGACAAGCGAACGTCGACCGTGTTCGACGCACAGATAGTACGCCGCGGCGATGCCGGCAATACCGGCACCGACGACAGCAATCTCGACGTCAGTAGTCGCGCGCAGCCAGGTATGCCTTTTCAGAAATACGAGAATTGGCGGAGACCTTTTCGAGGAATTCGAAATAGGCCTTGCCGATTTTCGCCGATGCCGGGTCGGTCGCCATCAGTTCTTCCACGACCTCTTTGGTTATCGACTTCAACAGTGAGAGCACCTCTTCCGGGAACGGCCGAATCTCGATGTTCTCATCTTGCTGCAATTGCGCGAGTGACATCGCGTTGCCGTTGGTGTACTCGGCTGCCATGTCCGTGGTCACGGCCTGGCAGGTTGTTTCGACGATTGCCTGCAAATCAGCAGGCAAGGATTCCCAGGCGGCTTTGTTAACGATCGTCTCAAGACCCGGGCCGGGCTCCTGCCACCCCGGGTAATAGTAGTAGCGCGCGGCCTTATGCAGGCCAAATGATGAATCGTTGTATGGACCTACCCATTCGGTCGCGTCGATGGCGCCGGTTTGCAACGCCGTGAAGATCTCGGCGCCTGGCAATGTCACCGGCGTTCCGCCCGCGCGTCTCAGCACCTCACCGCCCAGGCCCGGGATGCGCATCTTGAGGCCCTTGAGATCATCGATGGAATTGATCTCCTTGTTGAACCAGCCACCCATTTGCACACCGGTGTTGCCGGTCGGGAACGGCACCAGGTTGAACGGTTCATACAGTTCGCGGTAAAGCTCCAGCCCGCCCCCGTAGTACATCCAGCCGTTCAGTTCTGTATTCGTCATGCCAAACGGGATCGCGGTGAAGAACTGCGCCGCATCCAGTTTGCCCTTGTGGTAGTAAGACGCCCCGTGTCCCATCTCGACCGTGCCGCGCGATACCGCGTCGAATACCTCGAACGCCGGGACCAGTTCGCCTGCGCCGTAGACCTTGACCCTGATACGCCCGCCAGACGCCGCCTCAATGCCTGTCGCCACATTCTCCGGAGCCATCCCCAGGCCCGGGAACTTCGGTGGCCACGACGTGACACATGACCATTCGAAGGTCTCGCCGGCTACGGCCGTCGCATCATCACAATCGGTTTTTTCCTGCGCGCAGGCCGAGAGGCCGGCTGCCGCGGCCAGGCCACCAACAAATTCTCTTCTTTTCATTTTCATTCCAGAAATGAATGGGTCTGTGGCTAGTGTATTGATCACGTCGGCGAATACCAGCCTGAGCGAATTATTATAGGTGGGAACAAACAGTGATTTGCTTTTCCCACTTTGGCTCACAAAATGGGGTCCACACGGGATAGCTGACAGCATTTTCTGGAAAACAGCCCCGATCAGCGGGATCGGGGCTGCACCGTCCATGGTTCGGCTGGCAGAATCGGCCCGTCTGGCCGTCCCTGGCATCCCGGGTCGACGTCGATTGCATAAACTTTCCCACCAGCCGGTCAGAACAGTCTCCCACGCAACGTTGGCCAATGTGCCTTATCATTCTCCGACTTGCGTGAACAAAGGGCGCGAGGCCATCAAATACAAGGAACACGGCGAGAAATGATCGGACTGCTACAGCGCGTAAGCCACGCGGAGGTCAAGGTGGGAGGGCGCAACATCGGGAATATTGGGCGTGGCCTGATGGTCCTGGTGGCCGTGCATCGTGACGACACGGATGGGGACGTAGCCCGCCTGGCGGAGCGGCTGCTGGGCTACCGGGTGTTCCCGGATGACGAGGGCCGCATGAATCGCAGTGTCCGCGACATCGATGGTGGCCTGCTGCTGGTCCCACAATTTACGCTGACCGCCGATACGAAGAAGGGTACTCGAGCCAGCTTCACCAAAGGCGCCGCGCCTGATAAGGCCTCCGCCTTCTTCGACGCGCTGGTCGCCACCTGCCGCCAGGAACTGGATACGGTCGAAACCGGCGAGTTCGGCGCCGACATGCAGGTGAGCCTGACCAACGACGGCCCCGTCACCTTCTGGCTCTCCACCAACTAGGCAGCCGAAACCTTTTTGGTGACGCGGGTACGGTTTTGTTGCGTCGGCGGGGGTATCATGAACATAATTCGCGGCTTAGGTTTAGGGGTCTCGCCCCGGGAGTTACAAGATGTTTGCCAATATTGGTCCGTGGCAATTACTGATCATTCTGGTCATCGTGCTGGCCATTTTCGGCACCAAGAAGCTTCGGACGCTTGGTTCGGACCTCGGTGGTGCTGTAAAGGGGTTTCGTTCTGCCATGACTGAGGCGGAAGATACGGCGGATCAAATCAGCGACGATTCCAAAGACGCTGATTTTGACAACACGCCGGCTGAAGAGCCCAACAAAGAAAAAGACGCCTGACGCTCGGGGCACACGATGTCCGGTATCGCCGGTTCGGAATTACTTCTTCTCTGCATTATCGGTCTCCTCATCCTGGGGCCCGAGCGCTTGCCTCGTCTCGCCCGCCAGATTGGCAGCTGGGTCGGCAAGGCTCGCCAGATGACGCGCGCCATGCAGCGCCAGATAGAAGAGGAACTGGACGTCGAGAAAAACCTTGGTATCAACCCTGAGGAACTCGATCCGCGAAACCTGATGACGCCGCGCGATGACGACACCTTCTCGCCACTCCACGTAGAAGAAGAAGACGACACCGCGCCTCCGCCGGACGACAAGGATGAAAAGACGGCGTAATGGCTGAGGACAAGAAAGAAGATCTGGCCGAAGGCACGCTCCTGTCGCACCTTATTGAGCTGCGTAGCCGCCTGTTCAAGATTTTCGGCGGTGTGTTTCTTGTCTTCCTGGCCCTGCTCCCATTTTCCAGGGAGTTGTTCAACCTGGCGGCCGCACCGCTAACCAGCGTCATACCGGGCGGCGAGCTACAGGCACTGAACCCCGCCGGGCCACTGACAGCGACCATCGGACTCACTTTTTATCTCGCGCTGTTCCTCGCGATGCCACTGGTTCTTTACCAGGTATGGGCATTCGTCGCGCCGGGCCTCTACAGGAAAGAAAAGCGTTTTACGGTACCGTTGCTCGCGACGAGTATCCTGCTGTTCTTCTGCGGCATCGCTTTCGCCTATTTCGTCGTCTTTCCGATGATCTTCGGTTTCATCTCTGCTTTCTCACCCGAGGTTCTGGATTACAAGCCCGACGCATCAGCCTACGTGAGCTTCATCATGATGGTCGTGCTCGTGTTTGGCTTCGCGTTTGAGACACCAATCGCAACCGTGTTGCTGGTCATGAGCGGCATCACGACAACGGACAAATTGAAGAAAGCTCGGCCGTACGTTTTCCTGGGCGCCTTTGTCGTGGGAATGTTGCTGACCCCGCCTGACATGATCAGCCAGACCATGCTCGCTATCCCGGTGTACCTCTTATACGAACTGGGAATATTTATGTCGCATCTGGTCTCGTCCAGGAAGACGGAACCCAGCGAGGAGCCAGCTGTCAAGTAGCAGGAGATGCGGCAAATAGTGTTTAATGCCTGACCTTGCTCGGAACTAATAAGTACAAGGCGTGCAACGCCTGACGGGGGAACGTATGACCGATTCCGTGGCCGCTACGGCGGACGACTACTCGCACGAAGATGACCTTTGGGGCCACCCGAAAGGCCTCTACGTCTGCTTCACGACCGAGCTCTGGGAGCGCTTCTCGTTCTACGGAATGAAGTTCCTGCTGGTTCTGTACTTGACCAAGTATCACCTGTTCACCGATGAGATGGGCCTCGATGTACTCGGCGCCTATGCCGGACTGGTGTACGCGCTGCCGCTGATCGGCGGTATGCTCGCCGATCGCTACCTGGGTATGCGCAAAGCCGTTGTGTTTGGCGGCATCAGCCTGTCGCTGGGACACATTTTGATGGCGGTCGAAGGCTACCAGGCGAGATTTTACGCCGCCGGCACGACACTGGCAGACAACCTGACGCTTGCGTCCGGCGAGATCCTCGCGGCCGGCACCGTCCTGGCGGAAGACATCATGATGCGCGACACCGCTGCGCTCAAGGTCTTCTACTTCGCCCTTGCCCTCATCGTGATGGGCGTCGGTTACCTGAAGCCCAACATCTCGACCATCGTCGGCAAGCTCTACTCACAACAGGACCCCCGGCGAGACTCCGGATTCACGATCTTTTATATGGGCATCAATATCGGCTCATTCACAGCAACACTGCTCTGTGGCTGGCTCGGCGAGACTTACGGCTGGGGTTATGGTTTTGGCGCGGCCGGTATCGGCATGATCATCGGCCTGTTCACGTTCCTTTACGGCCAGAAGTACCTCCAGGGTCATGCCGAACCGAGCGAACCCGAGAAACTCAAGAAAAAGCTGCTGGGCCCCATCAACGTTGAATGGTCGATCTACCTGCTGAGCATACCCATGCTCGGTGTGTTCTGGCTGCTGGTCCAGCACGAGCCCGTTGTCCTGATTACGCAGAACGTTTTCCTGATCATCGCCATCGTCGGGCTGATTCTCTATTCGATGATTCACACGAAGAAAGATCACAACAACACGCTGGCTTACGTGATTGCCGCTGTTGCGATCATCTCCGGCATCTGTGCCGTGATCGCAAACCTGCACCCCATCGGCGGCCTCGAGGCTGTGGCTGACGAGGTGCTATACCTGTCAATCGGGTTGATCGTCGGTTTTGTGATCTACGGTTTTCTTACGCATTACTCTGAGGAGTTCGGTCGCACCGTCGTCCTCATGATTCTCATCTTGTCGACTATCGTCTTCTGGGCCTTGTTCGAACAGTCCGCCGGCTCCATGACCCTGTACGCCGATCGTATCGTCGACCGCAACCTGGGCGACACGACATTTACGGCCGCCCAGTTCGGCTCGCTTAATGCCGGCTTTATCATGTTGCTCGCTATTCCGTTCGCGGCACTTTGGACCTGGCTTGCCAAGAAGAACCTCGAACCCACTACGCCCGTGAAATTTGGCCTCGGCATCCTGCAGGCCGGGCTCGGCTTCGGGGCGCTCGTGCTCGGGGCGGAGTTCCCGAACCAGGCAGGGCAGGTCGCCATGATCTGGCTGGTACTCGCTTACCTGCTGCACACAACGGGCGAGCTCTGTCTGTCACCGGTCGGCCTTTCGGCTGTGACCAAGCTTTCAATCGGCAGCGTGGTCGGCGTGAGCATGGGTACCTGGTTTCTTGCCACCGCATTGTCGGAGACCGTCGCCACTCGTCTTGGCCGAATGGCGGCAATCGACACGTCGGCCGGAGAGACGGCGGATGCCGCAACCGCATTGGCGACGTACACGCAGCTGTTCGAGTTCCTGATGTGGTTTGGCATCGGTGCCGGCATATTCATGATTATTATTTCGCCGATTCTGCGTCGCTGGATGCACGGCGTTCATTAGTACTGGAATTTAATATGAAAAATCTCGTGAAAATTCTCGCGGCCCTCGCGCTCGCGTCACTGTTCAGCGCCTGTTCGCAGCAGGCCTCCGAAGAACCGGCCGCGGCTCCGGCGCCGACCGAATCCGCCGAAGAGTTTGTGGCAAGAGCGAACGCCGAGCTGAAGGATCTCGGCAGGGAGCTGGGCGCCGCAAACTGGGTGCGTTCAACGTATATCACCGGCGACACGGCAATCATCGCGTCTGCCGCCAGCGAGAAATACGCCAAGTGGCACAGCGAAATGGTGCAGCAAGCCGTCGCTTACGATGACCACGAACTGGACGCATCGACGCGGCGCGCATTGAACCTGCTGAAACTCGGCACGTCGGCGCCCGCACCGAACGATGCGGCGAAGCGCAAGGAGCTCGCTGAAATCTCCACGGATCTCGAAGGACGATACGGCGCCGGCAAATACTGCAAGGGAGATGATTGCCTGTCGGGCCCCGAGCTCGAGCAGCGAATGCGGGACTCTCGCGATTACGACGAACTGCTCGACTACTGGACGGGCTGGCGACAGATCTCCGTGCCGATGCGCGACCAGTACGCTCGCTTCGTCGAGCTCGCCAACGAGGGCGCCAATGAACTCGGCTACGCCGACCTCGGTGAGATGTGGAAGTCGAACTACGACATGAGCCCTGCCGAGTTCGGGGCCGAGTCGGCGAAGCTCTGGGAGCAGGTGAAGCCGCTGTACGATGAACTGCATTGTCATGTACGTGCAAAACTCGGCGATGTTTACGGTGACGACAAGGTGCCGCAGGATGGCCCGATACCCGCGCACCTGCTGGGCAACATGTGGGCGCAACAGTGGAGTTCGCTGTACGACGTGCTCGAGCCGTATCCGGGCGTTGGTGATATCGACGTCGACTCGACGCTGAAGACCAAGAACTACTCGCCGCAGGAGATGGTACGTTCGGCCGAGGCCTTCTATGTATCGCTCGGCATGCCGCGCCTTCCCGACACGTTCTGGGAGCGCTCGATGTTCTCGAAGCCCGCCGATCGAGACGTTGTCTGTCACGCGAGCGCCTGGGGTCTCGACGGCGGTAACGACCTGCGCATCAAGATGTGCATCAACCAGACCTACGATGAGTTGCGCGTGATCTATCACGAGCTCGGCCACAACTATTACCAGGGCGCTTACAAGGACCAGCCGCCGCTGTTCCAGGATTCGGCACACGGTGGCTTCCACGAAGCGATCGGCGACACGGTTACGTTGTCCATGACACCCGGGTATCTCGCCGAGGTAGGCCTGATCGCGTCAGCCGACGAAGACCGTCGCGCCGTCATCAACCGCCAGATGCAGATGGCACTCGACAAGATTGCCTTCCTGCCGTTTGGCAAGCTCGTCGACGAGTGGCGCTGGGGCGTCTACTCGGGCGCGATTACGCCCGAAAACTACAACCAGTCCTGGTGGGACCTGCGCACGAAGTACCAGGGCATCGCGCCGGCGGTCGAGCGCAGCGAAGCTGATTTCGACCCGGGCTCCAAGTACCACATTCCCGGCAATGTCTCGTACACACGCTATTTCCTCGCGCATGTCCTGATGTTCCAGTTCCAGCGCACGCTGTGTGACATCGCGGGCCACGAGGGTGAACTGCAGGCCTGCTCCATATACGGCAGCAAGGAAGCCGGCGAGAAACTCTCCGCCATGCTCGAGGCTGGCGCGAGCCAGCCCTGGCAAGACACGCTGGAACTTATGACGGGCACGCGCGAAATGGACGCCACGGCGATTATCGATTACTTCGCGCCGCTCATGGGCTACCTCAAGGAGCAGAACGAAGGCCGCAGCTGCGGCTGGTAAGGCTCATTACCGCTCAATCAGCGAGGCCGCCTTCGTCCGAATCCGGATAGAGTGAGATGACCACGCGGTGATTGCTCGCCGCGATCTCATTCCATTCCGACGCCGTAACGCCATTCGGTGTTGCGGGATAAGCGAGTAGCGGATTGCTGTTGCCAAGCGACACGATTTCGTACCGTATCCTGCCGCCCGTGCGCTCGTCAGACAGACTGACGAAGTTGGCGAACGCGACCGACCTTCGCCGGCCCAGCTCATAGGCGGCGCTGGGCGCGAAACCGATCTGGTCGCACTCGACGGCGGCCATGTCGGCGGACGCCATTACGTAGCCTTCCGGTATCACCAACGACATGCAGAAGTCGCCGACATGCGATTCGATCCGGATCAGCCCGCGAAAATTCAATGCCGCCAGGTGCGACGACAGCTCGGTGAGCATCGACAGCCTGGTGTCACTCAGTGGCTCTTCGTGGAAACCATACGTTGACGACTGGTTTGCCGCCCATTCAAGCGAATCCAGGGCGACGGCATACGAGGTATCCAGCGCTTGCCGGTACGCTGCCATTTGCTGGCCTGTCTCCAGCGTGACTTGAGATCCAGCGTCCTGTTGTTGCCTGAGCGCAAGCTCCAGGTCCGCGGCCTGTTGCCGAATCTCCGCAGCGTCCCGCGAAGACTGCCAATACAGCCAGGCGAGCGCCAGCGTCAGAACGGCAAGTATCGGTACCGCCAGTGGCAACAACGCCGGCATGTGTCGAGCTAGCCATGATCCCTGCCAAGGTGCCGCGCCTTTCCTGGGGGACTGAATCTGGTCAGCGACGTGCGCTGCAATCTCCTCCCGGCTGTCGCGAAGATCACGGCGCAGAATCGCGCGTTGCTGGTCGAACAGTTCCTGGATTAACGTGCCAAGGTCCCGGTCAAACGACTCGAGAGCCGGGTAGACCCCGCTTGGCTGCTCCTTCTCGGCCTCCAGGTAGTGCTCACGACGCTCGGCATCCTGGCCGATTACACGCAATGACTCCAGCACCTTGGATAGCTCGACGGGCTCGACTTCTTTCGGCAACACGCCGACTGCGCCCAGTGCCCGCGCCTGGCCAACGTACAGCTCGCCCTCCTGCGCCGTATACATCATGATCGGGATGGTCGCCGTCGCCGGATTTGCCTTGATTGCCGAAACGGCCTCGAAACCGTCCATGCCCGGCATCGCGTGATCCATGAAAATGATGTCTGGGCGACTCTCGCTCAGGTAGCCGAGCGCATCCTCGGCCGAGCTGGCATTGTCGACGGCAAGGTCATGCACTTCGAGCATTTTCTGCAGCACCATGCGTGCCGTCCTGGAGTCATCGACGATCAGGGCGGTTTTTTTCATCGATCATCCCTCGCGTGCGTATAGCGGGTAATGATAGTGCATAAGCACCGGGCGGGATATCGAACCGCGATTTCGCGTATTTCTCGGCGCGAATTGAGTAAACTCTCCCTATAACAAGAACGGGGATTCCTCATGTCTGAACAAAATCAGGCCGCCGCTCGCGGCGGTTTTCTCGGCACCGTTGAGCGCGTCGGAAACAAACTACCCGACCCGGCCGTACTCTTCATTGCGCTGTTGTTTATCGTCTGGATCTTGTCGTGGCTGCTGTCCTATTTCACGTTCAGCTACATCGATCCTCGCACTCAGGCACCGATCGAGGTCGCCAACCAGCTTACTGGCTCGGCGCTCACGGCATTCATGACCGGCTTCGTGACGAATTTCGTCACGTTTGGACCGATCGGCACCGTGCTGGTCGCCATGCTCGGCATTGGTGTTGCCGAGCATTCTGGTTTCATCACGACCGGCATTCGCGCATTGTTGAACGTCACGGCCAAGTGGTTGCTTACGCCGATGGTTATCCTCGTCGGCATCATGAGCCATTCCGCCGTCGATGCCGGCTACGTCCTGGTCATCCCGATCGGTGGCGTGATCTTCTATGCCGCGGGACGCCATCCGCTCGCCGGTATTGCGGCAGCGTTCGCCGGTGTGTCCGGCGGATTCTCGGCAAACTTTCTGCCAGCCGCACTCGATCCGCTGCTGCAGGGGCTGACGCTGGGTGGCGCACAGCTGCTCGACCCGGCTATCGAAGTCAACACGCTTAATAACTACTTCTTCACCGCGTCATCGTCGTTCCTTATCGTCGGCCTCGGCTGGTGGATCACGGACCGAATCGTCGAACCACGAGTCGCGGACACGCCGATCGACGGCAACGCCGAAGACCTGCCGGAACTTCACGACCTGAAACCCGAAGAGCGCAAGGGCCTGCGGTGGGCATTGTTCGCCATGCTGCTCGGCATCGTCATTCTCGCTGCTACACTCGTGCCAGAAACATCGCCGTGGCGGGACGCAAACGGCGAGCTCGTGTCCTTCGGCGCGCCGATCATGCAGTCGATCGTCGCCCTGATTTTCTTCCTGTTCCTGATACCGGGCATCGTGTTCGGCTACGTCGCGGGCACGATGAAGGGCATTAAGGACGTCATCGACGGCATGTCGCACTCGATGCAGACGATGGCGTACTACCTCGTCATCATGTTCTTCATTGCACAGTTCGTGTACGCGTTCAACGCGTCAAACCTCGGCACGCTGCTCGCGCTCGCCGGCGCCGAAATGCTCAAGAGCCTGGAGGACTATCCTTCGATCCTGATTGTCGGCATCGTGCTGCTGACCGGCTTTGTCAACCTGTTCGTCGGCTCGGCGAGCGCCAAGTGGGGGCTGCTCGCGCCAATCTTCGTGCCGATGCTCATGGCGCTCGGCGTCTCGCCGGATCTCACGCAGGCGGCGTACCGCGTCGGCGACTCGAGCACCAACATCATCACGCCGCTGATGCCATACTTCCCGCTGGTCGTCGTGTATTGCCAGCGCTACGTGAAGAGCACCGGCATCGGCACGCTGGCGGCAATGATGCTGCCGTATTCGCTATGGTTCCTGGTCGCCTGGACGACCTTCCTGCTGATCTACTACGCGATCGGAATACCGCTCGGTTTCGCAGCCAGCTACACCTATCCACCCAGCTAGGGCTGAATGATGTACGACTTCGAGAAATTGGGCGCGTTTTACCTCGGCAAACGCTATGACATGGAGGCACAGAAGCTCACGGAAGAGCCCGTCCTGTACGACTCCAAGGACCTGACAACGCACGCCGCCATCATCGGCATGACGGGCTCCGGCAAGACGGGTCTCGGCATCGGCATTCTCGAGGAGGCCGCGCTCGATCACATCCCCGTGATCGCCATCGACCCGAAGGGCGACATGGGCAACCTGTTGCTGACGTTCCCGCAGTTGAAGCCCGAGAATTTCCGCCCGTGGATCAACGAACGCACTGCACTGGACAAGGGCCAGACGCCCGATGAGTTCGCGGCAGCCCAGGCTGCGCTGTGGAAGAAAGGCCTTGGTCAGTGGGGCCAGACAGGAAAGCGGATCGCACAACTTCGGAAAAACGCCGATCTCGCGATCTATACGCCTGGCAGTAACTCGGGACTGCCTGTCTCGGTGCTGCATTCCTTTGACGCGCCGGATCAAAGCCTGATCGACGACATAGACCTGTATCGCGAACGCGTGCAGGCGACGGCGACCGGCATCCTGACACTGCTTGGTATGGACGCCGACCCGGTATCGAGCCGCGAGCACATCCTGATCTCGCGCCTGCTCGATAACGCGTGGAAGGAAGGCCGCAGTCTCGATGTGCCGGCGCTCATCGGCGAAATCCAGGATCCGCCGATTACGAAAGTCGGCGTCATGAATCTCGACTCGTTCTTCCCGGCCGGAGACCGCTTCAAACTGGCCATGGCACTGAACAACCTGCTTGCCGCACCAGGATTCGAGGCCTGGATGACCGGCACGCCGCTCAATGCGAAGAACCTGCTGTACACAGAAGAAGGCAAACCGCGTATTTCGGTGATGGCAATCTCGCACCTCGACGATGCGCAACGCATGTTCTTCGTATCGATGCTGCTCAATGAGCTCATTGGCTGGATGCGAGCGCAGCCCGGCACCTCCAGCCTGCGCGCGATCCTCTACATGGACGAGATATTCGGCTACATGCCGCCGGTTGCAAACCCGCCATCCAAGAGGCTGTTCCTGACATTGCTGAAGCAGGCCCGGGCCTACGGTCTCGGCCTCGTACTCGCGACACAAAACCCGGTCGATCTGGATTACAAGGGTCTGTCGAACACGGGCACATGGTTTATCGGTCGCTTACAAACCGAGCGCGACAAAGCGCGCGTGATGGAGGGGCTCGAGGGCGCGACAGCCGGCAACTTCGATAAGCAGGCAATGGAGCGCACGATTGCCGGACTCGGCAAGCGACGTTTCCTCTTGCACAACGTACACGAGAACGAGCCGGTCGTCTTTAATACTCGCTGGGTGCTTTCGTACCTCGCCGGCCCCCTGACGCGCGATCACATTCGCACGCTCATGAAGACCGCGAAGAACAAGGTTGCTGCCGCTGCGAAAGCCGTGTCCAAGCCGAAGCGCAAGACCCAGGACGTGGCACCGTCGCTGCCACCATCGATCGACCAGTTCTACGTATCGGGGACAGGCGAGGAGATCGTGTATCACCCGAGACTCATCGCAGGCGGTGAGGTTGTGTTCACCAGCGCACGTTACAACATTGAAGACGAGCGCGAAGTTCTGCACACGGTGGAGTTCGAGGACGGGCCTGTCGATATCGACTGGGACAATGGCGAACCACTCGAACTTTCGATAGACGACCTCGAGGAAGACGGCGAGGCCGACGCGAGCTATGCCGATAGCCCGGCAGCTGCCGACAACGTCAAGGCATACGCGGCGTGGGGCAAAGACTATAAGCGCTGGTTACGCCAGAACGAAAACGTCACGCTGTTTCGCAGCAAGCGCTTCAGGCTGACGTCGACTGCCGCAGAGACCGAAGGTGATTTTCGCGCGCGACTACAGGACGTGGCGAGTGAAAAGCGCGACGCGGCAATCGCCAAGATTCGGAAACGCTACGCGACCAAGACCGCCACGCTTGAGAATCGCCTGATGCGTGCCGAACAGGCAATTGACGTGCAGAAGCAGCAATCCACAAAGAAGAAACTCGACACGGCCATCTCGTTTGGCACCGCCATCCTCGGCGCTGTGCTCGGCAGGAAAAAGTTCTCGAGTAGCACCGCGACCAAGATGGGCTCTGCCATCAAGACCGCAGGCTCCGCCAGCAAGGAGGCTGCCGACGTTGAGCGCGCCAAACAGACAGCGGCGAAGGTAAAGGCCGATATCACTGCGCTCAACAAGGAGCTCGAAAAGGAAGTCGCGGCGCTTGATACGTCATTCGACGCGCAGGCGGAAGATCTGGACGAGATTGTTGTGCGCGCCAAGAGCACCGACATCAATGTCGCAATCACCGGGCTTGTCTGGTTGCCCTACACGAAAGGTGAGAAGGGCCGCTTGCGCCCGGCCTGGTAAGACGACAGTCCGATTGCCGCAAGTAACGCCTTGAGGAGGCATCATGATTTCGGTCTATGACGCCGAGAACAATATTGAAGCACATATGATCGTGCACCTCCTGAAACGCTCAGGGATTGACGCACAGATCATGGGTGAACACCTGCAAGGGGGCGTGGGTGAGCTTCCGGCCCACGGGAACATTCGAGTCGTCGTAGAAGAGAGTGATGAGACGGAGGCGCGTCGCATTATCTCGATGTGGGAATCCGAAGAAACACCATCGGGTGAAGCGCCGCCTGTGTCTGCCCGCAAAGGGACCTACAGTGGCTTCTTCGGGTTTCTCGCGGGTGGCGTAATTGCCTCTGTGTTCTGGCTGTGGGCCTATAACTCTCCCATAGACTGGGAATCGGCCGACTACGACGGAGACGGTATTGAGGATGAGTTCTACCAATGGCGAGGTGGTTTCACCACATTAATTGAAGGCGACCGCAATGGCGATGGCGAAATCGACGTCCGCCATCACTTTTCACGTCGGCTCGGTATCGACCGGTCGGAGTCCGATAACGACTTCAACGGATCGTTCGAGTACCAAACCAGGTATAGACACTCGGAATTTTTCGAAGACCGAGTTGACATCAACGATGACGGTCTGCCGGACCGCACTTATCATTACGTCGATGGTGTACTGGCACGGTCTGAACTGGTTCATCCGTCACGGCGGTACCTGCGTAAAGAGGAGCAATACGAGCACGGTGTCTTAAAGACTGCCCATTGGGATTCAGACGATGACGGCGCACTGGATACGTTTATCGAGTATGACTTGTACGGCGAGGAGGTTTCGCGGTCGTCTAGTGGACAGACCCCGATTGATGCCCAGACCGCTCGGCTACGAGCGACGATTGATGAGGACATCGAGACGCTGGCGAGATACTTGTCAGACGACCTGACTTACTCGCACAACACGGGCTGGATTGAAACCAAGGCGGAATACCTTGCGACCGTGGAGTCCAAAACGCTCGACTACGTCTCGGCGGTGCCCCGAGACGTTGAAGTTCGAATTTATGGCGACATCGCCGTATTGACCGGCCTAGCAGACATGACCGGACTGATTCGTGGCGAGCCGGTTGAGCTCACGATCCGGTTCCTGGAGGTTTCCCGGCGCGCCGGCGATTCCTGGCAACTAACGGCCTGGCAGTCAGTCAAATACGATTCTAACGAATCACCACGCGCGGAAACATGAATCGACTTAAACGCCTGCTGCGTTCGGAATGGGGGAAACTCGCTCTCCTGGTGTTGCTCCTGCTCGCAGGGCGGTCTTCATTCGCGGATCATTACTACGTGCCATCCGGTTCGATGGAGTATTCCTTGATGCCCGGCGATCGGGTCGTAGTAGACAAGACTGCGTACGGCATCAGGATCCCGTTCACGAAAATTGACCTGATCAACGTCAACAAGGCAAAGGCCGGCGAGATTGCGGTATTCGATTCACCGGTTGACGGCACTCTCCTGATCAAGCGCATTGTCGCCGTCGGGGGTGACCGCGTCGACCTGGTCGATGGTCGGCTCTCCGTAAACGGGCGGCCGCTGGCTCGACCCGATCAGCCCCTTCGGGAGGCGTTTGACGGTCGTCTCGGCCAGCTCAACCTCGAGCACGGCGGTGGCCCGGATATTCACGGATTAATGTTGCCGGAGGGATCCGTGTTGGCGCTGGGGGATCATCGGGGAAACAGCCGGGACGGTCGCTTCTTTGGGCTGATCCCGGAGCGTGAACTGTATGGCCGCGCGGTCGGGATCTACTATTCCCGGAAAGAAGGCTTCCGCTGGAAGGCACTCTAGCGCGGGCGCATTCGATCGACGATGACGCGGCCGTCCGCGTCAAGCGTGCCACGCACTTCGACGTAGTCTCCGGGACCTGGCGACTTGTCCAATCGTGTTGATCGTGTAATGACCAAAGGCAGATCGTCGAGCTGCTTCGGCGATACGAGGGTACCGTGCAAACGAACTCGACTTCCGGCCGGCAGCGGCGCTGCCAAACCCGCTGAGTCCATTGCGCCATCGGCGATCCACTGCTCGATCAGGGCCGTCTCGTCATCGGTAAGAAATGGCGGGCCGTCGAATGGCATCCTGGGTAAGGCCTGCCCTCGGATCCGGCGCAGGAGTTCACTGGCCTCCGGATTGCCGGGAACGACGCGGACGCGATCGCCTGTACTGACCGTATCCGCATAGGATGCCAGTCGGTAGCCTTCCGGCGGACCGCCCATGATGCCTTTTTCCGTGTGGCACTTGACGCAACGTGTCGCGAGTATTGGCGCGACCTGGTCGTAACGAACAGGTCCGGCAGGCGCTTCCGGCGACGGCGTCGAAACGGCTTCTTCTGGCGTCGCCCCGGCCTGCATACCGCCGAGTATCCACTGTTCGAACAAGGCTACCTCGGCATCCGCCAGGTAAGGCGGGCCGGTCATCGGCATGCGCGGCAAAGACTCGCCCTTGAGTCGTTTGATCAGTTCGCTTTCCGCGGGATCTCCGTCCGAAACAATAGCACCACGACTGCTGCCGGCAAGGAGGTCATCGCGGCTGTCGAGCTTAAGGCCCAGCGGTGCAGCAGGTCCCGCGTGGCAGATGACACAGCGCGCCTGCAGGATCGGCTCGATATCCGAATAATCGGTCGCGACGGCCGTCGTCGAAGAAAACAGCCCCAATCCTGCCAGCAAAGCGGCTGACACCACAGAGTCGCCCGCGAGCCTCAATTTCCGCTCAGTCGCCAATGCACAGAACCGAAGGACCGGGGTCGGAAGCGATCATTCTAAAGCTATTTCTCACACCACGCGGATCGACGCATGTAAAGAAATATACCGAGCAATGCCATGCATCCGTGAACGATGATCGATGGCGTTTGTGTGCTCTGAATCATGAATGAAAGAGCCAGTGCTGCGTGAAACACGAGGAGGATGCCCAGTACCGGGCCGACGACGTCCTGTTTCGACCTGTGTGGCCAAACCCAGAAAATAGCCGACGCGATCGCAATTGCAGCGAAGCCGTAGTTCATCGACCACATTCCGCCTTCAAACTGGTCGATGGTGAACAAGCCCGTCCCGGCCCCTAAAAGCGTAACCGCGGCGATGCCCTCGAGCACCAGGTTCAGGACAAGATATATTGTGAACAGGTTCTTCATTGTTGCTTCCGATCAGTCCCCGATACATGCTCCCGCGTAAGCCTTGGTAACGCTCGCGTTTTCAAGCTGGCACTCATTGTCATAGGTGACACCGTCCATGCCGCACACGGGCGCGTACTCGTCCGGGCAATTGCGACCCAGGTTCTCACACACGCCTGCATATTCAACCCGCACGCCGCGGCGCTCGGCATGACATGCGTTGGCGTACGTCATGTCGTCTGACCCGCATACCGGCACGAACAGGACCGGGCAGGGGCGCACGTCGCACGCGCCCTCTGTATATGTTTCAACATCCATGCCGTCGGCAAAGCACGCATTGTCGTAAGTCTCGCCGTCGTCGCCACAAACCGGCGCGTAGACCTTCGGGCAATTGCTGAAATCGCAGGTGCCCTTGCGCTGCACGAGTACGCGTTCTGCCGCAGCCTCGCAGCGATTCATGAACGTGCGCCCGTTCATGCCGCAAACAGGCTCATACACGCCCGGGCAACCGTTTGGCGTACAGGCACCAAGCCCTGCAATCTCGACATTCGATTTGGCCGCGAAACACTCGTTGATGTACGTGTTCCGATCGACACCGCACACCGGGTCGAAAGTTTCCGGACAGCCGATGCTGTCACCCTCGCAACGCCCCTGGCTTTCAACCTCGGCCCCGGCGGCATTGGCGACACATTCGTTACTGTAAGTCTGACCATCCGATCCGCACACGGGCTTGTATTCCTGCGTACAGGCGATCTCTTCGGCCTGGGCCAGCAATAGCTGTTCACCATCGGGCGGGAAGATGGACTGCAGGTCGACATCACCGGCCGTCGCAGACAGTGACAAGGGGAGCAATACGATAGGGAAGAGCAGTCGAGGACGTTGCAATATATTCATGTTCTCTTAGAGGGTCTTGTTGCGATGGGGTTCAACGCGCGGCACCCCAAAAATTGTAACTCAGCGCCCGGACACCGGGTATGTACATCCGATTGTCATCTTCAATTTCGAAGCCACCCTCTCGCAACAACGCCGGGATGTCCCTGTTCATGTTGCAGCCGCCCGAGAAACGACCCCAGACGTTGTTCAGCCGGTTTTGCCATTTGTGCACATCGTCGTCTGGTGCCTTGCCGTGCTCGCAGAAAAACAGGTGTCCGTTGGGCTTCAGCACTCGACGCATACCTTCCAGGGCAGAGACCGCATCCGGGATCGTACACAACGTGTAGGTTACAAGGATCGAATCGACCGAGTTGTCGTCCAGTGGAATCTCCTCCCCGGGCAAATCGATCAGTTCAACGTCGAGCGATGATGCGGCGATGTTCTCGGCGGCGGAGCGACGCATACCTTCTGACGGCTCCAGCCCGAATATCTTGCGCACCTTGTCGCCGTCGTAATGGGGCAGGTTCAGGCCGCCACCGAACCCGATTTCCAGCACATCGCCATAAGCCCGCGGCACGATCTTCTCCCGCTGCTTGCGCGTCGGCCTGCTGCTGCACGCGAGCCTGATCAGGCCTGGCAGAATCCGACTCTCGTAGAAGCTCATCGAACCAGCTCACTGACACTGACAAGCTCGAAGCCTTCCGCGAGCAGGCGCGGCAGTTCGCGCTCGAGAAGCTCGAGCGTCGCCGGATACGGATGGCCAATTGCCACGACACTGCCGTGTTTCTTGGCTAGCGCCTTCATGCGCTCGAACTCGCGGGCTACGGTCTCCGGCGAACGATCCGGGTCGAGGAACACATCGCGTTTCACTGCATCAACGCCGGTCTCGTGGGCAATCTGCATCGCGACACTCTCATGGTGTGTGTAGCTGTCGATGAAGAAGAGGTGCTCGTGGTCGTGTATTTCTTCCATGAGCCACTGCATGTGCCCCGGGTGTCGCGTCATGAGCGAGCCCCGGTGACTGTTGATCCCTGTTACATGCGGGACCGACTCCAGCGCTTCGTTAAATACCGTACTGAGCCGTTCGCGACTCATGTCGATCCCGATCTCCCAGAGTTCGCGATGTACCTCATCCGAGTTCGCCTGCAGCGGCAGGTGCAGCAAAACTTCCTTGCCATGTTGGTATGCGTGATCCGCAAGGACCCGGGCGCGCGGTGCGCCGGGCAGGAACGAAAAGGTCAATGCACCCGGCAGCTGGATCGCCCGCTTGCCGTTGGCCATGTGATAGCCAAGGTCATCAATGATGATCGCGACGCGTGGCGCATCGGCCAGCGCCGCGCTGGATATGAAACAGAGGAGGGTCGCTACCAGGCCGTGACGGAACACGTCACTGTGCGTTGCTGTGCATGACCGGGCGAGCACCGAGATATTCGATCGCCTCGACGAGCTGCATGTCGGATTCCCGGTCGAGCAGGCCGGACAGGCTCAGGTCCGGAAAACCGGGTGTGTCGTCGACAAAGACATCGGGCGTTATGCCGACATCGTGGATCGAGTCACCCGATGGCGTGTAGTAACGGGAGGTCGTCAGCTTGATTGCGCGGCCTTTGGAGAGCGGCACGACCGTCTGCACCAGCCCTTTGCCGAAAGTCTCGGTACCAACGACGAGCGCCCGATTGTGGTCCTGCAATGCCCCGGCGACGATCTCCGATGCCGAAGCTGAGCCTCCATTAACGATGACGACCATGGAGGCACCGTCGAGTATGTCGCCGCGATGCGCCGACCGCGTGAAGCGCGAATCGACGGAGCGGCCGTCCGCCGTGACGATGATGCCAGCGTCGAGAAACAGGTCGGAGACCTCGACCGCCGAATCAAGAACACCGCCCGGGTTGTTACGGAGGTCGAGCACCAGCCCCTGCAGCATGCCGTCGTTGGCGTCCTGCAGGTCGTCAACGGCGCTGCTAAGTTCGCGCGCCGTGTTTTCGCTGAACTGGCTGACACGAATGTAGCCATAAGACGGCGCGAGGAACTCCTTGTGCACGCTCGCCATGCGGATGATCTGGCGGCGCATTTCGTGATCGACGATCTCGTTGTCGCGCAGGATGCTGATCTTCACAGTGGATCCCGCATGGCCACGCAGGCGGCCTATGGTGTCCTGGAGATTGTGCGGTTCGACGGGAACTTCATTGACCGCGATGATCTGGTCGCCGCTGCGGATACCCGAGCGTGCGGCCGGCGAACCGGCGATCGGTGTGACCACCATCACGTTGCCGCCGACCTCATCCACTTCGATGCCGATTCCCGTATAGCTTCCCGTCGTGCTGATGCGGATATCGCGATACTCGCCGGCATCGAGGTACTGTGAGTGGGCGTCGAGATCGCTGACCATGCCGCGGATGGCGCTTTCCAGGAGTTCGGCATCGTCGATCGGCTCAACGTAGTCACGCTTGACGCGCTCGAGCACTTCGGCAAACAGTCGCGCCTGTTCCCAGGCCAGCTCTTCCTTGTCGGGCGGTCGGTTATTGCCAATCAGGCCGCCACCGAATGACAGGCTCAGGCCCATCACCAAACCGATGACAATCACTAGAACCGCACGAACTTTCAACGACATACGAGCTTCCAAATTCCGATTATCGACCTTAGCACAGCGAACGGCTACACGGTGCCCATGTGGTCAATAATTGGGATCTGCGGCCCAGCTAGCTGCCCGGTCTTTTCGTCACCCAGCGCCTGGGGTTTTCGGGCTTTGTGCCGCGGCGCAATTCAAAGTAGAGCCCCACCTGCGACTGACCGCCACTGTCGCCTACCGTCGCAATTACATCGCCGGGAGCGACCCAGTCGCCTGTGTTCTTGAGGATGGTCTCGTTATAGCCGTAGAGGGTCATGTAGCCCTCACCATGATCAACGATGACGAGCAGCCCCATACCCGCGAGCCAGTCGGCAAACGCGACACGCCCGTGATACACGGCGCGAACTTCCCGACCCCGCGGCGCGGTCAGGACAACTCCATTCCACTTGATGTTGCCGCCGACGCGCGGCTGGCCGAAATCGTGCAGAAGCGTGCCGGCCACGGGCCAGGTCAGCTTGCCCTTGTGTTCGCTGAAGGGTTGCTCGGACGAGATCGGGTAGTCGGACAGGATGCTCGTCAGTTCCGCGATAAGGCGCGTCAGGTCTTTTTCCTGCGCTGCCAGGCGATTGACCTCTTGACCCTCGTTGGCGATCTTCTTGCGTAGCGATACAAGCAGTGTCTTTCGCTCGTCCTGCGATCCGTTGAGCCGGCCGAGCTCATCGTAACGGGCACGTGCCAGTGCTGTGAGTCGCGCCTCTTCTGCCGCGATCTGCGCCCGCAGTTCATCCAGCCGCCGAATCTGTTCGACAACCGCCTCGATATTCTCCGCCCGGTAGTCGTTGAGGTAGCGGTAGTAGGCCATGAGCCGGCCCAGCGTTGCCGGGTCGCGCTGGTTCAGCAGCAGCTTGATCCTCTCCTGGCTGCCGCTCATGTACGCTGTCCGCACCTGGGCGGCGAGCGCCTCCGACTCGTCGTCAAGATGCTGCTCGCGTTCTGCGAGTTCTTCGTCGAGTTTGCGCTTCTTTTCCGCCGTGTATTTCTGGTCTCGCTCGATTTCAGCGATGCGCATGCGCTGTTCGGAGATTGCAACGTCGAGCTCCTGCAGCTCGCCTGTCAGGCGGTCTCGCTCCTCGGCGGCCGAATCCATACTCTGTTTGAGCCGCGATATGCGCTCGCGAACTTCCTCGAGCTCCTGTTCCTTCACCTTGGTCATTTCGCCGCTCGAATCCTGGGCAAACGAAACGGCCGCGAGCCCAAGCAGGATCAGGGTTGTGAGGGTTCTGGACCACATGGGCGCCGAGTGTAGCGTTTCGAGGCTATTCCCTCTCGCCCAAACGGGTATAATCGCGGCTTTTAGACTCTTCACGGCGTGAATCTCGCGCCGAAACTATTGATTCATGGACAAAATTCTGGATTTCGCGAGCAACCATCCGTTGCTGGTGTCGGCTTTAATGGTCAGCTTTTTCGTTGCCATCTTCTCGGAGTTGCGCCGCAAGGCCTCCGGGACCATCAATATTGATGCCAGCGAGGCAGTCAAGTTGATCAACAACGAGGCAGTGGTTATCGACCTGCGCAGCGCCGACGCGTACAGCCGCGGTCACATCGTGAGTGCGCGCAGCATTCCGCACGACGAGCTCGAGGCAAAGATCTCATCGGTCGCACAGGACAAGGACAAGCCGATCGTCGCTGTCTGCGACAACGGGGTCTCTTCGACCCGTTCCGTGAATCTGTTGCGGCAGCAAGGTTATGAAAGCGTCTACGGCCTGAAGGGCGGCATGAACGGCTGGTCGCAGGCGGGGCTGCCCGTGGTGACGGGCAAGAAGACGAAGAGCAAGTCAGGTAAAGGCAAGAAGCGCAGCTAGGCGCTACTTGTATTTGAATGTACGGCCCGCATAAACGGGCCTGGAATTGAGAAAAACAGGAACCATCATGGCAGAGCAGGAACAAGCCGTTGAAAAGCAACTGGCTATCAGCAAGATCTACATCAAGGACTTCTCGTTCGAATCACCACAGACACCGCAGGTGTTCAAGAGCGGCGACTGGAAGCCCCAAACCAACCTAAACCTGCGCAGTTCGCACACGGTTGTCGAAGGTGCCATTCACGAAATCGTTCTGACGATTACGGTCGAGGCCAAGGAGGACGACAAGACGCTCTTCCTCGTTGAGCTTGCCCAGGCGGGCCTGTTCGAGATCTCCGGCTATGAAGGTGATGAGCTGGCTGCGATCCTCGGCAGCTTCTGTCCGAACATTCTGTTCCCGTACGCTCGCGAGTCCATCGCCGCAACGATCCAGAAAGGTGGCTTCCCGGAATTCGTACTGCAGCCGATCAATTTCGACGCGCTGTACATGCAGTCCAAGCAGCAGGCCGCTGAGCAGGGCGAGGCTGCTTCGGCGGAGACGCACTAATCACGGACACAGCACCGAAAACCATCGCCGTCATCGGCGCGGGCTCCTGGGGAACCGCGCTGGCGCTGCAGTTTGCGCGCGTCGGATGCGAGGTTCGCCTCGGCGGTGTCGTTGAGCTCGACCTGCTTGAAGCCATGGTCGAGGAGCGCGAGAACAAGCGCTACCTGCCCGATGTGCCGTTTCCGGAAAACCTCGCCGCATACCCGGATCTCGAGGAATGCCTCGAAGGCGCGCGGGACATCCTGGTCGTCGTTCCGAGTCACGGCCTGCGCGACACGCTGACCCGGATCAAGCCGATGCTCGCCCCGGACTCCAGGGTCTGCTGGGCAACCAAGGGTTTCGAGCTCAGCACTGGCAAGCTACCGCACCAGGTGGCTGCCGAGGTCCTTGGGCCGGATGTTCCTGTGGCCGTGTTGTCCGGTCCGACGTTCGCCAAGGAAGTTGGTGCCGGGCTACCGACCGCGATGACGATTGCCTCCAACGACAAGGAATTTGCACAAGCCCTTGCCGTCGCGATTTCCAGCGACAACTTCCGGGCGTACACGTCTGACGACATTGTCGGCGTGGAGGTCGGTGGGGCGGTCAAGAACGCCCTGGCTATCGGTGCCGGCATGTCGGATGGCCTCGGCTTCGGCGCCAATACGCGCATCGCACTGATTAACCGCGGCCTTGTTGAGCTCATGCGCCTTGGCGTCGCGCTCGGCGCGAAGAAAGAGACGTTCATGGGCCTCGCCGGGATGGGCGACCTCGTGCTCACCTGCACCGACGACCTGTCACGAAATCGTCGCATGGGGCTCGCGCTTGCCGCCGGAAAGACTGTCGAGGAGGCCCAGGAAGAGATCCAGCAGGTTGTCGAGGGTGTGAAGGCTGCGAAGGCCGTGCATGAAGTTGCTGAAGAGCTCGGCATCGAGATGCCCATCGCCAACCAGGTTTATCGAATTCTTTACGAGGGCGTTTCTCCACGCGAAGCCGTTGAGGCACTCATGAGCCGGGAGCTCAAACCGGAGTCCGAACACGACTAATAACACGCCATAGTCCGAGCACAACTAATAATAAGAAGGGTGGGGCATGGGCAAGAACACAGTATTTCAGCGGTGGTTTCTGCCGGGATTTCTATTCCAGTCGGTGATCATTGGTGGCGGCTATGCGACTGGCCGCGAACTCGTCGAATTTTTTCTTTCCGCCGGCCCGCTGGGCGGGCTGGTAAGCATTCTGATTGTGACCGTCGTTTTCAGCGTCTGTATGGCGATTGGGTTTGAGTTATCCCGCCTCACACGATCCTACGACTACCGCACGTTCTGTAAACAGCTCCTTGGGCGCGCCTGGTTCATCTACGAAATACTGTTCCTCGCGCTCGTATTGCTGATCCTCGCTGTCCTGGGTGCCGCGTCGGGTGAGCTTGTAAGCAACCACTTCGGCGTGCCTCCCGTCGTCGGCACGATTACCCTGATGGCGCTTATCGGGCTGCTGGTCTTCTGGGGCACATCGGTCATCGAGAAGGCGCTGGCCGGCTGGTCATTTCTCTTGTATGCCGTCTACGCGGTGCTGATCTTTGCTTACCTGTCCAAGTTCGGCCATAAGCTTCCCGCGATACTTGCCGCCGACGACATGAGCGGACCATGGGTCATGAGCACGATTCGCTACACCGGCTATTCATTGACGGCGATTACAATGATCCTCTTCTGCGTCCGTCACATGGAAAGTCGACGGGACGCGTTCATTGCCGGTGCATTTGCCGGCCCCATCGGCATGATTCCCGCGATTTTGTTTTTGCTCGGCATGAGCACGAGCTACCCGGAAATTCTCGAGGCGCCGGTACCTGCCGACTATATGATGCAGCAACTGAGTCTCGGCTGGATGACGTTGCTCTTCTACACGGTCGTTTTCGGCACCTTTGTCGAAACCGGCACAGCGCTCATTCACTCGATAAACGAACGCATTGACCACGTGTTCCTCGAAAAATCTCTGCAAATGCCGCGCTGGCTGCGGCCTGCGGTCGCTATCGTCACACTGTTTATTGCGGTGGTGTTGGCCGACAAGTTCGGAATCATCAACCTGATTGCCAAGGGTTACGGCTCGCTGACCTGGGCATTCCTGTTGGTGATCTTCGTACCACTGGTTACGGTTGGGGTCTGGCGAATTATGCAGGCGCGCAAGTAGCCTCGGCGTCCGCCGAATCTGAGACTGGCATATGTAGTACTCTCTACTAGACTAAAAAAAACAATAATTAAGAGAATGGGGGCATTCGAAATGGATCGACGGAAATTCTGCAAGACCACACTGGCTGCAAGCGTCGCAGCGTCACTTCCTGTACTCACCGCATGCGGCAAGAAAGCACCTGTAGCCACCGAGGCTGAAGCCAGTATTCGGGCTGTCTCGCTCGACGGCGCGGAGCTCGAGCTGAGCAAGTCGATGATTCGGGAGCTGGGCGACGCCATGACCGGCCCCGTGATCCTGTCAGAGCACCCCGATTACGACGGGTCTCGCAAGATCTGGAACGGCATGCACGACAAGCGCCCGGCGCTGATCGCTCGCTGCCTGACTAGCGAAGACGTTTCGAATGCTGTGAACTTCGCCCGGGACCACGGACTGCTGACAGCCGTTCGCGGCGGGGGCCATAGCTGGCCCGGCAAGTCGATTTGCGACGACGGCATCGTGGTCGACCTGTCGCACATGACGAACGTTGAAATCGACGCCGAGAACAAGATCGGCATGACGGCCGGCGGTGCGCTGCTTGGCCATCTCGACGACGCGGCACTGGCACAGGGCCTGGTCACCACGGCGGGTGTCGTTTCCCACACGGGAGTAGGCGGCTACACCACGGGTGGCGGTTTCGGGCGGCTGAATCGTAAATACGGACTGACTATCGACAACCTGCGCGGCGCGGAGATCGTCACCGCGGACGGCCAAGTCCGGTACATCAGCGCTGAGCAGGAACCCGACCTCTTCTGGGCAATACGCGGCGGCGGCGGCAACTTTGGCGCCGTCACCCGATTCGATTTCCAGCTGCATGAATTCGATCGTAATATTTTCTCGGGCATGATTGTCTGGCCTGTCGAGCAGGCGCGCGAGGTGCTCGAATTCTACGCCGAATGGCAGGGCACTCTGTCGCGCGAGCTGTACACCGGACCCGCGATGATTACGCACCCCGAGCTGGGTCACGTCATCGCGATGGAGGTCGTTTACAACGGCGATCCAGCCCAGGGAGAGAAGGAAATTGCGCCACTGCGTGCGATCGGCAAACCCGTCGTTGACGGCGTCATGATGCAGGACTACAAGGTAATGCAGACTCAGGAGGACGCAATGCTCGCACATGGCATTCGCTCATATGCCAAGAACGCGATGATCGGTGATTTTTCCCAGTCGCTCGTCGATGACCTTGTTGAGTCATATATAGCGGATCCGCGTGCCGGAATCTTCACGCACACCTGCGGCGGCGCCGTTGCCGATTACAGCGCGACGGACACGTCCTTCCCGCATCGCGACACACAGACCATGATCGTCTTCTTCACGGGCTGGATGGATCCGGCCGAAGACGAGATCGGCAAGCAGATGTGCCGTGACTGGCACGCCGCACTGGAGCAGCATTCGCTCGGCTACTACGACAATATTGAGCAGGATGGCGACACCCGTGTCGCCCGAAACTTCGGCCCTAACTACGAACGCCTGCGCGAGATCAAGGCCACGTACGATCCGGGCAACCAGTTCCGGCTCAACAGCAATATCGAGCCGGCCTAGGCGCCACCGGAGAAGCCGAGTTGCCGCCAGGCTTCGTAAACGACAACCGCAGCCGCATTCGAGAGATTGAGGCTGCGGTTTCCTTCTTTCATCGGCAGGCGCAGGCGCTGTTCGGGCGGCAGGCCGTTTAATACCTCTTGCGGCAGGCCGCGCGTCTCCGGCCCGAACAGCAACGCATCGCCATCACGAAACATCGCCTGGTCGTAGCGCATCGAATTGCGGGTCGATAAGGCGAACAGGCGTGGCCAGTCGAGTGACTCGAGGCAGGTATCGAGTGTGGTGTGCGTCTGTACATTCACGAACTCACGGTAGTCGAGCCCGGCGCGGCGCAGACGCTTCTCGTCGAGTTCGAAACCGAGCGGCTCAATCAGGTGGAGATCGGTTCCCGTATTGGCACACAGGCGAATGATGTTGCCTGTGTTCGGCGGGATCTCGGGTTCGTAAAGAATGAGGGAGAACATTCGGGTAGAATGCCGCCGCGATGGCGAACAATCCACTCCATACCGAGTTCTGCGGCCTGTCCCTGGCGTCCCCGATCGTGCTCTTGTCCGGATGTGTCGGCTTCGGCGAGGAATACACCCGCGTCGAGGGCTATTCAAATGCGGATGTTGGCGCCGTCTGTCTCAAGGGCACCACGGGCGATGCGCGTCTCGGCAATCCGGCGCACCGCGTGTACGAGACACCCGATGGCATGCTCAACGCCATCGGCTTGCAGAACCCGGGGGTCGACAAGGTCGTCGACGAGATCCTGCCGGGTCTCGATTTCTCGGAAACGCGGTTCATCGCGAATGTTTCCGGCTCTACGGTCGAAGAGTACGAGCGCGTAACAGAACGGTTTGACGATTCAGATATCGATGCCATTGAGATCAACATTTCCTGCCCGAACGTCAAGGAGGGCGGCGTGGCATTTGGCAACGACCCGCAGATGTCGGCGCGCGTCGTCGCCGCCTGTCGC
>Ga0224508_10000676_pt1 | contig 32896 bp, 44 predicted proteins | sample SF_Jan12_sed_USG_4_FD_170157 | JGI IMG/M metagenome (GOLD analysis project Ga0224508, IMG submission 170157) | Sediment microbial communities from San Francisco Bay, California, United States - SF_Jan12_sed_USGS_21 | ecosystem: Environmental > Aquatic > Marine > Sediment | place: USA...
GCCGCGTTTTCAGGAGCCGCTGCCCGACGTTGAAATGCCAAGCTGAGATCGGCGATGCCGCGCTCCCGGTGCGCGTCCCAAGCGGCGGACCGCCCGCCCGCGCCCGTTGCTTGATCTTTCCTGGCGCGCCCTTCGGTGGCGCGACGGCTTTAGCCGCTTTCATCATTTTCCCCTTTTCTTTGGCGATGTGATATATATATAATACACTTCACCCCAAGAAGTAACCTTGAAAAGGAGCGGCGGTTGTGATCCATCTCACGAAGCAGGAGGTCAGGCTACTTGCGCACGCGGTTGATTTGATGGACGGCGAGCTCGTAATGCTCGACGAATTTGAATTTGCCGGCGAGCTAGAGTACGTGGCCGAGGCCGGGGGCTTTCGCGCGGACGGGCACACCCGGGTCGAGAGCTTGAAGCATTTGATCAAGAGCCTGCTCAGCTGGAAGCGCCGAGCAAGCGAGGACGCGGGCGCCAGCCCCGCAGACCGGCCCCTGTGGCTGGTAAGGGAGTAAGATGGGCTATACGACGGTGTGCCACGCCACCGACCCACAGTGGCTTGAGGAGCGTCTCAAGGGGGTCACCGCGACCGAGGCCGCGCACCTGCTTTCGGGCGGGAGCGCGCTCGAGCTATGGGCCCGCAAGACCGAGCGCGCGCCGCCAAATGACCTGAGCGGCAACGACCGCGTGTGGTGGGGCAAGTGGCTTGAGGACAAGATTCTGACTGCCTACGCCGACAAGCGCTACGCAGGCCGCGAGGTCACGCCGTCGGGGTATCTGCTCCGGTCCGACGAATATCCTTGGCTGCTGGCGACGCTCGATGCGTGGACGGCCCATCCCGAATGGGGAACGATACCGCTCGACGCCAAGAACGCCGGCAGCGACCAGGCGGTCAAGTGGGAGGAGGGCACACCCGCCCGTTATTATTGGCAGCTGCAGCAGCAGACGGCGGTGACCGGGACGCAGGGCGCTTCGATTGCGTGTTGCGTTGGGGGTAACGGCCTGGTGTGGACGGACGAGGCGCGCGCCGATCAGGACACGCTCCTCAAAGTGACCGAGCAGTACTGGTGGTGCGTGACCAACGACGTACCGCCGACGGAGATGGACGGGAGCCGCGAGACCCGCCGGGCGCTCGATATCATTTATCCCGACGTAAACACCGATAGCCGTATTGACCTCGGGGCCTGGTCGATTGACGCAGACCGCGAGCTTGAGCACCTCACCGCACTGATCAAGGCCCGCCAGGGCGAGGTCAAGCAACTGGCGGACGAGCGCGCCGCGCTTGAAAACCGAATCAGGCGCGAGATGGGAGAGGCCGAAATTGCGTGGCTCCCGAACGGGGTTCACTATGTGCGCCGCAAGATTGAGCGAAGCGGCTACACCGTACAGCCGACGAGCTATACGACCCTGAAGCGTAAGGAGCCCAAAGCATGAGCGCGCGCTTATTGGTTGCCGGTCTGATTCTCGCAGCGACGACGCTGCTCGGGATATCGGCCGCGATCCTCGGCGCGCGCGAAAGACGCAGAGTACGGGCAGAGCAGGAAACGCTCAGCCGCATGTGGAACCAACAGAGAGGACCAAGCCATGACAATCGTCACAGACGGAAGCGGAAAGATCGTCCCGAAAAGCCAGCGCAAGCGAACGCTGGCGAGTGAGCTAGTCGCACTAAAGCCCGCGATTGCGGTAGCCGTACCGCGACACCTAGACCCCGAGCGCATGAGCCGAATCTGCCTGACGGCGCTCCGCACCACGCCGAAGCTCCAGGAGTGCACGTTGCCGAGCTTTCTGGGGAGCGTGCTCGAGCTTGCGCAGCTCGGGCTCGAACCGAACACGGCGATGGGGGAGGCCTATTTGATTCCGCGCAAGATCAAGGGGGTGATGCAGTGCACGATCATCATTGGCTATCAGGGGCTACTCGAAGTCGCGTTTCGGAGCGGCAAGGTCAGCAACGTGTACGCAGAAGTAGTGCACGACGGCGACGCCTTCGACTATCAGTTGGGCCTCGACCCCGATATCCGGCATAAGCCGATCGGCGACGAAGATGCGCCGCTGACGCATTGCTACGCGGTAGCGGTGCTCAAAGACGGGCGCAAGTCGTTCCGCGTGTTGACGAGACGCCAGGTCCAAAAACGGCAAGCGAGTAGCGGCTCGGGCAAGAGCGGCCCCTGGGTTACGCACCCCGAGGCAATGTGGCGCAAGACCGCGCTCCGCGCCCTGTGCGGGCAACTGCCGCGCTCTGCCGAGCTACGCCAGGCCGCCGCGATCGACGAGGCCCCCGAATACGGCGAGCGCCAGCAACGGCTCTTCACCGAGGAGACGCGCCAGCACCTACAGGCCCAGGGGATCGACGCGCTGAGCGACGACGTCCCCGACCCCGACCCCACCGATGACGCCATCGAGCTAGAGGGCGAGGTCGTAGCGTGAATCACATCACCCTGATCGGAACGACCAAAGCCCCCGAAACCAAGACGACCGCAAACGGCTTTGACCTGTTGAAGTTCCAGGTCGTGACCGAGGACGAGTACCCCACTCGCGACGGCGAGAGCAAGACGCGATCAGAGACTCACAACTGCGTAGCCTGGGGCAACCTGGCCAAGCTCCGGGCCGACCTGCAGCCCGGCGAGCTCGTGTCGGTGGCCGGCCGCATTCAAACCCGGAAATACACCGGCAAGGACGGGCAAGATCGGTACTTTACCGAGGTCGTCGTGAGCGATGTGCAGCGGCTAAGGCAGCCCCCGCTCCCCGCCCATACCGGCGACAAGCTAGCGGCGGTCGTAGAAGATGAATTTGCCGACGACGACATCCCGTTTATCCGGAACGCGACGCTGTACGGCGACGAGCTCTACCTCCATCGACGGAGCAAGGCGCCGTGGGAAAGGTGATCCGCCAAGACGACGCGCCGCGCTGGTTAGACGACGCGAGGAACCTTGCGCAAGAGATCGCGACCCTCCTCGCCGAGAACGATTCGCTCGTGGCTACGCTTGCCGTGCTGGCCGTAGCGTCTTGCTATCATCGCGACGCCGAGCAGCGTCAGTCGCCCGAAGTGCAAGAGCCGCTTTGGGTTCTGGTCAAAACCCTCGCGGATGAATTTACGACGCTAGACCTCGACCGCGACATCAACTGAGGGCCAGCGCTCCTTAACGCAAAAAAGAACCCCCCGAGCCGTCGAAGTGGCTCGGGGGGTTCTAGCCCCAACAATCTCTGCACCTTGAAGTCGGGAAGGCGGAAACGAAAACCTCCCCGGCCGCTACGGCAGCCTAGCACATGGCGTTAGCCCCGGCGCAACGAATGATTGCGTGGTGGCTGCAAAACACGGATAAATGTGCGCTTGGGGGGGGAAGGGGCCTGGGCTTCTACCACAAAATGAAAGAGCGCATCATGCACGTGGAGGCGAAAGCGGCCGCGCTGCTGCGGTCTTCCGTGATACCGCAGGCAGATCGGCGCGTGCTGTACGAGCTGATCAGGGCCCTCGAGGAAGCGCGCGGCCTGCTCGACGACTGGCGCTACGATACGTTCATCAGCTCGTCGCTACACCCGCGACCGCGCTCGACTACCCCGCAGCCACGAAACCGCATGCGATCCGGGACACGTCGCCTTGGCGTGCCCGTCTCCGAGCCGGTCGGCTTCAAAGTGCCCGAAGACGAGGGGGATGAGCCCGAGTAGCCGCCGCTCGTTATACGAGACGAGCTGGGGCAAGCACCGGAGCTGATGATCGCTCAGCGGATATTTGCTGGTGTTGCCCTGCAAACAAATCGCAATGCCGCGCGTGTTCGGTCCGCGTCCGCCGTGGTAAGCGCGCGTCGTATCGGCGTTGACCCGATAGATGACGCGCCGGCCTTCGACAAAGGTATCCGCGTGCGGGATCCAAAAGTGGTACCCGATCCCGGGCCAGCCTCGATGACGCACACAATAGCGCGCCGAATGGTAGACGCCCGCAAACCCGGGCGCCCCGAGGCGCCCCGAATGGTGCAAGTATTGCTCAGTGACCTTGATGCGCTTTGCGTAGCGCTTGGTCGGGTGACGCGGCAACGCAGCGGTCACGTCCCAGAGCGCGACATCGCCGCCGAGCTCCGCTTCGAATGTCGATCGCTTAGGTAACGCGGCCATCACTTGACGCCCGGTGGCGCTCCAACCAGCTCTGCCCTTTGCCGTAATGCCAGGTTTGCGCGTATGCGCTCCGCTCCCGCTCACTCCCGCGGTAGCCGTTCGGGTGGGCGTTGCGTAGCACAGCGGCCGACACGATATCGAAGATCGGCCAAAGGATGCTCGACCCCCACACGATCGCGAACGCCGGCCAGCCCCCCCAAATACTCGCAAGCCCACCCGCGATCACGCCGCTGAAGCAACTGTCTTGATGTTGACGGATATGGATGCGTTCATGCTGGCGGAGCTTCTCACAATACACGGCCGGATGCCCGACGACATAACCCACGGCCGTCGCGTAGGGCCAGCGCCGGAGCCACCACGCGCGCCACTGCAGCATGATGGCGCCGCGGTCCCAGCGGATCTTTTTCCAGGTCCAAGGGCCAAACACGAAAAGGAAAAACAGTGCGCCCCCGATCCACATCGGCAGCGTGACCACCGCAAGCAAGCAAGCGCGAATGTAAAAAAGCACGACTACCCCCCGCTAAACCCGAAAGCCAAGCTCGTCGCTAGCACCCCCATTAAGACTCCGCCGGCAATGCCCCACAGCAGCCCGCCGCGTTTCTTGCGCCGCGCCTCTCGCTGCAGGGCGCGGTTGCGCTGCTCGCTCAGGCTTAGCGCTACGGCTTGCGCGGTCATCGATTCGTCGTAGTGGTCGATCGCCTGCTCGTAAGCGACGATCCGTTCATGCTCAACGGCGAGCGTCTCTTCAAGCAATGAGATCCGGCGCCGGTCCGCGTGCAACTCTTCAAGGTCGCTCGCGATGCAGGCTGCGACCTCCGGATGAAACCACAGGCCGAGCTTCTGATCGTGCGCCAAGATAGCCCGCCGCGCGGAGCGCTCAATATTGGGGGCGCACTTTTGGGCCATCGCCCTAGTACCCGAGAGCGTCAAAGCGCTGATCAAGCTCAGCCACATCAGAGAGGTCGCCGCGCGTTTCGCGTATCTTCTCGATCTGCTCTGCATTCGTGCGCAGCCTTTCCTTGAGACCGATGCTGCTCTTTGAGAGCGCACGAGCCTCCCTGAGAATCGCGTCCCCCTCGGACCGCTCCTGCATGGCGCGCTCCTTTTGCTGTTCGATCACCTTCACGGCTTCGGCGTCCTTTCGGCCTTGGTCATAGGCCCGGTGTACGGCAAAGTAGATGCAGACGACGATCACCCCGATCGTCAATACGATAGCAAGCACCGCGCCGCCCGATAGCTTCACCGGCTGGCCACTCCCTTTGGAACGATGCTCTCCGGACTGATTAGCCTGTTCTTGCCGAGCGATTTACCCTCGAGCAAAAGCGGCGCCGCGGCCTTGATCACTTCTTCGAGCGTTGCGCACTTGCGCTCGGGCTCTCGCGAAAGCCGGACGAGCGCCGCGCTGCAGCTGATATCCACCGTGTGATCTTGAAACTCAAAGCTCCTCGAAACCCCGGCCCGAAGACGTCCCAAAACGATCTCGGCTTCGCGCCGGTTTCGGCACGTTACGATCGCGATGAACTCGTCCCCACCCACGCGCCCGCATTCATCGGTGATGCGAAGCGCGCCCCGCATGCGTAGCGCCGTTTGCTCGAGCACCTCATCGCCTACCGCATGGCCGTGTTGGCTGTTGACTTCTTTGAAGTTGTCTAGATCGATGAACGCCGCATAGGTTTTGGTGGCGCCTTCAGACCGATCCGAATGGGCAATCGCCTTTTGAATCGCCGTCTCTAGCCCTCGGCGGTTGAGTAGATTGGTAAGCGGGTCGCGGACGTTTTGCTCTTCGAGCTTTTGCGCCATCTTCATGATCTCGGTCACGTCGATAGCTACCCCGAACATGCGGCAGTCCCCTTCGCCGCACCGCACCTGCCCCTTGGCCCGGGTCCAAACCCAGTGCCCGCGCTTGTGCCGAAAGCGCACCGTCACGTCGTATGGCGTATGGTTTTTGTGGGCGGCTACGGCTTCGTCGACGGCTTTGTGCCAGTCGTCGGGATGGCAGATCGCTTTCCAGAACCGCGTCCCCTGCGGAACCTCGGAGACCGAATAGCCAAACGTTTCGATGAAGGCATTGGTCACCCACGCATCGCCGTCGTCCTGCATGTCCCAGATCCAAACGCCGTTGAACGCGGTATCAAAAAACTCTAACAGCTGCTCGCTGACGAGCGTCTTCAGTTCAATCTCAAACGGATGGGGCCCTTCGTATTGTCCGCTGGTCATCTGCGCCGCTGCCTCCACCGCTCTAGCGACCGTAGCCGCTGCTCCTGGTCCGCCTGCTGTTCATCGTAGCGACGCAGACGGTCCGTTGACAAGTCGTGCGCGGGATTGAGCTTGTGCGTATCAAGCAAGCGCTCTTGGGCGTCTAGGCGTGCGTCGTTGTGTTCGTATGCCTGATAAGCGCAGTTACCGGCCCACCCGAACCCACCCGAGAGCGCGGTCAAGATCGCGGCGACGATCCGGATCTGTTTTCTCGTGTCGCGATTTTCCGATACCTCCCGCTCAATGCGGTTGAGTCTGTCGCTCAGCCGCTCGCTTACGCGCAGGCTATCGGGGCGGTCGCTCGGGCGGCTCACTGGACAACCGCGTCATCAGCAGCGCGACCTGGGTACGTAAGTCGGCGTTTCGTTCCTGGAGTTGCTGCATCCCTACTTCTAGCTCTCGGCATTTTCGTTTCCCATGATGATAGCCCGCCACGTAGCAACGCTCCAAGCAGGTGCGAATATGGGTCTTGATGGCCGGCTGCATCGTCCCAAGTCCGAGCCGGTCTAAGATCTCCTGCTCGCTGTCGTCGATGATGTTCACGACGACAATCGGTTCACCAGGCGTTGACGAATCGTGAGCCCCGCTACGTCCGTGTCGAGCCATGGAAGAGTCGCATCGTTCTGAATAGCGGTAATAATCGCAGTCGAGCCCGCGAACATGTACAGATTCCATTCGGCGGCGAACGTCAGGAAGAGCGCTTCGACTTTGGTGGTCGCCTGCGTTTGGTTTTGGCCGAGGGTGCGCGCGAGCGTCAGGAGATCGTTGATGATGTTCCTCACCAAGTCTTTGCGCACCTGCTCGTCCTCTTCGAGCTTGTCCAGATAGTCGCGGTCCTCCGAGTAGCGACCGTCAAACCACGGCAAAAAAGACATCAGACAAACTCCATAACCAGGGTGCAGTTGACATAACAGCTACCGCCCGCCGTGTCGGTGTTCCGGAAAAATGGCGCAAACCCGTCGCCGGCCGCCAAGGTGTTGGCGCTGACAAAGGTCGTGCTCATGTCGTATCGGTTCGAAGCGGACCCGCCCGATGCCACGGTCATCGTGGTGCCGAGCTGGGTCTCCGTCGTCGTTGCGGTGCCGTCGGCGTATTCGATTTTGTACAGTCGAAAATCCCCGCCCACGGCCGCGCCGCTCACGCGATACCAGGCGTTGACCTCGTTGATCTTGAGCGCCACGGGCGCTTGCGGCCAAATGTTATAGACCTGTGTCGCCGGGTCGGCGCCATTCCCATACGTTTGGGTCATCGTGCCGGCAAGCCACACACTTTGAAACGGCAACCCGTACCAAGTGTTCGTCGCGGCGGCCGAGAAAGCGCCGCCGAAATGGTAGATGCATCGGTCGGCTAGGGCATTATGGTCGGTCTCTAATGCGATTAGCCCGTCTACGATCCGGTTGTGGCAAGCCGCCTCTTGCTGCGTGTCGAGATCGGTTGCCGCGACGACGTCCTGCTTGATCCTACCGTAACTGCCGTCTGTTCTTGTGCCTGGTGTGACTGCCATTGATCGTCGTCCTTATGTCGGCAGGTTGTATTTGTTCATCAAATAGGCAGTCGTAGCCGCCACGTCGGCTTGCACGTAGGTGCCCGTGTAGTCCGCGCTCACCATCTCGAAAATCACGCCGCGGAAGCCCGTTGTCGTATCGCCGAGGGTCAAGCCTTGATCCCCCGTCACCGAAGCCGCGTGCGCGCCGCTTACGCCTGTGCGGTCGTTCGTCCGTAGATAAGCCGTGCCCGCGTCGGCGCCGATTGTAACCATGCAAGGATGGGCGAGTGCGATCGGCTCGGTGAGCGTCGTCGCACCATAAGTAAAGTTGCACTCATAGCCGCCGCTGCCGTCGTTGTCGACGGCGACCGTGATATCCGTTCCGTCGGTGAGGATAATCCCGCCGACGACGAGCTCTTCCATATAGAACACTATCCAGCACTGAAAGTCGTCCTCTTGCAGCAACGTGTTCGCGTCGGTGCTGCCGGGCGCCGAATGGTCAAGTCCGCTGATCTCCTTATCATCTGGCGAAACGTAAAGCCCACAGCCATTCCAGCCGAAAACCTGCGTTGCTACGGGCAAGTCGGGCCCGCCCGTGTCCCAGCTGTTCGCCGGGGTAACGCGGTTGGTCCACGTCGTAATCTCCCCGCCCGACTCGACGAACTCCCCGTGCACGTAATGATGCCGCAGGTTGGTCAGCCCGGCGGTCGCCGCCTCGGTCCAGCCGTTGTAGTTGATGTGCGTATAGAGGTGCTTGTGTTCGTCGAGCGTGCACTCAAGCACGGCGTCCTGCGTGGTGCCGGTCGTCTCGTAGCTCATCTGGCTTGCGAAGAGCCACGGCGTATGCCGGATCGGCTTACTGATTGGCGTTTTGCCGCAGCGCCAAACCTCGTACCTGGCGACGTCGATCGTGTATCCGATATCGAGCGCTATCGCCTTGAAGTCCGCTTCGCTTTGCCCCTCCGAAACGGCGAAGCGCTTTAGAATCGCGTCCTGCCGGTCGGCTTCGGTCGTCAGGTAAGCGGTGCATTCATTCGGGAGGCCGACAAACGTCTCCCAATCCATCAGCAGATCGACCGCGGTTGCATCGCCAGGGAATGACTCGCGATAAAGGTCGGCGCCTCGTTCATGCACCCGGGCAAACTCGACGGCAAACGCCTTGAGGAACTTTCCGACGTTGGTCAGCACGCCACCGATCTCAAGGGCCTTCGTGATGCCGCGGCCGGGCGGTAGCAGCTTCAGCGCCTGATCTTGATATTGCGAGATCAAGGCCTCGCTCGTTCCCGTGCCGCATCCCCCGAGGTAAAAGGGGAAGTCATACGGGAACTCGCAGTCGGCCATTAGGCTTGCTCACCAAACACAAAGACGTTGAGCCGCGCCGAAACCGCGGAGAGGACGACCTCGGTGCTGGTGCTCGACGTCCAACAGGTAATCAGGAACGACGCGCTGCTTAACGTATTCACGCTGAACACCATGCTTACACCGGCCGCGGCGGCGTCGGTTTGCGTGCACTGAACAAAGAAGTCCGTATCGGTCATCGCGTTGTCCATCACCACGGTGATCGTTCCGTTGGTGTCGTTGCTGCTGGTTGCGCTAGCGAGCCCAAACGAATTGCCCGAAATGGTGGCCGTCGTGCTTCCCGTGGTCGTCACGATATTGCCGCCTGCCTTGGGAATCGCTTGGCTGATGAGCTGATTCTTGCTGATCGTAGCCGGATTGAGGACCCCGTTCAGCCTGACGGTGTCGCCAAATACTCCTGCCGCCAAGTTGCTGCTCATCTGCACCTCGGGGCCGTTTGCGTCGCTAGCAATGAGCGTCATGAGGCCCTCGCTTATGCCGAGCGAATCCCACTGTGTCGTGCCCTGATTCCATTCCGCATTGAAGGCGACCGAAAGCCCGGCCGGCTCGGTGTAGACGTTGACAAAGTTCCCCGTGATCGCCGCGGCTTTGAGCCAGTGCGTCCGGGAATCGGTTGTGGCGTTCGTGTCAGTAATACGCGGCGAGTCTCCCGCAAAGGCTGCGCCAAAGGGGATCGCAATGTCCATCTCGTTGCTCGTGCCGCTCCGGCGCAAGTAGAGGATCTCGAGCCCATCGAGCACCTGCGTAAAGTCGAGCGCCGCGGGCGTGAGGCCGGCCGTCTCGATGATGTTGAGCAGTTCTTCCTGCACGCCGTCAAACCACTCCTCCTGCCCAATAGTGCCGGAGTTGGGGTCGGTCGGGTCGCCGTTCGTCCAGCCGTCTTTGCCGGCCCCGAATTTGTTTTGCTCCGCAGTCGGGTCGTCGATTCTATCCATTGCTTGCCTCAGACGTAAATGTGAGTGAAACTCGTAAACATTCCATATTGACCGGGGTCCTGATCGATTGTCGGCGAAGAGAGGCTCACCGACGTCACGCCAGACGCGCTTTGCGCCGCGTTTTCAATATCGGGCTGCCGGAGCACGAGCTCGGGCTCGCCAGACGTGAGGATCCAATCCTCAACCGCCATTTCGAGCGAGTTGCGGACCGGGGTGGTATCCGGGATCAAGCCGGACCAAGTGAGCGTTAGCGGTTGCGGGGTCGGCCCTATGACCGGCGCCCCGCCCATCATGATGGGCCGCTTCGCGTCGACATTCGCCTGCGCCGCCGCAATCGTCGCGGCGCCGGGTACCGGGCCAGATACATCGTCGACGATCACGATCGTCACAAAGCTCGGAGACGGTTCGTTCGGAAACTCAAAGGCGCGCGACACCGCCGCCGTCTCCAATGCCCAGGCCGCAAAGTCGCCCGCGCTGCCCCCACGCGGCGGCGTCTTCATACGGGCGCGGAGCCGATTGAATACACCGACGCTCGTCTCGGCGTCCGCCCCGCCCGATAGGCCGCCCGTGGCTACGGTTGCCTCGGAATCGATCCCGACGATCGGCGTTGACAAAAACACCGCCGCGCCCGCCAACGTGTTGCCGCTCAGCCCCGCCGCGGTAGCCGTTACGGCTACGGTCACATCGCCCCCGCCCCCAATGTTCACGGAGCTGTCGGTCGTAAAGGTAATGCCGTCGCGGTTTCCGATCTCGGTGCCCGCCGGGATATTAGTGCTTGGCGTCCCCGTAAAGGTGACGTTTCCGGTGGCCGCGCTCGCGACGACTTGCGGAGGCGTGAGGAAGATATCCGCCCACCGCAGCAACGTGTCGAGGTCGCTTTCCTCGCTTGGGATTACCTGCTTTTGCAGGTAGTTCAGATAGCCGTAGACCCCGTGTGTCATTCCGGGGACGACGAAGCTGTAGATATTCTCGACGGACCGCCGGAGCACCGCGTCTCCCGATGTGGTGCGCGCTAAAAAGTCCTGCTGAAAGCGGTCGCGTAGCGTCTGCAATGTCGGTCGATCAAATGGCACTTAACCCCCCCCCTTTACTGCGCATAGTAAACTTCCCAAGGCCCGACGAGCTGCGGCGCGAGTTGATCGGGGCGGAACACCCGAACCAAAATCCGCATAAATCCCTTTCGGCCCTCTACCCAGCTCGTCTCGACTTGCACTTCGCGGGCGATGCCGTCTTCTATCATCCACTGAAGCGATTCCTCGGCGGCTTCGCGCGCAAAGAGCAACGTGCCGGTATTGGCTTTGGCGCGCTCTAGCAGCCAAAGGCGCGAGCCCCACAGGTCATTGTCAACAAAGCTATACGCATCGGCCCACCAGCCCCGGCGATCTTGGCCCTCGGCGACGTTGTCCTCGTCCCGCGCTCGTTGATCGCAGAGCAGGCTCAGCAGGACCGCGGTTTCAAGGGCCTGCGTCGTGTCGTGCCCTTCCTCATCTGCCGAAAGATCACCCTGGCCCTGTACGTTGTCGAAGACGATTCGGAGCATTAGGTCGCTTTCACTTTCTGCGCGGCCACGTCGCCGGCAATGTAGGGGCTAGTAAAAGTCACCGGCCCGCCCGTGGGCGTGGTGCCTGTGCCGAGCGTGGCCTGGATTTTGTCGAGCTCCGCCTTGACCAGCGCAGCCAGCGCAACGAAGTCCGCGCCGGACTGGGCCCCGAGATGCACGACATCGTCTGCAGCTAAGAAGATCTTCCAGCCCGTCGGGTTATACAATCCGCCCTCCCCTTCCTCGACCCCCGTTGGTCGAGTTGCGCGGTCGGTCGCTGCGAGACCCACTAGGTGATCTTGCGCGCCCCCGATGGCCAAAACAATGACCTCGGAATCAACCGCAGGGCGGAATGACAGCCCATAGGGCTGGAAGTGCTCGACGTCGTCCGCAACCTCAAGGTGCCGCAGCTCAACCTGGAGGCCCTGCGTGGCGAGCGCATCGTTCACGCGCGAGATTACGCCGCGCGCGATCATCGTGCTGACGCGCGACTGTAGATGCCTGGCGGCGCGGCGTAGGTCCATCAAAGCAACGGCCCTTCGGGTGGGACAACATTCCAATCCGCGTGCTGCCGATCTTGGGCGGTTTTCTCGTCCAGCGTTGGCGCTGACGTATCACCGAGCGGTCGGCCGCGCTTTCGCTTGGGGTAGGTCTCGATCAGGTCGAATGCGGCTTTCTGCACGAACGTGAGGTCGGTGGTGCGGCCGCCCTCGTTTCCGTCTGCTGCAAAGCGATACGCGCATGCGATCAAAAGGAACGTTCCGTCAACCGCGAGGCGCGGGTCCTTGATCCGAACCTGAACCCCGGGCATCCACACTTCGCGGTTGAAGCCTTCGCCGTACCCAAAGCCGTCAACCGTATAAATGACGCGCTCCCCCTGGCCCGCGCGCCGATTCCGCTCCCACACCGCCCGCCGTTTCAAGTCGCGCTTGCCTTTCTGAGAAGTCGAAACCAGAAGCAGGGGCCGATATCGGACGATCTGGTCGTCAAAAATCGCACTATTTTCCTGAGCCGTGGTGCGCCCGTTGCTTTCGTTATCGCTCGGGCTTTGCCCCTTGATAAAGTACGCCGAGTGCCTGCCGGCATGGCTATCGAGCCGCTCGCCCCGGATGATGTTTTGCCCGTACTCGAGCGCCACATTGCTGAGCACCCGCTCGCCGGCTGCGAGTAGGCGTAGCGCGCCTTCGGGATCACTGGCCGGGAAAAGGCCCCGCAGCCGTGCTGCCCGCGTGATGCAATCGAGCACCGACTCCCCCGGGTCAATCGCAAAGCGCGGAAACCTTTTTTTGTAGTCGCCTACGGGGTCGACCGATACCTCGATCCCAAAGGGACTGCACAGGTTTTGCGCGATCTGGCGGAGCGTCACATCGCGCCAGCGCCCCTTCTTAAAATGGGCGGAGCAGTCGACTAGATCGCCTAGCGTTGAGCGCCCCCGCGCCGTGAGCTGTAGCTCGCCCGCCGAGTATTGGGTGCTAACGTCATCGATAAAGCCGGTCACCAGCAAGCGGTCTTGCAGCTTGATCGTGCAGCGGTCTCCGGCCTCAATCGGGGGCGGACCGGTTAGATCAACCCGTAAGTCGGCGTAGCTGAACTCAAAGAGACTGGCGGCCTGTTCAAGCGATAGCCGCACAAAGCCGCGCGTAAAGTGCGTAAACTTCTGCCCGTTGATGAACAGCTCAAAATCGGGGAGGCTAGCCATCGGCGATCACTTCAAGGGGCTCGTCTTGCAATACGAAACCCGGATGCTGGAGTCGGTTGCGCGCGACGATGTCCTCGGCTTGGCGTGCGTCGCCGTATAGGTGTTGCGCCACCACCAACGCGGGGAACGTGTCGGCCGGCGTATGGGTGCCGATCTCCGGGAGACCCCGGGCGACCTCACTCAAATAGGCGGAGACGGCTTCGTTCAGATTGCTGATTGCTTCAAATTCTTTGTCCGACGCTTCGAGCAGGAACGGGTCCATCGCGTCAATGAACGCGCTCCGCGCACCATCCGCTTGGGAAAAGCTCTCAAACGGGAGCCCCGTAAATAGCGAGGCCGTCTCGTAGAGCGCGAGCAACGGGCCCAGGCGGTAGAGCTCGTCCAGGTTGGTCTGCTCTTGCACGCCGTTGGCCGTCGTGGTCTGCACCGTTGGCTTGCCCGCGGCGAAGTCATTCGAGAAGTTGAACGTCTGATCGACCAGAATCCGGATCGGCCCGCCCCGGCTCCAGGTAGTGACGACGTTTTCGAGTAGCTCGGCCGGTGCGCGTAGGGCGCTGTAGGTGGTAACGACCCCATCCACGATCGCGTCGCTCAGCTCGAGCGGCTGATTGATAAGCGCGTTCAAGTTGCCCGATAGCCGCGTTACCTGATTCGTCACCTGCCCGATGATATTGATCTTTGCGCTAATGGTGCCCTGTATGTCGACGAGCTGTTCGCTAAGGTCGTCGAGCCCCCGCCGGAGCTTGGCGCGCCGCGATTCTGGGATGCCGTCATTTGAATATCTGCGAACGAACTTCGCTTGGCTTTCTTCTTTCGCGTTCTCGGCGGCGTCATTCACGCGCGCGCCGGCGTCAGCGACGGCGAACTCCGGGGGCGGCGCGGTTTCGATGCATTCGAACGAGACGGTGCAAAAGCCGCGCTGGCTCTTGCTCTCATTCGTTTTGATGCGCCCAACGATCGTGACCGTAAGCGGCCCACGCCACGGCAAGAACAGCTCGCCCTCACCGCCCTCGAGCAGAGCGGCCTCGAGCGCCAGGCGCTCAATGTCGTAGTTAGGCCCGATGAGGAAGGCCGAAATCTGGAAGCGATTGCTGTCGGCGCCAAGGTCTTGCACGTTCGTAAACTGCTGCCCCGGGAAACGCTGAATCGCCAAACGCCTGCCCGCGTCTTTGGAGTAGTCTTCGACCCAAAAAACGGCGTCCCGAAACTTTGCGCGCCGGTATCCCTCCCGAACGGGGCGACCATCAACAAAGAACTGCTGTTCGTCAAACCAGGCCACTATTCCGTTACTCCTGCGTCGCCTTGCTGCCCGGGTGCGTTTGCGCGCTCAATCGATCCAGCGAGACGATTCAGCGCCCGGGTATTGTCCTCGGTCCGGTCGGCGTTTTCTTCGTTGGCTGCGGCCGAACGCTCGACGGCTTGGGTTGCTTCAATCGGTATCAAGCCGCCTTCGAGCGGGTTCTCTCCAGCAATCCGCGCGCCTTTGAACCCAAGGCCCGCAAGAAAGTCGTTGAAGTTGTTCTCAATATCAAAGGCTTTGTTGGCCAAAGTCCCCGCGCCCGCACCGACAGCGCCAGCGGCAGTGAGCGCGCCGCCGACGACGAGCGCCGACTTTCCGGCTACCGCCGCCCCAACTCCGGAGCCGAGCGCGCCAGGTACACCCGCAAGCACCTTGCCGGCTCCCTTCACGGCACCGGCCGCGCCTTTAATGCTGCCCCCGCCCGCCGCCAAGCTAAAGGCGCCCGCGGCAATCGCGGCAGCCGTAAGCGCCTGCGTCAGCCTTGGAAATTCATCCCGCAATTCTTGGATGGGTGCAGCGGTTTTGTTAATCTGGTCCGCAAATTCATCGAGGCTACCTACCCCGCGATTCAGCGACTCAAGTTGCAATCGCTGTAGGTTCGCGAGTCCACCGGTCGTGGCCCGGGTAAATCCTTCCTCAACTGTCGCTAGGCCGGCGCCGACGTCACCCGTCCCAATGCGGCTGATGATGCCCGCTGCTTTGCGCTCCTGCTCGGTTAGGGTCAGAAAACCCTTTACCGCTTCGGTCTCACCGACGACCGGCTGAAGTCGATCTTTAAGCTGCTTCGGGGTTAGCGTCGCCAGCTGTGCGATTACGGTTTGAAAATCAATATCCGTGCCCTGGAGCAGCTGTCGGCCTGCCTCGGTCCGCTTACCGCCGGCGAGCGTTGCGAGGTCCTTGGCGCGCTCGGGCGTGAGCAAAGTTCGAAGCACGGCCTCGGTCTGGGTCCTCGCCTTACGCGGGTCCTTCTGGCCCTTTGCGATTACTTCTGAAAGGCCGAGAAATGACTGAACGCCTTCAAAGCCTGACTTCCCGGTTGCGACCTTAAACAAAGGAATAAGCTCGCCGAATGAGGATGAGAAGCCCTCGACGGTAATCGCGCCCTGCTTCTGCGCTTCGACCAGGGCGCCGATCGCCTTGGGGACATCCTCTTCTGCAAGGTCCATGTTTTGGACAAACGCGCCGACGGTTTGCGTCAGATCAACAAAGTCAACGCCGAGGGCCTTCGAAGTCTTTGCGAAAAGCTGTAGGTTATCCTCGACGAATTTGATGTTGCTAAAGGCGTCTTGCGCCCGCGCAAACCCCTCCAGCAGGACATCGGACCCAATCAGCGTTGCGTCGCTCACCTTGAGGATGTTCTCCTCTAGCTGCTGAATCGCGGGGTCGCTCAACCCGGTTTGGGTCTGCAGCTGGCCGCGACGCTGGCGAAAGCGCGCAGCAAAATCGAGCCGCTGCTCGATGCTCGGAGCTTGGGCGAGAGATAGCGCGCGCTGCGCCACAAAGGCACCGCCGGCTAACGCACCGGCGGCAACTCCGCGTGCAATGCCTGCGCGCCTTTCTTTGATGCGCTTGATCGCGTCGCGGTGATCTTTCTCCGCCTGTTTCTTCAGCGCCTTTTGGTTCTTCTCTTGCTCGCGCGCGGTCCGCTTTTGCTCGCGTATCTTCTCTTGCTCTGCCCGCTTAACCATCCGGACGATCGCGCGTTCGTCCTGCTCGAGTATGGTGCGGCGCGAACGCTGCCGCCGCGCCCTGTCTTTGTCCGTTTGCTGCGAAAGCCGATTGACCTCCTTTTCGCCGCGCTTCTGCTCCTTGGTAATACCGGCCAGCGTCTTCTTGACTTGCGCGGCGTTCTTGACCGAGATTTCGAGCTCAAGTTTTGCTTCAGCCATGGCTCATCAGTTCGCTGTAGTAGAAGACTTGCCAGTCGGAGAGGTCGGCGGCTGGCCCGCCAAAAAACGCACTAAGCTGGCGAGCGTATCGCGCTCGAAATGAGCCAAGACCTGCTTCGCGTTTGGCGGCTCTTTTAAAGCCGCCGCAAGTTCGGCCACCTCCTCCTCGGTCAACCGCAGGCGCGGGTTGACCGTGTCCTGCCAGTCGACGTAGCTCTCCCACAGCTGCTGAACGAGCACCGAATCGAGGGACCGCACCTGCTCAATCGATTCAAAGAAAGGCACGGGAGCCTCGGCCTTGCTGTCCACATCGACGATGCCGTGCAGCAAGACCTGGCGCTGCGTTTCCCGATCGAGTGATTCCGGGTCTACGTTGACAAACTCCGAGAGCGTGAGCTGCACTTTTTTGCACTGGCGTTCGAGGTATATCTGCGCCTCGAAGCGCGCGAGGTCGACCTGGCGATCGGATAGCACTCGGATCCCAATTTCCAGATTCTCATCGCCGGGAAACTTGGCTTTGCCAATGACGCGACGGCCCTGCAAAATGCCCTGCACCGCCGCGTCATCGAAACGCGCCACTAGATCGTCCTATTCGCTGCGTTACCGTTGATGACCAGCTGAAACTCCCCAGCCGAGAGCTCGCCCACCTCCGTGACAAAGGCGTTGCTGATGCTCCAGCCGTCCCCGGTATCCGTCTCAAAAGCGCAGGTGAAGTCCCGCAACGCCCGGAGCGACTGAATGTCCGTATCCGCCAAATGGACCACGGTCGCAGTAACGACCGCCGGGGTGATGTCTTCGCGGTAGAAGATCGTCCCCTGGTCCGTGGTGAGCGCTTCGCGAATGATGCCGCCTGTTTGAATCGACGCACCCGCCCTGGAGCGGATAACGTCGCCGTTCAGTTTGATCGTAACCCTACCTGTGGCCTGTGCCATTTTTCCCCCTTACAGCCTGAACTGGAGCCGCGTGGCCGAGACCACGAACTTATTGATGACGTCCGGCCGCAGGATTGCGTCGAGCCGGTTAAAGTCGGTCGTGTTGCGCTCGACCACCAGGTCCGTCCGGAACTGATCCAAGTCCTCCACAAGGCCGGCCAGCTCCTGGTCTTCGAACCAGGCCAAGGCCTCGGCCCGGATGGTGCTCGGGGTGACGATGGCCTGCCCCGGGCTAAACCGCGTTCCGTCGTCCGCAAGCTTGTGCCGCGGATACTTGAGCGTGATGCGCGCGTCCCAGCTCCACCGGAGAAAGCTGATGGTGCGCTTGGTCGTGAGGTCGAGCCACGTCGGGTCGTCTACGCCTTGCGCGTTCTTCTGGTAGGTCGTGACGAGTCGCTCGATCGCGACCTGCCCGCTTGGGTTCACGGTCGTCGTCGACGCCCCGTAGCCCAGCAACAGGTTCCGTTCGTTCTGGTCGAGACGGTTCCCCGCCTTTGGCGCCACGACGTCCGGAAGGACAAGCGTTGTCCTAGGGCGCGCCGGGTCTTGCCCGGTCTCGAAGGCATCGATCGCCGCCGCGTTGGCCGCCACCGTCCAGGGCGGAGTCGGGGACTGCCCCGGCGCCACGACCGTCGTGTGCTCGCTATTGCGTGCAGGCTGCTCGGTGAACGTCTGCGTGGCGGCGAAGGTTCCGACGAAACCAACAAACAGATGCCCGTCCAGGTTGACCATCGGTCCCCACCGCGTAGCCAGCTCCGCTTCTAGGAGGTCGATGTTTCCATCGTCCGCAATACCGCTGCAGATCGTGTCGTACTGCGTCCCCGCCAGCGCAGTGATCGTAGCTGCGAGGCTAGGGCTCGTTGCGCCCGACGCCATGGGCGTTGTGGTATTCGCAAGGCCAGCCGGTAAGATATCCGAATCTCGGAAATCCATCTGAATGTCGAGGTCGTTGCCCTCGGGGCCGTCGTGCCGATACGTGATCGTCACAGTGCCCGTCGTATTGGAAGACGTGAACTGCGCCCGCGCATCTGCGGCGACTAAAACGTCAAGCGCATCTCCGACTACGGTCGCGGTGTCCCCGATCGAAACGCCAACCCCGTAGCGCTGACCACCAATATAGAACTGCGCAGTCCCCGAAGCGGTCGCCGTCCCGGTCAGCGCGAAGGTTCCGGTCGCCGGGGTTCCGGCAGCCTCGTCAACCCCCACGGCCACAAGCGCCGTCCGCGGCTTGGCCTTGCGGAAGTTCATCGCCATCGTCGCGAGCTGCGAGCCCTGCCCGAAAAACCCTTCGGCCTGCTCGTCGCTCGTGACCTGTTTTGTAATGTTTTGCGCTACGGTGCCGGTCGATAACCGGTAGCCGATGAGCAGCGCTGTGTGTGGCCGGATGCCCACGCCTTCGATGGCTCCCGTCGGGTCAATCTCGACGAAGTTGCCAGGCGTGAGCACGTCCGCCGGGATGTCATTGAACGTGATAGGCATCAGCTTTCATCCTTCTCTGATTTGGGTTGCTTCTTGCGAGCCGGCTTAGGTGTCAGCTCGGACTTGGTAGAGGGAGCGGCGAGGGTGATCGCCCCGTCGCGGAGCCGGCGATCCCACCAGCTAGACCAGACGACCTCCGCCCCTTCGGCAGGGACGCGGCCCCCGAGTCGGTCAGTCGGGCGGTGCGGCGGCACCGGGTAGATGGTTTTCTTCTCGGCCATGACGGTTTTCTCCCTCCTAAAAACGTAGTGATTTCGGCACCTTTGAAACTATCGGCGCGTTTAGTAATCCGTATTACACAGAAAACAGGGCCCTACCCCTTTACTTTGTAATACGCGCGTATTACATTATATATATGAAGGGCAGGGGAAACATGGAAATCACAATCAGCATCCGAAGCATCAAGGTTCTCGTTATGGTCACGGTCTGCGTCATCTCGCTGATGGCCGCCGACAGCTTCATCCACAACGTCGCCCGCAACATCGCCACCGCCGCCCTGTAAGAAAAGAAACGAACCAAATGACTTTTCCAAACGAAGAAATCACGACTCGAATTAACCTCCGCGAAAGCGGGTACCTGCGACTCGTTGAGTCCGCTGCGCGCCCGGGGCGCGGCCGGGAGTTTGAGGAGGAAGCGACTACGCAACCGCTACCTGCAAACGAGGTGCTACAAGTAAGCGCCGGCGAGCTTGCGCGTGCTGAACTAAAGCGGCTCCGTGCCGTTATCGCCGAGCGCGACACGGAAATAGCGGCGTTGACCCGTCTGCTAGAGCGGGCCCTTGCCGATAAGCGCACTCTGATCGACTGCGCCGTATTGGAGGCGAAGTGAAGGACCGTCGCACGGAAATTATTCCGACCCGCTTTGCCCCGGACGAAGTCGACGCCCTCGATAGGGCGGCAGCAGACGCACGGATAAGTCGGTCGGAGCTGATTCGGACACTGGTGCTCGGCGCCATCGAGCAGGACATGGCCAGCGCCTTGATCTTGCTGGCACGGCTGCCCCGCGATTAGGGCTGCGGGAGCGTAAGGTCGTTGACGGCCTCGTCGACGATGTTCAGGCCATCGGGCGGGAGGTCCCACTCGGTGTGCTGCGTCACGTAAGCGTCAAGCGTATGCCGGTTCGCGAGGTCGATGAACGCCTCCGGCGCCGGGTAGCAACCGTCGAAGGTCATCTCGCCCCGAAACATCGGATAGGTTTGGTTGGCGCCCGGAACGAAGCTGTAATCCGCCCGCCCGGTCCCGAGTCCGTATCTGGCTAGCCCGGCAGCTTCGAGCACCTTGGCGTTGTCTTCGATTAGGGGGTCGCGCCCCTCCCGGCACACGGCAATCATGGCGGCCCAGACGCGGCGGAGCACGGGCCAGCGCTGCACAATGCGGTCGTGCGGCGTGGCCGGTAGCATGTAGTCGAATCGAAAAACGCTGTTTTCCTCGAAGAGCCAGTCGCCCTTGTCCCGGTCCCGGTCTTGCGCCCGGTAAATGAGCAGCGTGGGCTGGTTGCCCTGGGCCAGGAGGCTCAGGGGCAAGGGCGCCCCGTAGATCAACTCGATGGCGTTACCGCCTAGCTCGGGCAGCAGCCGGGCATTGACCGAGCCACGGATGAGCAATGCTAGGGCCTGAACGGCGGTATCCGCCGAGATGTCGAGGTCGGTAGGCATGCCTAGCGCCTGGAGACGGCAAAGCCTCCAGCCGCCCCACGGACCCCGCCCTCGAGCGTTGGGGTCAAGCCGCTGATTTCGTTATTGAACTTCATTTCCCAGAGCATGCGCTGCTGCATGTAGATGTCCGATTCGACGCCCGTGGACATCGCGATTTGATACAGGTGCTCCGCGGCCCCGTAGCGCACGGCAAGGCTCAGCTCTTGGGGAAACTGTAGCTGCCCATATTCGATCGGGGGCGTGCGACGCCTGAGCGCCTCGAGCACCCGATCGAGCGCGTATTGCCGCGCGGGCTTGCTATCCTGCCAGGTCGAGGGCTGAAGCTGCATGGGGCCCGAGCGCACGTGGCCGCCGAGCCACTCGTCAAAGTCCTCGTCGCTGATAATCAGGTCTACATCTACGGTGGTTATTGGCATCAGCTACTCCAGTTTATCGAGCGCGAGCTCCATTGCGGCCGCCATCTTGTCTTCAATCCGGCTTAGGTTTTTCTCGACTGCCGGGCGCATGTAGGGGCGGGACTTCATGCCTTTCATGGTGACCCGCTTGCGGAAGATGAAACCGTCGCCGCCGGGCGCGGCGAAGCGTAAGGCCTTGCGGCGCGTCGGAACGATCTCCTTTGTGCCGCCCGACGCGAAGCCGGGCTCGCCGCGGGATAGGGTTCCGAACTCGACAAACGCGGCATAGGGCGCCGCCGCGAGCACGCTGCCCCGGAGCGAGCCATCGAGGAAGTCGCCCTCAACACGGCCCGCACGGATGCTGCTCTTCAGGTTGCCGGTGCGGGCGGTAGGGCCCTGCACCTTGCCCACGGGGGCCATGGCGCGCGCCTCAACCGCGATCAGATCGGCGATAAACTCTAAACCGTCGCGCGCCCCTTCGTTGATGGCCGCGAGGATGGGCTCAATCTGTAGCTTGATGTCGATCTCGATGGTCACGGATCAACTCCTTGAGCCGCGCCGAACCCGTATTCCAGTGCGGGCTAAGCCCGAGCTCGCGGGCTTCGTCCATCAGCTCGGCTCGGCTCATAATATCGAGGTCGTCCCCCTCGGCCGCGGGAAGTTCCGGCCTAGTGGTGGCTTCAGACCGGGCGGCAGGCGATGATGTCAATTCTGCCGCCCGGTCTATTTCGCCACGGTCGCGGAGCGTGTCCGCAACCATGCTCAAAGTCTCGTCGTCCCACGCCTCGATAGTGAGCGATGGGCCGAAGGCAGCATAGAGCCGCTTGACTGTCTTGCCCTCGACGGGCTCGACAGTAACGCCATCAACGAAGCGTGCGCCCGGATACTTTTCCGAGCGGCCGTCCGTCATGGTCAAGCGATATTTCCCTTGGAGCTGCCCCTTTTGGCGTGGGATTTCAAAGACTTCGAGCTTCATGGTGTGGTTCTCCTTATTCGACCACGCCTTCGCGGACGGCGAAAGCGAGGTTACTCTTGAGCACCGGGGCGCCGTACCACTTGACGCGCGTTCGCACGGCGTCCTTCGCTTCGAGCGGCCCAATGTTTTCAATACGGAAGCCGAGCACCGGTCGGGTGCGCGGGTCTGCGTCTGGGCTGATTACAGATCCACCCGTCGCGGCCGCCAGCACCAGACCCTCGTCCGGATTGAGCGAGCCGAGGTAGATGCGGGACACCGTCCCCGAGCCTACCGTGTAGTTCGTGATGTTGTCGTTGTGCAGAATCGGGATCCCGCGGTAGGTCGGGACCTGGCCCGCGTACCCAGGGATCGCGACGTGCTCCGGGTGAATACCCCCGAGCGCACGGAGCGCACCGTAGTGGTTCTCGATTTGCTTGCTGTTCATGATAAAGGCCCGACCATCCCGCACCTTTTGGAGCGAGATCAGCTCGTCGAGCATCGCGATGGAGTACGCATCCCCATTCACGCCGACTACGGGAACGGTTTGCGCGGCGGGAATCATTTCGTTGAGCCCTTCGAATTCATCGTTTGAGCTGGCGAAGTAGATCAGAACCTCGTCGTCCGCCGTGATGTCCGAGACGTCGACCGTGATGTCGATGTAGAAACTCGGATTCCACGACGTGAGCGTGACCGTCGAGTCCGCCGCAACGGCGACCGCCGGTCCATAGTCCACGTCACCGGGCGCCCTAAACTGCCAGAGCGTGCCGGCGTGGGTGTACTTGAGCGAACCGGGGCCCCGCCGCGCGGAATCCAGGTGCGGACCGTACACGATACCGTCCGCCGCGCCCGTGCCCTCTGCGAGGGGGATGCCCGCAATGACGGGCTGCAGCCCGTAGTTGTGCGACGTCGTGTGGCCGCCGTTGATCAGCTTATCCTTGACCAGGCGCCAGGTCGCTTTCGCCTTCTTGCCGGCAAGGCGATTGCGAGACGGCCCGCCGGTGACGCCCACTTCCTCAGCGAGGAGATCGGAGTCCACGTTGCCGACGATGCGTCGGAACTGGACCTCGACCACGTCGTCAAGGCCGGAGCTTTCTTCGGTCGTGGCGCCGCTATCCGGAATGAATAGCGTGGACGGTAAGGTTCCCTCGCGAGCGAACTTGATGCTCGTCCCCGCGACCGGTTCAAACGGAATGAGCGCCGCGAGCTCGTCCGTGGTTACGATGTCGCGGATAATTCCGGCGAGCATCGGGTTTTGCGCCATCTTGAGCGCTTCGGGCAATAGGTATGCCATTTTCTTGTGTCCTTTGGGTTAGTTAGGTGTCGGAACGGTCCACAGACTTAGAAGGCTCTGGCATGGGCCCTGCGAGGTCATACAAGTCACTCGAATTCATCTCGTGCAGCGGGACCCGGCTCGTGCCGCGCGCCGTCGCATTCGGTGATGACGTCCCCGCTCCCCCGGTTGTTGCCGAGGCAAAGTGGGGGCGGTCAACCAAGAACTGCTTCGCAATCTTGACCGGGTCCTCGTCGATGAGATCCCCGCCGTAGGTTGCTCGGATGGCACCATTGCCATCGACCTCGACTTCTTTGAGCTGCGCCAGTAGCACCGCGCGCGCATCGTCAGCAGCCGGCCCGTATACCTTTGCCGCTTGTAAGGCCGAGGTAAACGCGCTTTGGAGCCGCTCTTGCTTCAGCCGCTCATTGGCGGCTAGCACGGCCTCGTCTCGCGTCTTGATCTCGTCCTCAAAGTGCTTGGCCTTTTGAGCCGCCTTCTCCAACTCGCGCGCGTGCTGCATTTGCAGCTTCTCTATCTCTGACTTTCCCGCTTCCTGCTCCTTCGCCGAGAGCTCGTCGAGTTGCGCTTGTAGCTTCGCCACCGTGTCCGACGTCGGCGCCGCGGCTAGCTGTTGCTCTAGCTCCGCGATGCGTCGGTTGGCCTTGGCGTTGATGCGGTTCACGTCCTCTTGAGTAAATGTCGGCGTTGGCGCTTCTGCGCTCTCGTCAATCTCTGCCATGTCTGCTTCTCCCCCACGGATGCTCTGCCGCCCGTGGTGCGGCTACCCCTGCCTAACCCGCATGAACCCCGTGGCGGCAGGTGCGCCTCGGGACGGTAAAAACGTCACAACAACTAGCTAGACAATCGGAACGGGGCGGAGCACGTCGGCCTTATGGATGTCGGTCCAAAGCTCATCGACGCCCGCCGTCCACACGACGAAGGCTTGGATCCGCCAGTAGCCCGGAACATCGAATACCGTGGCGTCCGTAGTCACCGTCACCTCGCTCCCGGTCCCCACTGCGCCCGCAATCGTGACCGCCGTATCCGACTCGGGCGCCTGAAAGCTGAACGTCACTGCCGTGACCCCGGTCAGGTCCGCTAGCTCGCCCGCCTTGATTACCGGAATATTGATCACGACACCCACATCGCCCACATGAATCGAATCCGTGATCGCCGGAAGCCTCACGAGCGTCGGCCCGTAGCGCTGAATTGTGCCCACATATTGCGTCAGGAGCCCGGATAGGGTCGACGTGTCCGCTTGGGCCGGAACCACCTGGACCACGTCCGTCGCCGCCGGAGCGCCGCCCGAGGCGTCATACTCGACGACCCAGAAGTCCCCCGAGGAAACCCCCACAACCGCCGAAGCGTTGAGCACCGCGCGATACACCCCGGGCGCGTTGCTTGCGTCGACTTCGGCCACCGCGGTCTGGCGCGTTGTCCAGCCCGACGTCTTGAACGTCGAGTCGGCAAAGTCGAGCCAGCTATTGACCGTCGCGCCCTGGCGCACCGCCGCCAGCACGGTGAGCCCGGTCACGCCTCCGGTTGCGTTGCCCACCGTGTAGGTCAGCGGTAGCGCCGTCTCTGTTGCTTCGATTTGGAGTCTGGTCATAGCTTTGGCTAGGTTGTAAAAATGCCGCTCTGTCCGATATGCGGTCAGGTTTCAAAGTGGGGCACCGGGGCTGGACGCAAGGCCGCGCTCTGCGACGCCTGCGAGGAGCGCGCCCTAAGGCGCTACGGTTTCAGCATCCACCGCAGGATGTGCGCCCACCACGGTTCCGGTCTGCCCCACTTCCTCGAGCAATCCTCGTAGGCCGCGGAGTTCTTCGCGGTCGGCCCGTTGCTGTTGAGTGAGCTTGTCGAGCGTGGCGTCGATTTCACCGATCCGCTTTTCAAGTTCCTTGCACCTCTGGTGAATCAAGCTAGCCGAAACGGGTGCCGTGACCAAAACGATTTGGCCTTCGGCGGTTTCGAGCTGTAGCCCGTTAATGTGTGCTCTCATGAAATGCTCGCCTCCTGTGCCGTCGCGCGCTTCTCTGATTAGGGATTGGCAGCTTGCTCTTCCTCTTGCATTTCCTCAATGGTGTCCGGGATGAGCGCGAGAATCGTGCCAATGATCACGGTGAAGTTCAGGATGGCCTTTTCTACGAGCGCGGCGCGCGCCTCAGGTGTTGCGGCCGTTTTGCTGTTCAGCAGATGATTGCGGCCCGTGATCGCGTGCTGGACGATCGTCCCCTCGCTCGTTAGCTCTTGCTGCTTGGTGTATCGGCTCATGATGTGACCTTTCTGGGATTTGTTCGAGGACCGCTTGCCAAAATAGCGACTCGGCCCCTTCATTTAGGTAACCGACATTATCCTTCTTGTGGTTGCTGGTTTGTTCACATTGATATCAGCGTTAAGTGTAAATGTGTCGCAGCCCTGAATACGGAGCAAAATCTCATCTCCGTCTGACACGTCCGGGCCAAGGATTTTAAACGACAACAAAAACTCGCATTCTTCATTTGCCGAGTAACTAAGGTTGGGCGTGTTTCCGTCCGTAGTAACGCCTTGGTTGGGAGTTATAAATGTGCCCGATCCGATCCGCTGCGTGGTGTCTCCGAGATCGGTAAGTCCTGGGTCAGTAGTCGCTATGAGTACATTGACTGCACTGAAGACAGCGGTCCAACCGCCAGAGTTATGGTTAAACTCCCAGTTGATACTGGTGAAGTTACCATTCCCGCTGTTACTTTCTTGTACAAGCAGCCGCGCCTGTAGATTGGTATTGACTGTCAGTGTAGTCTGCGTATCGGTTGTCCCAATCTGTGTTGAACCCGACTCGGTCCCCGCCGCGTAAAACGCATAGGAGGCCTGGTCGAATTGTGCCATTGCAACCATTAGCGGGCCTCGTGTTGTTTGCGGTAAGCTCTAATTCTCTTGCGCACTTGCTCAAATTCCTGGTTTGGAATCCATAATCCGTATTTAGCAATTCCGGCTGCCCGCAATACCGGGCCAAGGTCATCCGTTGCCATTGGTTCGCCGTTAGGAAGAACTGCGTAAATGTCGCATTGATCGTAGACCCGAAGCCTCCCGTCGTTTTGATGGGCGATGACAGCCTGCATGCCATCTGCAGGAGCATTTTTCCATACACGGGGAACTCGGAAAACTACCTCCACATCAGTACCGTCATCCTCAAGCATTCGATCTGGGTAAACCATGGTAAAACGTTTCATCAGTCTTCCGTATACCGCACTGTCACGTTGAGTAATGTCGGGCTTCCGATCACTCCGCTCGTCTCAAACCAAACCCACGAATTAGCTGGGATGGTCGGGTCGCCTGCGCTAACAGTGATGCTTGTCCCGGCTCCCACAATTGCAATCACGTTAGCCGAATGCACCGCATTGCCCGCACTGTCTCGGTTTGTGTTGTGATAGACCTGTAAGGTGCAGGTGGTCCCGCCGATGATGTTCGCGTAGATGTGCGTAACGGTAATCGCAATTGGAGTAAAGAACATCGTCAAATCTTCGGTAGCCGTTGGCGTCTCGACCGTGATTGCTTTTGTTAATACGGGCGCAGGCGCGCCCTGAAATGTAGGCGCCGTTCCGACTCCGTTGGATGTAAGCACCTGGCCGATGGTGCCCGTGGCTACCGTTGCGGCAGCCCCGGCGGCATCCCATGTTATCAGCTCGCCGTCAGTTCCGTTTGCCAGTTTGGCGACTCCGATGGTCGCGTTGGCAATCTGTCCGTTCACGAGCTGCGCAGCAACGACGTCACCAGCAACGCGCCCGACGACGGTGTTGGTGCCAACTGTGAGGTTGCTCGGATCGCCTGTGCCTGTCGTGGGCTTTGCCTTGACGGAAAACCCGGTCATGTCCGCGGCCTTCGCGTCCGTGATTGCGTTGTCGGCAACCTGGCTTGTCTCGAGCTGGGCGGCGACGATGTCCCCAGCCGCGCCCCGGCCGACGACCGTACTTGCGCCCACGGTCATATCGACCGGATCGCCGAGCGTTGCGGCGTTTCGAACCTTGACGGTGTTGGCGGCCATGTTCGCCAATTCGGTATTCGTGATCGAATCGGCGCCCGGTGTGCCCGCGGGCAGGTTCGAGATCTGAACCCGCTTTTTCACGTTCGCCGCGGCCGAATCCTCAATGATCAAAAGGTCGGCTGAAACTGGCGTGACCTTCTCGGTGATCGCCGCGATCTCGCCTGCGACATTGTCATGGATCGCCGTCGTATCGGTGCCGGGGCCCCCTTCGATGTAGTTGTCGACGTGGATTGTGCCTGCGCCGGCTTGCGTCCAATCGATATGTTCGTTTGCAACGAAGTTGGTCAGCGCGTCGTGATCGATCGCGCCCATGGTGATCGACTTTTTGACGTTGGCCGCGGCCGAGTCTTCGATGATCAGGAAATCACCAGAGACCGGTGTCGCCTTGGCAGTGATGGCCGCGATTTCCCCCGCAACGTTATCGTGAATCGCGTCCGCGTCCGTGCCCCCGGGTGCGACTTGAAACGTGGGCGCCGCGCCGGGGCCGTTGCTTGTGAGGACGTGGGTCGCGGTACCGGTCGCCACGGCTGCCGGATCCCCGGCGGCATCGTAGGTGATGAGATTGCCGGCCGTGCCGGCCGCCATCTTTGCAAGCGTGATCGCATCGTCCGCGACTTGGCCCGTTGCAACCTGCGCCGCGACGATGTTACCGGCCACCCTGCCAAGGACCGTGTTGGTTCCGACCGCAAGGTCCGCGGGATTCGTCGAGCCCGCAGTCGCGTTGGCCTTGACGGTATTGGCCGCCATGACGGCGAGCTTTGCATTGGCCAGCGTACTCGCGGCGACTTGGCTGTTCGTGAGCTGCGCCGCGACGATGTTCGCGCCCACGCGCCCGACGACCGTGTTGGTGCCTACGGCAACATTGGCCGGATCGGCAAGGCTTGCCGTGTTGTTGGCTTTGATCGTGTTGGCGGCCATATCGGCCGCTTTGGCGTTGGTAACCGCGTTATTCGCAATCGTTGCCGCGAACGACCCGGTGCCCGACCCGGTCACGTCCCCGGTCAGCGTGATCGTCTGGTCGCCGGTATTCGTGCCGCTCGTGTTGTCGAGCTTCGTTTTGTCGGCCCCGGAAAGAAACCCGGCCGCGCCCGCAGCTACCGCGAGCGCGTGTTGCGTCCCCCCGCCCCGCACCCCGTGCTGAGCATCGCTCGCCAAGACGCCCACCTGAACGTCATTTGCATTGACGGTGATCGAGCCGTCCGCGTTGCCGACGACGTCAAAGGTCCGGTCGGCGCTTAGGTCGCCGCCCCCGGTAAGCCCGGCCCCCGCCGTGAGGTTACGGCTGGTCGGGACGCCGCCGGCTTCGGGCTGCCAGGTGGCGGTCGTCGCGCTCGTCGCCTTGAGGACATCCCCGGTTGACGGAGGCGCAGCAAGGTTGACGTTTACGCTCGCCCCGGTGGTTCCGAGCGCGACCACGGTGGCCGGGGCGCCCGACGTGGTTACGTCCCCGGTGTGATCTACGTTGCTGACCTTCGCATTATTGGTAGCAATGTCCGATTCCATCGTGTCGAGATCGACCGCTTGGGTGACCGTGATGAAATCGCTTTTTGTTTTGTCCGGGCCCGACATGAACCCGGCAACGGCGCCCGTCGCGATGGCATGCCAGGCCCCGATCCCGATCACGCCGTGCGCGTGTTGATGGTCGGCGCGCGCTAGGCTGGTCGATGTGCCTTCGGCGTTTGACGTCGAGACGTCGACGGGCGCGGCGGTTGCCACGTCATGTTTATGATCGGCCCTAGCTACCTCGGTTGATACGCCTGCGCTTGCGGCGGCCTTGGTAACGTCGGCCGGCGCCGCGCTGGTAATAACGGTCGACTCGGAGAACTTGGCCCAGCTCAGTGGGTCGGTTCCCACGGTGTCCGTTGGTTGATCGGACGTACAAAGCCAACCCGTGTCGGCGTTGGCCGTGCCTTCCTCGACGAATACAGAAACGCCCGCGGCGCTCGAGGTCGCTACCATGTCCGAGGCTCGCGAAGGAGCGCCTGAGGCGTTCACGGTGTAGATGCCGTTTTCGCTGGCGGTGCTCTGATTCTTGACCAAGATCCGGTCGCTCGTCGCGAGCACCACGCCGTCGATCGTGTCGCCGTTTTCAAAATCCGTGGCAAGGGTGCCGGCCGCCGTGGTGGCGGCGCGCACCGACTGCTTCGGGTCCATCACCAGCGGGGTGACCAGGCTATCGAGCTTGGCCTTGTCCGCTGCGCTCATGAACCCGGCCGCGGCGCCCGTCGCCACGGTGTGCAAACTGCCGTTGCCCCGGTTCCCATGCTGCGCATCGGAGGCAAGCACCCCGACTTGAATATCATTGGCGTTGACGGTGATGCTGCCGTCGCCGTTCGCGATGACGTCCAGGGTAACGTCGCCGAGCCCCCCGCCGGTCATGCCGGCGCCCGCCGTGATCGTTTGATCGTCCTTGGCGGCCGTTTCAATGCCGTCGAGCTTAGATCCGTCCGCGGCGACGTCGCGCCCGTCTACCGTGCCGGTGAGCGTGATGTTCCCGATCCCGGAAAGGTTATCGGTATCATCAACGGTGATCCCGCTGTTCTGCACCCCCTTGGCTGCGCCATCGCCCCGGACTAAAAGGTTATCGCCAATATTCGCGGCTGCCGTGACGTCGCCGCCACCCGCCGGGACGTCCCATGTATCATCACCCCGGAGGAACGTCGTCGCGTCCTTCGTCCCGGTGGCGCTGAGGTCGGTCGTCGCAACGATGGTGTTGCGCGTAATGACCTGACCCGTGATCGTGATGTAGTCCGGCGTTCCGGCTAGCGTCACGTCAGTTGAATTGTCAGTGCCCGCCGCGTCCACTCCGAGCGTCGTTCGCGCTGTTGGGGCGTCAACGTCGTCAACGAGCGTGGCCCCGAACGCGCTGATCGTCGTGTTCGCAGGCAGGGCCAGCGTCTTTAGGTCTGCGTCGACCTCGCTGTCCATCAGTGCGCCGGCTGCGGTCACGTTCGCCGTATTGGTGACCTGGGCCCCGGCCTCGACGCCGTCGAGCTTGGTCTTGTCGGCGCCGGTCATGAATCCCGAGGCACCGGCCGCAATCACGTCGGCATGCTGCGTCCCGCCGCCGCGCGTGCCGTGCAAAGCGTCGGTTAGTTCGCCCGTATGGAGCGCGCCCCCGATGGCGTGGGCGAGTGGCGTTCGAGCATCGGAGAGCCTTGAGTCGTCGCCCTCGCATACCGTGTTCGCTCCCGTGCCGTAGGTCGGGGCAATGTCTACCACGCCAGCAATAGACGCGTCGGCCGTCACAGTGAAGCCCGTGACAAAGTTCAGCAGCGGCGTTTGGTCTTTGAGCGTGAGGTCCTGGTAGACGTTACTTCGCGGCGTGATGTCTGCCTGGCCGCCGCCGCCATCGGCAACTAGCGCACCGGCAACGAAGTTGAGTTGCGTCGCCGTAGCGACTACGGTGGCGCCGCCATCTTCGACGGCGATACCGGCCGCCGCCGTGCCAAACTCGAGCCCCGTTTCGCCGACATTGACGACGACAGCGTTACCACCTTCGCCGGTGTAGCTGGCTTCGGTTACGTCCGTCAGCGCCAAGAAGGTCATCGCGGCGCCAGGCAAGCTCCCGATCGTGATTTTCTTCTTTGCAAACGCGGCGGCCGAGTCCTCGATCAGCAGCAGGTCGGCGGAGACGGGGCTGGCCTTGAGCGTAATCGCATTGATCTCGCCCGCCGTATTGAAGTGAACTCCATCAATGTCCTGTGGGATAACAACGGAAGCCATGCTATCGGCCGACTGCCCTTCGGTATTCCTGAATCATTTGCGCATGCGTAAGCTCAACGTCCAGCAGCTTGATACTCTGAACGCCCCCGCCGCCCTGCAGCCAATACCCGTTTGCCGCCGTGCCCGCAGAGCCGCAGCAAAAAATGTCGCTGCCGCCCGGGGTAGGGGGCGTCACCGTGACGCCGCTCGTGACCTTCGTGTCGTTGATGTACACGTTGACCACATTGGCCGCGCTCCGTGTAAACCCAGCCCAAAAGACGACGCCTCGAGGAATGGTCCAGCCCGTGTCGACCAAGTCGCCCGAGTTTTGATAGTTGAGCGTTCCGGAGACCGACACGAGCGCATAGTTTTGGGCGCCCGCGCCGGACGCGGGTCCTGAATAAAACATGTACGGGGAGCTCTGGCTATTGGCGTCGGCCAGTAGAAACAGGCCGTAGCCGCTCACCGCCTGGTTGATGCCGCGTTGATGGTCGGTGCCGGTAGCCGTCCGGAAATCAACGTTGCCGACGCCCGAGCCCATGTCCGCGCTGGCGTTGATGCCAATCGATGAAAAGATGGGCGAGCCGCCCGTCGTCATCGTGTGATTGGCGGTCTCGTCAGTGTTGCCGTTGTCGCCTTGCCAGCAGAAGAGAACATTACCCCCAAAGCCGGCGGTCGGGTCGTGCAGTTGGGGGAGCTGCACAATACCGGCGTCGAGCGTATCTAACGCCGCGGCCACGGTCGCCCCGGTCACGCCGGAATCATTGTCGATTTGCGAGGCGTCGTAATCGCTCGCCGCTGCGACTACCATGCCTGTGCGTCCGAAAACGTCCGTTACCGGGGCGGATGCGGCGTCGAGGGTGTCTAACGCCGCCGCAACCGTGGCGCCCGTTACCCCGGAGTCGTTGTCGATCTGGCTTGCGTCATAGTCGCTTGCGGCGGCTACCACGGCCCCGGTCCGTGCAAAGACCGACGTTACGGCTCCGGCGCCGGCTAGGGCGGCTTCCCAAAGTGAGCCCGCGTCCGATCCGTCGGTGTTGCCAATCTCATTGATGACGGTGAGCAGCCAGGTGGCGATCGTCTCGTATTCGCTCGCCTGAACTTGTACGTCCAGATCTTCCACCGCGGCGTTATCCATCTTGGTACGCCCGAGCGAGCCATCGGTGCGGGTGGGAAAGGGTGGTACAGGCATAGGTGGTGTATATTCAGCGTCGTAGATTAGGGTCGGATAAAAACCAGAGGATCAGAACGCAAAGCGCGAACAGCACGTAGAACGCGGTTTCGTCAGCCAAGCTATTCGACGTCGACTTCGCCCATGACTCGCTTTTTGCTGTCCCCTTGCAGCAGCGGAACCTTGAGCGATTTTGGCTCGTTCTTGTAACGGGCGGCCGAAAAGCGGTTCAGGAGACTAAGGGCGATGCCGAGCCACTTATTCGCCTTTTGGGCAGCAGGGCCGTCGATGTTGCCCACGACCAGGGTGGCCGCGCCGATGATGGCAATCAGGCCGCCGATCAAGGCTTCTCCGTGTTCTTGAAACCATTCCATGTTTCCCCCCTTTGTTTGGTTCTCACTCGTGTTGTACGAGTCGCAGCGCTGGTCGTTTTCGGACTAGCGGCACATCCCACTTGAGCGTCATGCGGTCTGCGCTGATGCACACCTGCCCCATGCTCCCGACGCAATCGCAGTCGAGCTGCAGCTCGAGGATCCCGCGCTTATCAAAGATGCACGCCTCGGCCCACTCGGCGAGGTTGAAGATGGCGCCGCAGCCCGGGCAAACCGCCGCCCCGTAGTCGCCTGGTCGGATCATGGCTTGGCCTTCTGCATCGCTTCTTTGACCGAGCGCGGGGCGCCTTGCTTGGTCAGCACGGCGGCCGGTTGCTTTTCGAAGATTTGTTGCCGCGTTGGGCTGAGCAGCTTTTT
>Ga0224508_10000677_pt1 | contig 32850 bp, 32 predicted proteins | sample SF_Jan12_sed_USG_4_FD_170157 | JGI IMG/M metagenome (GOLD analysis project Ga0224508, IMG submission 170157) | Sediment microbial communities from San Francisco Bay, California, United States - SF_Jan12_sed_USGS_21 | ecosystem: Environmental > Aquatic > Marine > Sediment | place: USA...
GTCGGGTTTGATCGTCGCCAGTTCGCGGTAGCGCACCACCAGGTGGATAATCAACGACAGCGTGATTATCAGCAGCAGCGAGATGAAATTCGACGACACCACCGTGACCGACCACTGAGACCAGCCGAGATAACCCATCATCGACATTGCGCTGGTCAGGCAAACCGCCAGCGGTAGCACGACCCAGCGAACCTGTTTGAACGAAAACGCGAGGATGATGACGATGAACAACACCACGCCGGCGCCGAAGACTTTCAGGTCGCTGCGGATGAACTCGATCGAATCGGACGCGATCATCGGCACGCCGCCGAGATAAAGCGTGGCCTTGTCGCGATAGCCGTCCATCAGCCCGCGCACTTCGCGAATGGTTTTTTCCAGCCTGATTTTCTGCGCCTTGTTTTCGATCTTGATCTGCGCCGACAGGTCATTCAGGCGCGTCCTAGCGTCGGGGTTGGTCGCCAGCATGGCGTATAGCTTGTCGCGGCCATTGATCAGATCGACCAGCTTGCGGTTACTCGCCAGGTTGACCTGCATCGCGGTGGTATCGCCCTGGCTGTTGACCAGCAGGTTTTCATAGAGCGGGCTTTGCCGCATCTCCTTTTCGGCGAGCACGATATCGACGTCGTCGCTTTCCAGCGTGCGCACCTGGCGCGAAATCTCGGCCAGCGTCATCGGCGGGCTATCCACCAGCGGCACGTCGAGCAGGGTGATTACCGAGTCGACCTGTTCCAGCGCGTTGAGCTCGCCACGCAGGCGCGTGATGTCGGCCAGGACCTCGCCGCTGAACAGCTCGTCATTCGGGCTATAGGTGACGATCAGGAAATCGTCGGAACCGTACTGTTCGCGGATGCTGCGGTAGTACTGCAGGCTGCGGTCGTTTTCCAGCACCAGCGAGTCGGCCGAGGCGTCGAGTTCGAAGTCGGGGATAAACAGCAGAAAATAGACGATGACGGCAGTCAGCCCGATCAATGTCACCAGCGGTTGTTTCAGCACCAGGCGGTCGTAGGCCGAGATTAGCTGCTTGAGCATGTTCAGGATTCCTGTTTGGCCGAGGTATAAGCACTGGCGTCGAAGCGGCGGTAGCCCCATTGATACTGCGCCGGGTACTGGCGCGCCAGCGCCTCGATCTGATCGTTCATGTATTGCGCGCTGCTGACGTCGTCCGCCGCCAGCCTCGCGTGTTCGAGCGGCCGTATGCGCAGGCTGAATTCGCCCGGCGGTTCGCTGCGGCACATGTTAGCAATAAATACGTCGCAGTCTATCTTGCTGCACAGGTTTTGCACCAGCGTGGTGGTCGGCGCGCTGTAGCCGAAAAAGCTCGATTCGATGTAGGCTTTTTTACCGCCGGGTTTCTGGTCGGGCAGAATCATCAGGCTTCTGCCTTTTTTCAAGCCGATCAGCAGCTGGCGCAGGCCGCGCTTTTTGGTCGGCACCAGCTCGCCGCCGCTGCGCGCGCGCGCCTCGCGGATAAAATTGTCGAGTTCCCGATTTTTACGCCGCTTGTACAGCATGATCGCGTTGCAGTGCTGCCCGAGCCAGACCGCCAGCGTCTCCCAGCTGCCGAGGTGGGGCACAAGGATGATGCGGCTGCGCTCCGACGCATCGAATTCGTCGCAGATGTCGAACGAGGTAATTGTCGCCAGCACCCGCTCGACCGGCCAGCACCACGCGGCCGCCAGTTCGGTCATCGCGTAGCAGGTATGGCGCATGCTGTCGCGATACAGTGCCTGCTGCCCGGCGCGGTCGGTATCGGCGAAGCACAGGCCGATGTTCGCGCGCGCCTGTCGCGATACCTGGTTGGAGGTACTGCGCAACAGCAGGCCAAGCAGGTCGCCAAGCCGGTACTGGCTGCGCAGCGAAAAACGCGACAGCAGTTCGAGCGAGCGCTGGAGGATCGGTTTACCCAAGTTATCGCGATTGCTCGATCTTCGCCCAGCTGTCGCGCAGGGTCATGGTGCGATTGAAAATCGGCTTGTCGGCGGTTGAGTCGTAGTCGCTGATGAAATAACCCAGGCGCTCGAACTGGTAGGCGATCGGGTTGTCGGTCAACTCGATCGCCGGTTCGAATTTGGCGTTTTCCATGACCACCCTGGATTCGGGGTTGAGCGCCTGGTGGAAATCCTCAGCCGCGCCGGGGTTGGCTACGGTAAACAGGCGGTCGTATAAATTTACCGTCGCGCTTACCGCGTGACGCGCACTGACCCAGTGTATAGTGCCCTTGACCTTGCGCCCGTCGGGGCTGCTGCCGCCGCGGCTTTCGGGGTCGTATGTGCAGATCAGCGACTCTATTTCGCCGTCGGCATTTTTGACGACTTCCTTGCAGGTGATGTAATAGGCAAAACGCAGGCGCACCTCGCGCCCGGGGCTTAAGCGGAAGAACCTGCGCGGCGCGTCCTCCATGAAGTCGTCGCGCTCGATGTAGATTTCGCGCGAGAAAGGAACTTCACGGCTGCCGTAATCTGGATTTTGCGGATGATTGGCGCCGCTGAAGAACTCTTCCTGATCCTCGGGGTAGTTCTCGATCACGACCTTGATCGGATTGACTACCGCCATGCGCCGCACCGCGCGGGCGTTGAGGTCGTCGCGCAGCGCGGTCTCGAGCACGCCCATTTCGATCGTGCTGTTCTTCTTGGTGACGCCGATCATATCGCAGAAGTCGACGATCGATTGCGGCGTGAAGCCGCGCCGGCGCATGCCCGAGATAGTCAGCATTCTTGGATCGTCCCAGCCGTCGACGTGACCCTCGTTGACCAGCGCGTTGAGCTTGCGCTTGCTGGTCAGCGAGTATTCCAGCTGCAGGCGCGCGAACTCGGTCTGTTCCGGGCGCGACGGGGTTTCCAGCTGGTCGAGAATCCAGTCGTAAAGCGGCCGATGGTCCTCGAACTCGAGCGTGCACAGTGAATGGGTAACGCCTTCGATAGCGTCCGACAGGCCATGGGTGAAATCGTACAGCGGGTAGATGCACCACTTGTCGCCGGTGTTGTGATGGGTCACGTGGCGAATGCGGTAAAGCACCGGGTCGCGCATTTTGATATTCGGCGAGCCCATGTCGATCTTCGCGCGCAGCACGTGTTCGCCATCGGCGAATTCGTCGTTTTTCATGGCCTCGAACAGCCGCAGGTTTTCCTCGATGCTGCGATCGCGATACGGACTATTGTTACCCGGCTCCTTCAAAGTGCCGCGGTTGGCGCGGATATCGTCGGCGCTCTGGCTGTCGACATAGGCATTGCCCTGCTTGATCAGGTCAACCGCGTAGTCATACAACTGGTCGAAATAATCGGACGCGAACGGGTTGCTGTGCCATTCGAAACCGAGCCACTGCACGTCGCGACGTATCGAATCGATATACTCTTGCTCCTCCTTTTCCGGGTTGGTGTCGTCGAAGCGCAGGTTGCAATAACCGCTGTAGTCGCGGGCGATGCCGAAATTGAGACAGATCGACTTGGCGTGGCCGATATGCAGGTAACCGTTGGGCTCCGGCGGGAAGCGGGTTACCACGGTCGATACCTTGCCTGAAGCCAGGTCGGCATCGATGATATCGCGGATAAAATTGGAGCTGTCGCTTGGGTCAGCGCTGGAATCGGACATTGAAAATTCTGCCAGGAAATCGGAACGCCGGATTTTAACCGATACGCGCGCAAAGCTGAATCGGTTTACTGCTCTGTGTCATTAGCTGACTGAATCGCCTTCTTCGACATATCGCAGCTCAATTCCGACTTTGTCACACCGTGGCTTGACCGGATGCGTCGGACCGGCGGGATCCAGAGATTAGCGAGATTCAGAAAAAAACTGGATCCCGCGGTCAGGCCGCGGGACGACAAAGCGGGGGTCAGGCCGCGGGTCGACAAAGCAGGGGTCAGGCCGCGGGACGACCGTAGGAACGCAGGATGAGTCTGTCAAGTTGAGATACAATAGCCGCATTTTTCACCGGGAGCATCCTATGCCACGTTTCAATCGAGTGTTAATTACCGGCGCCGCGGGCAACCTCGGGCGCGAACTGCGTCGCGGTCTGGCGCCGCTGGCGACCACCTTGCGGCTTACCGATCGGGGCGAAATGGCGCCGGCGGGCGATCACGAGGAAGTCATGCCCTGTGAACTGGGTGACTTCGACGCGGTAATGAAAGTGGTCGAGGGCTGCGACGCCATCGTGCATTTCGGCGCCGCCCCGGTGGAACGACCCTGGGACGAAATACTCGAAAGTTCGATCAAGGGCGGTTACAACGTTTACGAGGCGGCGCGCCGTCACGGCGTCAGGCGCATCGTCTACGCCAGTTCGATTCACGCGGTCGGTTACGAGCGCCGCGAGGTCGGTGCCGACACCGATACGCCGCATAACCCGGATACGCTTTACGGCGTCTCCAAGTGTTTCGTCGAGGATCTGGCGAAGATGTATTTCAACAAGTTCGGTATCGAGTCCGCCTGCCTGCGTATCAATTCCTGTTTTCCGGAGCCGGCCGATCGCCGCCACCTGGCGACCTGGCTAAGTTTCGACGACATGGTGCACCTGGTAGAGCGTTGCCTGGTGTCGGAGCGTATCGGCCATACCGTGGTATACGGGATTTCCGACAACCAGGAAGCCTTTTTCTCCAACCACAAGGTCGCGCACCTGGGATACAAACCCAAAGACAGCGCCGAGGATTACCGTGCAAAGGTCGAGGCGAAGACAGAGCCGGGCGATCCCTTCGACCCCGCGATCGAATTCGTCGGCGGTTTTCTCTGTTCCTACGGACATCCCGACGAAGAAGAGCGCATCGAGCTTTAGAAGCGGCCCCGGCCGGCGCGATACTACTATTATCCGAGTCATTGCCGCGCAAGCGGGAATCTTGAAATAATGGCGCGGGGGATGACGTGCCAGATCGTTTTAAGCAAGACGCCGGATTCGATTTCTCGGCGACTAGCGGCCATGGATGGCCAGGGACGGCCCAACGGAGCCGAAAAATCGAACCCGGCGTCATGCGTCGAAGGGATGTCGAACGGCTCTTAGAAGACAAACGTTACAAGAACCCTGCTTGCACGGGGATGACTCGGTAGTCGGGGGGTGACGCTCGTTATTGTCTATTTCCAGTTGCTGAGGTAGTCGCCGACCTCCGGTAGCGGGCGCGGCGGGATGTCGAGTTCGGGCGTGCCGAGAAAGACGAAACCGACGATGCGCTCGTTGTCGGCCAATCCGAGTTCGCCGAGGACGTAGGCATCGTAGGCGTTGGCGCCGGTCAGCCAGATCGAACCGAAACCGAGCGCGTTGCTGGCCAGCAGGATATTGTGCGTGGCCGCGCCGGCGCTCAGCATTTGTTCGATCTCGGGGACTTTCTCGCTCTCGATCAGGCTCGCGACCACGACCACGATCAGCGGTGAGCGCAGCGGTTTTTCGCGCTGCTTGGCGAGATAGGCGGCATCGACGTTGGGCTCTCGTTGCCTCGTCGCCTGCACGAAGATTTCCGATAGCCGATAGCGCGCGTCGCCGCGGATGGTGATGAATCGATAAGGATGGAGTCTTTTGTGATCGGGGGCGCTCATCGCAACCTGCAGGATCTGCTTAAGTTGCGCATCGTCGGGTGCGGGCTCGGTCAGGGCCTTGGCCGGGGTCGAGTAGCGATTCAGATGTTCAAGTGCAGCATTCATATTTCAAACCGATGGCGTTTGGTGTCAAAGCCGCCAATGATACACTTCGCTCTCGCCAGATGAGTAGTCCTTTCAAATGATCCAGTACCAGATAACCAGCCGCAATCCGGCCAGCCATTACTTCGACGTGACCATCCGCATCGAAAAGCCAGATCCGTCGGGGCAGGCGCTGCGCCTGCCGAACTGGATTCCCGGCAGTTACATGATCCGCGATTTTGCGCGCAACCTGATCGAACTGCGCGCGCACGACGACAGCGGCGAACTTGGCGTAGAGCAGATCGACAAGTCGAACTGGCGCGTTGCCGCCGGTGCCGGCGCACTGACGGTCGACTACCGTGTTTACTCGAAGGACCTGTCGGTGCGCGCCGCGCACCTGGACGACACGCATGGCTACTACAACGGCAGCAGCGTGTTTCTCGAAGTACTGGGACAATCGGAGCTGCCCTGCGAGGTGCTGATCGAGCGGCCGGCGCCGCCATACTGCGCCGACTGGCGAGTGGCGACATCGCTCGCGCGCAAGCAGGCCGAGGCATTCGGCTTCGGGCTCTACCAGGCATTCGATTACGACGATTTGATCGATCATCCGGTCGAAATGGGTGAATTCGTACACTACGACTTCGAAGCCTGCGGCGTGCCGCACGATATTGTCCTCACCGGGCGCTTCGAATGCGACGGTGATCGCCTGTGCGCGGATTTGAAGAAGATTTGCGAGCATCATATCCAATTTTTCGGTGAGCCCGCGCCGATGGATTACTACCTGTTCCAGGTGATGGTCGTCGGCGACGGCTACGGCGGTCTCGAACATCGCTCCAGCACCAGCCTGGTGGCGAGCCGCGCCGGCCTGCCGAAACCCGGTCAGGACAAGATCGACGACGACTACCGGGATTTTCTCGGCCTCTGCAGCCACGAATATTTCCACACCTGGAACGTCAAGCGCATAAAGCCCGCGGTTTACCAGCCCTACGACCTGCAGGGCGAGGTGTATACCGACCTGTTGTGGGCCTTCGAAGGCATTACCTCCTACTACGACGATCTGGCGCTGCTGCGCTGCGGCCTGATCGATACCGAAAGTTATCTCGAGCTGCTGGCGCAGACGATGACGCGGGTGCAGCGCGGGCGCGGGCGCCAACGCCAGTCGGCGGCCGAGTCCAGCTTCAACGCCTGGACCAGGTTTTACAAGCAGGACGAAAACGCCGCCAACGCGATCGTCAGCTACTATGCCAAGGGCTGCCTGATCGCGGCCTGCATAGACCTCAAGATGCGCTCGCTCAGCGGCGGCGAGAAAAGTCTCGATGACGTCATGTCGCGCCTGTGGCAAGAGTACCTGGAGCATGCGCCGGGGGTTGAGCCCGATCGCATTCAGCAACTGGTGAACGAGATCAGCGGCCAGGATCTGGGTGAATTTCTCCACGCCGCGATCTACGGCACCGGCGACCTGCCGCTGGCAGTCCTGCTCGACAGCGTCGGCGTCGACGTCATTCAGCGCCCGGCGAGCAATCTGCAGGACAAGGGCGGCAAGGAGCCGAACGGTGAACTGCCGCGGGTCGACTTCGGCGCGATGCTGAAGGCCGAAAACAGCGGGCTTGCGATTCAACGACTCAGCGAGGAGGGTTCGGCACAATTGGCCGGCCTGGCGGCCGGCGATCAAATCGTCGCGGTCGACGGTTTGCGCCTCGATCTGGCGCAGTTCGAGAACAAGCTGTTACGCGCCGAACCCGGGGATTTCTGGTACCTGCATGCCTTCCGTCGCGACGAGTTGCGCCTGTTCGAGGTTGAAATGCAGGCCGCCGAGGCCAACACCATCGTGCTGAAAGTCGGCGGCAGTCACGAAGAGGCGCGCCGTGCCTGGCTGCATGCCGAATGAAAGGCGAACCGATTGACGAGGTCCTGATCGGGCAAAAAGTTGCCGCTCATGGTCTCGACTGGCTCTACCGAGCCGAGACCGGTTCCACCAACGCCGACGTGCTCGATCACTACGGCGAACATCGGCGCGAAGTCGTCGCCTTCAGCGAATCGCAAAACGCCGGCCGCGGCCGCCGCGGGCGCCAATGGCACTCACCCGTCGCGCGCAATATTTACTGCACCGTTGGCCTGCAGAAGGCTCTGCCGGCAAAGCAGCAGGGGCTGCTGAGTATCGTCACCGGGCTCGCGTTGTGTCGCGTGCTGCGGCGCAACGCCGGCGCGGCGGTCGGTCTCAAGTGGCCAAACGACCTGCTGGCCGGGGGACGCAAGCTCGGCGGAATCCTGATCGAATCGCGCCCGCAGGACGGCGAGTCGTTTTTTTTCGCCATCGGTTTCGGTTTGAACCTGTTCATGCGTGAAGACGAGCTGACCGCGATCGGGCAGACCGCGACCAGTCTCGACCGGGTTGTCGCGGGGCCGCTCGATCGCGGCGAAATCCTGGGCGTGCTAATCGATGCCGTGATCGCGGAGATTCGCGCCTTCGATCCGCTGCAGGCGCAAGCGCTGATCGAGGAATACGCCGAATTCGATGTTTTCCACGGACGCGAAGTAGAGGTGATCAGCGGCCAGCAGCGTATTCGCGGCATCAATCGCGGTATCGCCGCCGGCGGTCAACTGCAGCTCGAAACCGAGCAGGGTCTGCAGTTGCATTCGGCGGCGGAAATCTCGCTGCGGGCGGCGGCGGAATGATCCTGCTCGATTGCGGCAACAGCTCGCTCAAGGCGCAGCTACGAGCCTCGGGCCGCGTGCGCGCCAGTTTCGCCTGCGCCTACCGTGGCGACTGGAGCGAGCGCCTGCATCACTGGATGTCCGACCTGGATTCGGAACGCTGTTACCAGTCGTCGGTACTCGACGCCGTACGCCAGTCGCGGCTCGACGCCTGCCTGGCGGAAAAGTTCGGCGAAGACGTCATACGTTTCAGATCGAAAGCGCGGGCGGGTGGTGTAGTCAACGGTTATGAACGACCCGCGCAGCTAGGGGTGGACCGCTGGCTGGCGATGATAGGCGCCACCGAGCTCGTTAGCGACGATTGCGTCGTCATCGACGCCGGTAGCGCGATCACGCTCGATCTGCTGCGCGCCGACGGCCGCCACCTGGGCGGCGCGATCCTGCCAGGTGTCAACACTTCGCTGCGGCGATTTCGGCAGATATTCAGCCATATCGATTTCGACGATCCGCGCATTGGCCACTGCGATCAACCGGGATGTTCAACCGAGGCCGCGATTCAGATAGACTACCCGCGAGATTCGATAGAGCGGCTGCGCGAACTGGTGAGCGAGTGGACGCAACAGCTCGATCCGAATGCGAGCCTTCTGCTTGCCGGCGGCGATGCGCCCAGGCTGCAGTCGCGGCTCGAGCGGCCGTGTCGAATCGTCCCGGACCTGGTTTTCCTGGGTATGTGCAAACTGGCTGAGCAATGAAAGTATTTTTCGGATTACTGTTGATCGTTAATATCGCATTCGCGATTTTCCAGTGGCTAATGCCCTATGAACAGCTGTTCGGGGAGCAGAAAAAGGTTCCGCCGGCGGAGCAGCTGCAGCTGTTGACCGATGCCAATACCCAGGTTGTCAGCGAGGCCGAGGTCGTCGCCAGGGTCGAAGCCGAAACCGATGCGCTGGAGCTGGCGGTGGCGAGAGTCGAGCAGGAAGTCGAGGCCGAACGCGCCAGGCTGGTGACCGAGGACAATAGCGACAAGCGCGTGTGCTACACCATCGGGCCGATCAAGGACAAGGCGCGGGCGATCGAAATCAGCGGGCGCTATAGCGGCAAGCAGGCGGTCACCGCGCTCAAGTCCAGCCTGGAGAAGGAATACCAGGGGGTCATGGTTTTTATCAGCGGTCACAAAACCCGAGCCGACGCGGTTAGAACCGCCGGTAAGCTCGCATCCAACGGAATTACCGACCACATCATCGTCAATAATCCCGACACTCCCCACATTCTGTCGCTGGGCGTGTTCGGCCTGAAGCGTAACGCCGACCGGCTCAAGGCGCGGATCGAAAAAATGGACTTCAAGGTCGAAACTGAAGCGCGTTACCGTGAGCGCACCATTTACTGGCTCTATGCCGAACAGTCGAGCGAGGCCGACGTGCTGCAGCTGCTCGAATCGACGGATAATGAAAGCGGGATAAGCCAGATCCCGACACAATGCCTGGCGGGGTAGGTGTGATCGCCTGTGACAGCATGCCACCACTGATTTAGAGGTTTCTTCGTCCCGGAGCGTAATTCTCCTGGCCGGGAAGTCGTCAGGCTTATGCCGCGTTGGTCGAAGAGTGTTTGAGTTGTGCACTGGTTATCCGGGAGGGTCGGTTTAACGCTATTCAGGTTATTGTCAAATCCGGGGAAGTCCAGCCTGGCTTAACGTCGTTAACCTGAAAACTTGCCAATATGGGGTAAAAACAATAGAATTCGCGCCCTTACCAAGGGGCAGAATAAGCCCCGGTAAAGGCCGTCAAGGCCAGACTGGAAAAGATATGCCGGCGTAGCTCAGTTGGTAGAGCAACTGACTTGTAATCAGTAGGTCCCGCGTTCGATTCGTGGTGCCGGCACCAATTCAAAGCCCCTCATGCAGGGGCTTTTCTTTGCCTGATCGGTCAAAAATTGTAGAACTACACTTGTATACAAGCGGGTTTCAGCAGGGCTAGTGCAGCAACGCTTGCGCATAGGCATGGCGGCTGGTGATCAATTGTCGGAACAGGTCAGGCAGCTCCGGTACACGCGCTTTTTGCACTTCCGGCAGAGCGAGTAGCCTGTCCTGCCAGGCGTGGACTTTGGGCAGATTGTCGGTAATGTGCAGATCCAGCAGTTCACTAAATATGTCCAGCCGGATAAAGATCGGCGCGTAAGCGGCGTCGATCAGGGCAAATTTCTCACCGTTGAAAAAGGGCCCGTCGCCGAGCACGCTTTCCACTCTGTCGAGATTGGCCGTCAGTTCGGCGATATGATCGTCGAAAGATTGTTTGTCGGGTGCAACCATGATCTGGAAAGTCAGGCTACAGCAACTCCCGCCAAACTCGATCCAGCTTTTGTTGAGCGCGCGCTGCAAGGGATCGTCCGGGTGCAACCGACCCGGGGTGATGTCATCCAGAAACTCGTTGATCACCGCGGACTCGAAGATTACCGCGTCGTCGTCGACCCGCAGCAGCGGCACCTTGCCGAACGGTGAGATTTCCTTGAACCAGTCCGGCGGATCGTCGAGATCGACAAAAGTCATCCGATGCTCGATGCCTTTGTGATTCAGCGTGATGATGGAGCGCTGCACAAACGGGCAACGTTTGGTACTGATGAGTTCTAGTTGCATTGTTTATCCTCGATTACTAATCACCTGAGTTGTCGGCCAGGAAAATGCAGGCATCTTGTTTCATCCTGTAATTCTACGGAATCTCAGGCCAGGTGTTTACCGAAAAACTGCAAGGTTCTGGACCATGCGAGTTCCGCTGCCTCCTTGTTGTAACGCCCGGTGGAATCGTTGTGGAAGCCGTGATTTACACCCGGGTAAGTGAATGCCTGGTACTTGGCGTTGTTTTTATCGAGCAGCGCTTTATAGGCGGGCCATGAGCCGTTTACGCGATTATCCAGTTCGGCAAAATGAATCATCAGGGGCCCGCGGACATTGTTGGCCACCGGGTCTTTTGGCGGAGTGCCGTAGAAAGGCACCGCGGCGTCGATCACATCCGGCAGGGTGGCCGCCAGCATATTGCTGATATAACCGCCGAAACAAAAGCCCACAACGCCCAGTTTGCCATTGCTGGAATCGTGAGTTTTCAGGAACCTGGCGGCAGCAACGAAGTCCTGCTCAATTCTTGATCGTTCCATGGATTTTTGCATTGCCTTGCCTTCATCATCGTTGCCCGGGTAGCCACCGAGGCTGTAAAGCGCATCTGGCGCAAAGGCGATGTGGCCCTGTTTTGCCAGGCGGCGCGCGACGTCCTTGATGTAAGGATTCAAGCCCCGGTTTTCATGCACCACCAGAACCGCGCTGGTCTTGCCGCTCAGTTTACGGGGTTTAACCAGGTACCCCCGGCCTTCGAGGTGACCTTCGGGTGACTCGAAGTTGGCAAAACTCGCGACGATGTCGGGATCGTTGAAGGATACCTGTTCGGCCAACGCATAGTTGGGCAGCAAGACGCTGGTCAACAGGCTCATGCTGATGCCGGCGCCGGCCAGTGACGCCAACCGGGACATGAAAGTCCGGCGGTCGATGTCGCCATGCGCGTATTCGTCATACCAGTCGAAGGCTTCCTGCGGGATTCTGATTTCAGCCTGGTCAGTCATTTTTCATCTCCGGTTGATGATACTGAATAGGGGACAGACCTCGATTAACGAATGGCCTAAAGCAGACCGTATTTGAGATCTATAAACAGGGCGATTTTACCCTATGCGCGAATTTATGAATAAATTCTTCTAATAACGTTGATAAAAAAGAGGTGTTTTTAGGTTATTTTATGAGTTTAATCATCATAAGGCATTGATTTATAAATATTGTGCCACGGATTTGTATTCAGTAGGCCCCGCGTTCGATTCGTGGTGCCTGCACCAATTCAAAGCCCCTGACTCAGGGGCTGTTCTTTGTCCGATCGGCAGTTTCGACTTCTCGTGCCAGCACCATATTGCATCTGCTGCATTCATGACAGTTGCATTATTTCTCGTTGTGAATCGCTCTCGTAGTTCTGTCACTGTGCTCGTTCACTGCGACCCTCCGGACTTCATTGTGCAGCGCCTCCCAGGCTGACTTCGCGTCGCTCTGACTCCAACGATTCCGCTCGGCAATGCGGTCCAGGACTTCCTTGACAGCCAGAATGCTCGTCGGCCTGGACTCACGATCCTTCTCCAGGCAATTGGCGACTAACGCGTCGAGATCGGGTGGAATCGGCCGCGGAGCGACTTCGGACAGCCGCGGCGGTACTTCGTTGATGACGCGACTGGTTAGCGCCATCGTGTCTTCGATCTCGAACATGCGTCGTCCGCTTAACAGAAAGAATGCGACGCCCCCCACCGCGTAAACATCCGCGCGAATATCGACGTCAGCCGGGTCGTGAAGACGTTCAGGCGCCATGTATTGCACCGTGCCGAGTATGCGTACCGCGCGAGTGATGGTTTGCGACTGCTCATTGAGCACGCTCTTCACCAACCCGAAGTCGAGAATTTTAACGAAATCATATTCACCGCCGTAGAGACAGGCCATGATGTTGGTCACGCTGATATCCCGGTGCACAAGGCCCTTACCGTGCGCTTCCGCAAGTCCGGCACAAACCTGGCGCAGGATGTGCACCGCACGCGCGACCGGCATCGCGCCTCCGCGCAACACGATCTCACCCACGGTGTCGCCTTCGAGCAGTTCCATGGCGTAGTACAGGCTGTTGTCGATACCGACGCCGTAGTCGTAGATCTCAATCATGTTCGGATGGGTGAGCTGGCTCGCAAGTTTTGCCTCGCGTCGAAAGCGGGCCGTCATTTCATCGGTGGCGCGAGTGGGTTTGAGCAATTTAACCGCGCTTGGGCGCTTGAGTAAATCATGCCGCGCGTGATAAATATTTCCCACGCCACCCTCGCCAATGCGTTCGCCGAGCCAGTAGGGGCCCATGCGGTCCTTCTCCACTTCGGCGCGTATCAATACGGCGGTGAACCACATAAAAAGAGCGATACAGACCGCGAGGATGAGGGCTCCGAACACCACCGCGAAAACAGTGTCGAGCGTCTCCAGCGGTGCGTAAGCCTCTTCTGCACCCATCTCGATGGCGATAAACATGTCGTCCGCCGCCATTCGCCGCCATCCGCCGACGACCTGTGTGGCGAGGTAGCCGGGGTAAGGATCGAGCAGCATACCGCTGGTGTCACCTCGTTCGCTGCCTGACGCAAGCGCCGCTTCGACCAGGCGTGTGCGTGCCTTTTCTTCGGTGTTCGGAGCGCGCAGCACGAGTCGTGCGACAGACGACGAGTCCTTTGGCAACATGGCGCGTTCCGCCAAGATAGCCTCGAACCGGCTTGTCGAAAGCATGACACCTTCGCGATCGAATGCATACACTTCGTCGGTCGCCCCGGCACGCGCTGCGGCGAGGATAGTGGAGAACTGTTTTTCCGCTAGGTGGCCGACACCGAGCACGGCGATGACCTCATCGGCGTCGTCGCGTATCGGCGATCGAATCCAGATCAACGGTCGTTCGAGCGGTAGCGACTGCGGCGCGCGTTCCAGCCTGGCCGCATCGTGGTGCGGCGGAACAAACAGGGTTTCGCCAGCGAAAGCGGGTGCGTAATCTTCTTCGAGCGACTCGACGCGATATCGAAGACCGCAGTATTCAGCGAAATTCGAAGCGATGATTCGACCCGACGGAATGACTACATTGAACGTGACTGCCTGGGTGCCGACCAGCGCTTCATCGAGTTGAGCGAGCAGATGCTGCGCCTGCGGCGACGCGCAGTAGGTCGCGGAAGCATCTGCGGCATGCCCGGCGGCAGTGAGCACTCGCTCGCGCAGTTGTCGATCGTGGGCCAGTCGCCGGACGCTGAGTTTTTGGTCGTCGATCCAGACACGCAGTGACTGTGCTTGCGCGTCGAGTACCGACTGGAGTGCGGCGCCGCGGGTGGCGCGCATGGAAAGCTCTACCTCGTGGTGTGTCCACCACCCGATCGCGCCCAGCACGATGGTGCTGGCCAGGGTCACCAGGGCGAGAATTCGACGCAAGCGCACGCGCCGCGCCTGGGCTTCGCGTTTGATCCCGGAATCCGGGTCGGGTGTGAGTGTTTCCGGCACCGATTCTGAGGTTGATTCTGCCGGCTGAGCTGTGTCTGTCGACATGATTACCCGTTTCTCGTTTTCGGCTGCTGCGATTCACTCGCACCCTCGATGGGGCGTGAGGCGGTATCGCCGTGGCCGTCGGGCCGTGCCGTATTCCTGTCCGACGCCCTGCTGTCCTGCCATTGCACTGCCAGCACGGTGAGATTGTCGCCATGGGAGCCGGCGCGACGTTCGGCAATATCCGAAAGCTCGAATATGGACTGTTTTAGCGACGGACCCCTGAGGCCCTTCAGCAGCTGGCTGGTTCGCAGCGGTCCCCAGAATCCGTCCGAGCACAGCAGCAATATGTCATCCTGCTGCAAGCGCGCGCTTGCACCAGGCCCCGGTTTTGGCGCGATCGGCGCGCCCAGGGACTGTAGCATTCGGCTGCTCTCCGGGTGACTATAGGCCTGTTCCGCCAAAATTTCGCCGGCGTCCACCAGCGCCTGCACCGACGAGTGATCCCTGGTTTGCGCCTCGATTCGCCCTTCACGAACCAGATACAGCCGTGCATCTCCGACGTGGTTCCACCAGGCATGGCCTTCCTGCACAACGCAGGCAACGGTAACGGTCCTTGGTATCTCGGGTAGTTCCTTCTCGCGGGCGTAGCTCTGGATGGCAGCATGCGCGCGAGCCAGGGCACGCTCGAGGAAGACCTCCGGTTCGGCAAGTATCGGTTGCGCTTCGTTGCGGAAACCATGCCAGATGCTCCCTACCGCGATCTCCGCGGCAAGTTCGCCCCCGTAGTAACCGCCCATGCCATCGGCTACCGTCAGCAGCATTGCCTTATCGGTCGCATCGTGCACGGCATAGTCCTGGTTGGTGTCGCGCATCCCGATGCGCTGCTCTTGCACCAATGTGTAATTCATGGCTTAGCTTTCCCGAGGCCAAGCCCGAAGCATGAGCGCGTTTGAGCATCGATCAGGTCCAGGCACCCGCTCTCCAGGGCCAGATGACGAAATACTTGCCGTGATCCGCTGTTCGACTGCGGATTTGAGATCTGCCAGCGGGCATACTCGATAATGCCCAGCGCTTATCACTCGTGCCGACCCGGCTTGTGGGACCAGTCTGATTGAGCTGAAAAATTCCCTCATTTCTGGCCTCTCGATTGTTAGCGTCAGGGATCACACGAGTATCCTTCAGCTCCAAGTATTGGTCAACGCAGGCAAATGGCACAAATACAGTGACAGTTAACTGGTTTGCAAAAGCCCGGAAAGGTTTGTTTTTCGTATAGTATTTAGGCTTAGAATGGAATAAGCAAAAGGAGTTTGCTATGCCAGGCGATTAAATAAATCTGTCCCAGTTGCTCGTGCTCGTGCTCGGATTGGGCGAACTAATGATATTTTTCTGCATTTTTAAGACCACACCGGGGTTGGCTTTGGCCGGGAATACTCTCATGCAACGGCTACAAATAAAAGGGGATTGATCGACGATCAATCCCCTTCCTTTTTTTTATTAAAGACTGGGCCTGTATTATCCAATCAGCAAGGATTTTAGCGACTGGATCAGATTGAAGATTGATTCCCGTTCATCTACAGCAGTCGAAGGATCGTCAATGATCATGTCGGGTCCGCCTTTATGCAGGCCATCGCACTTTTTCGCCAGCGCATCGAGTTTCTCCAGTGCCTCGGCAATATGCCCACTGGCGTAAAAACTCTCCGCTTCGGCCAACTTGCCCAACAGGCTGCCGCGCCATCCGTCCGCGGCGTTTTCGGTAGGCGCGGGAATACTGGCCGGGGTCAATGCCTCGATCTCCTGGCGAAGCTGGGCGAAGAGTTTACTCTCGGTTATCGCCCAGCCGCTCACGCGCACGAACGGGTAGCGATCCGCAATATAGGGCGGCAGTTCGTAGGCGAGATCGACAAACCCATCGCTGCCGACCTGGTCCTGGAACTCGCCACCCAGTAGATCGGGCGCGACCCAGTCAGACCAATGGTTGCCGCCATTCGGGTAACCGTCATCCCAGCTGCTGTTAAAACCTCCGCTCGCCTGGGTCTGGTTGTTGATGAAATTATTGTGGAAGATGCGGTGGCCACCGCCCCCGGCGACCAGTCCCATTGCATTATCGATGAAATCGTTTCGGGTAATCAGCAGATCCCTGGCGGTCTCTATGTAGAGCCCGTTCCATTGGTTTTCGAGGAAATCGACGTCGCTGATCTCACCGCCGGCATAGGCGACAGCGTAGATGCCAAAGCGGTTTCCGACGACGCTGCCGCCTTGAACTTTTGCGCCATCCGAAAGCTGGGTAATAAACATGCCAAAATGTAGATTATCGACATGATTATCCTGAAGGAGGGCGTTCAGCGATTTACTACCTACCAGGATACCGTAGCTTTGGGAGCGATTACTGCTGATATAGAGGCCGGAGAGCATGGCGTTACTTGCCGAGATCAGGTGAACTCCCATGGCGCCGTTCAGCAGAGCCATGTCCTGGATAGCGGCATCGTTGGAAGTCACGGTAAAGATCTTGCCTGCGCGATCCAGAGCGTAGAGCGTCGTCAGTTCGGCTCCTTGTCCGCGAATGGTTACTGACTCGGAAACATGAACATTTTCGTAGTAGCTCTTCAGGCCTGATGCCGCCGTCGGGTCATTTGCATCCACCACCAACACGTCACCGGCGAAAGCGGTATCGACAGCTGCCTGAATACCCGAATAGCGCTCCCCGGTAGTTTGGTTGGTTACGAAAGAAAGAGGGGAAATACTGTTCCATCCCGATGGCGTAACCACAGGGAAGGGGTCGATTGCCTCTCCCGTTACGTAAGGGTCATCCAAAATCCCGTCGACATTGAGATCCGTGCCCGCAAGACCCGACCAATAGTTGCCCCCTTCGGTATAACTCTTTGCCAGCACCAGGTCGGCGGGCACGCGTACGTGTGTCGGGTTGTCGATAAAGTTATTGTGAAAAATGCGATTGCCATTGGAGCGACCTGCCGATACGCCGACATCGTTACCGACAAACTCGTTGTCACTCACCTGTACGCTCATGGCGCTCTCCAGATAGAGCCCGTACCAGTTGTTCTGCAGGAAATTCACGCCGCTGACGGTAGCGCCGGTGAGTACGCTCATATAGATGCCGAACTGGCAGTTCTGGATCTGGCCGCCAATAATCTCGTTGTTATTGGAGTTATGGGTCAGGAACATTCCAAAGTGGGAGTTGGAAATCTGATTGTTTTCGAAGCGATTATTGTTGGACGCCTGAAACACCTGGATGCCGTAGCTGAGATTGACGATGTTGTCGTTGCCGATGTGGTTGTTTTTCACCACGCTACTGCCGCCACCGAGCATACTGATCGCTGTATTCGCCCCGGATATTTTAAAGCCGTCGAGGGTAACGCCTGCCGCGGTGATGGTGATTGCGGTACCCGAGTCAGGCGACTGTATCGTGGTGGCGCCGGCGCCGCCGGTAGACTCGATAATCAATGACTTACCGACCGCAATGTTCTCTGCATAGATACCCGGTGAGACACGGATGGTATCGCCCGCAAACGAGGCATCAATCGCTGCCTGAATGGAGTTAAAGTTCGCCTCCGGAGAAGGTCCTACCTGTAAAACAGCGGCAATCGACGGGCCCGTAAATAGAAAGGACAGCAAACATAGTATGGTGGCGCGGCGCGCCACAGTTTTCAGATTAAGCAAGAGATTCAAGACGGTAGTCCTCATTAACGATTATGAAGTTGCGCTGGAGCGACCGATACACTCCGGTCCGCAGTAACCACCTGTTCAGATGGTAAAACGTCGAAATCTTAAATGTGTAGCGAGAACAATAACTGATCCAGGTCAAACACAAGCCTTATTCTCGCCCCTGGTCACCTGAACTTGCGATCTTCTGATGGGTAATAGGGGAAGAACGGAGAAAATGGGATGGAGGGAGTTAGTTTTAACCAATGCCCGCGCTATGACAGCTGTGCGGCGGAACGTAAACAGCCATGCCGTCGACGGCTGAAGTTCTGACGTTGACCGGTTTGAGCGTCAGTCCTGCTGATCGAGCATTACCCTCAGATGAGCCTCGACGCTGCTCGCCAGCGCCTTCAGGTTGTAACCTCCCTCCAGGCAGGAAACGATCCGTCCCTCCGCGCTGAGCGCCGCCAGCTGCATCAGTTCCCGCGTGATCCAGGCGTAATCCTCTTCGACCAGGTTTAACATCGCGAGGTGGTCGGCGCGATGGGCATCGAAGCCCGCTCTCGATCAGCCTCTCTTCGATGGCATCCAGCCGCGCCGGCTGTTCCGGGTGCGAATCGCCCATTTCGTGCAGCCTGCAACCGGCATTCGATATTATTCCAGGAGTCATGTAGCCCCGTGTGCGGCGCCTGCGTCGAAATTTTCCAACAGGGGACGGCAAGTATAAACCTTCAACCCGGGACGGAGTAATCGTGGGCGCGGCCGATATCATCGACAGGGATATAAAGAAGCCGTAGTTATCCCGTCACGAGGTGGCGCCGATCCAAAGCTCCCGATAAAGGGGCTATTCTTATACACTGGTGGTGGCTTGCAGCACCGGATTATGCGAATTTCTCCTGCCATTTGACGCAACGCCGTTCATCGCGTTGTTCGTAAACGTGTAACGCGGAATGAGGATCGAGCGTGAATTTATCCTCGCTGTCTTCTCCCAGGGCCGTCATGCGCATGCTGTACCATGCCGTAATCCCGCCTCGAGGAGGGGAGTCAAATTTGGGAAACTCGGGGTCGCCACCTTCTTCGCTGAGCCAGGTTTGCGCAAGACCTGGATTAAGAACCATGGCCCGCGCCAGACCGACCATGTCGGCAGCACCCGTTGCCAACGCGTCAATTGCCTGACCGCGATTATTGAACCCACCGGTCAACATTAGAGGCAGGTTGGTCAGGCCTTTTGCGCGGCGGGCGAATTCCAGATAGTAAGGTCCGCCGCCTGATGCCCCTTCGGAACTTGCCTTCGCCCCGGGGAAATAGGTTCCGCCGCTAATATCGATCAGGTCGATTGAAGTCCTGTCGAGAAGACGTACCACTTCCAGCGCATCTTCCTCGGTCAATCCGCCTTCGAGCTTGTCTGTCGAGTTGATTCTGATACCGATTGGAAAAGACGGACCTACCGCTTGCCGCACTTCGGCAATTATCTTTAACACGATTTTACATCGCGCTTCGACAGATCCACCGTATTCGTCATCGCGGTGGTTGAACAAAGGCGACAGGAACTGGCTCAGCAGAAAACCGTGTCCGGCGTGAACATAAACACCGCTGAAGCCGGCGTTCTGTGCAAATTTTGCAGCGCTTGCGTACATGGCCGGCAGGTTCTGAACTTCCTGCCTGGACATGCCGGCGCATCGAAGGCCGGGTAAATCTAGCGCGGACGGTCCCGCGGGATTACTGACTGGAAGATGTGAAAGCGCCCCGGCATGCCCCAGCTGTGGCCAGAGATGGGCGCCATTAATCACGGACCTGCTGACTAATGATTGAATCGACTTTTGATTGCTGCGCGCGTCAAGGACCAGGTTTCCTGGCTTCTCGGGAAAGCGAGGGTTGCACTGCACTTCACCGATGATAGAAACGGCGGTGCCGCCTTCCGCCCATCGTTCATACAGCCGGGCCTGAGCCTCGGTAGAATCGCCCGCACCGTCCCCTAGCGAATCTGACATGGGCGACTTCGCCAATCTGTTCTTTAGAACAGCGCCGCAGGGAAGCTCTAGCGAGCTTTGCAGGACATGCCAGCTATTCGACGACTCGGGTTTCGAGGTTTGTTCGATCATTCCATCTCCTTTATCCAGAATTTTTTACCCAGAATTTTCAATTGATTTGGCTATCGGTGCCGCCTGCAGCCCTGCCTTTGGATTCTATGGCTGGAGAAGCTCCGTCTCGACCGCGCTCAGAAACGCCTGCATCGCGTCTTCATCGCGTCGGTAGAAGGTAAACTGGCCGTGGCGATCCGACTTCACCAGTCCCGCGTCCTTCAGTATTCCCATGTAGTGCGAAATCGTGGATTGCGATAGCCCTGCTTTTTCCTGAATGTAGGCGACACACACGCCTTCCAGGTCGGCATGTTCGGGCAGCGCCGGTGGAAAATTCGACCTGTCTTTCAGCCAGCTTAAAATCTGGCGCCGCACGGGGTTATTTAGAGCCGTTAAGGCTTTTTCCATGTCCATATATCGAAATATATCGATATATGGGTTAAATGCAAGTGAGTTTTTCGCTGACCCGGAATTTGACTCCAGGTTCTGTTCTGGCCGGATTACAGGAAAACGAATCTTTTCGAGACAAAGCCTAACTGTAGCAATTAAAAAGCCCCGAATTATCGAAACTCTCGACCGGCTCCAGGCTGTATAATCCCCCCATCTGTTGCAGAAATAAAATCCATGAATCGGAATCCTTGTAGACCATCACAGGCCGCCCCCTGGCTGGGGATCGCGCTGTTTGCAATCCTGTTAACAGCCTGCGCCGGCAAGCAACCGACACCCGGGCCAATCATGAATGCCGACGATCCGTTGATCGATAAAATCTACAGTGCCGTTGACATCAGTTCGATGAGCGAGATGGAACTGTACGACAGAATGGCCGCCAGAGACGTGATCTACCTGGGGGAAACCCATGACAACAGCCACCACCATGCGATCCAGTTAAAAACCATCGAGGCATTGGTCGAACGCGGCCTCAAACCCGCGATCGGTTTCGAGTTTTTTTCCCGTGAGCAGACCTCACGACTACTGCAGTTTCAGCGCAGCCCGGACAAGTTTCATGGAAAAGATGCCAAACATTCGGCCGAGCAATTGCTGCGAGAACAGCTGGGCTGGGGAGACAACCGCGAGGATGACTGGGCTCACCTTTTTCCGATTTTAAAATATGCGCGCGAACATAAACTTCCAGTGTTTGGAGCAGACCTGAATTCAGGCCTGCGCAAACGGCTATCCAGGCGCGGTTATGACGGTTTGAATGCTGTGGAAAAACTGCTGATACAAGGGACTGATTTCAAGGATGATAGCTACCGCGAGCACATGTTCCAGAGTTTTACCGTCGCTCACTGCGGCTGGCGCGACGATGGCTATCTCGAAAAACTGTATGAAACCTGGTTATTGCGCAATGAAACCATGGCCCGATCCATCGTTGCCATGCATACGGCAACTCCCGATCAACCCGTGGTGGTAATCCTGGGTGGTGCGCATACCGAGTACAACATGGCGGTCTTCGAGCGTGTTGCCAACCTGAATCGCGAGTTGAAACAGATAAATCTGCGTTTATCTTCGGTCGCCAGGTCTCCCATCCCGGTCGATGACTACTTTCAGCCCTTGCAGATAGACGGCAAGTCATATGGTCCGCCCTATCAATACCTCTGGTTTACCGCGCGCATGCCGGAGCGTGAGGACCCGTGCAAAGCCTTTCTTAAATACAAGAACAAACCTGCAAAGCACGGTCAGAAAAAAAGTACCGCGGAAAAGCCGGAAGATAAAAACACCGGCCAGCAGTAACTGCAGTCGATTCAATGGGGCAATTTCGGGGACAGTTTGCTTAATTAACAATTGCCTCCCGCTAGCCAGTCATCCTGTGCCGAAAAACCAGGAGCAATTTACTAATTCGCCGATGAGGAAATTGTATTAGTTATACTATCCCCTCTTTTCCCTGATGCTATCCATTTGCCGCAGGTAGTTGAGACGGTAATCCGCCACTCGCCGCCACTCGGCGAGTCCCGGTAGGCAGGATTCACGCAGTACCCGCCCGCCCGCTAGGTCGCGGGCGTCGGCCAGCGTAAACTCGTAACCGTGCCTGGCGAGCACCTGCGCGGCTTCGAGTCCGGCCGGGACCGCGCCAATAACCAGAACATTGTCGTCGGAATTCTTCGGCGGGTAAATTTCCGCCTGCCGGCCCGTGTTTTTAAGTTTCGTTTAAGCCTCTATCGGTAACATCGTTTCCAGTTCAATCAATCAGGAATTGGAAATGTCTCTACCGAATCGAAGTCCGTCGACCGTCAAGGTCTGGGATCCCCTGGTCCGGGTGTTTCACTGGAGTCTCGTGTTTTTCTTTTTATTGGCGTTTGCCAGCGAAGACGACTGGATGAACCTGCACGTCTGGGCAGGATACGCGGTTTCGATGCTGATCGGATTTCGCCTGCTCTGGGGTATGATCGGCACCCGTAACGCGCGATTCCTGACTTTCGTCAAATCGCCGGCCGTCGTCAAACAGCACCTGCGGGACATGTTGTCGCTGAAGCCCCCGCATTACCTCGGGCACAATCCGGTTGCAGCGGTCATGGTGGTGACGTTGCTGATCAGCATCATCCTGGTTGCCTTTAGCGGCATGGTGTTGATCGCGAGCGAAGGCCAGGGGCCGCTGGCGGGTACTCTGTTCGCGGCCCTGAACGGCGAGGCGATGGAAGAGGTACACGAATTCTTCGCCAATTTTACGCTGTTGCTGGTTTTTGCCCACGTGGCCGGGGTGGTCGTCAGCAGCTTTCTGGAAGGCGAAAACCTGGTCAGGGCGATGATCACCGGGCGCAAAAAAACGCGCGTGCAATGGGCTGACGTCGACCCGCGCGGCGGCATGGATCAATGAATACTAAATCGATTCAGATTGCAGCCTTCATCGCGCTGACGGTTGGCGCGGCTGCGCTCGGCGCGGCGCCCAAACCGATAGATCAATTGGACGTCTATCGCCTACAGGGTGTCGAACAGGCGGATCCGGCGCAAGGCAGGCAATTGTGGTACGCGATGACCGGTGAGCGTGGTTGCGTGAGCTGCCATGGTGAAAATCCCACCGCCTCAGGCACACACGTCAAAACCGGTAAATCGATCGAGCCGATGGCGCCATCGGTGAATCCCGCGCGCTTCCGCAGCGCGAAGAAAATCGACAAATGGTTTTTGCGCAACTGTAAATGGACCTATGGCCGTGAATGCAGCACGCAGGAAAAGGCCGATATCCTGACCTGGCTCGCGGGCCAGTAAATTTACCTGGAGAGATACGATGAAACTGAAATATAGCATGGCCGCCGGATACGCGGTGCTGGCTTCGATCCTGGTTATCAGCTTTTACGGTCTCGGGCAAAGCCTAGCTTCCGGCGGCTTCGAAATCGATGACCATGATCTGGATCACGAGTATCGCGAGGAATATGGCGATAATGATCGACGGATTGCGATGACGATGAAGCCGTTGTATGCGGAGGAATGCGGCAGTTGCCACATGGCCTATCCCGCCATGTTGCTGCCGCCGAAAAGCTGGCGGAAAATCATGGCCGGACTCGAGGATCACTTTGGCGAGAATGCCGAGCTCGATGCCGAGACTCGCCTCGAGATCGAGGATTACCTGGTCGGTGAAAGTGGCCGCGCATCCTATCGAAAGCTGTTCAGAAATCTGGGCGATGCTGTGCCTCTGCGGATCACCGGGCTGCCATACTTCGTGCACGAACATGATGAGATTCCTGCGCGAATGGTCGCCGGCAACGAGCGGGTGAAATCGCTGAGCCAGTGTAACGCCTGCCATCGCGACGCGGAACGAGGCCGATTCGATGAAGACGATGTGGTTATTCCCGGCTTTGGTCGCTGGGACGATTAGTTACTCCGTTGCGGCTAGCGAGGAGCTCAGCCAGGCCGAGATTCGAGAGCTGGTCCGGCAGGGCGAAATTTTGCCGCTCGAAACTATCCTCGAGCGGTTTCCGCCGAACGAATACGGTAAATTGCTCGATCTCGAGGTCGAGCGCGAGCATGGCACCGTGGTCTACGAAATCGAGTTTCTGCGCAGCGACGGCCGAATCGTCGAGATCGAGGTCGATGCCCGCAACGGGAAGATACTGGAGCAGGAGATCGACGATTGAAGCTGCTGCTGGCCGAGGACGACGTCAAGCTGTCGAGTTACCTGCTGCGTAAACTGAAATCGGCTGGTTACGTGGTCGAGTGGGCCGACAATGGCGTCGATGCCGGGTATCTCGCCCTGGAGGAGGAATTCGACGGCATCATTCTCGACCTGGGTTTGCCGCAAAAACCGGGGCTCGAAGTGTTGCGCCACTGGCGCGAACAAAAACTCGAAACCCCGGTGCTTATTCTGACCGCAAGGGATTCGTGGCAGGAGCGCGTCGACGGTCTGCGCGCCGGCGCCGACGACTATCTCGGTAAGCCATTCGAATTCGAGGAGTTGCTGGCGCGGCTGGAAGCGATCCTGCGCCGTCGCTTCGGCCACGCCGACAACAGCCTGCGCGTGGACGATATCGAACTCGACATAGACACCCACAGGGTAACGACGACCGATGTAAAGGGAGTTCAACTCACGGCCATCGAATTCAGGTTGCTGCGCTACCTGATGCTGAAACCGGGCAAGATCCTGTCGAAAACCGAACTCAGCGAGCATGTTTACGAGGATGAACAAATCAGGGACAGTAACGTCATCGAGGTTTACATCAACCGCCTGCGCGCAATTCTCGGCAAGGAGCGGATTACGACCCACCGCGGGCAGGGGTACCGCCTGGCCTGATTCAGGCCCGCTGGCGAAATCCATATGTACAGCCTCAAGAAAAAGATAGCGCGCAACCTGACTCTCAATCTGCTGTTTGTGATGATCGGGTTGTTGCTTGCGATGTATTTGTTTGCCCAGCAGTTACTGCACGACTATATCCTGACGCATTTGCAGCACGACGCCGAGAGTCTCGCCAGCGTGATCTACAAAGATCGGGCGCAAGGCTGGAAAATCGATAGCGGGAGAATGTCGACCGTTTACAGTCGGGTGCGGTCTGGCCACTACTACTATGTCAGGGTCGATCGCCAGGTGATCGTTTCCAGGTCGCTGTTCGATGCCGATTTTCCCGGCGTCGACGCGAATCGTCCCTCCGGCAGCGATTTCATGGCCGACGGTCCCGGCGACGAGCGCTGGATAATCTGGCACCAGACGGTAACGAAGAATGGCGAGTCAATCGGAATATGGATTGCGGAGGACATCGCGCCGTTTCGAAACCAGTTGTTGCGATACTCGGCAGCGATCGTCGGATTAATCGTCGTTTTCGCCGCACTGTTGTTTTATCTACAGCAGCGTACCTTGCGTCAGGCCTTCGAGGTATTCGACTGGCTGCGGCTGAATCTGGCCGAGATAAAGCACCGGAAAACCGATAGATCAGGCCTGCCGATGCCGCTGGAGATTGCCCCTCTGGTAACGGAAATCGAAAAACTGGTCGAACATTTGAGTCACCGGATCGTGCGCACCCGCAATGCGATGGGCAATCTCGCGCATGAGCTCAAGCGACCACTGCAACTGCTGTCGATTCAACTGGAAAACGAGCGGGGCGGAGCAATGCGGGACGCGCTTGGCGAGATCAGAAATATTCTCGAGCGCGAATTGAGGCGCGCGAGGATATCGGGTTCGTCAGCTGGCGGAGGTGAGTTCAACATTGCGCAAGAACTGGATTATCTGGCCGATATGCTGCGCAAGATATACCCGGACATCGAAATCGAAATTGAACTCGAGGGCAGGGTTGAAACGCCTGGTATGGACCGCGACGACATGCTCGAACTGATTGGCAACCTGTTCGACAACGCGTGCAAGTTTGCGCGCTCGCGCGCGAGGTTCGGGTTGAGTTCGGTCGAAGGGCGGTTCGAGCTGGTTTTCGAAGACGATGGGCCGGGTCTCGACCACGGGCAATTGCAGCAGTTGAATCGTCGCGGTCAGCGGCTGGACGAAAGCGTCGCCGGGCACGGCCTGGGATTGGGTATTTGCCGCGATATCCTGGATTATTACCACGGTAGCTTAAGCTTTTCGGCATCCGGATTGGGCGGACTATGTGTAGTCGTAAAAATTCCGATGATATAGCGGCCAGCAATATAGCGCTTACTTTGGGCCCGAAACCCGGCTATGGGATCATTCCCGCGCAAGCCAGCGCGGCCCGGCGGGAATCTTGTAGGGATTTGTTTTCCAGCCGCTGCAAGACCGATGCGTCGGGGCCCGCAGGGCCAAGAACCGCCGCTTGCGCGAGGATGACGTGCCTGAGTAAGAGTTACTTGCGACAGTTAACCTGTTTCAATTTTCCCGAAGCAAATGTTAACCGTCACAATAAATGAGGCGATTAAAATCCGAACGGGTCGTCGGACAGCAGAACACTGACATAGGGTGCGTAGGTTAAAACAGCGCCCTGCCGTGGACCCAGGTCGTCGAATGCATTCACCAACTGGGCAAAGCAGGATTCATTCTCGGGTTCCTCTCTTAGCGCTTGCAGGGCATCGAGCAAGGGTTCGATTTCTTCGCCATCCAGGTGCCGTTCCAGCATCTGGATGGCTTCATCGACGCGTTCCGCACTGATTGCTTTACCGCTTTTTCCCGCTCGATTCTTCCCCGGCTCACCGAATTCCGGCGGTTCTTCATAAACGTTGGCGGCCAGACCTGCAGGCAGGGAGCCGGCCTTGAGCCCGGCAAAAGCGTTGTACTCCTGGCGCGCTCGCCGCTTTAGTTCATCGACGAAGGCATTAAATTCTTCGGCGTTGGGCTTATCGATCAACAAAGACATTAAGGGACCGCATTTAACGCGGCTATGAAACTCCAGCAACGCGCCATTCACGATCGGCTCCGGGTTTATTATGCTCAGCACCACGGTCAGTTTTTCTTCTTTGAACGGGGCTTTGATTCGAACCTCGACCACATCGTCCGCGATTTCGAATTCCCTGCTGTCTTTTAAAAACCGCTTTTGTACAAGCTTCATGATCGATACTGTATCTGATTGAAATTATTGCTATTTCCGGCGAGTATGACGGTTTGAACCGTAATGCACAATTCACATTCCCATTCAATTCAGTGTTTGCCGCATAAAGAGGTCTGATGAGACTTCTTAGTCGTTATTGATATAATTCCTGCCCTTGAAAGCGTATTATTGAACCCGGACGCTGGCTGGCATAACAGATTTCCGTGCCAGCTATGCCGGATGCATTTCAACGTTGCTGATATATAAAGGTGATTTGTGAGCGAACAAAAGAAAGAGAGACCCAAGGTTCCCGATGGTAAGTCGCGCTATGTTGTTACCCGCCAGATGGAAGCCAACGAAAAGGGTTTCGTCGGTTATGAGACCATCTGGGAATCGTTTCAAAAAGAGGTCAAATACGAAACGCCCAAACGTCCCTGATCTTATCAGGTAACGCTAGTCCGAAAGGTCTGGTGTAACCCGCTAAGTTAAGTAAACGAACCACGAAAAAAGGCGAGGATTAATGTCCTCGCCTTTTTTTTGCACAAGGCTAGTTCGCGTCGAAGTCTGTCGGTACTACAAATTGCACACCCAGATGATGTCATACCCAGGTGATGACAGGACCAGATCAGGGGATGACTATTTATGGTCTTCGGAGGAGGGCCAACTAGAATTTAGTCCGAAGTGAAAGTGTAGAGCTTGTTCTGGGGAATGACGCCGCGTACGCCGCCTTTTGGATTTTCCACGTCCCCCTTGTAGCGGGGAATCACGTGGATGTGCAGGTGGGGAATCGATTGCCCGGCCCAGACGCCGACGTTGATGCCAATATTGTAGCCATCGGGATGATGCTTTTCGTCGGCCATTTTCTTGCCTTCGTCGACCAACCGCCACAGATCTTCGCGTTCCTCGTCACTGATATCGAAGTAATCGGCAAAATGCCGATAGGGGATAACGAGGAAATGCCCCGGGCTTGCAGGGTGCCGATCCCAGGCGGCGAAGCCGTATTTTCCTTCGATCATGATGCGGCGGCCGGATTTGGAAACGCAAAAGCGGCATTCGTCGGTTTCGGCAAGTACGGATTGTTCAGGCATGATGTTTTTAAAGCGGGTTCGATTAATGAATGGGGACCTGGGTGACGCCTTCGCCGTCGAGGTCGGGTCCGTCTTCGACCTTGCCGCCGTGCTCGATTTCTTCATCGGTGGCGTCGCGAACCAGCAATATCTCCAGCCGGAAGATGACTTCACGCCCGCACAGTGGATTGTTGCCGTCGATGGTTACCGATCTTGCATCGACACGAGTCACCAGGAATGTTTTGGTCTGCCCTCTATCGTTCTCCATCAGGATCGACATGCCGACCTCACGATATTCTTCGGGCACGTTCTGGATGCGCTCGGTAAGCACCAGGGATTCGTCGCGCGGCCCATATAGCTGGTTGCAGTCGATAGGGACTTCAATCACGTCACCGGCTGTTTTGCCTTCAAGCTCCGCCATAACCGACGGTGCAAGTATCTCGTTGGTACCGTGCACATATCCGATCGGGTACTCCACCTGGGTCAGTACGCCGCCGGAATTCTGGTCGATGACCTTGTAGGTCAGCTCGACATACTTGCCGTCTGCAATCGATTCTTTGCTCATGTCTGTCTTACCTTTAGAAAATGGCAGCCGCAAAAATTTTGACTTCCCCTCGTTCGTAACCGATGACCATACGCCCCACCCATTCACCTTCCTTTTTAGTACTGCGCATACGAAACAGGCAGGTAACGTGCTCGCCTCTACGGATAAAGCCAAGAAAATCGTATTCGGGGGAAAGATTTCGAGTCAATTCGCTTTTGGCAAACTGTTTACCGACTTCAACCTCGTTCAAACCCAGCAACAGGTCATAGGAAAAGTTCCGAATGAATTTTCCGTACTGTCCCTTGTTGGAATACTGAATAAGATCATCCCACATGGGAAAGACGATTGCCTCGAGCTCTTCATCGGTCTTGTCAATAATATTCATACAAATTCTCTACGGTAAACCGCCGTCAGTTGCTGTTAGCCCCATCTCCCCGGGGAGGAAGGATTCTATCAGACAGTCATGTGGTTAATAAAAAAAGATCAACAATCCTGTTGATCTTTTTTTGGTCACTCGGGGAGGCGCGAATGACGCCTCCCCGGGAGGTATGGCAGCTTACTCGTCGTCGCCGACGAGATGGTAGCAAGGCGCCTTTTCCATGGTGTACTCGCCTGTCTTCGGATCACGACGGGATACTGTCAGTACATGCCAGTTTTCGTCATCCAGTTTCATCGCGTCGCCACGGTAGTAGTAACCCGGCCAGCGGGTTTCCTTGCGGAACAGCGTGTGCTGCACGACCGACTCGGAAGCGAGGTGACGATGCTTCAGTTCCCAGGCACGCAACAGTTCGTGGATGTTCTCCGCGGCAACCTTTTCCAGGTCCTCTTCCAGCAGCTTCAGTTTCTTCAGGCCGATATGCAGCAGCTTGTCGTTGGTCATGTAGTTGACCGTGGCGCCGCCGGCGTACTCGTCCATCAGTTTCTGCAGGCGATCCAGGCCCTGGCGCGGGTTGATGTAGTTCGGGCTTACGGAACCGGCTACGATTTCGTTGCGGTAAACCTTGTAGTGTTCCATCGGCTTGTAGATCTCTTTCTTGCGGCGATCGATCTGCTCCTGTGAAACACGGATGCCCTCGGCCTTGCCGTCGTCGATGTACTTGCAGGCGGCCTTGGCCGCGAGGCGACCTTCGGTAAACGAACCCGAGGAGAAGGCGTGCGGCGTACCGCCGACGGCGTCACCGGCACCGAACAGGCCTTCGACCGTGGTCATGCGGTTGTAGCCCCAGAAGTACTCTTCCGGAGACACGTCTTCCGGACCGGAACACCAGGCGCCGCTACCGGTGGCGTGCGAGCCCATGACGTAAGGCTCGGAGGTGGTCAGTTCCGGGTTTTCGTATTTCGGATTGACGTCGGTTGCGGCCCACAATACGGCCTGGCCGACGGTCATGCCGAGGAAGTTGTGCCAGCCGATTTCTTCCAGGTGCGGATCCTGGAAGGCTTCCATGGTGACCATGTGGATCGGGCCGCGACCGGCGTTGATCTCGTTGATTAGCGCGTGGTTACGCAGGCAGGTCGGGATCGGACGATGGGTCGCGTGCGACAGTTCCGGGTCCAGGTATTCCTTGCCCACCATTTTCTGCAGGTCGGGGAACCACTTGGACTCGTACTCTTCGCCGTTACAGTTCTGGGTGTAAGTCTTCAGGTGCAGGAAGTAGGCGCCAACCGGGCCGTAGCCGTCCTTGAATCGGGCCAGTACGATGCGGTTTTCCATTTGCGTCATTTTTGCGCCCGCCTCGATCATCAATCCGTAGGCTGAGCCCGAAGACCAGGGTGCATACCAGACGCGGCCCGCGCCTTCTCCGACCGAACGCGGACGGAAAATGTTGGACGCGCCGCCGGCACCGACGATTACTGTCTTCGACTTGAACACGTGATAGTCACCGGTACGGACGTTGAAACCAACGGCGCCGGCGACGCGGTTTTCTTTCGAATCGTCCATCAGCAGGTGGGTGACACAGATACGGTTGAAAACCTTGTCGGCCGACTTCTTCGCGGCTTCGGCCACGATCGGCTTGTAGGACTCGCCGTGAATCATGATCTGCCAACGTCCTTCACGCAGGTAAGAGCCGGACTTGGGATCGCGCATGATCGGCAAACCCCATTCCTCGAACTGGTGTACCGTCGAATCGACGTGGCGCGCCATGTCGAACAGCAGGTCTTCGCGCACCATGCCCATCAGGTCGATACGCGCGTAGCGAACGTGGTCTTCCGGATTGTTTTCGCCGAAGCGGGTGCCCATGTAGCAGTTGATTGCGTACAGACCCTGCGCGACCGCGCCGGAACGATCGATGTTGGCTTTTTCAGCGATAACGATCTTCTTGTCCTTCCCCCAGTAGCGCGCTTCGAAAGCAGCGCCGGTGCCACCGAGGCCAGCACCCGCGACCAGGATATCGATATTGTCTTCTACGATTGTCTTGGCCATTAGTAGTAAACCCCTTCTTTCATGGTAAGCCCGTTGGATTCCAGGGTATGCAGGTCGCCGTCGTCCATGCGCACGTACTTGGGCTCGTTAAACAGCAGTTGGCTGTCACGCATTTCCTGGCTGGGAGCGGCCACGTCGGCCAGTTTAGGTATGCCCGTACCCCAGGGTTTGGTGGTGATCGGCGCCAGCAGATTCATATCGGTTTCGCCGTTGCGGGACTTGATCCGCCAGGCGATAACGCCCTTTTCCTCGTCGCGGATTACGCGTACCGAGTGACCCAGCGGGGCGAAGTCCGCGTAACCTCGAACGTCGATAGCGTTGTGCGGGCAAGCCTTGACGCAGGAGTAGCACTCCCAGCACATGTTCGGCTCGATGTTGTATGCGCGGCGCAGGGTCGGGTCGATGTGCATGATGTCCGAGGGGCAGATATCAACGCAATGTCCACAACCATCGCAGCGAGTCATATATACGAATGTAGGCATAATATTTCTCTTTACTTAATAGTCAGTTAATACAGTTCTAGTAATGGTTTGGAGATTCACGCTTGATTCCAAGCCCCATGTAGGATGGTTTTGCGCCCATGTATTCCGGGATATCCGGATACTTGGCCTGGAGATCCGGATCGGTCAACTCGCCCAGGTCGGGCAGGTTTTCCTGCGAACCGTCGGCCTTGGTGATTTTCTTCTGGTAGGCCGCCGCCGGCTTGAAGAACATGTGGGCAAATTTGGACCACAGCACGGTGGTGAACAGGATGGTGGCCGATACCACGAACAGGGCGAAAAACAGCGTGCCCCAGAAGACATAGGAATGACCGAAAGACCACAGCAACGCGAAGGTGGCGGTCATCAGCAGTGAACCGATGAACAGGTCGGCGCGAACCAGCTTGTACCAGGGCTTGCCCTCGGAATGGACGTCGCAGCGGATGAAGAACCAGAACCAGTAGCCGCCGATGCAGATCATCAGCGCGCCGATATGCCACAGCGCCACCAGTATTCCAGGAGCGGCCTCGGCCGGCGTCGGGTAGGCGAAAATCAGCGTCGCCGTGGTGACCACGAAGATGATGAAACCGTACATCGTCAACAGGTGCGACATGCGGCGTTGCGGATTGCAGAATTCGGAAGAAGTCAGTACTTCACTGGCCAGCGTGGAAACTGCGAGTGAGACTTTTTCACCGCCGGTTACGGTGCGTTTCGCTGTTTTCTGCGCTTTTTGCGCGTTTTCAAAGAAGTATTTTGCGCTCTTCTTGTGAATCGTGTCGATGATGACACCGGCAACCACGGCCAGGACCATGGCAATGACGTAAGCCTGCATTATGGTGGGTGTCAGCAAACCCAGCAAATCGTGAAAAGGGTTGGTATCGAACATGGGAGCTCCAGTAACGTGACTTCAACGCGTGTATGCTAATGATGCTCACCAGAATAACCAATCAAGTTTCTTTGTTGGGTGATTAGTCTATTTAATTGTTAGCTAATATGCTTATGGATGATTTGACTGAATCATTTCCGAGGGATGCCCGGAATAATCGACTGGCCTCCCGGCCTATGCTCTCGAAGCCCGCGAAAACATGCCTGCCGATACGAGTTAAGTTGTTGATTCGTGGTGATTTATCCCGTGAAATCGCAGCAGAGGAATAGAGACTCCGCTATCGGCCGGGGCACAGTCGTCCGCTGTTCGCCGTCTCGATTTTCCCGTTTCGCTGTTTTCCGTCGCCGTTAGTCAGGCGTTGGCCCGATTCAAAATAACCCGTGAAACTTGATATACGTCAGGTTTATTAAAAAAACGCCCGCCGCCTGAAACAATTGAAACAAAAAAACCGCCTGCAGAAATCCGCCTGAAACCCTGCGCCGTTACATTAGC
>Ga0224508_10000678_pt1 | contig 32833 bp, 27 predicted proteins | sample SF_Jan12_sed_USG_4_FD_170157 | JGI IMG/M metagenome (GOLD analysis project Ga0224508, IMG submission 170157) | Sediment microbial communities from San Francisco Bay, California, United States - SF_Jan12_sed_USGS_21 | ecosystem: Environmental > Aquatic > Marine > Sediment | place: USA...
AACTGCTTTAAGCCCCCCCAACGCCGTGTAGACCAGGACGATGGTGCCCGACAACACGACCGCAAACGTCAGACTCATTCCGACAGTGACCTGGATCAGCTTGGCACCCGCGATGATCTGTCCACCGACGAACGTGAACCAGGCGATGCCGATGACAATGGCCGCAACCGTCCCGGTACGCCGATCGAAGCGCGCTTCGAACAGGTCGCCTGTCGTCAGCCCTTTGACTTTGTCAGCCCAGCGTTTGACTTTCGGCACCATCAGGAACGACACCATAACGATGCTCAGGCCCGAAATTGCTATCAACCAGGAGCCCGAGATGCCGAGCGTGAAGCCGAGGCCGCCCATCGCAATACTGAAGCCACCGCCGAGGTCGGTTGCTGCGGTCGACGCGGTCGTCTGTAAAAGGTTCATGCTGCGGTCGGCGGCCAGAAAGGACTCGCTCTCGCCTTCGCCACTTTCCTTTCGGGCTACACTAATACCGATCCAGATCAAAACGACGAAATAGACGCCCATTGCGAGTAAGTCCAGGCCGTGCAGTGCTGTCATTCTTGATTCTCCGGCGGTGACAGAATTGACTGGGCTAACGCAAGGGTGCAGGTTCGATACTATTGGCAGAACGCAGAGATAGCCAACCGGGCTTCCAATGAGTCAAGCCACTACCGTTGAGAACGGCCACGCGACCGAGCCTTCGGCACTCTTTTACCAGAGCCGCCTGCGCCGGCCGCTGTTCGACCGGGCTGAGGGCATCTACTGCTGGGATCGGTCCGGCAAGCGTTATATCGACGCGTGCAGTGGCGCGATGGTGTCCAACATCGGCCACGCGAACCCGCGCGTTATTCAGGCGATGCGCGAGCAGTTGGAAAAGGGCACGTTTGCCTACCGGTTGCATTTCGAAAATGAGCCGGCCGAAGCACTGGCACACCGCGTCGTCGAGAAAATGCCCACCGGACTCGATCGGGTGTTCTTCGTGTCCGGCGGCTCCGAGGCAGTGGAGTCCTGCGTCAAGCTGGCGCGCCAATGGGCGGTGGTGACCGGGCGGGACTCGCGGTACAAAGTCATCTCCTGTTTTCCGTCTTATCACGGTGCGACGCTTGGCGCGCTGAGCCTGACGGGATACACGCCGTTGACCGATCCGTTTCTGCCGATGATGGTCGATATGCCGAAGATTCCGGCGCCGACGTGCTATCTCGATCGCGACGATCTGACGATGGACGAACGCGGCGTGCGCGCCGCGGAGCGGCTTCGCGAAAAGATTCTCAAAGAGGGACCGGAGACGATTCTCGCGTTCATCATGGAGCCTGTCGGCGGCGCATCGACGGGCGCACTGGTTGCGCCCGACAGTTATTACGCTCGTGTCCGGAACATCTGCGACGAATTCGGCGTGCTTCTCATTCTCGACGAGGTCATGAGCGGCGCCGGGCGAACCGGGCGCTTTCTCGGTGCCGACAACTGGCAGCTTCGCGGTGACCTGATTGCCCTGTCAAAAGGATTCGCGGCCGGATACGCGCCGCTTGGCGCCATGGTCGCTGACGACCGCCTGGTCGAACCAGTGCTCGACGCCGGCGGTTTCCAGCACGGTTTTACCAGTGCTGGCAATCCGCTGGCCTGCGCGGCGGGCCTCGCCGTGCTCGATGAACTTGATACCCAAGACCTATACGCGAACGCGCGTCAGATGGGCGAGCAACTGAAAAATCGGCTCGATGGGTTTATGCAGCGCTTTCCCTGGATCGGCGACGTTCGCGGCAAAGGCCTGTTGCTTGCCTTCGAGTTGGTGTCCGACCGGTCGACGATGGCGCCGCTGCCACTCGAACTCAACGCTTATTCGCGCCTTGTCGAGCATGCATTCGAGCGCGGGCTCATAATATATTCGCGCCGCACGCGCGGCGGTATCAACGGCGATCATTTCATGATTTGTCCGCCGCTGATCATCAATACGCAACAGGTAGACGAACTGCTCCACTTGCTCGAGCAGAGTCTCGTCGCATTCGCAGACGAAGCGAATTTGCCGGCGGGTAAGGCGGCGATGTGAGCGACGCGCGGTGATCGACAAGACGACCAGTATCGAGGATGCGATCGCGCGTATACGGGGTGGAGCCTCGGTTATGGTCGGCGGTTTCGGCGTCCCGGGCACACCGTTTTGCCTGATTGACGAGCTCGTGCGTCAGGGCCAAAAGCAGCTGACCGTGATCAAGAATGACGCTAACGAACCGGGAATGGGCATCGATCATCTGTTGAAAAACGGCCAGGTTGCGCACCTGGTCGTTTCACACCTGGGGCTGAACCCGCACGCAATCGAGCTGATGAACGCAGGCGACATCACGGTCGAATTCTGTGCGCAGGGAATCCTGGCCGAGCGCATTCGCGCTGCGGGCGCCGGGTTGCCCGCCATACTCAGCGACATCGGTGTGGATACCTTGTTGGCCGACGGCAAGGAGGTCATCGAAGTTGATGGGCGACGCTGTGTGATCGAAAAAGCCTTGTCAGCCGACGTTGCACTGATCCATGCAAAGCAAGCCGATAATTTCGGCAACCACACCTATGCCGCCAGCGCGCGGAATTTCTGTCCGCTAATGGCAATGGCGGCGGAAATGGTGATTGTCGAGGCCGAAGAGCTGCTCGAACAGGGCGAAATCGAGCCCGACGCGGTTCACACGCCGGGACCGTTTGTAGACGCCGTCGTCCATTTGCCGGAATTGACTAATGCCTATGACGTTGTCGAGCGCTAGGAACCGTATCGTCCGTCGTGCGGCGCGCGAAGTTCGCGCAGGCATGACCGTCAATCTTGGTATCGGTCTGCCGACGCAGATCGTGAAATACCTCGATTCCGAGCTGCCGGTTTGTCTACATTCGGAGAATGGAATTGCGGGCGCTGGCCCGGCTGTAAGTCGCGACCAGGCGAACCGAAATCTGATCGATGCGGGAGGGGATTACATTTCGACGCTGCCGGGCGCATCGTTCTTCGACAGCGCCGTATCGTTCGCGCTCGTGCGTGGCGGTCGGCTCGACCTCGCATTGCTCGGCGCGTTACAGGTCGCGGCAAACGGCGATCTCGCCAACTGGATGATTCCGGGTCGGTTCGCGCCGGGCGTTGGTGGTGGTATGGAACTCGCCCAGAAGTCGCGCCGCGTGGTGGCGCTAACGACGCATTGCGACAAGCACGGGCAGTCGAAAATCGTTCGCAAATGCACGTTGCCGCTGACGGCACCGGGCTGCGTCGACAGGATCATTACCGAGTTGGCGGTGATTGATATTCGCGACGAGAAAATGGTGTTGCGGGAGATTGCAGAAGGGATCGCCATCGACGACCTGGTCACTGCGACCGATGCATCTCTGTCGATTGACGAGAGCACGATCAAAACTTTTTGAGAGCTGGAGTATGAGCAGCGATTATCAACAGCGCATTCTGGATGCCGTCGACAGTCGATTCGACGAACAGTTGTCTTTCTTGACCGAACTCGTTAGCCATCCATCGACGCGTGGCAACGAGCAATCGGCACAACGGTTCATGGCGGAACAATTGAAAGAGCGTGGCTACGAGACGGATGTCTGGAATATCGACGTCAATGACATCGCCAGTCTGCCGGGGTTTTCGCCGGTGATCGGCGACTACGACGACGCGATCAACGTGGTTGGGATATTCAATAGTAAGTCGGGGCGTGGCAAATCGCTGATCTTGAACGGCCATATTGATGTCGTGCCAACGGGGCCACTCGACATGTGGGACACGCCGCCATTCAAACCTGCGGTCAACGGCGACTGGATGGTTGGCCGCGGCGCCGGTGACATGAAAGGCGGCGTTGTCGCAAACCTGTTTGCGCTTGACGCTATACGTGATGCCGGGTTCCAGTCGGCAGCCGACGTCTATTTCCAGTCCGTCGTCGAAGAAGAATGCACCGGTAACGGTGCGCTCGCATGTATTCAGCGCGGCTACCGCGCAGACGCCGCACTCATTCCAGAGCCATTTGACGAACAGTTGATCGCAGCGCAGGTAGGCGTCATCTGGATGCAGGTGCGTCTGCGAGGAATTCCGGTTCATGTCCTCGAGGCCAGCAGTGGTGTCAACGCGATTGAAGCCGCGATTCCGTTGATCGCCGCGTTGCACAAGCTGGAGGACCGCTGGAACTCGGCCGACAAGCACCCGGCCTATAAGGATGTCGATCATCCGCTCAACCTGAACATCGGGCGCATCGAGGGTGGCGACTGGGCGTCGAGCGTACCGGCATGGTGCTGTTTCGACGTGCGCATGGCGGTGTATCCGGGGCAGGACCTGAGCGAGGCGCGCGCCGAACTCGAGGCATGTATTCACGATGCTGCCCGCGACGAAGATTTTCTGCAACGGAATCCGCCTGAGATCGTGTACCACGGTTTCCTGGCGGAGGGATATTCATTGGCAGAAGACGGCAGGCCAAAAACTCGGGAGGCGGTTACCGCGCTTGCCGGCGCGCATAAAGCTGTAACGGGTGAAACGCTTGTGCGTTCACCCGTTACGGCTACAACTGATGCGCGCTTCTTTGGGCTTTACGCTGACACTCCGGCGCTAGTCTACGGGCCAGTTGCGGAAGCGATCCACGGATTCAATGAGCGCCTGAACCTCGAATCGATGCGTCGTGTCACAAAGTCCATTGCGTTATTCGTTGCGGATTGGTGTGGTCTCGAAAAGATCTGAGATCGGTGCGCCCCAGGCCACCAATTCTTGGCGATTCTCGATCCCAACAAGCCACAATAATGACAATTGCGACCGGTGCACGGGCCAGGCGCGATGCGGCTGACATACGATCTGCGCATGAATTTAGACTTCGCCAGAGCCGTAGCGTTTTTCTCCTTTTTACTATGCATGAGTGCCTGCGGTGGAAGCTCCGGTGGCGACGTGGCGCCGCCAGTCGTTCCACCACCTCCCGCGCCGGACCCAATCACATTCCATTGCAGCAAGGACGCGTCCTGCCCTGAGGTGTTGATCATTGGTGACCCGCACTCTGACGTTAACGGCGCGCCGGATCCATTCCGGGGCTACGGTGATCCCAGTCTCGAATATGACGCCGCCACCGGCACATTATGGTTGGCCTATAGCTGGCTCAATACGCAAATCAGCGACGTGGGTCCGCCAGCCATTTTCGATCTTGGCGTACGAACCCGGCTCGCCCGCAGCGATGACAATGGTGCATCCTTCACGTTCGTGCGCACCGTCAATGAAATGCAGATGGAGGCACATCCCGATACCGGCGTCATGGGGTGGAGTACGCATGAAGTGTCAACTCTAGTCAAAGAGCCGGCGGGCACGTGGCAGATCTTGTGGCTGAAATACTTCAATCCGTTTGGAACCGTCATCGGTGTCGATGAACGCCAGGAGTTTCTTTACTGGCGCACAACAGCAGCAACACCCGATCTTCTCGGAGACAATAGCGTCGTTTGGGGCAAGTTCGCAGCGACCTCTGCATCCTGGGGCGCGCCGATTGATTTCAATGCGATCCCGGAACTTGCCGACTGCATTTTGCAAACTGAGCCTGGCCTGTTCGCCTTCAATGACGAAACATACCTCGCAACGTCTTGCCTGGTCGTCGATGGGTCGGGTCGGCGAACCGATCTTGAGCGCATAGAGTTATTGCGACAAACACCGACCGGTTATGATTACGTCGGCACCATTCTTGATGGGCAGGATGCGGCTGATCTTGGCGTGGATACTATCGAACAAGCGGATATCTCGGTCGCCCGTGATGGCAGCATCCTATTAGTGGTCACGCCGATCATTCTGGCGGCGGATCCCGGGCACCAGGGTTGCATGGTGTTCTCGTTTGACGACTTTGCAACCGCCACAATTGAACGTGACGCCAATGGCGTTGCAATTCCGCGCGCCATTATTACCGCCGATGGCAACAGCTTAGGCCCAGGTCTCTGCACCTACGACGCGAACAGCGATACCGGCGCGTTATTGATTATCACAACGGTCACCGGCAGCGGTGCCGCGACCGATGTCGAATTCTCCCTGCATGCGACGGGAGTTCATCCCTGACAGGGAAGAGGGGTCGAACCGATTATCCAAAATATGGTTCGACCCCGTTTAATTTCTATTCAGTACTGATTCCGGCGGCAGCATGGCAGCCCTGACATTGAGCGTTGATTCGCTCCGCCGCGGCGCGTGCGGTCGTAAGATCGGGCGCGGTTTCAACGGCTTCGGCCTCCGTGCGCATGCTATACAGATACGGCAGCCAGTCGGACTGGATATCGCCAACGGTGTCGTGCCTCGACAACCAGAAGGCTGGCGTCTTCGCTGCTTCTAGATTGCCATCCGCGAGGGCGTAATTGAGATCGTCGAGTTTTTCCGCGTGAAGGTGCATGTGCTTCAGAAATGAGTCGTTCCGCCAAGTTTCATTCCCTGCCGTGGGAGCGACGGCTTCGGGCGCGGTCTTTGGAGCCTCGTCCACCGGCTCAGACATAACCTGTTCTTTCTCAGCGCAACCTGTCACGCTCAAAACGAACCCGACGACCAAAATCATGTGCAAATTCATGGCTGCTCTCCTACCAGTTACTGACCGCACAACAGTTATCAATGATCATACGACAATATAGGCGAGTTGCCGTTGTGGTTAATACTCACAGACTAGCCACAGGCGAAAAAATGTAATCTGGAAGATTATTGGGGGTCGAAAGGGCACACCATCGACTTCGCGAAGATTCTGTGTCGTGCGCGAGATGTGCAAGACCGCAATTAGTTCAACAGGTCGAAAATGTGACTGTACTTGAGGATGAACTCGCGACCTGTCGGCGGCGCGCCGTCGAAGCGTTCGTCGACTTCGTTGTAAACCAGGAATAGCCCGGAGTTGGCGTTTCGCAGCCAGGAGAAACGAACGTTGGTGCCGATCGTGTCGGCGTTGTCGTTGTACTGGATGAGCGCCTGCAGCTGTACCCTGGGGGTGAACGAGTAGGATAGTCGCAGCCGCGCCAGGTTTGCCGTGAAGTCGCCGTTCGGCACCGGCAGGTCAAAGTCGTTGTAGATCAGCGCGAGCTCTGAGCGAAATGTCTCGCCGATACGGTATTTGATCGACGGTTCGAGCGACAACCGGTCGCCACCGAACTTGCCTCCGACAGTGGTATGTAGATTAAAGCTCAATGGCTTCGATTGGTTTGTAAAGTAAACGATTTGTACTTCGGCATGGTCGTAAGTCCCCGGCTGTACGGTCACGCCGTCGACGATTTCGAAAGCTTCGATGACACCGTCCTTGGTGAAGTTAACGCCGGTGTGAAATTCGGTGCCGGTCCGAAATTCAAAGTGATTGTCGAGGTGCAGGAAGCCGCTCTCCTGGAAGCCATCGGGTTTCCAATAGCCTGTGTAGGAGATGTGTGGTCGTAGCTCGAGTAAGCCCCAGGTGTCGTCGGGGCGAATGCGCCGAAGTACACGGCCACTGACCTTGCGATAGTTGGTTCGGGACAGGAAGCCGACCTCGGGATTGAAGTCTTCGCCGACGTCGGTATAGCTCAGGTTCGTCGCCCAGGTCGAAGTATCGTAGTCGGCGCTCACTGAGTAGGCACTGTCGTCGCCACGGAGCCCGGGCGTCTCGGACATTGCCGCCCAGGCTTTCAGCAACACATGATCACCGATACCCCAGGCGCCATCCACCGCGTAGCTATGGTTGTAGTCATCGTCCTTTGGCGTCAGGAACGAACCATCACCGTCGCGACCCACGTAGATGGCGCCGATCGACGAGCGGTTGGGTAATTCCTGGCTAAACCGGGCAACGGCAAAGTTGTTGCCCGGTGCGATACCCGCGACGGCCTCGGTGCTCATAAACAGCAGGCCGAGGTTGGTTCGTTCGCCGACTTTGCCCGATAGCCGCGCGCCACCGTCGACGGGTATTACGGAACCCTCGTCGCTGATGCCGATGCGGCGACTGAAAAAGATTTCAACTTCGCTTGCATTGCCAACGGCGAACTGTCCGGCGTTCTCGAGGAAAAACGGTCGCTTTTCCGGAAAGAAAAGGTTGAAGCGGTCGAGATTCAGCTGTTGCTCATCAGCCTCGACCTGTGCGAAGTCGGTGTTGTAGGTCAGGTCCAGTGTCAGGCTGGGAGTAATCGAATATTTAACGTCGAAGCCGAACTCGGACTCTGTCTCGGTGCCGGTCAGCGCACCGCCGCGTTGTGCGCTACTCCGCACGTAAGGTGTGAACTGCAGGTTGCGTTGCGCCGGTGGCTCGACGCCTTTGAGCGTACCGGCTTCGGATACGCGTTGCAGATTTCGATTCCGGGCCAGCGGCGCCCAATAGGCGATCTCGTTGCTGCGGCGGATATTGCGCTGGAAGTTGATGCCCCAGTCCTGCGCGTCCCCCGACCCGTAACGCAGCGTGCGGAACGGGATCTCAAATTCGGCACTCCAGCCGTACTCGCCGATACGCGATCTGACCGTCCAGGAGCTGTCCCAGTTCAGGTTGAAGGCGCCGCCGCCCGAGCCGAAATCGCCACCGGTGCCTTCCTTGGTAATTTGCGCGTCGTACTCGATACCGGCCGCATTCGTGCCGAACATGAAGCCGTTTTGCCGGTCGAGCAGGCCGTCAATGATGACGAGAAATGCATCTGTGTTGTCGAGGCTCGAATCGCGCCGGCTGTCGGTGACGATAATGCCCGCAGGATCGTCGTCATGTGCGACGACACCTATATATAGGGAAGTGTCCGAGTAGCCGATGAACACCTCTGTTTTCTGCGACGATGGCTGCCCGTCATTCGGCTGCACCTGCCGGAAGCCGGTCGCAGGTACGACGCTTGCCCAGGCTTCATCGCCAACGACAACGCCGTCGATAACCGGACTGGTCGCAAGCCTGTGAGCGTTCATCTCCGGCGGCGTTGCGAACGACGCGTTCGCCTGGCACAGCAGACATGTCAGGATCGGCAGGCTGGAATTTGCTATTCGCGTCACGGGAGGTTGATTGCTTGTCGTATGGTGAACTCACGCTGCTGAGTGATTTTGCATTCGTCCTTCGGGCAGATTCGCTTCGCTCATCTGTCCAATCGGCTTCGCCGATTAGTTCGCGCCTGGCCACAACTAAAACTGCGGATTGTCCCGACTTTTTTATACTCTAGGCGCGCATGCTTGGTGGTATCGGAATCAACGCCGGCGCACTGTGCTTACTCCGAAGGAGCATCTCCAGAGAGGGCTTCATCCAACAGCTCAACCAACTGATCCCGGCTGTAGGTGTAAGGACCCCACTGGTTCAGCTGTACAAGCTCGTTGACCTTCGTACGAATGGTAAATTCCTGTTCTTCCGCGTTGGGGACAACCACGTAGCGACGCAACGGATTGTTGTCGAACAGGGCGTGCATAAACGCCGTGGAAACCTCATCTGGTTCCTTGTAGGACATCTCACGCTCGGCAGTCGCTGCGTAGGCCTTTTTCATTTCTTCGGTCACTTCGCCACCAGCGGCTTTCGCTTGCTCATGCTCACGAGACACGCTGCTGCGACGGATGTTTGACTTGTAGTTGCCAGGCTCGACGACACTGACTTCGACGCCCATCGGCGCCATTTCCGCGGCTAGCGAATCCGTATACGCTTCGATCCAGTGTTTGCTCCCGCTGTAGGCACTGAATCCCGGGAATGCTGAGATCGTGCCAGCGATCGATCCCGTCGTCACAATGCGACCCTTGGATTCGATAACCAATGGCGCGAACGCCTTGGTCGTGCGGTATACGCCCTCAACATTGACGGCATAGACAAACGTTTGATTCTCAATCGGCGTTTCGACAATCTCGCCGCCGCCGCCAACGCCGGCATTGTTAACGAGGGCATACAGGCCTTTACCTTTTTCCCGAATCATTGCGACAACAGCATCAACCTGATCCTGCTTGGTGACGTCGAGTTTTACGGCCGTAACGTTGTCAATTGCATCCAGCGCTACTAGATCCTTGTCCTTACGCGCGCCAGCGTAGACCTGATAGCCATTCTCAGCCAGCGTTTCGGTGAGATTGCGGCCGATGCCTGTACTGGCGCCCGTAATCAGGATCGACTTGTGATCGTCTGAAGCGACGGTGTGCGGTGCCGCGAAAAAAACGACTGCGACGGCAATGACAAACTGGAGAAGCCTATTCATGGTGTTTACCTATTATTCTTGACGGCGGTGACACTAGCACAATCAGATGCGATTTAGTCCTCGCATCGTGGGTAATCAAAGTGCGTGTTGTCGCGTGAATGAGCGGTGCACTGTTATGCACAGTGATGCAAGCTTAGCAACGGGCGCCCCGATATCTTATTGAATTACATAGCCTCAGACGAACCGGCTCGCGGCTGAAAATCCGCGTGTCGGTGGTTGATTGACATGGCTCGGCCGGGGACGGTCCCTTTGGGACTGTCCCTATCGGGTTCGCGAATTAGTCCGCCACTGGCGACCAGATTCAAAAACGCCCCGTCACGGGGCGTTTTCATATCCGCGGCCAACTGATTTGTGAGGCGTCTCTAGAACGTCGACGAGGACAACGTTACATCTGCCTCGGCCCACAGTATCGCGAACAGCCCGCTGACTTCGGTCGTGTCTTTGCCCTGTGCTTTGAGGCTTTCCATCAGTCCGAACATGGCCCAACCATTTCTCGGGTATTGCCCGAGGTCTTTGCGGTAGGTCACCTCGGCTTCGGCTGGCCTGCCTGCGGCGAGCAAGGCTTTGCCTAATGTGTGCCGGGTTGGGTAGTACCAGAACGGCGGCTCCGTATAGGGGAGTTCGTCCTGTGTCTTGACAGCATTTTGGAAGTGCTCAACGGCCTCATCGTAATGGGTTTCGGCCATTGCGATTTCACCGAGGATGAGTTCATCGGCGATGTCCAGGAGGCTCGTAGCGGGATAATAAATCGAGTCGAGGAAATGGACGTCAGTTGCGTCTTTCAGCGGCACGAGCTTTTCCCGTTCGGCTTTCGCTTCCTCGAGTTGACCCTTGTTGGCATACGCAGTCGCTCTGACGTAATGCCAGATGCCGTTGGAAAATTCGAGGTTTTTCGGCGGCTGCGGTTCTGCCAGCACTTCGTCCCAGTGCCCAAATTGTGTCAAGGCCAGCATGGGAATCGTGTGGAAGAACTCAACACCGGGGAACTCTTCAATCATCTCGAGCCTGACGTTCGCCGCGACTTTTCTTGCGGCTTCGATGGCGACTTTGCTTCGACCTTCCATGCTCGAGGCGGCCCAGAGAAAATGGATGTTGTGTGGGTAATAGGCGGCCGGGTAGAAGCCCTGGGCGTTGCAGGCTGCGATATATGCTTCGTCAACGGCCGCGGCTCGTACGTTGGCTTCGGAGGCATCGTGATAGCGACCCACGCGCCAATAAATGTGAGCGGGCATATGCACGAGGTGACCCGCGCCAGGGACAAGGTTGGCCAGTGTGTCGGCCGCTTTTTCCGCGCGGTCCGGGCTCGACGAAGCTTCTACAGCATGAATATACAAATGAATAGCGAGTGGGTGAGTGGGCGAGCGCTCAAGCACGGTCTCGAGAGCCGTCAGCACCTCTTCGGTCAGCGGTCTCGGGTTTTCCGGGTCCACCCAGTAGTCCCAGGGCATCGTGTTCATCATGGACTCGGCAAAGAGCGACGCCGCATCGTCGTCTTCGGGATACTTGCGATGCAGTGCGCGCATCTCGTCCATGTAAGCCAGGTCGAGTGACTCTCGCGGTGTCGATGTGTCGCCGTTGTAGCGCACGGCGAGCGCGTCGATGTAGTCACGTTCCCGCTCGCTTACGCTTTCTTTTAGTTCGAGTGCCTTTTGGATCGCAGCATAGGCTTTGATTCGTTCCTCGTCGGACATGACGACTATGCCGTTGCTGGTCACGTTGATGTTCGGGCCTAGAGCCAGCGCTTCTCCCCAGTAGCACATGGCACAGTTGGGATCGAGCTGCTGTGCCGCTCTAAAGGATCGCACGGACTCTGCATGATTAAATGCGAAATCGATAATCAGGCCCTGGTCGAAATAGCGCTGGGCATCAGGATCGGCGGTCGTGATCTCGTGATGGTGACTGCCCATACCGTCGAACAACGGGGCCCCGGCTCTTGCAACCAATTCGGCTGTCGTATCTTCTATTGCCGCCGATTCTGCGGGCATATCGGCGGTGTGCGAACAGCCGCCCACGCATAGTAGTGCCGAAACCATCACCAGGATGGCAATTCGTGTAGGAGTCATTGTTATTGTCTGCGTTTGTTGTGTACGGGCCGCTTGTTAGCGATTTCGGTTCTATAGGCATAATCATAGCGCATTCAATTGCCCCACGCCGTTTCCGTTAGTGCCCACTTTGGTGCCCAAACCAGGATCACCTACCGTCAAGCAAAGTAACCTACCGAGCCACGAATTCATAAACAAACGTGCACTTAAGTGATCTCAGGTTACGTTGGGTTGTGAAATCTATTCACTGACAAACCGCGTGTCGGTGCTGCCAGTCGCTCGTCCAGCTTATCCACCAAAGCCCCATCCGCAGCCTCCATGAACATTTGAATCCGCATTGCGGGCGGATTAGCCGCTCGCCACCATTCTCAATCAAGTCGTTGTAAATGAGCCGCGTCTCGATTATTGCGCTGTGGACGCCTGTGCAGGTGCCACATCTGGTCTATACTTTCCGAAGAGGGGGGACCACCATGAATAAGCATACTTCTCTAATCTTGACGCTGTTGGCCTCGGCCACACTCCACGCTCAAGACCTAAAGTTTACGCAGCCCGTCGGAGTGGAGTTGGTAACGGACAACTATATCGTGGTTTTCCGCGCCGATGTCCGCGGTCAGTTCGCGATATCAAACACAGCAAACAGCCTCGCCGCTATGCATGGCGCGGCCGTCAAATACACTTACCGTCACGCGATCAACGGCGCTGCGATGCGAATGTCTGAGGCAGCTGCCAGGGCACTCGCTCGCGATCCCCGCGTCCGTTACGTCGAACAAGATGCGATGTCGTACATTGTTGCCGACCAAAGCAATCCGCCCGCGTGGGGTATAGACAGAGCCGACGAACGTCAGCTTCCTTTGGACAACAATTATCATTGGGACTTCGACGGATCGGGCGTGAATATTTACGTTATCGATACGGGGATTCGCACCACCCACAACGATTTCAACGGCCGAGCCTCCTGGGGAATCGCATGTATCGGTTCAGAAGTGGACGATCACGGCCACGGAACCCATGTCGCGGGAAGTGCCGGGAGCACGTCCTATGGCATTGCCAAAAACGTCAACCTCATTGCGGTCAAGGTGTGCAATGCGCAAGGGCAGTGTCCGAATAGTGCGGTTCTGTGTGGCATTGATTTTGTGACCCAGCAGAAGCAGCTAGCGCCGGGAACACCGATGGTCGCGAATATGAGTTTGGGTGGCGGCTTTTCTCAGGCCGAGAATAATGCGGTCAACAATTCCGTTAATCAAGGCGTGTTCTATGCAGTAGCCGCCGGTAATGACAGCGGCGCCAATGCTTGTAATTTTTCGCCCGCGTCGGCCGCCAATGCCTACACGGTTGGTTCATCGACAATCTCCGATGTACGTTCCTCGTTTTCAAACATTGGTTCCTGCGTCGACATATTTGCGCCGGGATCGTCCATAGTGTCAACGTGGAACAGCTCGAACTTTGCGACAGCAAACTTGAGTGGAACTTCGATGGCAACGCCACATGTTGCCGGTGCCGCTGCGTTGTTGTTCGACGAAAATCCAAATTCTTCGGCTACACAGGTTGCGGCTGATCTTACGAATCGTGCCACGTCCGGCGTAATCGCCAATGCAGGTTCAGGTTCGCCAAATCGCTTGTTATTTACTCTGGATGACGCGACGCCACCGCCGCCGGCACCGGAGTGCACGAGTGACGCACTCGACTTAAGGAGCTTCAATTACACAGGTGCTGCTGGCCAAAATCGGAGTAATAATTTCGCAGTTCAAGACGGCGGCAACGAAATTCGGCTTTTGGATAACACGTGGATACGGACGACGACGGCATTTGATTTGACGGCCAACGCTCAACTCGAGTTCTACTTCCGTTCTGCAGCACAGGGCGAAATCCACGCGGCCGGCTTCGATGAAGACGACTCCATCAACAATGATCCGCGGTACTTCCGCTTCTGGGGGACACAAAACTGGACCGGCAATGGCAAGATCGAACATCAGCCAGAATACTCAGGAAACGGAGATTGGCAGTTGATGACTCTAGATATCGGTAGCAACTATACGGGTTCAAAGTTTCTGGCATTCGTCAATGACAATGATGCAGGCTCGGGAAATGAGGGTATTTACCGATGTGTTCGCGTGATTGATGATGCACCACCGCCGACCTTATGCACCGTGCAGAACGACTTCGAAAACAGCGCCGCCGGTTGGTTCAACGACGGAGCCAGTACCTGTGCTACCGGTGCGTATGTGCGTAGTAACCCGACGCAACAAACAAATAGTGGCGTGGTTACGCAGGTAGGCGGTTCTCACTCGGGCGTCAATTCAATATTCACGGCGACAAACAGCTCCGTCGGCGTAAATGACGTTGATAATGGTAATTGCGTACTGGGTTCGCCCACCTGGCAAGTTGCGGAGGATTCGATCTTATCTCTATGGTATTTCCATGGACAACGGGATACGGGAGATGACCCAGCCGGTGATTTCTTCTCTGTCGAGTATTCGACCAACAATGGCGCAAACTGGAATACGCTGGTTTCAAATGGCGATTCTCGTTCGAACGCTGGCTGGCTGGAAGTGAGTGCGGCGATTCCGGCAGGCTCGAATGCGCGGCTTCGGGTCCAGTGTTCCGATGGCGCTGGTCCGGGCGACTTAGTTGAATGTGGCATTGATGATTTGGAGATATGTGCGCAATAGTTTTACGAACATTCCGCAAAGAGGTGCACAGATGCGTTGCCCGATGCGCGACTTCGAACTTGAAGTGTATTTTTCCAAATGGGAATTTACGGCGAAATACAACATGGCTGGCTCAGATGCCGAGAATATGCGCCAGGATCAGCTTCTCGAGCTGGCGAGTGACGAGGAGCGGCTGGAATTTCGCCAGGTCTCGCTCGGCTACACAGAAACGTTCGGATCGCCCGAGCTTCGTGATGAGATCGCACGCATCTACGACGATATTGGTCCCGAGCATATTCTCTGTTTTGCGGGCGCCGAGGAAGCGATTTACGTGGCCAACCGCGTGCTGCTTGAAGCTGGCGACCATGCCATCGTCATCACTCCGAACTACCAGGCGGCAGAGACGGTACCGCTATCCATCTGCGAGGTCACTGGTGTTGCGCTCGACGCTGATCACGATTGGCAACTCGATATCGACAAGCTGCGGGCAGCGATTCGACCTAACACGAAATTGATATCGATCAATTTTCCCAACAACCCAACCGGTGCGATCATCCCACACAATACGCTTGGCACGATCGTTGACATCTGCAATGAGAAAGGCATCTGGCTCTTTAGTGACGAAGTCTACCGGCTCATAGAACGCGATCCTTCGATCAGACTGGCGCAAGTAGCGGATCTCTATCAGCGCGGAATATCGCTGAACGTCATGTCGAAAGCCTATGGGCTCCCCGGGCTCCGCATCGGCTGGCTCGGGTGTAAAGATCGCGACATCCTCGTGAGGTTCGAACGTTACAAACACTATCTATCCATTTGTTGCTCAGCGCCGTCAGAGGTTCTCGCCAAGATCGCCCTGCGGCATCGCGACGGTATTCTCGAAAAGAATCGCGACATCGTTCGCCAAAACCTTACCTTGTGTGAGCAGTTCTTCGCCAATTACCCGGATCTCTTTGACTGGAAAATACCGGATGGCAGCTGCGTCGCATTTGTTCGCTACAACGGAGCCGAGGGTGTCGAGGAATTTTGCAGGCACGTCGTTGAGGAGTCTGGCGTCCTGTTCCTACCGTCGAGCATTTACAGATCGGAGCTCGGTCCGGTGCCAGAGAACTATTTTCGACTTGGTTTCGGCCGCTCGCATGTTCCGGATGGCTTGGCGGCACTTAATCATTGGATGAAACAAAACAAATCATGAGCGGTGGCATCGAGGTTGTTGGCATCGAAAAACTCAAGCCGCTCTTGGACAAACAGGAGGTGCTCGCCGCAGTTCGCGACGCACTCATCTTGCAGTCGGCCGGCAAAGTGCGTTCGCCGCTGCCCGGACAGTTGCTGTTCGAAAAGCCACACGGTGACTGCCACATAAAATACGGTCATGTCGAGGGAAGTTCGACGTTCGCAATCAAAGTGGCAACCGGCTTCTACGAGAACCCGGCAAAAGGCTTGCCGGCCAATCACGGCCTCGTCATGGTATGGGATGCCGCAACCGGCGCGCCGCGCGTGCTCCTCAACGACGAAGGGTGGCTGACTGCCTGGCGAACTGCCGCGGCGACAGCGATCGCAGCCAAAGCACTGGCCCCGGCGCAGATGTCACGGGTTGGAATCGTCGGTACCGGACTGCAGGCATCGCTCGCGGTGGAATGGCTCGTCGAGACTCTGGGCGATCAGGCGTTCGTAATCTGGGGACGGGACCCGGCGAAGGCGATGTCGCTTGCTGATCAGCACACCGCGACCGGCCGAACGGTGTCCTCGGTGAAGAGAATCGAGGATTTGCTGCATACCTGCAACGTCATTGTTACAGCCACGCCATCGAAGTCGGCGCTGTTCTCGGGCGATGCGGTTCGTGCAGGCACACACGTGGTTGGCATCGGTGCCGACAGCCCCGGCAAGCAGGAACTCCCGAGTGAGTTGTTCGCCCGGGCCAGTTGCATACTGACCGATGACAGCAATCAATGTCTCGATCATGGTGACTATGGCTGCGCCGTACGTGCTGGCGTGGTTGGAAAAGGCCGTGACATTATGCTGGGCGAGGTGCTGGCGGAACGAGTGCGGATTGACCGCAAGGCAGACGACACGACGATTGCAGACTTGACGGGCATCGCCGCTGAAGATATTGCGATCGCCGGACTATTCTGCGAAAAGCTGGCCGCGTGAGGTCAACTGTCTGTCCGACGCAGCTCACCAGGCTGTGGCACAGTCCCGCCAATGCAACTCGTGACCGTTGTTATGAGCCACGGATGCAGATGCGGCAGAGACGCGTGATTGAGTTGTGCATCGTAGTGCACGGTGATGCAAATCAAGCAACGGACGCCCCGGTAACCTGTTAAAAAATATGGCCAAGGGTCCTCCACTTCCAAACTGAAAATCCGCGTGTCGGTGGTTCGGTCGATTGAACGGCAACTGCATTGCGTCGCCTTCGGCGTCTGTCCCCCGGCTTCGCCGGGCTCGGATCGGATCGGCTTTGGCCGATCCTCACCCTTCGGGCAACTACGCTGTCCTTATTCGCTTCACGAATCAGTCCACCCCTGGCCACCATTGACCTAGCAGTTGCCGGGCATCCCGCTGGCACTATTGTCAGAGGGAGACGTCAGTCACGCCCGACAAATATATCCAGCGGTAGTACCGCGGTCACGCCGACGTTCGGCACGTCAACCAGTTGACCGATGCGCATGTCCACCGCGATGCTCGCGATCATGTATGCCTGCGTCCGGTCGTGACCATACTGCGCCATAATGTAGCCAATCATGGCGGCGAGCGCGTTTCGCGCCGCAAGATTGATATCGCCCGACAGATTGCTCAGACCGGCAATCTTCGCGGAATCCAGGTATTCGAGTTCCGCGGGCACAGTGCCTTTTTCTTTCAATGGGAAACCGGTCACGGCATAGAAGCGCTCCGACGGTATTCCGAGCACCGATGCCGGGCCCTCGTAATGGGGTCCGTTGGACAGGTCCGGCGGGTCATCGACAACACGAGTGGTGACGGTCATTCTGCCGCCCATCTCGATCGCCGTGCCCGCCACCTCGCCGTCGCCCTGCGCGTAATGGAAGTCGCCGACCGCGAGCCCGCAACCGTCGATATAACATGGCAGGTATACCGTGGTCCCGGTAGTAATGTAACGGATGTCCATGTTGCCGCCGTGCTCTCGCGGCGGGATCGTACGCAGGCACTCTGCCGGTTTTGTCCCTTCCACACCGCATAGCGAAGTCGGCTCCGCCTCGTCCGGGTCGGGGTTCATCACGGCGCCGCCCGATTCGAGCAGCTGAGTTTCGCGCGCCAGCACCTCGGCGAGCAGTTCCGCGCCGGGCAGCGTCGTCACAACGCCGGGAAAGCTGGCGTTCGGAATGCGCACGCCCGGCAGTGCGTCGCTGACGGCATATTCCTCATTGATGCGCCAAACGATAAAACGCTCATCGGTGCCGAATTGGTCGCCGGCGAAGCCGAACGGCCCGGCTTCGGTCCAGCCGACGTCGGCAGGCTCGAATGCCTCGATGGTCACTGCCAGCACGTCGCCGGCCTCGGCGCCGTTGATAAAGATGGGGCCGGTCAGTGCGTGGACGATGCCGAATCCTTCCCGTGGAATGGCATTGGCGCTCGAAAATTTGTCCGGGTCGAGGGTCAGGTCGAAGGCGTCGCGGCCGACGAACACGATGCGCTCCCCTGGATCGGCGTTGGCAACCGTGGGAATGTCGGGATGTAGGCGATTGATGCACGCCGGGTCCTCGGCGCAGCTAACGCGGCTGTTGCCGACCACGATTTCAGCGGCAGCGTCGGCGAAAACAGCCAGGGTCGACAGTAGTCCGACGGAAAAACAGGTGGACAGGCCAGAATTCATGCGCAATTACTCCGCTGGATTTGTACTAGTGGCACGTAGCCGAGTTCGATGCCGAAACAGGGTGGCTCGAAGACTGTCACTGCCGCCGGTGTCCGATAATACGCCGGGCAAGCAATGTCGAAGCCAGTCACACGCCGCCCCTATCTTAACCGCTCTGCGGACTAATCAGTATAGTCACAACAGTCGCGCCAGAATCTCTGTAATTCTTGCCGATGTTGAGTCGGGAATTGCAGAGTCGTTTCAAGCCCTACAACTGCATGTACCCCCCGGGGACCAGCCTTTTCAATGGAGACTTTGATGGCACCGTGTTTCATGCAAGCGAGCGCGTCGCGCGGCTGGTGATGCCCGTTTTCGTGCCCAAACCAGGATCGCCTAGTGCTATTTGCTGGCGCGCGGATTGGCATCATGCTTCAGTTGCATAACGCGGCCGCGACTCACGTAGAGCAAATCGCTGATTTTGAGAACCAGTGAGTCCTCGTACTTATCGAGTCGGCCGTCGGCGTATGCAACCTGCCAGAGCAACGAGATGATGTGCGCCCTCTCTCTCTCGCTGAGGTTCTTGTTGAGCAGCTGCGTGAAGCTGTGCAGCGAAACATAATCTTCGGCCGTTTCAGCCGCTTCGTCGGCCAACTCGACCGCCTCTTCCGGTGATATATGAAAGCGGTTGATAATCAAGTCGAGCAAGGTATTGAATTCAGCTCGGTCATATTCGTGGTCTGCACGCGCAACTTCGGTCATGAGCACGGCAGTGGCCATTCGAATGGCACTCTCTCGTGCATTCTCGTCGGGTTCAGCCGTGTCTGGCGCTGCGAATGCTCTGGAAACTTTCTCTACAAGTCGTTTGATCATGGTTCCTGCGCTTCGGCTTTCGGGCGGGCAACTATGAGTGCTTCGATCGACACCTTATTCACGCCGGATTATTGTTTATTGTCGTAGTGACGGACTTGATAGTTTGCCTGCGCATAGTCGATGTCAGGGCGGCTACCGAGTTCTTTGACAAGCCTCGCAACGAGATGTTCGAAGTCTGGCGCGACGGCAAGCCGGCCATCACTGCGAATATCGCAAATTACCGGGAACCGTTGGTCATTAATGAGAAGTGCGGCGAGCGCGTTTGCATCGACGTTGGGACCGAGCTCGATCCTGCTGCTATCGATCGTTACGAGAATTTCATCGGGCCCGTTTGAAACATCACCAATAGTGCGCTTTGCGATGACAGTATTCTCGACCTCGTCAGAATTGCGAATGCGCTCGGCGACTAATTCATAAACTTGTCGCATTGGTATTTTGACAATCACTTCGCGCCCCGACGTCAGTCGTGAATAAACAAACGGAACGCCAAGCTCTGTAGACAGTCGTTGCACGGATTCTTCGAGCGATGCTTCCGCATCTACGTCGTCGAACGCCTGCACTATTGTCTCGTTGATTGTCTGGTCAGCGGAAAATTTCACAATGATCTCGTCGCCGCTGTCGTTAGCCTCATATCGCTCCGCATAAGTACAACTGAGCAGCAGAATGGAAACGGTTGCTAACAAGATTCGTGAAATTTTTTTCATAATTTGCCTACGGTGCGGGCGCGCCCGGTTGTGCCCTTATCGAGGCACTGATCCAGTAACAGGCGAGGAGAGCGGTGCCGAGAACGATAATGCTCGGACCCAGCCACTCGTGCGCCAGGGCAAACGCCTGCGGTGACACGACACCTATATAATAGAGCGCGGCCACCCTGAAAAGATTCAACAAAGTCAGCAGGACAATACTACTGCTGAGACCGACCAGGCGCGCGCGCGACGTTAGTGAAAGGCCGAGCGTCAGTATCGACCCAACAAAAATGGCCGGTATCAGTGGCGTGCAGCCATAGCTGATCGCGACGCGGAACCCATGCGGGTGAGTCAACAATACATCGTCAATCGCGATCGGCAAACCGGTGGTTTTGATAGCAACGAACGCGAGCATGGCCGTGACCTGTTGGAGCGGCAGAAACACGGCTTGGAAGGCCGGCAGGTTGTCCAGCAAAATAGCGATCGCAAGGGCAATCGATAACGCCAGGACGAGGCGCATCCTGGACGACCAGACACGTGAAAGCTTTGCCATCAAACCAGACCGCCTAGTGACTTGCGTCAGTACCGAGGCGCCGAAATCCAAGCACGCCAATCAGGATGGCCAGCACCAGCATCGCGATCAGGCCGATGCCCGGCACGACTCGTATGTCGACATTTACCGGCGTCGTTTGTGTCTGACCCGATACGCTGACGACGAGGCTCGAATTACCGCGGTTGACCGCCGTCACCGTTGTCTGTGCCTGGCCGGCGGCATCGGTCGTTGCTGACGCCGGCGATATTGTCGCTATTCGTACATCGTCCGAACTAAAGCGGACTGTTTGGCCGGCGGCAGCTACTCCGCCCCGGGAAAGGCCAACGCTAAGCGTTGCGGTTTCACCCTCATCGAGTTCGAACTCAGTCGGACTTACGCTCAATCGAAGTGGCGGCGGCGGGACCGGTCCACCGACGGTGATATCTGCATTTAACAATCCGGCGCCACACGGCAATGGACACTGCCCGCTATTACGCGGTAAGGCGTTGCTCTTAAGCAAATTCTCAATTTCCTGCGGCGTTAGTGTCGGATCCTGCGCCAGCAGCAAACCGACGACGCCGGCGACGTGCGGTGTTGCCATCGACGTTCCATTGAAAAATGCGAAACCGCCTTCGACCATGCTTAAAACACCGTCCGGATTACCGTCGTTATCTTCATCCGCACGCAGATCGCCGCCTGGCGCCATGATGTCGACGACAGCGCCGAAGTTGGAGTAACGCGTGACGAGCTCGCCATTGAAGTCGCTGGCGGCGACGGTAATGACATTATTACAGCTCGCCGGGAACGAGTTTGCTGCATCGCTGGCCTCGTTGCCGGCGGCAACAACCACGCTAACACCCGCTGCAACGACGTCATCGATGGCGCTTTGCGTTGCCGGCGATGCCGAACACGGAGCACTGGCACCGAGACTCATGTTGATGACTTTGACGGGGTTGGGATTTGTTGTTACACGGGGTACCGGCAGGCCCGCTGCCCAGCGCATCGCGTCGTTAATGTCAGCGATGCTGCCGCCGCAACGTCCGAGCGCACGCAATGGCACGACGCGGCTGGACCAGTTGATACCGGCGACACCCTCGCCGTTGTCCGTACGACCTACACCGATCGTGCCGGCGACGTGCGTGCCGTGCCAACTATCGGGTTCCGACGGCGAGCCGGGACCGCACTCGCCGGCAGCAACACCGTCGCCCGGATCACTGGCGTCAGCATCGCGACCGTCGCCATCATTGCCGGTAAACGTATCGGTAATCATGTCGAAGCCGGGTAACAGGTTTGGTGAGCCGTCTATGTCCGGATGATTCGGCAATATGCCGGTATCGATTACGGCAATGACAGATGCGGACGAACCGACGGTTCTGTCCCATGCCTGTGGCAGATTAGTACCGCCCGGAGCCTCGTCGCTGCCGGGGCCATTATTGCGGTAGTGCCACTGCTGTCGGTAACCCGGGTCGTTGGGTGTGCGGACTATGTGCACAATATAATTCAGTTGGACGTACTCTACGTCGTCTTCGCTACGCATCTGCAGGATTGCCGCCTGCGTTTGTTCCTGCATCTCACGCGCGGAAAGGACTCGGATTCGTGCGCCCGATAGCGCATAGACATACTCACCGCCGCTAGTTGTGCTTAGGTGTTCGGTGAACCCCATCGACGTCAACCTGATGTCCTCGGCATCGTCGATGCGCGTCTTGAATTTGACAATGATCTGTCCAGGTGCCCAGCGTAGCGGTTGCGATGTCTCAAGCATGCTTGAGACGTCTTCGCCGTTGCGGACGACCAGTTCGTCGTCCTGTGCCAACGCGGTGCCGTTAATGAAGCAGATGGAAAGTAGGAGAAGCTTGATCAGGCATCGTCCATTCATGTCATTCCTCCAACGCAAGCCCGTCTTGCAGTGTTGCTCTGTCGAACGACCTTAGCACCTTAATTCGCTGACGTGGAGTCACTAAAATGCGACACAGTGGCGCCGAATGCGACCAATGGCCGGTATACGTGGGCCCCAAAGCCGAGCGTAGATTCGGCCCATTCTTTGCGGTGAGCGCCGAGGGTCAGTGGTCTGAACATTATCGGGACCAGGTGCCTATTTTGGTGCCGAATCCAGGATCGCCAAGTGTTACTTGCTGGCTCGCGGATTAGCATCATGCTTCAGATGCTTAACGCGACCGCAACTCACGTAGAGCAATTCGCTGATTTTGAGAACCAGTGAGTCCTCGTACTTATCGAGTCGGCCATCGACGTATGCAACCTGCCAAAGCAACGAGATCCAGTGTCTAAATAAGGTGTCAGGTCTATTTGTCCGCCTATCCGCCATGGTTAAATAAACCTGACTTCATTTTCAGTCACCTTTATCTAAATCGTTTTAACTTGGCGCGGCTCGCCAGATATTTTTGGGATGGTTTTTGTTTATCCCATCCGCGTACAGGATATACCCTGCATCGGGATGCGATAGATATTGGTTATGCCTAAGCGGTCGGAATTGAAATAGATGTATTTTCCATCGGGCGTCCAATAAGCGTAGCTGTCTTTCCAGTCCCCGTTGGTCAGTGCGGTGTAGCCGCCGTCGGGCGCGCGGATATAGAGATTGTGTTTTTCCGGAGCCTCCTCGAAATCCGAGCTGAACACGATGTACCGCCCATCCGGGGCAAAAGCGGCGTAGCTTTCTTCGTAAGGGCCGTCGGTCAGCCGAGTTAACGTCGCCGATTGACGTTCATAAACGTACAGGTCGAAATCATAGCCGCCGTCCTCACGCTTGCTGTTCATGCGGTGGAACAGAATCCGTTTGCCATCAGGCGAAAACTGGGCGTGCGCGTCGTAGCCGGTGTAGTGAGTCAGACGTTGAAGCTTTTTGGTCGCGCGCTCGTAAAGAAAGATATCGGCTTGGTCTTCGTGACGCTCCGAGTTGAACACGATGAAGCGGCCGTCTGCGGAGTAGGATGGCAGCCAGTCCCACTGTTCGTGTGGCGCGATCGCGGTAATGTTGCCGGACTTCAGGTGCAGCTCAAGAATCTCCGTGCGACCGTTATCGTCGTACGCCGCAACCACGAGGTACTCACCGTCCGGTGAGAAATTGCCGGAGTTATTGATTGATTCGGGCAGCGGTGTTCTTGTTCCGGTCACGAGGTCCAGCGTGTAGACTTCCAGCAGCATGTTGCCTTCGGCATCTTCGCCGCGGTTGGTTGAAAACGACAGGAGTCTGCCATCTCGCGATACGCCTTGAACTTGATATTCATCGTAAGTTTCTGAGGTTATTTGCTCGACGAGGCAACCGGCCGGGTCTGCCAGCGTCGGGTAGCGCAACGCGACAATATTGCTCGCACAAGATGCGCACAGGCAGGCGACAAGCACGGCAGTAGCGAATTTCACAAGCAGCACTATAACTGACTTAGCAACTGGGTCGAACCGCAGTTTGTCTTTGGCCTTGACGGGTAGTGGAAAACTCGGTTCGACCACTATTTCACAGAATTTCCATACTCGGGCAGACTCACTGCGTTTGTCTGTCCAATCGGCTCTGCTGGCCTACCTGTAGCCCCTTAACCCGACCGCGTCGCAATCGCCGGCGTAATGTTACTTGCCCTTCGTGCCGGGCCGGCGACTGCCAGCTGGCCGACCGCCCAAAGTGCGATCATGCCTACCGGGATGACATACCAGGCCAAGGGCTCAAGCGAGAACGCTTCGACCATGACGATATTTAGGCCGATGGCGAGTACGCCGCCCACGGCAAGGCCGATAGCGCTGACGATGCTGTTTTCGATCATGAAATAGCGCACGATCGCCGGTTTGGTTGCACCCAATGCACGGCGGATGCCGATCTGCCGCGTACGCCGACTTACATTGAAGCTGGCAAGGCCAACGATGCCAAGTGAGGTGATGATCGTCAGCAGCAGAACAACAAAAGTCAGGATCTTGATAAGTGCCGAGTCGCCGACGTAGGCGAGCTTGCGTACGTCTTCCATCGTGACCATGTCACGAATGATGCGGTCCTTATTGCTGGCTGCGAGCATGGCCTCGATGTCCGGCATAAGTTGGTCACGCATGCCGGGTTCGGCGCGGACGATGTAACGCACGAACTCCGACGGCCGGCGTTGCGGCACGAGCATCGAACGTTCGACGCCCGTCCAGCTTTCCCAGGGCGCCTGCAAGGTGTCGACGACACCGACGATGTTCACCGGATCGGTGTCGTTTATGAACATCGTCTTGCCGACGTAGGAACCGGTTTCGTCGGGCCACATCTCCTCGCCCAACGCTGCGGTGATTATTCCGTATGCCGGCCAGGTGTTGTCATCCTCTATTGACCACGATACCTGCTCAGGCGTGAAGTTCTTGCCGTCGATAATGCCAACGTCGAAAGTCTCGGCGCCGTGTTCGTCGACAAAGTAAATCGCCGTGCCGACCGACTCCGGTCCCTGGTTGCCAGGCTCCAACGCAACGCCCATCGACCAGCCACCCTGGCGAAGCGGAAACGAGTTCGAGGCCACGGCGTTGATTACTCCCGGTACGTTACGAATCAAGTCGAGGTCCTCGTCGATCAGCGTCTTGCGTTGTTCGCGTTCGTAGTCCGTAAACAGTACGCTCGCGAACGCGAAGGTATTCGCGTCGTCAATGCCGCTGTCACGAGCGATCCTGCCCGAGCGTTCCTGGATGATGCCGAACGCGTTCACAATAATTGTGAGCGTTACGGCAATCTGCAGCGCGATCAGTACGAAGCCCGCCTTGTTGCGGAGCATCGCCCGCCAGATCGGTCCAATTTCCATCATTGCTCTCCTGAATCTCGTCTACTGAATGCGCAGCGTGCTGGCCGGTGATACGCGGCAGGCTTGCCAGGTCGGGTAAAGTGCGGCGCCCAGCGCAGACACAATCGCCAGCAGCACCGCGAGTCCGACCATCTCCCAGTCCATCGTTACCAGGTAGGAGATGAAGTCGTAATCGGCAAATACGTTCTCGATGCCGCGCAGGCCCAGCCAGGTCATGGCGATACCGGCGAGTCCGCCGGTCACGCCGATCATGCCGGCCTCGACGATGTATTGCTTGAAAAGCTCCGACTTGCTGGCACCCAGTGCGCGTCGCAGGCTGATGTCGTTGCCACGACGAATCACCTTGGCGAGCAGCAGGCCGATCGTATTCAGCAGGCACACGACGAGGAACAACACCGCCAGCGCCAGTAGCACCGATACCGTCTCGTCGACGACTTCGCGATTGACCATCCAATCGGCCGGGGTACTGAGACGGTTGTTCAACTCCCGCGGGAAGCGACCGAGTTCTTTCTGCTCCATGACGTAGTCATCGAGGAACTGTGCGTACGCTTCTTTGTTGGCTTCGTCAGTAAGCTCAACCCACATCTGAATCCAGATGCACTCCGAGGCAAGATAACCTTCGTAGCCGCCTTCTTCAGGCGGCTTCCAGCAGCTGTTGTTGCCCGAACTGCCCCATTCGCCCGTTACCGCCAGCGAGAATGGCGTGTAAATCTCTTCCGGTCCGTCGAACGGGTTGTTGTTCAGGTCGTAGAACGTTGGCACGGGATGCCATTGGTCGAGCACGCCGACGACGCGGAACTGCTCATTGTTCATCATCAGCGTGCGACCGGTCGAATCTTCAGCGCCGAACAACTGCTCGTTCATTGATGCTGATAGCACGGTTACCCGTTCCTCGGCACGGTCGGCATCGGTATCCCAGCCGGAGCCGTATTTGAACGGCACGTCGAACATCGCGAAGAAGTCGGCGGAAGTTGAACGCACTTCTTGCTGGAACGGCAATACGCCGTCACCCTCGGGCTGCACGACACGGTCCGACTTGAAGCTGATCACCTGCCGGTGTGCACGGCCCGCTTCCAGGAGCGCCGTCGAGTCGAGATAGGTCACCTGTTCCGGCGGCTCGTTCGGTTCCTCGTAGGGATCGTTTGGGTTCCAGTTGTCGAGCTGCACGTGGAACAGTTGATCGTTCTTGTGCTCGATCGGGTTGTCGGCCATGACGTGGCGCACCGTGACAATCGTCATGCAGGCACCGATGCCGATCGCGATCGCGGCCACCATGAGCCCACTTAGCGCCCAGTTGGCCCGTATGCTTAAGACGCCGAGTTTCAGGTAGTAACGAAGCATCGAAATCCCCCCTAAGCGTTTGCGGCGGTTGCGAAGTGCAACTCCGGCGGCCCGTCATGAATATGGCCGTCGCGGACAAAGAGGTTACGGTTCGCACGATCGGCCAGCGTCAGTTCGTGCGTGACCATAATGATCGTCGTGCCGGCCTCGTTAATTTCTGTAAGCAGGTCGAGCACGCTGTCGGCCATATGTGTGTCGAGGTTACCGGTGGGTTCATCGGCCAGCAGGAATCGCGGCTCGCCGGCCAGGGCGCGGGCGATAGCGACGCGTTGTTGTTGACCGCCCGAGAGTTGCGCCGGGAAATGCTTCGGCCGCGACGCGAGTCCCACGCGCTCCAGGCAACTCATAATGCGGCGCTCCCTTTCTTTGGCATCGAAGCCGCGATAGCGTAGCGGCACATCCACATTGTCGTAGACATTCAGTTCAGGGATCAGGTTGAAGCTCTGGAAAATGAAACCGATCTTCTCGTTGCGAACGCGTGAGCGTTCCTTGTCATTCAGTGACGAGATATCGCGGCCGTCGAGTTCGTAGTTGCCGCTCGTCAGCTCTTCGAGCAGCCCGGCGATATTCAAAAACGTCGTCTTGCCCGAGCCCGAGGGGCCTGTCACCGAGACGAATTCGCCTTCCTCAACGATCAGCGAAAAGCCACGCAACGCGTGCGTCTCGACCGTGTCGGTGCGATAGATCTTGGATACGTCTGTCATTTTGAGCATGTGTTTGACTCCCTTCGATTCGTTAGTGCGATTCGTTAGTGCGATTCGTTAGTGCGATTCGTTAGTGCGATTCGTCAGTCGGTGAGCAGAACCATTTCCGCACCGCGGAACGGGTCAAGGTTGGAAATTACGATGGTGTCGCCGGGCTCGAGGCCTGCAACGATTTCGACGGCGCCCAGGCTGCGGGCGCCGGTCTCAATGCGGCGCCGCTCGGCGACGCGATCTTCGCTGACGACATAGGCCAGCCGGCCAGCGCCGCTGTCGAGGAACTGGCCGCGTTGCACCATGAGCACGTTGGCGTGTTCGGCGAGCAGGATGCGAGTCGTCAGGCGCTGATTCTGACGCAGCCCCGTCGGACCATCGCCAACAAAACGCACCCGGCTTGCGACCTGGTTATTAACGACCTCGGGCGAGACGGCTACGAGTTGACCTTCGTAACGCTGCCCGTCGGCCGTGATTTCAGCGGCCATGCCGATCGCAAGATCGTCGGCGTAGCTCTCGGGGACCAACACATCGATCTCGTAGCGCGTCAGGTCCACGACGGCCATCACTGGCGTATCGCGTGAGACCGCGCCTTTCTGATCGACCAGCAGGTCGCCAACGATGCCGTCGACGGGCGACTTGATCGACAGGTCATACACCTGCCGGCGAAGGTCCTCGACCACCAGTTCCTGGGTGTTCACTTCAAACTCGCTGGCCCGCAGCTCGAACGACAGGCGTTCGTCGTGAAGGTCCGCATCAGCCCCCGCGTGTTCGTAGGCGAGTTCGGCATTGCGCAGGTCGTCCTGCGCCTTTTCATAATCGATAATCGGGATCACACCGCGCTCTTTCGCCTGGTCGGCGCGGCGCATTTCGCGGCGTGCGGCAGTGACCGCGACCTCGGCAAGATCAGCAGCTTTGCGTTTCTCGAGCGCTTGTTGCCGAGTATCGATGCGCTGCCGTTCAAGTTCGAGCTTGCGTTGTGCGAGCGACGCTTCGGCTTGCTCGAGCTGGTTCATGAGTGCAGGGCTATTGACCAATGCCAACACTTGTCCTGCGACAACCCGTTCGCCGGCGTCGACGTTGAGCGTAATCGTGCCCGATGCAGTTGCATACAGTGTCGGGCTTACCGCGGCCACGACGCGGCCCTGCACCGATACGTCTCTTACTAGGTCGCCACGCATCACGGTAGCCGTGCGGATGCGCTCGTAGGGCACACTCACGCTGGCGCTGGCCCAGCGCTTGACCCACGGGGCGGCAAGCACGACCACGACAATTACAACAATACCGACACCGCCGAGAATCAATCGCTTGCGGCGAGGATCCTGCGGCGCGAGTTGGATGTCCTGCCCGGATGTGTCTGCGATGGTCAGAGCACTTTCCCCTTATTCTGGTCGTGACGAGACACGCTTTTCTAGCGCTACTAGGAGATTAGATGCGCCAAATCCGGGTTTGGTTGGGACTCGACAGCCAATCTCTGGCCGAATCCGTGAGTCGGTGGTTGATTGCTTGAACGGCAACTGCGTTGCCTCACCATTCGGGCAGACTCACTGCGTTCGTCTGTCCAATCGGCTGCGCCGAATAGTCCGCCCCTGGCCACCATTAACCTTAAGCACGCAGTCCAGCTCAATCAGGCCAATTGCTTCAGCGCGTCGACCAGCCGTGCCAGCTCATCCGGCGTCGTGAATACCTGCGGCGTAACGCGAACGCAGTAACCACTTGCCAGTCCGTCGCGAACGACGGTGAAAATGCCGAACTCCTGCTCCAGACGTTGCTGCAGCGCTGTCACATCTTTTTCAGAGTGCCTTCCTTCCAGCCTGAAGGAACCCATGCCGGTCCACGATGCCTCATCGAGGCCACCGAGGAGCTCGATGTGAGCCATCGATTCGGCCTCGTTCGTCCACAGCTGCCGCAGGTATCGCAGTCGAGCTTCCTTGTTTGCGGCACCGATCGCCTCGTGAAAATCGAGCGCGTACGGAATCGCCAGCACCGCGGCAAAATTCGATGTCGCCGTGTGCACACGTGTCCACGCTAGCGTGTTCTCGGGGTCGCTTTCGCCGGGATAAGGCGCGATTTTTTGCAGGCTTCCCCGCCGCATGTAGAGCGCGCCGACGCCCAATGGTGCACCGATCCATTTGTGCAGGTTAAAGCCGGCCCAGTCGATGTTTAAGGACGGCACTTGGTAATCCAGCAGCCCCCAGGACTGGGCACAGTCGCAGATCACGTCAATGTCGCGCTTTCGCGCCTCTTCCACAATACGGGCGACCGGAAGCACCAGTCCGTGCTGATTGCTCACGTGCATAAGCAGCATGAGCTTGAGGTCGGGATTGTTGTCGAAGGCATCGCGATACAGTGCGAAGATCTGCGCCTGGTCCGCCCGCGGTGGAATGATCAGTTCGACCGGTCGTGCTCCTCGAGCATCCTCCAGCCACTGCATCGTTGTCTTGAAACTGGGGTAGTCGATATCGGCATAGAGGATTGCGTCGTCGGCCGCGAGGCTACGGTATTGCCGTATCAGGTTATGGATCGCCTCGGTCGCGTTGCGTGTCAGCACGATTTCGTCATCGTGCACGCCAAGTGCGCGGGCCGCTCGTCGTACGCTCTCCTTCTCATCCGCGTCGTATTGTTTTCTTGCGTAAAAAGAGTTCTGCGTATTCACCATACGCGTCGCGTCAATATAGGCATCCCGCACAGGATGAGCCATCTTGCCCCAATAGCCGTGCTCGAGGTTGACGATACCGACGGTGCGATCGTAATTGGTGGCCACTTCGGACCAGAAGGTCTCGTCCTGGGCGAGCGCTGAAGGATTCGTGCCGACGGGCAGGTTTGGCAGGCGCAACTGCTCGGCGCTGCCTGACAGAGGCAGTCCGACGGCCGCGGTGGTTGCACTCGCTGTAATGGCCCCAAGTAACTCGCGTCGGCCTATAGTTTTTTTTGGAGATGCCAAGATGGTGTCCCGCAATCGATTGTTTAGCAAATTATGCCCTATTTGTGCGTAGCCTCCCCGAAGCGAGATCAGGCGACCTTATAGGATAAACTTTCGTCAGCCCCAATACTGAATAAGGAGATATGTTGTGGCAATTGAGGCGTTACTGGCTCTTCTAGGTCTTGGCGAAAAATTTCAGGGGAAATGGTCTTCCGCAAAGAAGGAAGCGACAGGACATACAAAGGCTATTCTCCGGGAGCTAGAGCGAAACATCGATTTAATTAATTTGTGGCGCAAGAGCAAATTCGATCTTGACACAGTTATTCAAAAACTAGAAATGACACGTTTCGAATCCGCGGAGGCTGCCCATTTCAATCTGAATGAAATCAAAAGTCGCAAATTAACAAAGACAACGACGAAAAACGTACCTCAATACGCCAAATACATTGGGTGGAGTACTGAAAAAATACTCAGCAATATTTATCGAAAGATCTTCGTTCTAAAGCGGATAGTCGAGATTGACAAAGACAATGAAAATATCAATAAAGAAGTAAGGCTGACAAACATCTACAAATTGATATTGCTGTTTGTCCTTCATGTCGATTCATGACAACTTATTCCCTAGACGTCGCTTACCGTCCAATCGGCTTGCGGATAATAAGGGTCTGACCCCGATTTCACGATGTTCTCCGAAAATTCCGGAAAGTCGAATAAGCCGGCGGCGTAATCGCAACATGATAGCAATCCCGAAAACGGCTCGGGTTCGAACTCGCCTGTGGTTTAATGGTGGCACAGTTTTAAACAACAAGATCCTAATTTGCACACGCGTCTGTTTAAGATAATTGAAAGCCAAGACACCGAACAAGAATAGTCAATGAGCGATCCTTCCTGGTTCTCGGTTCTGCCACCGTTGCTCGCCATTGTGCTCGCAATCTGGAGCAAGCAGGTCATCCTGTCGTTGTTTGCCGGCATCTGGATGGGACATACGCTATTGAATCAGTTCAATCCGTTGGTTGGTATTGCACAAGGACTGGACGGCATAATTAATGTGTTTACAGATCCGGGTGACGCCCGGGTTCTCGTTTTCACATTGCTGATCGGCCCTTTGATCGCGACGATAGAACACTCCGGTGGTGTCCGCGGATTCGTGCATCACCTTGAAACCCGGCACTGGGTTCACAATGGCTTTCGGGCGCAAATATTGGCGTGGGCGATCGGGCTGATTATTTTCGTCGAGTCGAGCATCACGCTGCTGGTTGCCGGTTCCGTCAGCCGCCCGCTATTCGATCGATACGGGGTGTCCCGGGAGAAGCTCGCTTACCTGATCGATGCCACGTCGGCGCCTGTCTGCGTCATGATTCCGCTGAACGCGTGGGGGGCGTTCATCATCAGCCTCGTCGCGTCGACCGGTGTGGAGAACCCATTACAGACTTTTATCGCCGCGGTGCCGCTTAACCTGTATGCGATAACTGCCATTCTCTTGGCAGGCGTTGTTGTATGGAAGAACATCAACATAGGTCCCATGAAGAAGGCCGAGGAGCGCACCCAGCGCGGCGAGCTCCTTTGGCCTGGTTCGGTACCGCTCGTCGACGTCTCCGCCGAGCACGAGGTGGTTGACGAGCAAAACATTCCATCCGCGTGGTTGATGGCGCTGCCAATTCTCGCGATGGTCCTGATGATGCCAGTCTCTCTGTACATCACCGGCGACGGCGACATCATCGAGGGGTCCGGCTCTATTTCGGTGCTTTGGTCGGTTTGTTTCGCAATTATCGTTGCCTGGACGATGACGCTGATCAAAGGGGACAGCTCGGTCGGCGAACTGATGCAGGTTTTCATGAAAGGCGCGGGCGACTTGCTGCCAATCGCGATTATCTTACTGCTCGCCCTCGCGCTTGGCGATGTCGCCAACGCGCTCGGCACCGGCGTGTACGTGGCGAACCTGGTCAGCGGCAATATTTCGCCGGTATTCCTTGCGCCACTGGTGTTTCTTGTCTCGGCATTTATCGCGTTCTCCGTCGGTTCCAGCTGGGGCACGTTCGCGATCATGATTCCGATCGCGGTGCCTATCGCAATGACGCTCGGCATTCCGGTGCCACTGATGCTAGGCGCGGCGATTTCCGGCGCGATATTCGGTGATCATGCCTCACCAATCAGCGATACCACGGTCCTTGCGTCCATGGCGTCGGCATCGGACCACATTGATCACGTTCGTACGCAACTTCCCTACGCGCTGCTGGCGGCTGCGATCGCAAGCGTCGGCTTCCTGGTTATCGGACTGATTCAGTGAGGCTATGCTGATGGTCTCAGGACTACGGGTTCGAACCGCGTTTTTTTCGGGAAACCGTGATCCGACCACGAATTTTTATCGCCTTAGCGCCGGCAGTCCTTGTTTTCGCCTAGGTCCTGTCGATGCGTCCATATTTAGCTGGGTGTAGTCTAGCTGCATGATGACAA
>Ga0224508_10000679_pt1 | contig 32792 bp, 25 predicted proteins | sample SF_Jan12_sed_USG_4_FD_170157 | JGI IMG/M metagenome (GOLD analysis project Ga0224508, IMG submission 170157) | Sediment microbial communities from San Francisco Bay, California, United States - SF_Jan12_sed_USGS_21 | ecosystem: Environmental > Aquatic > Marine > Sediment | place: USA...
CCGATTCTCGGCGCGATGATATCCGATGGGTTTCTCGGGAAGTACCGGACGATTATGGTGCTTTCGATCGTGTACTGCCTGGGACATCTGACTCTCGCAATCGACGACAGCAGAGTCGGTTTGGGCCTTGGCCTCGCCCTCATTGCAGTGGGTTCCGGTGGCATCAAACCCTGCGTATCGGCGCACGTTGGAGATCAGTTCGGTCGGTCCAACGCCCACCTTCTAACGAAAGTCTTCGGCTGGTTCTACTTCGCCATCAACGTGGGCGCGCTCGCGTCCATCTTGTTTGCAGAGCCTCTCCTTCACCGCTTCGGGCCCTCGATTGCGTTCGGAGTTCCGGGTGTGCTGATGGCGCTTGCAACATTCGTCTTTTGGTCCGGCCGCAACAAGTTCGTCCACATCCCGCCCGGGGGTCTTGCGTTCGTTCGCGAGGTCCTCAGCCCAGAGGGTCTCAAGGTGCTCGGCAGGCTTTTGATCATCTACGCGTTCATCCTGATGTTCTGGGCGCTCTTCGATCAGCAGGGCTCGGCCTGGGTGCTCCAAGCGCAGCGCATGGACCGGCACTTCATCGTGGATTGGGATCCATCGCAGGCCCAGTGGCTCAATCCCGCCCTCGTGCTCATCTTCATTCCGCTCTTCAATCGCGTGATTTACCCGCTCTTTGACGGATTTTGGCCCCTCACACCGCTCCGAAAGATCTCGATCGGGCTTTTCCTCACGGTTCCTGCGTTTCTGCTTCCCGCCTGGCTCGAAGCCCGGCTGGATGCGGGGGAAACGGTCAACATCATTTGGCAGCTCGGCTGTTACATCATCATGACCGCTGCGGAAATCCTCATCTCGATCACCGCACTCGAGTTCTCCTACACGCAAGCGCCCAGACGAATGAAGTCGGTAGTGATGGGCGCGTTTTTCGCAAGCGTCGCTGCAGGAAACCTCTTCACGGCGGCCGTGAACTTCTTCATTCAAAACCCGGACGGATCCAGCAAGCTCGATGGTCCGTCGTATTATCTCTTCTTTGCGGCGGCCATGGGGGTGACCGCCATACTCTTCGTTCCGGTGGCGGTCTGGTACAAGGAACGGACCTACATCCAGGACGAAGTGCCAAGGGAGGCCGCAGCGTGAGCATCATCGACAGAGCGCGATCTTGGGTCGCTACGGACCCCGATCCGGATACGCGGCGCGAGCTCGAGACGCTAATCAATCGAGGCGACGTCGCCGCGCTGGAGGAACACTTCGCTGGGAGGTTGGAGTTCGGCACAGCGGGGCTTCGAGGCTTGTTGGGCGCGGGCCCATCTCGCATGAATCGGGTGACCGTGGCACAGGCGACCGCGGGTCTTTGTGCCTGGTTGAAGCGAGAAGTCCCCGATGCGGCCTCTCGCGGCATTTGCGTGGGCCGCGACGCGCGTCCCAAGAGCGACGTCTTCGAGCGCGACGTCATTGAAGTCGCCACCGGCGCTGGCATTCCCGTCTGGCGCTTCAGCGATCTGGCGCCCACCCCGGTGCTGGCGTTTGCGGTGCTGGAGCTTCACGCCGCCGCCGGCGTGATGATCACGGCGAGCCACAACCCGCCCGGATACAACGGCTACAAGGTCTACTGGGAAAACGGTGCGCAGATCATTGCTCCGAACGACCAAGGCATCGCCGACGAAATCGAGCGTTGCCCTCCGTTCGGACAAATTCCTCGTCTCTCGTTGGAGCAAGCGGGGACTCGCGAGTTGCTCCGCGATGCCGACGAGCTGCGACAGCGCTACGTCGAGCGTATTGCCGCCGAGGTCCGCGACACCGCCTCCGGCGCTGACCTTCGCATCGCCTACACCGCGCTGCACGGAGTTGCCGAAGACACGTTTCGAAAGGTGCTGGCTCAAGCAGGCTTCGACGATGTGCACAGCGTCAGCGAACAGGCCCGTCCGGACGGCAGCTTTCCCACCGTTGCCTTTCCCAACCCGGAAGAGCCCGGCGCGATGGACCGAGTTCTCGCTCTGGGAAACGAGGTCGACGCCGACCTTGCGATCGCGAACGACCCAGATGGCGATCGCGTGGCAGTTGCGGTTCGTGGCCCGCGAGGGTTCGAGTCGCTTTCAGGCAACGACATCGGTGTGCTCTTGGCGAACGACTTGCTGGAAAGGCATCAAGGTTCCGGCCAACCGGTGGTGATTTCCACCTTGGTGAGCAGTCCGATGCTCGGCCCCGTCGCGGCGAGCTACGGCGCCCGATGGGAGCAGACCCTCACCGGGCACAAGTGGATCCAAAACCGGGCGCTCGAGCTCGAAGAAGAAGGCTATGTTTACCTCTTCGGCTACGAAGAGGCGCTTGGGTATGCGCCCTCCCCAGCCGTTCGTGACAAAGACGGCATCAGCTCTGCCCTTCTTCTTGCCGACATCGCTTCGCGCCTCAAAGCGCACGAAGCGACGCTGCTCGACGCGCGGGACCAGCTCTGGCGCAAGCATGGTTTCTTCGCGGACCGCCAGGTTTCGGTGCGCTTCGAGGGCGTGGACGCCCAGGCACGGATGAACGCCATCGTCGATCGCTGCCGGGAAAGCCCGCCGCTGGCGATCGGCGGGCAAGCCGTACTTCGAATGCTGGATTTGGAGCGTCAGGTGCAATGGACGCCGCTCGCTGTGAGTCCGCTCGTTGGGCAAACCGTCAGCAACCTGTTGGTTTTCGAGCTGCAAGGTGGCCACCGAGCCATGATGCGACCGAGTGGAACCGAGCCGAAGCTCAAGTACTACTTCTACGCCGCCGCACCGCTGCGGCTGAGCCATGACCTGGCCGAGGCAAAGATGCAGGCAGTCGCAGTGCTAGAAGGAATGATCGACGACCTGGTCAGTCCGTCCAGCGATTGCTGAGGAGCGCGCGGGCCATCGCGTCCCACGCTTGCGATGCACGATACAGCGCTTTGGCTTCGCGGGCAGCGTTGCGGTGGCACGGGAGCGGCGGGCGGCCGTACGAGTTGGGCGGCGGTAGCTCCGCGCTCAGCTGATGGGCTTGGCGCGCACAAATCTCGGAGCGCTGGCGGCACGTTGCGACGATGTCGTCGGCGGGCGCGACGAGATGAGGCGATAAGTCGATGCCCACCACATCGGAGAAGTCTCGCGAGCTGACCCCCGACAGCCACATCGCGCTTTGAACGTCGCGCCCGCGCGCTGTAGGCGAATGGCTAGACCAAGCATCGGGTCTGACCTCTCGAATGTCGGAGTGATAGGCCTGCCGCCCCTCGGGAGGTTCAGGTGCGTCGGACACGGGGCGAAGCCAGGCAGCGAAACGGGCACGAAGCATGGGTTGCCACGGTTGTCGCGGAACGCCGCCGCAGCGGTCAAAAAAGCTACTGCACCGAAGCGCTGACGACGAGGGCGATCGCGGCGAGGAGAACCACACCGGCTGCACCCCAGAGGACGGCGGAGTTTGGGCGTTGTCGACGGCTCCGCGTCGAATCGCGATCGGGGCGCGGAAACCGAAGCCCTTCGGCCAATGAGTCCGGCGTGGAAGCCGTTTCGTCGGGCCGGGCGCCGGTCATGCCCTGCGCCGTGAGAGCGTCGAAACGCGGGTCCCGCCGCGTGACCGTCGGGCTCGTCCGCGAGATCGTTCGTTTGCGGCCGGGACCGCCCTGCAGAGCCCGAACTTTCAGCTTCGGTCCGCCACGGCCGAACTCGATCTCGTCGTCGGTTCGAAGAGCGGCATGCTTGACGCGCTGACCGTTCAGCCACGTGCCGTTGCGGCTGCCGGCATCGATGAGAATGTAGCGCCCATTTTCGCTGCGGATCTCGGCGTGCCGCCCGGATGCGTCCAGGTCGACCTCGGGGTCGAAGTTCACATCGCTGTCGGGCATGCGTCCGATACGAATCAGATCTTGGTCGAACTCGAGATCACGTCCCGAATCGGCGCCTTTGGTTTGGCGAAGTCGGATCACGATCGGACCTCAATCAGCGGGCGGAATGAGCTCGACTTCCCTCGGCTGACCAGGCTCAACCACGATGTCCTTGCCCACCTGCGTCCCATCGACTTCCCGCGCCTCGAAATGATACGCGCCAGGCGTCAATCGTAGCAACACGGCCTCGTCGACTCGAAGCGGCCCATAGCTCCTGCCGTTGACGTAAAGCTGGCCTTCGTCGATCGCCGCGCGAACCTGGACCTCGACGGGGACCTCGGCGTTTGCGAACGCTGGGGGTGGAGGCGCCGAAACGTCTGTCGTTGGCGTTGCACGCCGCCCCGCGCTGACGATGGCGACGACCGCAGCCAAGCCGAGCAACCCGAGAACCGATGCTGCGGTGGTCCAGGAGAACGAGCCCTGCCCAGCTGGGTCGGAGACGCGCTCGCGGAGCGGTGATCGTGGGTTGACCATCCCGGCGGGCACCATGCTCTTGACGATACCGGGCAGGGTTGGGCCGGAGGCCGCGCGGTCGTTCTTGCCGCGTGGGAGCGGGTACTGCTGATAGAACGGGACCTCAGCCGCTTCGGGCAGGTCCAATCCCTCACCCTGGAAGTCCGCCACGATGCAGGTGATGTTGTCGTGGCCGCCGGCGGCGTTCGCAAGGTCGATCAGGGAGTCCACGAGCTGTGGAAGCGAGCGAATCCGGGCCATCTCCGATTCGATGGCGGCATCTTGGACGAGGCCGCTCAGGCCATCGGAGCACAAAAGGAGCCGGTCGCCGCGCCGGAGCTCGACGAACGTGAGATCGACGACGACCTGCTCGGTCGTGCCCAGCGCTTGAAGGATGATATTGGAGTGCTCGAAAACCTCTGCTTCGTCTTCGGTCAGCTGGCCCGCTTCGATCAACTGATTGACGAGCGACTGATCTTTGGTGATGAGCGTCAAGCGCCCGCCTCTCAGGATGTAGCAACGGCTGTCGCCGACCTGCCCGACAAAAAAGACTTTGTCGACGAGCCCTGCAACCGTCGCCGTGGTTCCCATGCCGCGGCGCGTCCGGTCCTTCTTCGCGGCGCGGAAAATCCGTGCGCCGGCTTCCTCGATGGAGTCGACCAATCGGCGCGCAAAGCTATCCCGGTCGGGCGCGGCGTCGTCACCGCGGATCGTTTCGAACAGCGTGTCGACGGCCATTTGGCTGGCGATCTCGCCGGCGGCGGCGCCACCCATGCCGTCACAGACGGCCAAGGCGAGCCCTCGGTCCGAAAGCGAACCCTGGAACACTTGCTCGCCGGGAAGCGGGCCCGAGGGGACGCTCAGGTCGCCGACCATGAAGTTGTCCTCGTTATGATCACGGATGAGCCCGACATGGGTTTTCCCATAGATCGTGAAACTAATGCCCTGCTGGCTGGGTCGCGGGCTCGGGTCTGACGCGCCGTCCCAGCTCTCCTTCCCTGGCGCCGGGAGCAAGGTCTCGTCAGTATCGCCTCGCTTTGAACGATGATCGCTATCGCGGTGTGCGTCGCCGCTCATTCAGCCCCCGCCAACATCCATGGACCCCACCCAGACACTATAACGATACAGGGTACATCTGCACGGCCGAATTCTCCAACGGATAGGCGCTCGAATGGAGAGATCCGAAGGGTTTCACAGGAGGAAATTGAATCCGACCCGCAAAACCAGCATGGCGTCCAAAGGGGCACCGACGCCCCGCAAGGCGCCATCTCCCGGGGTGGTGAACGACCCGGTCCGCAGCAGGTTGCCCGTCACGAGGAAGGAGAAGACGTTGTCGTGGCTCAACTCGACCTCTGCGCCGACCCCGAGCTCCGCCGTCCCGCCTATGGTCGCTACGCGAAAGGAGGGGCCCAAGATAAGAAAGCCGCCTCGGAGGCGGATGAGCGGATGGGTCGCGTGGTCTGGCAGGAACGAGTACTGGAGCAGCCCCGTGAACATCTGAGGTACGGAGGTTTCGTAGACTCCGTTCGCCGTGAGCAACCAAAACTCGTAGCCAAAGCCCAAACCAATGCCATTCATCCACCGGTAGGAGAAGTTGACCCCAACGGCCCAGCCCAGGTCGGCGATGCAGCCATGGCCTTCAGGGCAGAGCCGTTTGGTGGAAAGGGGGATGACCATGCCGGTCTCCGGACCGATGGCAATTGTCCCCTCTCGCGCTGGCGGGCCGCCCGGCAGCTCCGACGAATCGGCCCCCGCCCATCGAGGTGCGGCCAGGCAGAGAGCCCAAAGGCAGATCGTAGCGGGGCGAGTTGGCACGGCTGTAGCATAGGGTGTCGAATCCCTTGCAGACAAGATTGACAGCCCCCTACCCTCTCTTATAGTAGCGCCGATTCGACCCCGCTTCGAGGTTTTCAGATGGAGATCTTCCTAAACAAGCGCGTGATGCGGCAAGTCCGACTCTCGGTCGCCGATGCGATCGCGGACGGTGAAACCGACGCACTGCGCGAGGACCTCGTCAGCACCTTTTCGGACGATGATATCGAGGAAATCGAACGCCGAATCGACAGCGGCGACTTCTACGACTTCATCACGGAGATCCTGGACGAGTGGTCCGGAGAAGATCTGGATGAGCTGTTGGAATTGCTGGAGACCCAGCTGGCCGACGCGGACGTGGACCTGAAGTACACGGCCCCCGAGGACGACGACTCCGACGAAGTCGAAGAAGTCGAAGAAGAAACCGAAGAAGAGCTCATCGTCGACGACACCGACGACGACGACGACGTGTAGGCGTGGCGACCGGGGGACGGTGGAACGCGACATGGGGCTCGGAGGCCGACCATCACACCGCCCGATTGACAGTTTGTCTCCGTCACGCTACCAGCATCGCCGCGCTCGCAAGAGCGAACCCTAGGCCACCGTAGCTCAGTTGGTAGAGCAACGGTTTCGTAAACCGTAGGTCATCAGTTCGACTCTGATCGGTGGCTCTGTCTTTTCAAGCACTTGCGTGTATGGCGAAATCGGCGTTGACCAATCGTTGACCAATCCGAGGGCTGCTTTCGAGTCGTCTGACCACTGTTCGATCGCCTCATTGGCCACGCGCCGAATGGAGTCTGGAGCAAGGCGCGCGTAGCGTTCGGTCGTCGTTCGACTGGCGTGCCCCAGCACCACCTGGACTTCCTCGAGCCGCCACGCCCTTCCCCACGTGCCCATGATCAAGTGGCTGGCGCAGGTATGCCGGAGGTCATGGAAACGGACGTCAGCTCGGACTCCTGCCGTAGAACGCCATTTCTTGGCCCACTGCGCGTCATATCCTTTGGTGTGCATGGCTCCATCTCGAGCATGAAAGACGAGGCCCGCTGCCCTTGTGACATCGTCTCTTCGCCTCCAGAGCGCGAGCTTCTCAAACACAGGCGGTAGCATCGGGATACGACGAACCTTCCCGCCTTTCGTAGGCCCATCGAAGGAGTAGCGAACGAGAATCTCCCGCTCTTCGAAGTCGACATCCTCCCAGTGGAGGCCCCAGATCTCTCCGGCTCTTATTCCCGTATAGATGGCTACCGCAAACGCGGTGCGCTGCTTGGCGGGGAGATCGGGAAGATCGAAAACCGCACGAATCTCGTCGTTGGTGAGATAGGTCCAATCCTCATCGGTTCTCGCTTGACGCGGGACACGCACACCCTTGCAGGGATTTCCGCTGGCCTTCCCGGCCCCAACCGCGTCAGAGAAGGCCGAAGATAAGGCGTTGAGGGCATTTCTCACCGTCTGCTCGGCCAGAGGTTTGCCTATCCGTGCCCCATGGCTGGCCCGTTGCGTACTGAGTTCCCGTATCCACTCTTGGACATGGCGTTGCTTTACGGTACGGAGCGTGAGCGAGGCGAGGCCCGACGAGAAGACGTGTCGTTCCCACAATGCGCGGGTGTCTTTGGTGCTTCGGTGCGTTCCTCTTTGTTCGCGGTCGTCTAACCACCGCTCTCCCCATGCCGCTACCGTGAGGCTCTTTGAGTGATCGTGTAGGAGCTCGAAATAGGCCTGCGACTGGGCACGCGCTTCGTCGATCGCGTCGAAGCATCCGAGGGACTCCCGCCTTCCGTCGATCGTCGCGCGTAGTCTGTAGCGGATTCCCTTCCCGGTCGTAATCGGGGTGATTGTGCCAAGGGCGCAGTCTATTTTGCTTCGAGCACTCATCGCTAGAGCTTACCTAGCGAACGCAGCTTCTCATAGGCTCGGTTACGCTCTAGGTCCGTGGCTCGCGCAGGGGCTAGCATCGGTTCTTTCTCCTCTTCCCCATGCAGCTCTTGCAGCAGCTTCTCGAGCGGCTCCGTAGCAAGCCATCGACGGGCGGCCCTGGCGATCTCGGGAAGCGTAAATCGACGATCGGACACGACTACCCGAGACGAAATATCCTCGTTTGAGCTGAGTGTTTCACCGACGATCCGCGCCAAAGTAGTTGCCTCACTCTAGTTATTGGTTTTGCCCCCCGAAAAATTGCGCGAGGCGGACAACTTTTTTCGCAGGCTTCGAGAGCTCGGAAGATCACGGCAGAGATAGAGGCGTGACTCACACCGCTCGGTGTTTTCCGGCGCGCACTGTCGTTTCTTGGCGCGACTTGGCGTCGCGTGTCGCGCGTTGTCGTTTCTCGGCGCGGCTTGGGGTCGGTTGTCGCCACATGGCGCGTTTAGTGGCAAGTGCGCCACTTAGTGACAGCGGGTGTCGCGAAAGTGCCAACAAATGACTGTGGACGACACCTAGCGCCATTCGGTGCCAGATGGGGACCCAACTTGTTGGGGCAAGGCATAGTTTTGGCAGACACCAAAACTGCACGGCCCTCGCTTCGGGTCTTCGTTCCGAGCTCGACCGTGAGCCGCACGCTCAACGCCTTCGGCTAATTCGCCCGCGCTGCGCAGTACAGTAGATAGTCTCCACCGACACCCGTTCAGGTTCGTGCGCCAGGCGACATAACGTTTAGTACCGCGCAATTGGGCGTTTACGGTTAGCCCGATGGGCTAAGAGGTGGGGTTGTCCCGATGACGAACGCCAACGTGGGTGGGGTTGTCAAGTCGCGATCCAGTCTAGAGAGGTAGTACTGAAACACGACGATCCAGCAGACCGCTTTATCGCAGCAACCGGAAGCGTCTATCAGCTGACCCTGCTCACCGGAGACGAGCGGCTATTGCGAGGAAATGGGTACGAGAGGATACGCGCGTAGAGGGCCAAGAGGCCGCGCGACCTGGTGATGACGAGGACTCCTAGCGCGAGCAGAATTACCCAGAGAGCAGAACCGGCTGTGCTTTGGTCGGCCACTGAGCAACCGCCTCCACGCGCAGCATCAGTGCTGTCGTCCGTGGTGCCACCCATTCCCGCGGCACTGCCGATGCCTCCGTTGCCACCCATTGCTGCGGCACCGCCGGCGCCACCGGTGTTACACGCATCTGTCTCCGAGGTGGCCGGATCACAGTCGTTGTCGACGTCGTCGCAGACTTCTGGCGCTTCTGGATTGATCGCGGCCTCTTCATCGTCACAGTCCGTTCCACCGCAAACGACATTGTCGTGCCCGTCTTCGTCGAAGTCCGGGCACCCGTACTCGACGACCAGCTGAGGTCTATCCGCAGGAACCTCGCCTTCTCGGCTGTGAAGCTGCTTGGCTGTGCTGGTCACATCCTCAATACCGATTAGGGTCCACCCCGAGTTGGACGCGGGCAAATCGAGCCAGCTCTGGACGTCTGTCACCATCTGGGCGGAGCTCCAACTCACCGTGGTGCCGGCATCACCGACGCTCGCGGTGGCCGACGCCGTGCTCACGAAGGATCCGCCAGCCATCGCCCACTCGTCACCACTCATGCAACCGGCCGCGCCGTCGCTGAACCTGCAAGTCCAGGTCACATCGCCGACGGTCGCTGGTAGTCCCTGTCCACCCATCGACGATCCAGTCCCTTCCCCCCAGTCCTCGGTCAATACGTACAAGCTTGCGTCCCGAGCGTCCGGATTCCCCCTCTGGACTACCATCGTCAGCGTGGCGTTATCGACCGTCGCGCCTTTAGGTAGTCCCGCCGTCACGTCGAATCGAAGTAGCGCGCGACGCGACAGCGTGCCCATGCTGCCACTGGTTCGTCCGACCGTGACCGTCGGGCCAGCGCCGTTGCTGTTCTCGTTCTCCTCGTAGATCGTGTTGTCGCGGTCGGGTTCATATGTGACCGATGACTGCGCTCGAGCAGGTTGCTCGACGACGAGAAGTAGAACAGAGATGAGCAGACCGATGCGGCACCAACTCCGCAACGGGCTGGTGCGACCTGGGTTCGCCCTCAAAGGCATTCGAGCCCAGCGGCGCTGGCTGCTTCAAGCACGAAATTTCGACAAGCGAGGACCTCGCTGTCGGCCAGTCCGACGATGACGACTGAGTCATTGCCAAGTGGCCAATTTAGCTGGCACAGCGCCTCGCCCCCAAAGTCTGTGAACTCTTCCACGACGGCCGAATAGTCGAATTGCGCGACGGAGCATTGCATTGCCGTCAGGTTCAATGCTGTGGGTCGCGCGACGACGCAAATGGGATCGCAAGCGGGATCGGTCGCGATGGCGGCGACATCGGCGACCGTGAAGCAAGGGCAGGTGGCGACCACGCACGTAACGTCCACCGTCCACCCGTCCTCGCAGTACCCTTCCTCGTCCGTCACCGTCACGGTGACCCTGTGGTCGCCGACCTCTTCGCAGGTGTAGCGGGTCACCTCGCCGGTCGGGTCTTCGATGCTGCCCCCAGTGGCCGTCCACCCATATGCGATCGGGTCGCCTTCCGCGTCCTCAGCGCTGGCTCTCAAATCGATAGGGTCGCCAACCGCGGCCTGAAGCGGCGAGACCACCATCTTGGTGAGCTCGGCGCAGATGTTGGGCTCGGCGTTGACGCGTACCCCTCCAAGGCGCTGGGGAAGCTTGCAGCGCAGCACGACCATGATGTCGGTCACCTCATTGACTTCGATCGAGAAATCTTCCGAGCCCTCGCACTCCGTCTGCTCGTCCGTTTCAATGGTGGAGAGGGTGACGGTGTAGTCGCCTGGTGGAAGGCCAAACACCTCGACGCTTGGAGTCGACCCGGGAGCGCTGATGTCGATCGTACCCTCCATGGGTTCCATGCGCTCGGCCGTGATCACCCAGCTGACGGTGTTGATGGTGATGCCATCGACTTCGAGACCGAGCCTGAGCGAGCCAGTCTCTCCTTCCGAAGTGGTGTCCGAAGAACAGCCTGTCACGGCAAGCGCAAACGCGAGACCGACAACGCTGGAAAATAGGAAGCGCGAGCCAAACATGGATGGGGCCAGGAGACCTGTTGACGCTAACACTGGCGCCAGGCAAGACCAAGGGGGATCGGGCGTCGGCCGACCACGGGCGCCGGTTCTACGAATGGTTTGCGCGATGCGGGGGCTCTGGCGCAAGTCTTGCACCTTCTGAATTGCGCGCATCCCCACAAATAGGCTGATTGGTCTCGGGTACAATTCTTGCTGTTACCGGTGCTCATGCTCCGCGGTTCCGTCGCTGTCGCGATCGTCGTGTTCGGATTTGGTCCGGTGGCCCGCGCCGACCAAGTTACCCTCCAAGCCACCAAAGACAACACGCTATACCAAAGCACGAGTGGCTCCTTGAGCAACGGTTCAGGGGAGCGCCTCTTCGCTGGGCGCACGGTTCAGAGCGACGAGGACAGCCGGCGGCGAGCACTGATGGCCTTTGACGTGACGAGCTCCGTACCGGCGGGCGCCACGATCAACAGCGTCACGCTTACGCTAAACATGTCGAGGAGCCAGCAGGCCGGGAGCGAGATCGTGAGCCTCCACCGCGTTCTGTCGGACTGGGGTGAGGGGGCGTCGGTGGCGAGCGGCGCCGAGGGCGAAGGCGGAGCTGCAGCCCCCGGCGACGCAACCTGGATCCACACGTTCTATCCTTCTACGTCTTGGGGCGCCGCGGGCGGTGACTTCGTGGCCACAGCAAGTGAAAGCATCTCCGTTGGCGGCTCGAGGGGGTTTTACAGTTGGAGCGGGCCGGGACTCGATGCCGATGTTCAGGCTTGGGTCGACGGGACCGCACCCGAGTATGGGTGGTTGCTTCTCGGTGATGAAGGCACAGCGGGCACGGCGAAGCGATATGACAGCCGCGAGAATTCGAAAGTCCAAAATCGCCCCGTCTTGACAGTCGACTTCACGCCGCCGGCCGCGAGCGGGGCCTGTTGTGCGCCTGACGGATCCTGCGGGGTCACCAATGACGCCTCAGATTGCAGCTCGCAGGGTGGCACATACCAGGGCAATGGTAGCGCTTGCACTCCCAACCCATGCCCGCCTCCTAACGGCGCTTGCTGTCTCGCGGACGCGACTGCGACCTGCAACGAGGTCGACCAAGCGACTTGTGACGGCCTGGGCGGCACCTTCGCAGGCGCGCTCACTGTTTGTACGCCCAATCCATGTCCCGTGGTGCTGACGCCTTTTGTCGATCCATTGCCACTTCCCGCAGTGGCTCAACCGACTTCGGGCGAAGCGGGCGGAGAGGCGAGTTACATCCTCACCATGCGTGAGGTGCAACAACAGCTCCACCGTGATCTAGCCAACCCAACGACGGTGTGGGGTTTTGGCGATGGAGCAAGCGCTTCGTATCCGGGCCCGACCATAGAAGCGGCCACCAACAAGCCGATTACGGTAACCTACGTCAACGACCTTCGAGACACTGGCGCCGGTGGCAACCCACCGCCGCTTCGGACCGATCACTACTTGCCCGTCGACCTATGTCCCCACGGCGCCCTGGACAACAAAGACGCGTGGACTGTCGTCCACCTGCATGGTGGCCACGTCGCGCCTGAGTTCGACGGTTACCCAGAAGCGACCTTCCCACCCGGACAGCAGGTGGTTTACCAGTACCCGAACGCTCAGTTGCCAGCCACGCTTTGGTACCACGACCATGCGCTCGGCATTACTCGCCTGAACGTCTACATGGGGCTCGCGGGCTTTTACATCGTGCGCGACAACGTGGAAGACGCGTTAGGGCTTCCCGCCTGCGATGGTCCCTGTGTCGCTGGCCAGCCCAGGGAGTACGACGTTCCGCTGGCGATCCAGGACCGCACCTTCAACCCAGACGGCTCGCTGAGCTATCCGGCGACCTGGCAGGACGTGTTCTTCGGCGACACGGTTCTGGTGAACGGCAAGGTTTGGCCCTTCCTGCAGGTGAGGCAGGGCAAGTACCGGTTCCGCGTACTCAACGGCTCCGGCTCGCGCACATACACGCTTGCATTGAGTAACGGCGATTCCTTCGAGCAGATTGGCGCAGAGGGCGGACTTCTGCCTGCGCCGGTGACCGTCAACGAGATCACCCTTGGTTCGGGCGAGCGAGCGGACGTGGTCATCGACTTCGAGGGGTATGCTGCAGGAACGGAGATCACCCTCGTCAACAGTGCGCCCGCGCCATTTCCGGGGCCGGCAGGGGACGGGGTCGTGCCGGACGTCATGAAGTTCACGGTCCAGGCGCAAGCCGGACACACCGATCCGCTGCCGGCGACGCTGCGTTCGATGGAGATCTTGGATGAGGCGGACGCGATTCACGTTCGGGACTTCGAGCTCGAGAAGGGTCCCGGCGATGCCTGCAGTCCCTTCATTTGGGAGATCGTGTCGACAAAACTCGATGGTGTGCCCGTGACGGGTCCAAACACGAAGTGGGACGATCTCACCGAGTTCCCCGAACTCGAAACGACTGAGATCTGGACGTTCATCAACAAGTCCGGGATGACCCACCCGATGCACATGCATCTAGTGATGTTCCAGGTGCTCGATAGGCAGGGCTTCACCTTGGTCGACGAAGAGGTGGTACCGATTGGAGCCCCCGTGCCGCCTCCGCCTCAAGAGGCAGGTTGGAAAGACACGGTACAGGTGGGGCCAAACGAAATCGTGCGTGTAATCGCGCGATTCGAAGGTTACTCGGGGTTCTTCTCCTATCACTGCCACATCCTCGAGCACGAGGACCACGAGATGATGCGCCAGTTCAATGCGGTCACGGCTTGTTCGGACGGAACGGACAACGACGGGGATCTGCTCTTCGATTATCCGGCCGATCCTGAGTGCACGAGCCCGCACGACCTCTCCGAGACCGATGATTGCAGCGACGGTTTGGATAACGATGGCGACGGCGTTGCAGATTTCAGCGAGGCCGGTGGTGGAGATCCCGGCTGCGCGTTCGCGAGCGATGAAACGGAGAAAGACGCCGCATTGCCCTGCGACGACGGCATCGACAACGACGGCGACGGCCGCATCGACTTCGACGTGATCACATTCAACGACCCGGCTTTTCATGCGGGTTTGGGAGATCCGGGTTGTCGCAATGCGCAGTCCTCGACTGAATCGCCTCAGTGCCAGGACGGCATCGACAACGATGGGGCGGAGGACAGCGGGATCGATTTCGATCGTGGTGCGTCTGCGACCGGTACAACGGCTTCACCGTCGCCTGATCCTGAATGCGTTGGCAAGCCATGGCTGAACCGAGAGCGCCGCCCGGGCGGCTCCGACTGCAGCGTCGGGAGCATCGAAACCTTTGCTCCGCTCATGCTTCTTCTCGTCCTCCCGGTCATCCGTCGGCTCCGCAGGCGCAAAATCTGACGGCGCCCACGCCGGACAAACCGCGAGCCGGTAAGTCCCTGGCGGAACTCGGCCTCATGGAGCTAGCGTCGCGGCCTGTGGACCGCCTCGGCTTCTTTCGACCCGTCGTCGGTGGCGAAGCGAAAGACGACCGCTAAATCGTCCTGATGCGATCTCGGTATGCATTACGCCAAGGCGTCGAGCGGCGGTCCGTATGACGAAGCGGGCGCTATGGCCGGCGCCAGCCAATCCGACGAGTTCCTCGCACGGATCCTCGAGCGATACGAGAGGCTCCAATCCGAATGCGACTTGGTGGTGCGCGAGGGCACCGACTACAGGGGGTTGGGGGCAGATAGTTCCTATAAACGCCCTTTCAGGTTCGCGCCCTACCCGACATTTCAATCTTGGAGAGCTACCCGACGCGTGAGTTTGGTTTTGACATGGGCGTTTACGACGAGCCCGATGAGCTAAGAGAGCGCTCGGTGATTCGGTTGTCGAAAGATTGCCTCGCTCGTAGCCGCGGCGTGAAGCTCCACGGACAGAGGACCCGATCAAGACTCGCGCCGTTGTCCGGCCCTGCGATTTCAACGTGTCTTAGATCGATCGCCCCGGAGCAAAGTGGCGAACAGCGTCGGAACGCCGAAGGCCGCCAGGACGAAACGTGACAGCCGAGGTGCGACGGCAGTCACCTCTCGGTTGGACAGTTACGACACGTCAGACAGCGACGGATGAGCTTCTCTAGCTCTTCGATCAGCTCCTCAATGCGCTCGAACGGACACGATTGGTCAACAGGCACCCTAACCCCTTGAAAGCATTGAGTGCACCTTGGGTTTCGTAAACCGTAGGTCATCAGTTCGACTCTGATCGGTGGCTCTAGCCGCTTGCGGGTGCAACCCGGACACATGGGTTGCATTTCATTCCGAAGACATAGGTAACACTTGGGATGCGCCGTTTATGAATTTGTATTAAGAGGGGGAGCATAGTCGACATAAACGCCCTTTCAGATTCGCGCTCCCGGCGACATAACGAGCTATGGCCCGGCAACCCCTTGGTCAGCACTGGGTCACTAGGACGACACCGATTCCCGCGATTAGCGCGAGCCCGAGCAGTAGCTGAGCGGGTGTTGGTCCCCGTGGGTCGTTGTCTTTGGCTTCAGGTGACACCGAGCTGAGCAGAGCCCAACAACCCAGCCGCTGTCAACCGTCGGTTTGCCCGACATCCGTCTTCCGGACCCACTGCTGCCTGGTCCGCTCGGAACGGTTTCGTGACCCGGAGGGCTGCGAAGCAGCAGCGCGTAGCCCGGTGTAAGTCCAATCGGTGGCACACAGCCAACCCAGGAGCGCCGGTGTCGCCGCCGAGGGCCCTAGCTCCCAGACGAGGCAGCCGCGACTATGAGTGATATGAAAGGCACATGGGCTCTATCCTCATCGCGGTCGACTCGGTCGTGAACGTTCTCCTAGGCTTGCTGCTACTGATCTTTCCCCCGAGCCTCGTAGAGTGGCTGGGCTTGCCTCTGCCCAGCAGCGCCTTCTACGTGCGGATCCTCGGGGCCGTGATCTTGGGAATCGGGGTCGCTTTGGCCATCGAATTCAGACGAGAACCCGGCTCATCGTTGGTGGGTTTGGGCACTGGAGGGGCTGTTGCCATCAACCTCTGCGGTGGTGGCGCCCTGGTGGCCTACCTCGCCTTCGGCGACCTTTCCCTTTCGGCGGAAGGAAAGATCGTGCTTTGGCTCCTGGCCGCGGTCGTCGTCGGCTTGGGCCTGGTCGAGCTCGTCGCGAACCTGTCCGGTCGCCGGCTCTCGAGTTGATCAACAAGGGGCTGTCCAGCCGCTCACTTCCCCGTCGGACATTTCAAACACCTCGGACAGCACTTCACGAGCTTCCGTAGCTCTTCGATCAGCTTCTCGATGCGCTCGAACGGACACGATTGGTCAACAGGCACCCTAACCTCTTGAAAGCATTGGGCGCACCTTGGGTTTCGTAAACCGTAGGTCATCAGTTCGACTCTGATCGGTGGCTCCATCTTTTCGGGCACTTGGATGTATGGCGAATTTGGAGTTCCTTGTCGCGCGTTGTCGTTTCTCGGCACGGCTTGGCGTCGGTTGGGGACACCTAGCGCCATTCGGCGCCAGATAGGGACCCAACTGGCTTACATCTGCAGCAGGTCGGACAGTGACGTCCGAGCGGTGGCGAGCTGCGCGAGGGGACCGACGATCACGATGCCGTACAGCCATCGCTTGCCCCATGAAGAAACTGGCATCCCGCGACGGCTCCTCGACCTCGCAAACCACCAAACACAAGCGACGCCGAGCGCGACCTCGATCGCGAGAGCAAGCTCGGGTGCGTTCGTGTAGAGCCCGAGTCCCACGCGGGCCGTTTCGGGCCCGTAGATGTAATGATGGAAGCCCGACACGAGGTCGGACACCTCGTGAAAGGCGACCAGGATGGCCGACCAGATCGCGGTCGGCACGTCTCGCCAGATCACGAAGGCGAGCAACCCGACGCCCAGCGTCCACCCAAGCGCGGGGAGCACGTCGTGAGTGTACGTCATGTCGATGCGCAGATTGCTGAGCGTGGCCTCGAACATCGATGACGGCTCCACCTTCTCGATGCCGACCGCCACCAGAAGGACCCATACGAAGTCCGCGATGTTCGACGCGATGAGCAGCCACCAAAAAGGAGCGCGCGGCGCTTTCTCCGTCGCCACGAGCGCGGTCGCATAGTGACCGACGATCATTTCTGAGTCCTCGATTCGCGTACGACCACGCGATTGAGAAGCCAGAAGAAGAGAATGTAAGTCGCAGCGATGTACAGAACGAGAGACATACGGAGCTCCTTGATAACGGCGCTTGCCCCGTCGGTGCCGTGAACTTACGAAGATCCTGGGGCCATTACAAACCAGATATCCTTCAACCGAGCGTTGCAGATAGGCAAAACAAAGCCCGTCTCCGCGCGGTTCCCGACGCGTGAGTTTGGTTTTGACATGGGCGTTTACGATGAGCCCGATGGGCTAAGAGAGCTCGACAGAGGGCCTTTGAAGTTACAATCAGCCCCGCGAGCTCCTTGCGAAGCGCTTTTTAGCGCTTGGCGCCGAAAACACGCAACACCTCCTCCTGAGCCGCCTCCCAAAGCGGTAGCGCAGCGTCGAGTCGACGCTTGCCGTTCGGGGTGATCGTGACGGTCTTGGATCTGCCGTCGACACCGGGCCCGGGCAACCGCGCGACGTTCCGCGTGTTGAAGCAGGCACAGTCGATGGGGTCGAGGCGCTTGGGCACAGCGCGTGTACATACACTCATTTTGCATTGTCAAGCATGTGATAGGCTTGCGCGGCCTTGCTCAAACCACTTACCGAATGGCCCGAAGACCAATCTGTCGGTCTTCTGATATTCGCCGAGGATTCGTCGTCGCGGCTTTCCGACCCGAACGCGATGTCCCTCGTGATGAACACGGCGCGTCGCTGGTGGTCGGCCAGCGCGAAACACATGGCGGTCGGGCCGAGCGTCGACCCGCCGTTTCGAAATCTCTACTTCCTCGAGCTCGAGGACCCGAGCATGGCGTCGCGCTTCGTCGACGAGCTCCGCGAAACAGAGCCCGCCTCGACGACAATCCTGGCTGCATCCCCAATCTCTCCAAAGTCGGGTCGCCGTTTCAAGCGGTTCCAGTCATTCATGCGCCGACTCCCAAACCCGAGCCGGGCGGGCGGCTCGTTGCCGCCGGATTACACGGGAAGTCTGATTCCAAACGACACGCAACTCCACACGATCCAAACGATGAAGCAAGACGGCCCGGTGTTGGTGCTGAGCCTGAATCGCTATCGGGATCGCGCCGCCGATCCGATGACTGGAGAAAAAAAGAGTGGCCGCGACGTGTTTCATCCCTACTTTCGACAAACGCTATCGACGTTTAGCCGCCTCGACGCGCGCATCCTGTGGATGGGGCGCTCGCGCGGCGTCCTGACCGGCACGCTCGACATGCCGGCATGGCACGACATCATGGCCGTCGCCTATCCATCGGCCGACGCCGTGAGACGCATGATTCAAAACCCCGGGCTGCAATCCAAAGCCCGCTATCGAATCGCCGGACTTGAATCTTCGTGGATCGTCATAGGCCCGCTGGTCGCCTCGAGCGCAGGCTGAGCTGCCGAGCGCGCCTGCGGCGCCAGAGCAGGAAGAGGGCGCACGCGAGAAGCCACAAAGGCACGTCTTTCGCCGCTGTCGTCCGGCAACCGCAGCCACCGCCACCGCCACCGCCGTCCGCGGTGCCTGGGACGACGGTGAGGGTCGCGGTCGCGGCGTCCCCCACGACTCCCTCATCGGTGAGCAGCTCGCTGGTCAGGTTCTCGTAGTCTCCCGGATTCGCGGCGATCGGCGCCTCGACCGTCACATCGAACGTGCACGATTCGCCCGGGCCGACGCTGCCGTTTCGAAGCATCAGCACGCTGCTTCCGTCGAGGACCGAGCCTTCGCCGCAGACGTCGTCAATGGGCGTCCCGGTGGCGATGAGGCCGGATAGCACCGCATCGAGGTCGTCGGTGAAGCTGACGCCCGTCACCGTCGACGCGCTGTTGAGGTTTTCGATGGTGAAGGTGAGCGTCGTCGAGCCTCCCTGCTCGGCCGCGCCTTCAAACGCTTTGGCGAGCGTCGCCAGATTGAACGCAAGCTCGTCCCGTGCCGGGGGTGCGGTTCTCGCAAAGCCGTCGATCATGCCGGTGAGCTCGCTCGTGATGTTGGTCACCGATGTGCCAGTCGCAACATCACCTGAAACCTGAAGCTCCACGCTAAACGTGCAGGACGAATCGGGTGCAACCGTGCCACCGGTCAAGGTGATGGCGTCGGTGCCGGAGAGCATGGAGCCGGCCCCGCACACGTCGCTTGCGGGCAGGCTGACGGCCTCGAGCCCAGGAAGAGCGGCGCTCAGATCGTCGGTGAAGGCGAGCTCTTCGGCCGTCAGGGTGGGGTGGGCGTTGTCGATGGTGAACTCGAGGGCGACGCTGTCGCCGGGCGCCACCACATCGGCATCGAAGGCCTTTCCGAACGAGAGCGCCTCGCTGATCGTCAGCGTGCTGGTGGCGCCGCTCACGATCGCGGGAGTCCCGCCGATGGTGAAGCTGAACGGGCTCGTGACGTTGTTGTAAGAGTTGGCAACGGCGTCAGAGGGAATTTGTATGTCGACGTCGAAGCTACAGGCGTCCCCCGCAGCAACGCTGCCGCCGGTGAAGCTCAGCACATTGCTGCCAACGATGGTCGAGCCGGCTCCGCACACATCGGACTGAGGCAACCCCGTCGCCACGAGCCCAGACAACACTGCGTTCAGGTCGTCCACGAACGACATGCTGGTCGCTGGCTCGCTCTCGTTCCCATTGGTGATGGTGAAGCGTAGAGGCACCGTATCGCCCGCGAAGTTCGGGTCTTGGGCGAACTCTTTTTCGAGCACGACGCTCGTGACCTCGAGATCGGCCGTAGCCGGCGCGCCGAGCACCGAGAGTCCAGTCACCGTGGCGGTCACCTCGCCCGTCGTGTTGGTGTACTGATCGGATGAGGCGTCGTTGGGTACGTTTAGAGTCACCTCGAACGTGCATTGATCCATGGGCGCAAGCGTCCCCCCGCTGAACACGAGAAGCGAGGTCCCTTCCAATTTCGAGCCCGGGCCGCATACGTCGTCGACGGGGAGCCCGACGGCCTCCAAGCCCGAGAGCATGGCGCTCAGATCGTCTACGAATAGAATCCCGGTCGCCTCGCCGGGCGCGTTCTCTCCGTAGCTGAGCTCGAATTCGAGCGTGACCCGGTCGCCGGGCCCCACTTGCGCCTCGCTGAATGCCTTTCGCAGTTGGGGCGCGGCCACGAAATCGAGCTCCGCCTCGGCGGCCTTGCCCGCGACCGGGCTGCCATCGAGGGTCGCGGTGATCGGCTCGGTGCGATTCAAGTATCGACCGGAAGCGGTTTCGAGCGGGATGTCGAGCGCGAGCGAAAACGTACACGACCCGCCCGGTGCCAAGCTGCCCCCCGTCATCACGAGCCGGCGGTCCATCCCGAAATCCTCGAACACGAGCGTGCTGCCCGCGCCGCAGAACCCCGGCGCAGGAAGCATCGGAACGGCGATTCCAGGAATGAACGGGTCCAGATTGTCGACGAACCCAATTTCGGTGGCCGCGTTCGTGAGGCTGAAGTGGCTGATGGTGAGCTCCATGGTCGACGCTTGCCCGGCGGGGAGCGGGTTGGTCAGAAAAGCCTTTTCGAGCACCGGCGCCTCGTTGAGCTCGAACGAGTCGACTGCGCGGCTCCCGGTGACGGTGCGCCCGTCGATCTCGGCTGTCACCTCGCTCGAGGTGTTGGTATAGATACCCGGCGCGGCGCTCCCAGGCACCTGCACCTCCACGCGGAACGAGCACATCCCCTCCGCAGGCAGGCTCCCGCCCGTCAGGCTGATCGTGCTCGTGCCCGAGAGCATGGACCCGGCACCGCACACGTCGCTGACCGGTAGCGCGAGCGCGACGAGGCCGCTGAGCGTTGCATTGAGATTGTTGGAAAACGCGATGTCGGTGGCGGGCTGATCCCGATTGAAGTTGTCGATGGCAAAATCGAGGAAGAGCGTCTCTCCCGGGCGCACGGGATCGCCGGAGAAAAACCCCGCGAGGTTGATCTGCTCGACCGTAACTTCGAGCACCGCGCTGGCCTTCCCGGTCATGAGATCCATCCCGTCGAAGAACATTAGCGGCTCCGTGGTGTTTCCCAATGTCCCCGCGACGCCGGCCGTCACATCGAGGCTCGTCGTGCAGGTCAAGCCGCCGTTCAGGAGATTCAAAAAGAAGTCGATCTCGGTCGCGCCTGGCTGCGCCGTGAGCGGTGGGCCGAACGTCGTGTCACAGGTGGTGCTCACGTTGGCCGGGCTCGCGACGACCATCCCGGGCGGCAACGCGTTTCGAAACGCCACGTTCTGCAAAGAAGTCGCGGGCAAACGGTTCTCGATCGAATAGGAGAGGGTGCTGGTCCCGCCAAATGGCACCGAGGCCGGCAGGAACGACATCTCGAAGACCGGGAGCGTATCCGAAATCGAAAGCTGCGCGCTTGCGGTGCCACCGTTTCCCGCGCTCGACGTGACGTTGCCCGAGACGTTGTCGAACGTGCCTGCCGAGTCACCGGTGATGTCCACGCTCAACGCACACGTGCTGTTTGCGCCGATGCGGCCGTCGCTGAGGGTGATCGTCGTGCCGCCGCCCGGCGCAGAGACGACGGCGTTGACGCAGTCGGTCGACGCGTTCGACGAAGTCGCGATCCGTAGCCCTGCCGCTACGTTGAGAGCGATCGCGAGATCAGACGCCGGCGTCACCGGATCCGAATTGATGAATGCGATGGTGAGGGTGCTCACGGTGCGCTCCCCGATTCCCGCGGGGCTGAAGCTCATCGCGGCCGACGGCGGCTGCGCGAGCGCTCCCTCGGCCGGTAGCCAGGAACACAAAAGAACGGCCGCGCACAGCCCGGCACGAGAAATCTCAGTGACAAACTCTTTCTCCATCGCACATCCCCCCTTGCAGGAGAGTAACCGGCGGCGCGTGAGGTCGAAAGCGCGAACTGGGTCGCCAAGCGCTCCACGCCACCGCCGCAGCTGCGCGAGTCTCTGCGACCTACGGCTGCGCAGAGGTGGGTCTCGATCCACGCCTCGGTCATTCGCCAGCGATCCGCCGGGCGGCGGTAGGCTTCCGGCGAGCCTTCGGCGTAGTAGACAGCCGCCAGGAACCCGAGTTGCAGTCTGTACGACCCGCATCGTTTCCAACTTCGATCTTTTTCGTCCACGTGGCCTGGCGTGCCCGCGGCGAGGCCGACCTCGTGAATGAGTAAGCCAGCCCTCGACACGACATCACGCTCGTAGAAGATCTCGAACACATCGATCCGATACCCTTGTCTTCCGGAGTACGCATGGGACACCACGCGGGGTGCCATTTGTCCGCACGAGCCAGGCACCGGGTAGCTGTGCTGCCAGACGTACTCGCCCCAGCTTTCCAGGCCCGGTGTGCGCTGATAGCAGATATAAGCGCCCTTTCACGTTCGCGCGCCAGGCGACATAACGTTTAGTACCGCGCAATTGGGCGTATACGACGAGCCCGATGGGCTAAGATAGCCTCAGCACCGCGTACCGATCGAGCGCTCAGCGGGCCTTTTCGTTGCAGTGCGGGAAAGCGAGGGTGATCGACCGATGCGGGGCTCCCCCGCCCTGTGACGTGCCGCTCATCTCTGTACCGCTTGAATCACTCGACGTAGATGACGCCCTGCATGGTCGTGAGATGGATTTCGCAAAAGTAGGGGTACGTCCCCGCCATGTCGAGTGTGACCGACGCATCTTCCGACCCGCTGCTTGCATTGATTGCCGAGATCGGGCTCGCTTCGTCCTTGGTCGGCGTCACGCCGCCCGCGAGCGGGTGGATCGTGAAGTCGCCCTGCCAGGTCACCACGGTGTCGGTGCTGACGCGAACGCAGGCGCTGTGAGGAATCAGCCACGCAGCGATGTCGGTGATCGTCACGTTTGCCATCCCCGTCAGATCGCTCGCTTGGGATTCGAGGCAGCCGTTGATCAGCGTGGTCGATCCCCCAGTGCCGCCCATGCCCGCGCTTCCACCCATACCTCCTTCGCCGCCGACGCCCGCACTGCCGCCCGTGCCTCCGCTACCCCCGGTTCCCGCCGCGCCGCCCGACCCACCGTTCGGGCCCGAGCTGTCCTCTCCGCAGCCCAGAGCAATCGCCGCAATACAAGTCACACAGAAAATGAGTCTCATCATGTTTCCCTCCAAGATGGGGCAAGCCTATACAACTCGCGGGGAGTCGGAAAGCCCGAACCCGCCCGATGGCGATGGGCGCCGACGCATCGACGACAGGAAGATCGCACCGACGTTGGTCACCGTCGACTTAGATGCATTCGCACAAGCCGACCTCGACGCCGCAGGCGGGGGATACCGCTGTGGAGGTGCAGCACGGCAAGCCTTCGCTGCAATCTCCGTCGTTCCGGCACGGCGCGCCAAACCCGCCGTCGCCGGGTGTAACGCTTGAACATTCCGTAACGGCGCTGCGACTGCGACAGGTACACGACTGATCCAATCCGAAGTTACAGTTTCCAGCTGCATCGGGGACCAAGCAGCAGAAAAACCCCTGTCCGCACTCGTTGTTGTTTTCGCAGAGCGCACCCTCGAACATGCCGACCTCGCCTCCCGACGAGAACGTGGAGCAGTCCTCCACACACTCACCTAAATTATCGCCACACGTGGCAGCGTCCTCGGTGCAGCAGTACACGCCTAACGAAGATGCATTGGGGTCACAGTCGTTGTCAGTCTCGCAGGCGGCGCCAAGGTCGCCGGCCCCACCGGTTCCGCCCGTGCCGCCTTGCATCTTCATCGCCGTCCATTCGATGTCACAACGCGACTGCCCGTCGACCTTGGTGGTCGTCCCTGATGCGGAATCTTCGTCGAACGTGCCGCTGAATGAGATTTCCTCGGAGCCGACGGACGGCTTGTAACCCTCGACGGCAAACGAGTCGTTGACGATGGGAACGGGCTCTTCATAGCCTACACCGAAGCCGCAATCATTTCCGTCCTGGTCGACGCCCGCACTTTCCTCTCCCTGCATCGCAAAGGCGAAGCCGTCGCCGACCACCCCCCCGAGGTTGCACTGCGCGTTCGCCATCAACTGCGACCCGTCCTGGCTCACGTAGAAACAGGTCACGAGCTCCAGCGTGCTGGAACCCCAAGGGCCGGCGCGCTGCGCGTATTCGAGGCCCCCAGTATTACAGTTTCCGCCGGTGAGCACGATCAGCAGACAGCTGGCGAAACCAAACATTGTGAGACGGTTCTTCATGACGGAGCCTCCTTGCCTGCGTCTTTCACGCACCACTTTGGACCAATGGGAAGCAGGTAGTGTGCCAGTTCCGGGAATCGCTCTTTTTTCGTCTGTTCTCGCGCCGATCGTGCTTGTGCGTTAGCTCCCTGGTGAATCCGCGACGCGCACATCCTGCGTCTCCGTCACGGAAGCGCGCAAAAACGCGCGAGGCGGAAGATCCCACCGACAACAGCGCACCAAGCAGGCGCTACGGGCGATACCAGGGGTCGCCATCTTGTCCGGGCGTGCAGCTGCCCTCGGGGGAGCCCGGCACGGGGCGGTTTTCGGCAAAGCACGGGTCGCAGAGGCGAATCGGCCAGAGCAATGGCGACGATCGCGCTCGTGTGCCGTCGGCGAGCGAGCCAAACGCTCGGAACTGCGCTGCGATGTCGTCAGGTCGCGAGAGCGTGGTAAGAACAAACGCGCTGCGAGGTTTGCCGCCCAGGCGACATGACATCTAGTACCGCGCAACTGGGCGTTTGCGATGAGCTCGATGGGCTAAGTAAGCCCTTGACGCGCAACATCCGTTCGTAGCAAAAACGGCAATTGATGGAGGTAGGTATGAACTTTGCTCGGCTGGCGGTGCTTTGCGTGGCGGTCCCTTTGTGCTTCGGCGTGGGTTGCTCAGAAGATGAGGGAGCCGCGATCGGAGCCGGTGGCATGGGCGGCACCGGCAACGTTGGTGGCGGCGGCGCAGGCGGCACGGAAAGATTTCGCCCCGACCCCTACGCGGCCAACATCTGCATCGGCGCGAAGCAGGCCGCGGCGGGTGAATTCTGCGAGGCGGTTTCGGCGGCATGGGGAGCGTTTGCACTCGATCTCGACGAAACGGCACGCGGCAATGCAGTTGAAGCCGCCCGTGATGACCTCGACGCGGCGTGGGCCAGCGCCGAAACGGGCGCACAATCAGAGGGCGCCGACTGCCAGGACTTCGCGCTCAGCGCCTCCGCCGCCGCTGACGGCATCGAACAAGGACTCAGCGATATCTATGCCAAGGTCATCGACGGCATCACGCTCGATGAGCCCGCACAAGCCCAGTGCGCCGCCGACCTGATGGCAGCCACCGGCGATGCGTGCATTGCGGTGCTCGAAGCCGAAGGGATGCGGATTTCAGACCTGCACGAAGACCCCGATGGCTCGGCGCTCGAGGCCGCCATTCAAGCGGCGGGCAGCGCGTTTTCGTCCGCGTGGGCTGGCGCGACCTCCGGCACATGCCCGACCACGGCCACCGAGCAGGCCATCAATGATGACATCGACCAGCTCACAAGGGACCTGGTCCTCAACACGATCGTGGCTCCGGGCGTCGCGGGCGAAAGCTTCCTTTCGCTGGTGCCCGGCGAAACCGTGTACAAGGGCCGAACCTTCACCCCGACGTGCATCGAGCCGGGCTCGGAGTATCGCTATTTCGCCAGGCGCGGGACGGTCAACAAGCTGCTGATGTACTACCAGGGCGGGGGCGCATGCTGGGATGCGTTCACGTGCCTGGTTCCGACCTGTGCAGACACGGCTACCGAAGCCGACAACCCAAACACTCGCACCGCCGGCTTTGCTGACCTCACCAACGAAGACAACCCCTTCAAGGACTGGCACATCGTCTTCGTGTCCTATTGCACCTGCGACGTTCACTTCGGCGACACGACGCAAGAGTACGCCGAGGAGCTCACGATCGAGCATCGCGGCTACCACAACTCGCGGATCGTCGAGAAGTGGGCTCGCGAGCACTTCTACAATCCCGAGACGGTCTTCATCACGGGATCGAGCGCGGGCGCTTACGGTGCATGGTTCAATGCCCCGCTACTGCACGAAGTGTGGCCGGCGTCACAGACACACGTGCTCGCCGATGCAGGCAACGGCGTCATCACCCAGGAGTTCCTCACCAACGAATTCAGCAACTGGAGCTTCGATGCCAATCTGCCCGAATACATTCCAGGGGTCGCCGAAGCGCTCAACCCCCAAGGGGGTGGAATGCCGGTCTACACCGAGGCGGTCGCGGACTACTTCCCAGACAGCAACTGGGCGCACTACTCGACTGTTTACGATGGAAGCCCCGGAGGCCAGACCGGCTTCTACAACATCATGCTGGACATGAGCCCGCTTGGCGCGACGACTTGGTGGGAGGCGAGCTGCGATTTCGGCGATGTCGCTCGGCAGCAGTCGGAGACCACGTTCGCCGCGGTTCCCGAAAACTATCGGTTCTACTTCGGGACAGGCTCCCGGCACACGATGTGGGGCGCCGACAAAGTCTACACGGACACGACCGGTGGCGTCCCGACCGTCGTTGACTGGCTCAATGCCATGCTTGCGAGCGGCCCCGATGGGCGTGACGCGGCCTGGGTGAATGTCGAAGCCGATAACCCTGGGTTGCTGCTCGCCGGCGACCCCCGACCCGAGCCGCTCGAGGCGCCATTCGAAATGAACAACGAGGACACCGTCATCGTCTGCCAGTAGCGCGCGCAGCTCTCCCTCGGAGCCGATTGGGACCATGTTGAGCGCCCAATCGGGCGAAACTAGTCGTTGTTTCGCGGGACGGCGCTATGCGTAAGGCGTTCGGCAGCGCTGGGGTTGAGTCGGAGAGCCAGGCTTTGAAGGCGCCTTGCAGGCCGGCACTGGAGGTTTTGATCGCACACCCCGTTGGGGACGCCGTTGTAGCAAAGTCCGTCGTCGCAGGTGTTGCCCCGTTCTCTGCACTGCGGGGCTTGATCTTCGCCGTTCGAGCTGCAGCCGATGGAGAGTAGAGCTACCGCGATCAGAAGAGCATAGTAAGAACAAACGCCCTGTCAGGTTTACCGCCCAGGCGCCATGACATCGAGTACCGCGCAAATGGGGCGTTTACGATGAGCGCGATGGGCTAAGAAGCGTCCACAGCGGGAGCGAGGCCGTTCCAATGAGGAAATGGAGTTGTGAGCTGCAAGGAGGGGGCGTGGAGATGCATATGGCCGATACAAAGGCGGTGCCTGGGTGCGCGGTAGGTTGAAACGTGTAGCCGAGATGAAACGCCGAACGGTCATCATCTCAGGCGGCGTCAACAGTGCGGATAGCCTTCCCTCAGCTTCGGCGCTAAGTGCACGGCAAGTGACGCGACGGTTCGACATCTCCACACGCTTGGCAGCTACTCCGGCTGACGTGTGGGCAAGCTGTACCTCAGTGCAGGGTGTCGCGCGCGAGCTCAGTCCTTGGTTTCGCATGACCTTTCCCCGGGGAATCGAAGACCTGACGCCACCGAACGTCGAACTGGGGAAGCGATCGTTTCGCAGTTGGATGCTCTTATTCGGAGTGGTGCCGGTTGACTTCGACGATGTCACGTTCGTCGAAATAGAGCCGGGCCGCCGGTTCGTGGAACGCTCAACCATGGCGAGCCAGCGCGTTTGGCTGCACGAACGCATCGTTGAACCATGCGACGAAGGTACACTGATCACCGACCGGCTCGAATGGGAGGGCCGCCTCCCAGGCGCTGAGCTTGTCTTCGCGGCGGTAGTCCCACAGCTATTCGCATGGCGGCATCGACAGCTGAAGCGAAACTTCGGCGAGGCATGAGCGACTTCAGATGGTTTGCCATTTGCGCACCCTGCGCGGGTTCGCCGCCAGTGCACCTTGTTACGTCCTGGTTGCAACGAAGAATCCGAAGTGGCCCTCGTCATGCGACGCCTCGACGTGTAGCCCTGCTGCTTCGAGTGCACCGGCGAGTCGCGCGTGATCAAATCGGTCTTCCCTGGGGTGGTCCAGCAGGGCGCGCACCAGCGGATGCTTGAGGAACTTCTCGTAGATTTCGTCGGCGTAGAAGCGCCCCCCAGGCTTGAGGACGCGATGGACCTCCCCAAGCGCTGCTCTCCAGTCCGGAATGTGATGAATGATGCCGAAATCGAAGACGGAGTCGTAGGTGCCATCGTCAGCCCGGATGTCGGTTGCGTCGCCTATCCACAGTGAGACCCGGTCACCAAAGCGCTCGAGACGGGCTTGCGCGCGGCGAACCATATCCGGGTCGAGATCGAACGCATCCACCGTGTCCGCACCGAATTGCTCGAGGATGATCTCCACACCAACGCCTCGCCCGCATCCGATTTCGAGCGCCCGGCCCCCCTTCGTGGCGCCGCCCAGTTCGCGGAGGCGCTTGGCCTCGTAGTGGCGCTGCGCTACCTCACGCACGGGGTTGTTCATCAAGAGCTTTTCGAATTTGTTGAGTAGCATCAGTCGACTTTCTAGGAAGCTGAGAGCGGCGGCCCGGATTGATCGCGCGGTGGGGCGGGGCTTCTTCGAGGCGAGGATCTCCTACGCCTGAGCAGGCTTCCCGTCACGAAAACCGAAACGAAGATCAAAGCGAACGGCACCCAAGTGCCAAGCGCACTCGAGAACATCGCGAAGCTCCGCTGGATCAACCAAGCGACGATCAGGGCGTCGAGCGCGACTACGATCGCCGTGAAGGTGCCGGCGACGAAGATGGGACGGCGACCGCCGCTGCGCAGGAACAGATGCGCGGTGACGGCGGCGAAGATGATCGGCGCGCCGACCGCATGCGCGATGATTGCACTGGGTTCTGACACCGTCGCGAGCAACGCGCCCATGAGCGCCCCGCAGGCTGCCCAGCCGACGACACCGTGCGCGATCAAAGCGGCGAGCGATGCGCGCGGGATTCCGATGTCGGAGGCACCTGGTCGCCGAAAGCGAAAGTCGCAGCACTCCCCGCCCTCAGCAAGCGTCGTCGTGCGGATGAGCTCGATGCCGACCAGCTCCGTGTGCGGCCAGTCGAGCTCACAAAGCACGGGCGCGAGCTCCTCGGCACCTTCGGCGCGCAGGAACTTGATGATCCCGCACTCGACGAAGTCGATACCGAAGTCGAAGCGCCCGGGCTCGCCCGGGACGAAGCGGGAGACGTAGTCATCCGGGTTCGGGCGGTCCTGAGAGGCAATGGCGAGCCGGCGCACCTTCTTCTGGTTCGCCGGGCCCATCCGAATTCGTCCGTAGAGGCGCCTCAGCACGCGCGGATAGCGCGACCAGTAGGTTCTGAAGATCTCGCAAAAAAGCTTTGGTGCTTCGTCGAGCGTCAGCCCGCGTGGCTCGAGCACTCGCCAAAGTGCAAGCCAGAATGCCGATCCGTACAGGCTGAACGAGCGAGGGTTCGCCGAGCCGCCGATCCACGGCAAGCGATCGATGACCGCTTCGTACTCTGCCCGAGTTTCGGCGATCGACGCACCGAGGCCCTCCTCGCCGAATCGGTCCACGAGCAAATCCCGCAATGTCGTTACACCGCGATCGAATTGTCGCAGTAGGCGGCCGCGTAGACGCGGGTCTCGATCCACAGCCCTCTCGCTTGGACGATCGGGGGGTTTGAGATTCGTCGTAGGCAGCTGCTCCATCTCATCCATCCGACATCAGAATCCTGAAGCGGTGATGCGTCCGTTGCCGGTTTGCAGCGTGATCGCTCCGTTGCCTTCTCCCAGCACACCCATGGCGGTCCTGCTGGTCCTCACCAAGTTCTGTAGCTCGAGGTTGAAAATCTCGATGCTCCCATTGCCGACTGCGGCAGAAAAGGCAGCCGACGTATTCGCGGGCATGAAGAGATCGGTGTTGCCGTTCGCAATGGTGATGTCGACGGAGCCGCTAGGAGGGAGAGTTGCCCTTGCCGTGACATTACCGTTGCTGAGTTGCACGGACACGCTGCCATCGGTGTTGGTCGCGTCGATGTTGCCATTGGCGCTCGTGACTAGCACCGCCAGATTCCTGGGGAGACTGATCTCGTAGTTGACGACGAAGTTGCGGCGTTGGTTGTCTTGTGGCTGGATCGTCCGCACGACGATTTCCTCTTTGAATTCCTCGACGTCGACCTGAACCTCCGGGAGTCCCTGCTCCGCTTCATCGACGGTCTCGGCGTGAACCTCGCGTGTCCCTTCGACCGTGACCACATCGGCTCCAGCCACCCCCGTGATCGTGATGTTGCCGTTGATGGCCTCGAGCACCAGACGTGTTTGGTTCGCGACCTCCTGTTCGAATGAGAATTCTGCCGAGGCGACCTTCCGTTCGGAGTGGGACACGTCGCCACAAGCCGCCAGCCCAAGGGCAATGAGCAAAGTCGAGGTTGCAGTTCGGTACATGGTTCGCCTCCGAACGCCCTTGTGTGCAGTCGAGCGCCAACAACAGGAAGCATGCGCCGGACGTGTTTCGCTTTTCAAGGAGATTGTCGGAAGCGCGATCAGAGCCCCAGCGGGCGGGGCCCGTGATCTCCGTCGCGGCCAGCCAAGAGCGATGTCGATCCGATCGGATCTACGCGGGAGTTGTTTGCGATCCTCTGTTGGACCCCTTGATGAGCTGAATGCCGAAGGGGACCAGGGCGATAGCGAGAATCGCGGAAGCCACCAGACCGAAGAGGTCGATGTCGACGGCAGCGGAGACTCCCAACAACACCATTGCAATGATCAGGGAAGCACTCTGCCAGCGCGGAATAGCGCGGCCAAGATACAGTCCTACGCCTTGAATCATGAAGCCAATGGGAAGGAGTGGCAGCAGATACAGCAAAGCTAGCCATCCCTTGAAGCTGAACATGGCTTCAAGGCCGGGAAGCATTTGCTCGAATTCCGCTTCCGGCAGCGTGTCGAACGCACTTGGAACCAGACACAAGGCGGTTTTGTCCACGGCCAGCATCACAGCTCCGAAGACCGCCACCACGCACCCGACGAATCCAAGCCACGCGCCGCGCTCCGTCAGCATCTCCATGAACTTCAGCGCAACCACGATCAGCAGCGGCACAGTGAGTAACATCAGCGCGTGTCCAAGATGCATGAGACGATTGCCATGGAACTCGCCAATCCGGGTATTCACGTCGGTCACGACGGCAAGGCTGAAAAGATCGGGATGGATTGCGAATGCGAAGATGAAGACGATCGGAAAGACGACGAAAGCCAGTCCTGTGCCGATACGCTTCGCGGTTTCGAGCCTGCGATTTTCCATTGAAAGATCTCTTGTATCACCTTTCTCATTCGCGGGTAGCGAAGGCACGCGGAGATCGTGCGCATCGCGCGGGAGAAAAAGATCCGACCGACGTTGTCCCAAACGCTGAGGAGCTCGACAGATTGCGCTGTGGTTTCTTGAAGTGGCGCCCACCGGCGGCCAGTTCGAAACCGTCAGTACGATGCAGCCAAGTCACTGAAATCTCGTGGAGCGAAGTCGGCACGGCATTCGCTTCTATCGACGAGGCATGACCCGAGCTCGCATTGTGGATCCTGGCACTACGTTGGCGATTTCTCGGCGCACCACGCGCCGGCACTTCCTCCTCCATCCGGACGAAGCGCGGCAGATGGAGCAGGTGTACTGGTATTGCCTGGCGTACGCGGCGAAGCTTCATGGCGTCCTGGTCCACGCGGCCTGCCTCATGTCGACCCACTGCCACGAGGTCATCACCGATGTGCGGGGCGAGTACCCGAAGTTTTTGCAGACCTTCCACCGTCACTTGGCGCTGTGCACCAAAGCCTACCGCGGATGGCCCGAAGAGGTGTTCAACAAGGAGAGTAGCGGTGCCCATGCATTGCTGACACCCGAGGCGATCCTCGAGTCGATTGCCTATCTCGTCGCCAACCCGGTTGAAGCGGGGGCCGTACGCTACGCCAAAGACTGGCCAGGGGCGCACACGCTTCCTCCGCACGTCGGGACGCGGGTCATTCGGGTCAAGCGGCCGAAGTACTACTTTGATCCCGAGAACGCAGAGTGGCCTGAAGAGCTCGAGCTTCGATTGGAGATGCCTGTGGCGCTCGAAGTCGACTACGGACCCGAGCTTGCGCGTGAGCGCATCGCGGAGCGGGTGCGCGAGAGGGAACACCAGGCGTGGAACAAGGCGAAGCGCAACGGACTCTCGTTCGTCGGGCCGAGGCGTTTGTTGAAACTCGTGCACACCAAGCGGGCCCGGAGCTATGAGCTCTTTGGGAGCCTGAACCCAGAGTTCGCGGCGGCGGGCAATCGAGCGGCGGCGACCGAAGCGGTGAAGCGGCTTCGCGCATTCAAGGCGCAGTACGCGCAGGCGCTCCGGGCGTGGACCAGCGGAGACCGGAGCGCGTGCTTCCCTCAGGGCACCTGGTGGATGCGGGTGTGCCATGGGGCGCGCTGCGGGCCTGGGCCGTAGGGCTTGAGCACTTTCTTGTGCACCAACCACGGTCGGATCTCTGGGGGCAGCGGCGTCTAGGTGTGCGCGCGGGAAGTGAATCACGTCACGGCGCTGCGCGTCGAGGCGTTTCTGGTGATGAGTTGGGGGAGCGTGGGGTCGTCGCCCGACGTGAGCGCTCGCAATGCACCTGGATCTTCAGCATGGCGCGCGCTCCGAGCAGCAACCCAAACCGCCAACCACGGTCGGATCTCTTTGTTCGTGTTGCCAACCACGGTCGGATCTCTTCTTTCCGTCGATCTCTTTGAACAACGGCGCGGCCCTAGAACGAGGTGACCGTCAGCCCGTTCGCTGTCGCGCAGGTTCCAGTCGTTCCGCACTCAGGGGCATCGTCTTTGCGAGTCACGGCAACGGCGACGCCTGCAGCAACCCCGGCGG
>Ga0224508_10000680_pt1 | contig 32763 bp, 33 predicted proteins | sample SF_Jan12_sed_USG_4_FD_170157 | JGI IMG/M metagenome (GOLD analysis project Ga0224508, IMG submission 170157) | Sediment microbial communities from San Francisco Bay, California, United States - SF_Jan12_sed_USGS_21 | ecosystem: Environmental > Aquatic > Marine > Sediment | place: USA...
TCACCTGACGCTCCTTTGGAATTGAAGTCTCGACAACCTCAATTTTACCCTCAGGGCCTAGGGGCGTCAGGTTTTCCTCTTTCTGACCAAAGCTTTAACCGGACAGTAGTGGGTTAAACCACGGGATCCAGGCATACTCTGATGCTCATAGATGAAGTCGGCCTACGGCCGGGTTTTTGGACTAGATCCCGGCTCGGGGGCCGGGATGACCCGCGGGCGCAGGCATGCGCTCGCGGATCAATTGTTTTGAATAACGATATTCGGGAAGGCGGCCGAGTGGTCGCGCGCCTTGGTGGCCAGTTTGGCCGCGGTCTTGCGCGCGATGTTCCGATAGATCGAACTGATCTGGCTATCTTCCATCGCCGCCACCGTCGGATTACCGCTGTCGGCCTGTTCGCGAATACGAATATCGAGCGGCAGTGCGCCCAGCAGATCGACACCATGCTCTTCGGACATGCGCGCGCCGCCGCCTTCACCGAAGATATGCTCGCTATGACCGCACTGGCTGCAGATATGAATACTCATGTTTTCGATAATACCGAGTACCGGCACCTCCACCTTTTCGAACATCTTCAATCCCTTGCGCGCGTCGAGCAGCGCGATGTCCTGCGGCGTGGTGACGATGACCGCGCCGCTGACCGGAATTTTTTGCGCCAGGGTTAGCTGGGTGTCACCGGTGCCGGGCGGCAAATCGATAATCAGGTAATCGATATCGTTCCAGCGGGTATCGTTGAGCAACTGCTCCAGTGCCTGGGTCACCATCGGCCCGCGCCAGATCATCGGCGTATCTTCCTCGACCAGGTAGCCGATGGACATCGACTGAATACCGTGACCGATCATCGGTTCCAGGCTCTTGCCGTCGGTAGACTCGGGCTGCCCCTGGCAACCTAGCATTCGCGGAATACTGGGGCCGTATATATCGGCATCGAGAATACCGACGCCAGCACCCTCGGCCTGTAACGCCAACGCCAGGTTGACGGCGGTGGTCGATTTGCCGACGCCGCCCTTGCCGGAAGCAACCGCTATTATATTTTTGATGCCCTGCAACGGTTTCAGATTCTGCTGCACCGCATGCGACTTGATCAGGCTAGCGACCTCGACTTCAACCTCGCCGATTCCATCGATGGCGTCGAGCGCGGTTTTGATTTCCTGCCTCAATTCGTCGAAGTAACCGGCCGCGGGGTAACCCAGCTGAATTTCGATTTTCCAGCTATCGCCATCCTGCTCGATCGATTTGACCGCCTTGCTCGCGACCAGGTCGGTCTCCATGTTCGGATCCTGAATTTGACCAAGCTTCGCTTCAATCTGTGTTTTATCTATTGCCATCGTATTAAAATCGGTTCGGGCTTGCGCCGGGAGCGCGCATTTTACCCGAGGCCGATACCAAATATCACTTAGTTTTTGTGTGAATGTTCTATACAGCCTCTGGTCCAGACCCTAAAATAAGCTGCTTTTAGCTGCCAAGTCCGTTCAATGAGTTCCAAAATCCGACAGATCGTCGTTACCAGCGCGCTACCCTATGCCAATGGCCCAATCCACATCGGCCATATGCTCGAGTACGTGCAGACCGACATCTGGGCGCGTTTCCAGAAATTACGCGGTCACGAGTGCATTTACGTTTGCGCCGACGACGCGCACGGCACGCCGATCATGCTGCGCGCGCAGGCTGAAGGCGTCACTCCGGAAGAACTGATCGAGCGCATGCACAAGGAACACCTGCGCGACTTTACCGACTTCGGCGTCGCCTTCGATAACTACTACAGCACCCATTCGGAAGAAAATCGCTACTACTCCGAGTACATTTACACGCAGTTACGCGAGGCCGGGCATATTCGCCAACGAGTTATTTCACAGGCTTACGATCCGAAGGCGGAAATGTTTCTGCCGGACCGGTTCATCAAGGGCGACTGCCCCAACTGCGGCGCCGGCGGTCAGTACGGCGACAATTGCGAAAACTGCGGCGCCACCTACGCGTCCACCGATCTCAAGAATCCGGTATCGGTAGTAAGCGGCGAAACGCCGATCGAAAAGGATTCCGAGCAGTATTTTTTCAAGCTGGAAGACTTCGAGGACATGCTCAAAGCCTGGTTCGCCGCGGGTCATGTGCAGGTCGAGATTGCCAACAAGATGAACGAGTGGCTCGACGAAGGCCTGCTGGACTGGGATATTTCGCGCAACGCGCCTTACTGGGGTTTCGAAATTCCGGACGCGCCGGGCAAGTACTTTTACGTCTGGCTGGACGCGCCGATCGGCTACATGGCCAGCTTCAGGAACTGGTGCGAAGCCACCGGTCACGATTTCGACCACTACTGGAACAAGGACAGCGAGACCGAACTAATTCAATTCGTCGGCAAGGATATCGCGCGTTTCCATACCATGTTCTGGCCTGCGATGCTGCACGGCGCCGGCTTCCGCAAGCCGAGTGCGGTTTACTGCCACGGCTTCCTTACCGTCGATGGACAAAAAATGTCGAAGTCGCGCGGCACCTTTATCATGGCGCGCACTTATCTCGAGCACCTGAACCCTGAGTACCTGCGCTATTATTTCGCCGCCAAGCTCGGGCCCGGGATCGACGACATCGATTTGAATCTCGAGGATTTTACCGCGCGGGTCAATTCCGACCTGGTTGGGAAACTGGTCAATATCGCCAGCCGCTGCGCCGGTTTTATCAACAAACGATTCGATGGCAAGCTGGTGGCAAAACTTTCCACCGAGGAACTCAGCAATCAGTACCTCGAAGCCGCCGATGGCATCGCCAACTACTACGAGAAGCGCGAGTTCGGCAAGGCCATGCGCGACATCATGGCGCTCGCCGACAAGGCCAACCAGTACATCGATGAAATGCAGCCCTGGGTTGCGATCAAGGATGAAAATCGCCTGCACGAAGTGCAGGACGTCTGCAGCATCGGCCTCAACTGCTTCCGCCAGCTGATCATCCTGCTGAAACCGGTGCTGCCGAAACTGGCGGCGCAGGCCGAGGCCTTTCTCAATGTCGAAGACCTGAAGTGGGCCGACCTGGACGATAACCTGCTCGACCACGCCATCAACCGTTTTCAGCCTTTGATGACCCGCATCGAACCGGTATTTATCGAGCGCATGATCGAGGCCACCAAGGAAGACCTCGCCAGCGAACAGAAAATCCAGCAGGGTTCCTCCACAGACGCATCGATCGAAACGATCGCGCCCGAGATAAAATACGACGACTTCGCCAAACTCGATTTTCGTATCGCCAAAATCGTCGCCGCAAAACGCGTGGAGAAATCCGACAAGCTGCTGCAGTTGACGCTCGACATCGGCAGCGAAACGCGCAATGTCTTCGCCGGTATCGCCGGCGCCTACAAGCCAGAGGACCTGGAAGGCAAACTCACCGTCATGGTCGCCAACCTGGCGCCGCGCAAAATGCGTTTCGGCGTATCCGAAGGCATGGTGCTGGCAGCGGGCAGCGGCGACACAGAGCTCTATATTCTCAACCCCGATTCGGGCGCAGAACCGGGCATGCGAGTCAGTTAGACCGCATATAGCACGAAGGCGGCACCTGCAATTGGAATTTAATCGTCGAAACAGCTTGTTTGAATACTATTTCACCGAAGGCCGGAATCGCGGTCCGCTGGGCGGAGGGCAGGTTGCGAGGCGTAATTTCGTCCCCTTCATACAACATGCAGGCTAGATTGCTTTTCCGAATTCTGTTCGCAGGACTGTTACTGGCGGCATTGACGAGCCCGCCGGCCGCGGCGCTGGATTCCAAGAAAATTTACCAGCTGAACCAGGACCGCGTATTCCAGATACGCGTACTCAACCGCGAAACCGGCAAAAAATCCAGCATCGGCTCGGGATTCATAGTCGGCAATGGCAAGCAGATCGCGACCAACTACCACGTGATCAGCCAGGTTATCCTCGAACCGGAGGTGTTTTACATTTCCTACATCGGCAGGGACGGGCAAGCGGGTGAATTGAAATTGCTCGGGCTCGACGTGGTGCGTGATCTGGCGCTGCTCGGCGCCGAACAACAGGTCGGCGAACCGATCCGGATGAGTCCGCTACCGCCGCGCGGAGCTCCCATTTTCGCGATGGGCAATCCGCTCGACCTGGGTTTAAGTATCGCGGTCGGCACCAACGGCGGCATTCTCAACCAGACCGACGACAGCCGCATCCTGTTCTCCGGCAGCCTCAATCCGGGTATGAGCGGCGGCCCGACCTTCAACGATCAGGGTGAAGCGATCGGCATTAACGTCGCCACCGCGCGCAACGATATCAGCTTTATCGTGCCTTCGCGTTTTCTAACCGACCTGATCGAACTGTCCGCCAGCGACGAATTTGCCAGCGCCGACGACCTCAAGCTCGAGGTTGCGCGCCAGGTGCTCGGTTACGAAAACAGCTATATCGACCAGCTGCTGGCGAACGACTGGCCGGAGCTTGATCTGCGCCAGTTCAGTTTACCCGGCGTTATTTCCCCGACCGTGCGTTGTTGGGATAACAGTGCAAGGCTCGGCGCCATCGCACGCTACAAGCGTTTCCAGATTCGCTGCGCCAACAAGAATCACGTCTATCTCGACGAGGACAACAAGTTTGTCGGCGACCTGATCTACGAATACTTCTGGCTCGAATCCGACCAGCTCAACGCGATTCAGTTCTACAACCTTTACGAAAATTTGAACAAGGATCAGATCGACTCGAAAACAGGCCGCGATATCGTCAGCAACTTCAATTGCAAAACCTGGTTTGTCGATGTATCGGGCCAGGAGATGAAATCCAATCTTTGCCGCCGCGAGTATGTCGAATACGAGGGTATGAGCGATGTTCTGTTTACCGCGGCGTTGACCGGTCATAAAAACAAGGGATTCTTCATAACCCTGATCATGACCGGGGTCGATTACGCCGCTACGCTGCCGCTGATTCAAAAGTTTCTGGAGCATACCGAATGGCGCCCCTGATACTCGAGATCAGTACCCGCGGCCTGCATCGATACGAAACCATCGAGCAGGAAGTGACCAGCATCGGTCGCGCCTTCGACAACGACATTATCCTGTCCGATCCAACGGTGGCGCCGCATCATTTGAAAATCATCCGATATGGCGATAATTCGGTGGAAATCGTCAATCTGACCGAGGTCAATCCAACTCGCATCGACGGCCAGCTGCCGGAATCACTGGTAACCGAACGGTTACCGGTCGCGCTCGAAATCGGACGCGTGCACGCACAGCTATTGGCACAGGATTTCGAAGTAGCGCCAACCCGCGCACTTGCCGGAGGCGGTCGGCGCGGCCATTTGTTCGGACACGTCACCTGGGCGGTAATCCTGGTAATGCTGTGCCTGCTCGCGGGCGGCCTCGAGTTTTATCTGAATGCTTACAACGCCTTCAAGTGGAGCGATTTGCTCAAGTACGTATTGCGCGAAACCGTGCTTACCATCGGCGCCTTCGTGCTGGCGTTATCGATACTCGAACGCCTGCTGGTTAATCGCTGGGAGATCAGGCAGCTGGTGACGTCGATCTCGCTGATATATCTGCTCTATTACCTGTCGGCAAATTTCGCCGGGATGATGCAATACCTGTTTTCTGCCGACTGGCCGACAATCCTGTTCCGCTTTGGCTGGAACCTGGCGCTGATTCCCGTCGCGATTGCGCTTTACCTGATTCACATATCGCATCTGAAGAAAAACAGGGCCATCATGCTCGCCGTTCTGATCGCCAGTCCTATCGCCCTGCCCTCGATTCTGCAGAGCCCGGAGCTAAAGGCGATGCTCGAAGATTTCAGTTCGGCGGCGCGCTATCAGAATAGCCTGAGCTCGATGGATATACACCTCAAGGATCGGGTGAGCATCGAGACCTTCGTCGAGCAGGCCCAAAACCTCGGCAGGGGCGCCTACGCCGACTGAAGCACCCCCCTCTTTGCCGTCCGGGATAGATTTGAAGTTTTAATAAAGACCTCTGGTAAATTCTGTATTTTTAACCGGGGTCTGGCCTTATAATCGCGCGCATGTCGGAATATTTTTTACTTTTGATTGGCACCGTGTTCGTCAACAACATCGTATTGGCGAAGTTTCTCGGCCTGTGCCCGTTCATGGGCGTTTCGCGCAAGGTCGAAACCGCGATCGGCATGAGTGCCGCCACCACCTTCGTACTGACCCTGTCGGCGGTGCTGAGTTATGTCATCAACAGCTGGATCCTCGCGCCGCTGGAACTCGAATATTTGCGCACGATTGCTTTCATCATCGCAATCGCGGCGGTGGTCAACTTCACCGAGATGGTGGTGCATAAGACCAGCCCGCTATTGTACAACGTGCTTGGTATCTTCCTGCCGCTAATCACCACCAACTGCGCTGTCCTCGGAGTAGCCCTGATCAACGTGCAGGAACAGAACAGCTTCTTCGAATCGGTGATTTACGGTTTTGGCGCGGCACTGGGTTTTTCGCTGGTGCTGATACTGTTCGCGGCCATGCGCGAACGCATCAACGTCGCCGACGTGCCCGCTCCTTTCCAGGGTTCCGCGATCGGCCTGATCACGGCCGGGCTGATGTCGCTGGCGTTCATGGGACTCGGCGGACTGGTCAAAGTCTAAATTATGATTCTAGCAATCCTAACCATCAGCCTGATGGCCGGACTGTTCGGCATTATCCTCGGCTACGCCTCGATCCGTTTCAAGGTCGAGGGTAACCCGGTGGTGGATCAGATCGACGCACTGCTGCCGCAAACCCAGTGCGGCCAGTGCACTTACGCCGGCTGCCGGCCCTATGCCGAGGCGATCGCCAACGGCGAGGCGCCGATCAATCAATGTCCGCCAGGCGGTCAGGCAACCATAGTCGCGCTCGCCGACCTGCTCGATACCGAAGCGCTCGAACTGAACGCGGAGCACGGCGAACACCTCGATGTGCCTTTGGTAGCGGTCATCGACGAACAAACCTGCATCGGCTGTACTCTTTGCATCCAGGCCTGCCCGGTGGACGCCATCCTCGGCGCCGCCAAGCACATGCACACGGTTATCGCCGACGAATGCACCGGCTGCAAGCTGTGCCTGCCGCCATGCCCGGTGGACTGCATCGACATGGTGCCCGAGCAGCAAACCATAGATGACTGGAAATGGTCGAATCCGCTCGACCAGCTGATGCCGGCACGAGATGGCTAGGCTGTATAAATTTCATGGCGGACTGCATCTCGACGGTCACAAGTCCGAGTCGCTAGGCCGGGATCTGCGCAGCGCAAGTCTGCCCGAGCAACTGATCCTGCCGCTCAGGCAACACATCGGCGAATACAACAAACCGCTGGTCGAGGTCGGTAACCGGGTTCTGAAAGGCGACGTAATCGCGGCCAACTCGTCGCTAATCTGCGCCGCGGTGCACGCGCCGACATCCGGTACCGTCAGCGCGATCGGCAACTACCCGGTAGCGCATCCGTCGGGTCAACGGGACAGCTGCATCGTTATCGACGTAGATGGCGAGGATGAGGCCGCCAGGGCCGATATCGTTAATCCGAAAGAGCTGGACTCCGAGGCGCTGATTCAGCGAATCTGTCGCGCCGGCATCGTTGGTCTCGGCGGCGCCGCCTTCCCGACTTCGCCGAAACTGTCGCGCGGCAAAACGCATACTGTCGACACCCTGATTATCAACGGCGTCGAGTGCGAACCCTATATCACCTGCGACGACATACTGATGCGCAACTACGCGGACGAGATAATTCGCGGCAGCGCTTACCTGCAGCAAATCCTGTCGCCACAGACCACCCTGATCGCCATCGAGGACAATAAGCCCGAGGCGATCGCGGCGATGCAGGAGGCACTGCTGCTGCAGCCGCTGGCGAACACCGAAATTATCGCGATTCCGACGATTTACCCGTCTGGCGGGGAAAAGCAGTTAATCCAGATCCTGACCGGCAAGGAAGTACCGCACGGACAGTTCGCCTTCGATATCGGACTGTTATGCCAGAACGTCGGCACCTGCGTTGCGATAACGCGCGCGCTCGAACAGGATCAACCGCTGATCTCGCGCATCGTCACCTGTACCGGCGACAATGTCTCGCAGCCGGGAAACTGGGAGGTGCGCTTCGGTACACCGATCAGTCACCTGATCGAGCAGGCTGGCGGCTATAAAAATCCCGATAACGCCTTCCTGGTGATGGGAGGGCCGATGATGGGCTTCGCGCTTCACAGCGATCGGCTGCCGATCGTCAAGGCCAGCAACTGCATCATGGTCATGCGTGAGCAAACCATCCCGCATACGCCCGGCTACCATGATGAGTGCATCCGTTGCAGCAAATGCACCGAGGTTTGCCCGGCACAGTTACTGCCGCAACAGCTCTACTGGCATGCGCGCGCCCAAGCATGGGATCGCACCCTGGAATTCAAGCTGTTCGATTGTATCGAGTGCGGCTGCTGCTCGGCGGTGTGCCCGAGCCAGATCCCGCTGGTGCAGTACTACCGTGCCGCCAAAAGCGAGATTCGCGCGGCGCACAAGGCTCAGTTCAAATCCGATCGCGCACGCGCGCGTTTCGAATTTCGCGAAAAGCGATTGCTGCTGAAAAAGCAGGCCGACGAGGAGCGTCGCAGACTCAAGCGCGAAGCCCTGAAACAGAAACAGGCAAAAAGCGGTGCCGCCGCCGATGGCGCACCCGATCCGGTACAGGCGGCGCTGGAAAGGGTCAGGGAACGCAAGAAAGCGATTAGGGAAGAAACCCGGTGAGTAGCGTAATCGTCTCCTCGCCTTATGTCGCTCCGGGCAATTCGCTCAAGCGCCTGATGATTCAGGTCATTGTCGCGCTGCTGCCCGGCACGGTCGCCTACGTCTGGTTCTTCGGGCCCGGTCCGATCATCAATATAGGACTGGCGATCGTATTTGCCCTCGCCTTCGAGGCCGCAGTACTGAAACTGCGCGCCAAACCAGTGATGCCGCATCTAACCGATTTCAGCGCGGTGGTCGCGGCCTGGCTGTTTGCGCTGTGCCTGCCGATGCACGCACCCTGGTGGCTGGTGGCGCTGGGCATCGGCTTCGCCATGATCGCGGGCAAGCACCTTTACGGCGGGCTGGGTTTCAATCCCTTCAACCCGGCGATGGTTGGCTACGTGGCATTACTGATTTCCTTCCCGCGGGAGATGACCACCTGGTATCTGCCGGGCGTGGTCAGTGGCGAGACACTGAGCCTAGCCGAGTCGATCGCCTACAGCTTTGGCAGCGTCGATATCGGCCAATGGGATGCGCTCAGTTCGGCGACGCCGCTGGACCAGGTCAAGACCGGCGTTGGCCAGAACATTCCGATCGATGAAATTCGCCAGACGCCGCTGTTCGGCGACTATGGCGGCCGGGGCTGGGAATGGATCGCGTTTTGGTGGTTTGTCGGCGGCGTCTACCTGTTGATCACCAAAACCATCCGCTGGCATATCCCGCTGTCACTGCTGGCCGCGGTCATGTCGATGGCGCTGATCTTCTACCTGATCGAGCCGGCGGTTTACGCTTCGCCCTGGTTTCACCTGCTGTCGGGCGCGGTCGTCATAGGCGCGTTTTTCATCGCTACCGATCCGGTCAGCGCGGCCACCACCGACCTCGGCAGAATTTACTACGGCTTGATGATCGGCTGCCTGATTTACGTGATCCGGGTCTGGGGCGGTTACCCCGACGGCATCGCTTTTGCCGTGCTGCTGGCCAACATGTGCGTGCCGCTGATCGACTATTACACGCAGCCACGCGTCTACGGCGAAAAATGATCGCCATCAATCGACGCGACATCCTGATTTCCGGAGCATTCCTGTGGCTATTCGCGGTCGTCGGCACCACGCTGGTGGCGCTAACCGAATTCACCACGGCTGACGCCATCATCGAAAACGAGCGCCAGGTGCTATTGCGCAATCTTTATGCGCTGCTGCCGGCCGACAGACTCGACAACGACATCGCCAGCGATACCCTGGAACTGCCCGCGGCGTCACTGCTGGGGACCGAGTCGATCTCGACTGCCTATCGCGCGCGCATGCAGGGAAAACCGGTAGCGGTGATTTTCAACAGCGTTGCGCCCGACGGCTACAACGGCAAAATCCATCTGCTGGTCGGCGTCAATATCGACGCCAGCCTGGCCGGCGTACGCGTCATCAAGCACGCCGAGACCCCGGGACTGGGCGACGGTATCGAGATCAGGAAATCACCCTGGATAAGGAGTTTCGACGGCAAGTCACTAGATAATCCCGAGACCGACGGCTGGCGCGTGAAACGCGACGGCGGCGAATTCGATCAACTTACCGGTGCCACCATTACCCCGCGCGCGATCATAGCGGCGGTCAGGAATACGCTGCTGTACTATCGACAAAACGCTGATATGATTTTCGAATGAAGGCACCGGCATGACCAGCAATAGTGAAATTACCCGTAACGGCCTGTGGGGCAACAATGTCGCCCTGGTGCAGTTGCTCGGTCTGTGCCCGCTGCTGGCGGTAACCAGTACAGTGGTTAACGGCATCGGTCTCGGCATCGCGACGCTGATCACGCTGGTGCTTTCGAATACGATCGTTTCGCTAATCCGCGGATTCGTGCGCAAGGAAGTACGCCTGCCGGTATTCGTGCTGATCATCGCCTCACTGGTCACGATTATCGAGCTGGCGATGAAAGCCCTGTTCTACGACCTTTACCTGGTACTCGGCATATTCATTCCGCTCATCGTCACCAACTGCGCGATCATCGGCCGCGCCGAGGGATTTGCCTCGCGCAATCCAGTCGGTCCGGCCGCAGTCGACGGCCTGATGATGGGCCTGGGCTTCCTGGTGGTGCTTGCGCTGCTCGGCGGCCTGCGTGAAATTATCGGCTTCGGCACCCTGTTCGCCAACGCCGAGCTGATGTTTGGCGAGGGCGCTCAAGCGCTGACCATTACGCTGAATCCGGATTACAGCGGATTTCTGCTCGCGGTGCTGCCGCCGGGCGCGTTTTTCGGGCTGGCGATCCTGATCGTCGCCAAGAACTGGATCGACCTCAGACCGGCCGAAAAGCCTGAAACCGTCACACCTGTAGCCGAAGGCGCATGAACCCGCAAAAGCGGCATGAAATATTTTCGCGACTGCGCGAGCATATAAAGCAACCGCGCTCCGAGCTCGAGTACAGTTCTAACTTCGAACTGCTGATTTCGGTGCTGTTGTCGGCGCAGGCGACCGACGTCAGCGTCAACAAGGCGACCGCGAAGCTCTACCCGGTGGCGAACACCCCGGAGAAAATGCTCGCGCTCGGCGAATATGGTGTCAGGGAATATATAAAAACTATCGGCCTGTTCAACTCGAAGGCCAGGAACGTCATCGCCACCTGCAAGATACTGATCGAGCAGCACCATTCCGAGGTCCCCGAAGACCGCGAGGCGCTTGAAGCACTACCCGGCGTTGGGCGTAAAACCGCAAACGTCATCCTCAACGTCGCCTTCGGGCATCCGACCATCGCCGTTGATACGCACATCTTTCGCGTTTCCAACCGCACCGGCATTGCGCCCGGCAAGGACGTCCTCGCGGTCGAAAAAAGACTGCTCAAGTTCGTCGCCGACGAATTCAAGCTCGATGCGCATCACTGGCTGATCCTGCACGGTCGTTACACCTGCATCGCGCGCAAGCCACGCTGCGGCAGCTGCGTCATCGAAGACCTGTGCGAATTCAAACAAAAGAATATTGATTGATGATGTTCCAGTCGCGCGATGAAGTCCGCCAGGTCTATCTCGACGTCTGGCGCAAGATGCAGCAACGGCAGCTGCTCGAACCCATGGAGGCGTTAATCGCCGACGTCATCGAATCTCACCCTGAATATCACGCCCTGCTTGCCGACGACGCCGAAATCAGGCAACAGGAGTTCACCCCGGAACAGGGGCAGACCAATCCTTTCCTGCACATGGGCATGCACATCGCGCTGCGCGAACAGGCCGGTACCGATCGCCCGCCGGGAATCAATGCGATCTACCAGCGGCTGACGGCGGCGAAGGGACAGCATCAGGCCGAGCACGCGATGATGGAATGTCTCGGCCAGGCCCTGTGGAGCGCGCAACGCAACAACCGGCCACCCGATGAAGCCAATTACCTCGACTGCCTGAAAAAGTTGTAAAACGGACAGTCCGGCGATATTTAACCACGCCGTATTAATATGATTTACCTCGAAGAGAATCGGCTATAAGCTAGCCTCCTGACGAGGCAGGCGAGCGCTATGGCGGACCCATCCAAACTGCTGATATTTGCCGACCCAGGCATCGAAGCTAAAGTAGCGAAGGCGGCGCTGCTTGTTTTCGTGCGCCATTACCAGCAAAAAAAACGAAACCAGAATCCAGCATGACCGGCTGCACATCGCGGCACGGGAAAAATGCGGCACTGATTGATAAGGATAGACATGACAACTAGCGGCGAATTGAATGTAGGTGAAGCAACCATAAAACTGCTCGAAAAGTATGGTGTCGACACGCTGTTCGGAATTCCCGGCGTGCATACGCTGGATTTCTGCCGCGGTTTGAACATGAGCAGTATTCGACACGTACAGGCGCGCAACGAACAGGGCGCGGGATTCATGGCCGACGGTTACGCGCGCGCTTCCGGCAAACCCGGGGTGGCGCTGGTGATCTCCGGACCCGGGGTGACCAATGCGCTAACCGCGGTTGGACAGGCTTACGCCGACAGTATCCCGTTGCTGATGCTTTCCAGCGACGCCGCCAGCTACACCCTCGGCAAGGGCTGGGGCTGCCTGCACGAGGTGCCGAGCCTGACCGATACGACGGCGCCGCTAACCGCGTTTTCCGCCACCGCGATGAGCCCGGAAGAAGTACCCGGCCTGATTGCGCGGGCGTTTTCGGTGTTTGCCAGCGAGCGTCCGCGACCGGTACATATCGCCATCCCGATCGACATACTGGCAATGCCGGCGGGTGGCGACTGGGAGGCCATCGAGTTGCCCGACCGGCCCGCGCCGACGCGGAAAAGCCTGGATCGCGCCTGCGAACTGTTGCGTAACGCCAAACAACCGATGATCTGTGTCGGCGGCGGCGCCTGGCTCGCCAGCGAGGCGATCACCGAGCTCGCCGAAAGGCTCGGCGCGGCGGTCATCGGCAGCACCGCGGGCAAGGGCATCATCGACGACAGCCATCCGCTGTCGCTAAGCGCCGGCACGGTACGCGGCGAAGTCCAGCAGTACCTGAAGAACGCAGACGTGGTGCTGGCGGTCGGCACCGAGCTGTCGGAGGTCGACAGTTTCGTCGAAACCCTCGAAATCAACGGCAAGATCATTCGCGTCGATCTCGATCCCCGCAAAATGAACGATCTCTATCCCGCGGCGGTGGCTATCATCGGTGGTGCCAAAACCACCACCGAGGCCATCGCCCGGCAGCTGGGTGAAGTCGAAGCCAGGACGGAAACCGCGGCCGAGGTCGCCGCTATTCGAAGCGAAATTCTCGCCAATCTAAGCGACAGCGAAGTGCGCCACTGCAAAACCCTCAAGGTGCTGCGTGAGGCGCTGCCGGTCGATACCGTGGTCATGGGCGATATATGCCAGCTGGTTTATACCGGCGCGTTTGCCTTCGATGTCGCCAAGCCCAGGCTGTGGCACTACCCGGCCGGCTACTGCACGCTCGGCTGCGGCCTGCCCGACGCCATCGGCGCCAAGCTGGCGCTGCCCAATACGCCGGTGGTTTCCTTTGCCGGCGACGGCGGCTTCATGTTTACCGTGCAGGAACTGGTGACCGCGGCCGAGCTCGAACTGCCGTTGCCGCTGATCCTGTGGAATAACGAAGGCCTTAAACAGATCCAGGACGACATGAAACTGCGCGAAATCGATCTGGTCGGGGTAACCGGCATCAACCCGGATTTCATCGAGCTGGCTAAATCCTGCCGCTGCCACGCGCTGCGGGTCGACAGTGCGCAATCGCTGACCGACGCTATCGCCGAGGCATTCAAGGCCGATCGCCCGACACTGATCGAAGTCAACGAATGGGACGCCTGGTTAAACTGAGGGTTGAATCATGGACACTTACGCCTACTACGCCGACAACAAATGGCTGCAACCTGCCAGCGGCGAGTATTTCGACAGCGAGAATCCGTATACCGGTGAAATCTGGGCACAGATTCCACGCTGCAACGAAAAAGACGCAAACCTCGCGGTGCAGGCAGCCTACCGGGCTTACCACGAAGGCCCCTGGGGTCGCATGACCCCGAGCGAACGCGGAGAAATGGTTCGAAGGCTCGGCGACGTCGTTGCCAGCCACGCCGATCGGCTGGCCGAAATCGAAACCCGCGACAACGGCAAACGTCGCGTCGACATCCACCCCGGCTTACGCAGCTGGCTGGTCGACAGCTTCTACTACTATGCCGGTATGGCGGATAAACTCGAAGGCTCGGTAATCCCCACCGGCCGCGATGAAATCCTGAACTACACCCGCCATGAGCCTTACGGCGTGGTGGCGGCAATCACCGCCTGGAATTCACCGCTGTTGATCGCCATCTGGAAAATTGCGCCGGCGCTGGCGGCAGGTAACACGATTGTGCTCAAACCATCCGAGTTTGCCTCGGCGTCGACCCTGGAACTGATGAAGGCTTTCGAGGACGCCGACTTGCCCAGCGGTGTCATCAACACCGTGACCGGCTTCGGTGCGGAAGTCGGCGAACCCCTGGTAATGCACGAACTGGTGCGCAAGATCAGTTTTACCGGCTCGGTCGAGGGTGGCGCGCGGGTGGCGGCGTCAGCTGCCAGAACCATCAAGAGCGTGACCATGGAACTCGGCGGTAAATCACCGCAACTGGCGTTCGATGACGCGCGACTGGAAGACACGGTAAACGGTGTTTGCGGCGGTATTTTCCCCCCCGCCGGCCAAAGCTGCATCGCCGGATCACGCCTGCTGTTGCAGGCGGGCATTTACGACGCCTTTGTCGAAAAGCTGCTCGAGGTCGCGGCACGCGCCAGGCTTGGTGACCCCAACGATGCCGCCACCAGTATCGGCCCGATTGCCAACCGAACCCATTTCGAACGGGTGCTCGGTCATATCGAACGCGCTAAAAAAAGTGGCGCGACGCTGGCCTGTGGCGGCAATGCGGTTAATCCCGATGGTGTCAAAGGCTGGTTTATCGAACCCACCATTTTTACCGGGGTAACGCCGCAGATGCCGCTCGCACGCGAAGAAATCTTTGGCCCGGTGCTCGCGGTGATGCGCTTCGAAACCGAAGAAGAGGCTGTTGAAATTGCCAACGACTCCAGTTTCGGGCTCGCCGCCGGCATATGGACCGAGGATCATCGGCGCGCGCTCGCACTGGCGAATCGGCTCGAAGCCGGAACCGTCTATATCAACAATTACTTCGACGCCTGCACCCAGTCACCGGTGGGCGGTTACAAGCAAAGCGGTTATGGTCGTGAAAACGGCTGGGAAGGCATGCGCAACTTCCTGCAAACCAAAAGCGTCTGGCTGAGCAGCGCGCGCCAGATAGCTGCGCCGTTCTGAATCGCCGCAGCCGCAAGTGACCTTCGGACCTCATCAGACGATTATCCGCATGGCGGCGATTTCGCTGGTGGGCCTTATATCGGGGCTGATCACCGCCTTCGCCACCATCGGCTTTGTCGAACTGGTGCATTATCTGAACGAAATTCTCTTCGTCAGCGCCGCAAGCCGCGCCGATCTCGACGGCGGCCAACTATGGCTAATCACGATTTCAGTACTGACCATTGGCGGGCTAGTGGTTGGATTAACGCTGCGCTATGGCGTCGATGGCGGTCAGCAAGCCGGACCGGCCGACACCATTTACGCGGTGCAACTACATGAAAAATTACCTTCAGCCGTAACCGGCGTTTCATCGACGGCGGCTTCGATGCTGTCGCTGGGTTGCGGCGCCTCGGTAGGCCAGTACGGACCGCTGGTCTACCTCGGCACTCTGGTGGGTCAGTTGACCAACCGCTTGCCATTCGGCCTTAGCGACGTGCGCAGCATCGCCATTGCCTGCGGGGTCGCGGCGGCAATTTCGACCGCTTTCAATGCGCCGATCGCGGGCTTGATCTTTACCCACGAAGTCATCCTGCGCCACTACTCGTTGCGCATGTTTACCGCGGTCACCGTCGCCAGCGCCAGTGGCTATCTTGTCGCCAACGTGGTTTTCGAGCATCCGCCGCTTTTCCTGATCGAATTCGAGGGCGCTTTTCGCTGGGTCGAATTCTTCCTCTTCGCGCTCGAGGGTATCGCCTGCGGCATACTCGCTGTGGCCTTCATGAAGCTGCTGCATTTCACCATACAACTTGCCGCTCGAGTCAAAGCCCCGGCGGCACTCAAACCCATGTTCGCGGGTTTCCTTCTGTCGCTGGTGGCGCTGCAGGTACCGGAAGTTCTGGGTGCCGGGCAGGAAGTGTTCAAACAGGCCACGCTGGGCGGGGTTTACGGCGCCGATGCCCTGCTGTTGATACTGGTCACCAAACTGCTGGTCACGGTTCTGTGTATCGGTTTCGGCTTCGCCGGCGGCGTCATCTTTCCCGCATTGCTGATCGGCGTGCTTTTCGGCGCGTTGTTCGCGTTACTGGTGCCTGGACAATTACTGAGCGACTATTCCGGCGTGCCTGTCTACGCAATCTGCGGCATGATGGCGTTGATGAGCCCGGTCATCGGCGCACCGATGACCGCATTACTGATGGTCTTCGAGCTGACCCGCAGCTATGAAATAACCATCGCCGCTATGGTCACGATCGTGTTCGCCAACCTGGTCGCCCACCAGTGGTACGGTCGCTCACTGTACGATTTCCAGCTCAGCCAGCGCGGCATCGATCTGTCGCTGGGGCGTGAACGCGCCTACCTGCTGCACCACACCGTTGCCGACCTGGCCACCGACTCGCTGCCGGTTGTGCATGAGGACGTCAGCCTGTCCGAACTGCGTCAGCGCATGGCCGAAAAATCGACCGCGTCGGCGGTCGTGGTTGACAGCGACAGGCGTTACCTGGGGCTGGTGCTGCAACACCAGCTGCACGATCAGCACGACAGTAACAGCGTCAGCTCGATCGACATCGAGCAGGGTACTCGATTCGATGAAAACACCAGCATCTGGGAGGCGATGGAAACCATGCGCAATTATATCGGCGAAGCCCTGCCGCTGGTCGACTCCACCAGCGGCCGCTACCTGGGCGCGATTCCGGAGGCGGTGGTAATCAATGCCTACCTCGACGCGGGCCACGAACTGCGACGAGAAGAACACGAGGTCTAAGCCATGGATTTGTATCAGCAGATCGTAAACCAGGTCGCCAATGCGCTCGACGAAGATGTCGGCAGCGGCGATATCAGCGCGCAACTGATCGATGCGTCGACGCAACTGGAAACCGAGTTGCTGGTGCGTGAAGACGCCGTATTGTGCGGTATCGAGTGGTTCGATGAAGTTTTCCGCCAGTGCGATGCCGCGATTACCACTCAATGGCATGCGCGCGACGGTGATTCGATTAGCGCAAGCAGCGTGATTTGCGAAGTCAGCGGTCCGGCGCGCGGCCTGTTGACCGCGGAACGCAGCGCGCTTAATTTTCTGCAAACCCTGTCCGGCACAGCTACCCTGACACGGTCTTACGCCGAGCTGATCCGGCATACCGATTGCCGCATACTGGACACTCGAAAAACCATTCCGCAACTGCGGATTGGACAGAAGTACGCGGTGCTCTGTGGCGGCGGCAACAATCATCGCATCGGCCTGTTCGATGCGTTTCTGATCAAGGAAAATCATCTGGCGGCTAGCGGCAGCATCGCGCAGGCGGTAACACGCGCGCGGCAACTGCAGCCAGACAAGCTGCTCGAGGTCGAAGTGGAAAACATCGAGCAATTGCAACAGGCGCTGGTGGCCGGCGTCGATCGCGCGCTGCTTGATAATTTCACCCTCGACGAAATGCGCCGCGCGGTGGAACTCACCGATGGTCGCATAGAACTCGAGGCCTCCGGAAACATCGACCAGTCCAACCTGGTCGAGATTGCCGAGACCGGGGTCGACTTTATATCCATCGGTGCACTAACAAAGCATCTGCGAGCGGTCGACTTTTCGTTGCGCTACCGCTAGCTGCGGAACAACCGGTTGAGCAACGATAACAGACCGTCCGAGCAACAGCAGGACCAGGCGGTTAAGGGCATCATCGCCCTGGTCCTCGCGACCCTGCTGTTCGCCGCGCAGGACGCTATCACCAAGCACCTGACCGACACGGTGCCGGTTGCGCAACTGATGTTCGTGCGTTATTTCTTCTTTGCCCTGTTTGCCCTGGTCTACGCGTCGCGCAGGACCCGAATTCGGGTCGCCCTGCGCTCGCAGTGGCCGAAGCTACAGCTACTGCGCGGATTGCTGATTGCCGGCGAAATGGGCCTGTTTGCCTATTGCCTGCATTTTCTCGGCATCGCCGAGATGCACACGATTTTCGCCTGCTTTCCCCTGATAATCACCGTACTGTCGGTACCCCTGCTGGGAGAGCAGGTAGGCTGGCGCCGCTGGCTCGCGGTGTCATTCGGCTTCATCGGCACGCTGATCATCATTCAACCGGGTAGCGGTGTGTTTTCACCATTTGCGATGATAGCCGTCGCCTGCGCCTTCATGTTTGCACTGTACAACCTGATAACGCGCAAGGTATCGCGCCAGGACAGCTTCGAAACCTCGTTACTCTATTTCGGCCTGGTTGGATTCGTGGCCACCTCGCTACTGGTACCGTTTTTCTGGCAAGCCTTAAGCAGCGCGGACATGCTATGGTTACTGGCTATCAGCATCATCTCCATCTTCAGCCACCTGCTGTTAATCAAATCCCTGGAACTGGCGCCCGCGGTTATCCTGCAGCCTTTTAATTACTTCATCCTGGTGTGGGCGATGATTATCGGCTTCAGTTTTTACGGCGAGGTGCTCGAAACCCCGACCCTGATTGGAGCCGCACTGGTGGTCGGCAGCGGTGTCTACATTGCGCGCCGTGAATACGTCGTGGCGCGGGCCGAGCGGCGGCGATTGCGCAAGGCGATGTATCCGCCGGAGACCTGATCATTCGCCAAACCTATATCAGGGGTAGAAGAAATCAATTTTCTTTTTGCCGCAATTTCACATATTGTGTTCCGATTGTATATACAGCTCGTTTTTTCGAGAACCACTGCTATAATACTGTTTTAATTATATTTTTCCGGCAAGAAGCCGGTAAAAAGGGAGTCAAACAATTAGCGGCAGCATGATTCTGATAAACCTGATAGGCGGCGTAGCCCTCCTGTTATGGGGCCTGCGAATGGTACGCATCGGTATATCAGAAAGCTGGGGCAGCGAAATCCGGGCTACGCTCGGCGCCAGCCTGAACAACCGCTTCAAGGCATTTCTTTCCGGTCTCGGCGTCACCATGCTGCTGCAAAGCAGCAGCGCCACGGCGCTGTTAACCGCATCCTTTAGCGGCCAGGGCATGCTGACCACCGCGACCGCGCTGGCCATCCTGCTCGGGGCGGACGTTGGCACCACGCTGGTAGCGCAAATCCTGACCTTCGATTTATCGGCCCTGTCGCCAATACTGGTCGCGCTGGGCGTCGCCATGTTCACCTATTCCCCGGGCGGGCGCGTACGCGATTTCGGCCGTACGCTGCTGGGTCTGGGCATGATGCTGCTGGCATTGAAACTGATCGTCGCCGCCTCGCTGCCGATGCGCGAATCGCTGGTCGTTCAGCAGATATTCGTCGCCCTCGGCCAGGATCTCGTGCTGGCAGTGGTATTCGCCGCAATCATCGCCTGGGCCTCGCATTCCAGCCTGGCCACGGTGCTGCTGGTGATTACACTGGCAAGCACCAGTGCGCTGGAGATTACGGTTGCGTTCGCGTTTGTCCTCGGCGCTAACATCGGTAGCGCGATTCCGCCAATGATTGCGACCTTGAGCGCCAACCGCAGCGCACGCCAGCCGCCGCTTGGCAACCTGCTGTTCCGTATCTGCGGAGTCGCGGTCGCATTGCCGTTCATCGGCATGATCGCAAACCTGATGTCCCCGCTCGAAATCGGTTACGCGCGCCAGATCGCGACTTTTCACATGCTGTTCAATATCGCCCTGGCGGTGGTTTGCTTTCCAATGATCGACCGCATGGTGGCACTGACCGCGCGTTTCATCCCCAGGGACAGCGAAATCGGCGATGCGATGGAGCCCAGGGAACTTGACCGTGGCGCGTTCGAAACGCCGCTGGTGGCACTGGTCAATGCCGAACGCGAAGTATTGCGCATGGGCGAAGTAGTGGAGCGAATGCTGCGCAATGCCTTCATCGCGCTGAAGAAAAACGACACCGAGCTGGCGAAAAGGACGCGCGAAATGGACCTGGTGGTCAACGAATTTTACGACGGGGTGAAGCACTACCTGACGGCGCTGGCGCGCGAGACGCTCGGTGGAAAAGAGAGTCGACGCTGCAACGAGATACTCGCGTTCGCAACCGAACTGGAGCATATCGGCGACATCATCTCGGGGGATTTGATTCGCAACATCCAGCAAAAAAAGCTGGTTACACGCAGCAAGATGTCACTGCAGGACCGCGAAGATATGAACAACCTTTACCAGCCGGTGCTGAAAGCCTTCGAATTATCGTTGAGCGTATTCACATCGGGGGACGTGGCGATGGCCCGTCAGCTACTGGCGCGCAAGTACAAATTCGTCAAGCGTGAAAAGAAAGCGGTAATGAACCACTTGCAGAAAATTCGAGACGATTCATCCTACGACTCGCGGCTGAGCGCGCTGCAGCTCGACGTCATTCGCGATCTCAAGCGCATCAATTCACATTTGACCTCGGTCGCATACCCGATACTCGAAGACGCGGGCCATTTACGCAAGCGCCTGCGGCGCGACAAGTCCGGCTCGGATAAAGTCTCCCGCGTGCCGCCGCGGGCCAAGGTTTCGACCAGCAGCTGAAGGCTGCGCCAACGGCTTTAGCCAGGGCGCCGGCGTCGAGCTATACTTGCAACAGCATCCATCCAAACTCAACGGAGTGACCATGTTACTGCGAGGCTCCTGTCATTGTGGCGCCATCCACTTTGAAGTCAAATCGGCCCATCCCTATCCCTACAATCTATGCTACTGCTCGATCTGCCGTAAAACGGCGGGCGGGGGCGGATTCGCCATTAACCTGGGCGCGGATCACGCCAGCCTGAAAATCGAGGGCGAACTGGAAACCGGAGTTTATAATGCGCTGATCGACGGTAACAGCAGCCCCGCCGAAAGGCATTTTTGCCCGCGCTGCGCCAGCGCGCTATGGGTTTATGATCCGCGCTGGCCCGAACTGGTGCACCCCTTTGCCTCGGCGATCGACACCGAGCTTCCGCTTCCGCCCGAGCGTACTCACCTGATGCTGGGCAGCAAGGCCGGCTGGGTCGAGGCGGCGATCAAGCCCGGTGACAAGTGCTTCGACCAGTATCCCGACGAAAGTATTGCTCAATGGCATCAGCGCCATAAGCTGGCAACATAGTCCAGCGCGAGACAAAGCCATGAAAAACATGAAACTACCCGCCCTGATATTACTGCTAGTCCTGTTACCGGCATCCGCTATCGCTTCAGAACAGAAAAAGAGCGCGGCCGCCGAGGAGGCCGGCAAATGGCTGGCCCTGGTCGACGGCAGGCAACACCAGCAATCCTGGCAGCGCGCGGCAACCCTGTTTCGCCAGCAGGTTAGCGCCGAACAGTGGCGACAGGCGATATCGGCGGCACGCAATCCCCTCGGCAACATGGTCAGCCGCAAGCTGGCGGCCGCCACCTATGCGACCAGCCTGCCCGGCGCGCCCGACGGCGAATACGTGGTCCTGCAATTCAGCACCGAGTTCGAAAACAGGAAGCATGCGATCGAAACCGTGACCCCGATGCTCGACAACGGGCAATGGCGAGTCTCGGGCTATTATGTGCGTTAGCCCGCATTGCCCGGCGAACTCCGGTTGCGGCAATCCGATGCCGAAAACGGCCGCCCGCGGATGATCGAACTGCGCCGCGCGCGGCTGTCGCAGTTAACCCAGTTTTCCGAAATGGAACAGCACGCGGATACCTCGCCATATATCCTGCCGACCACGCTCGACGAGCATCGACGGGCATTTGCCCGTGATGACATCATTTACCTGTCGATTAACGCGCATGACGAAACCAGCGGTTTTATCATCCTGGCGCTGGATGCCGACACCCGCAGCGTGGAGTTGCGGCGAATCGTGGTTGCGGACAAGGACCGTGGCACCGGAACGGGCGCCCTTGCCGCGCTGGAGAACTATTGCCGCCAGCGGCTGCAGCGTGAGCGCATATGGCTGGATGTATTCGAATTCAATCGACGCGGTCGCCGAGTCTATACCGGACTGGGCTACCGGCAATTCGATCAGCGCGAGTTTGAAGGCAAAGCGTTATTATTTTTCGACAAGGAACTCGCGCCAGACTGAACCCAGCCGACCACCAGGCGCTACACCGATCAGGGCTTTAACTCGCTGTTTATCGCCGCCAGGCGCTCTGCGGTACCGATATCGGTCCAGCGGCCCTCGAACAGCTCGCCGCTGACCTGCCGCTTTGCCGCCGCCGCAAACAACAATGGCGCCAGCGCCTGTTTGCCCTGCGACAGGCCGACGAAGAATTGCCGATGAAATTGCGATATTCCGCTGAAGGTGTAGCGCGGCGTCCCCTCGATGCCGACCCGGGCCCGGTGCAGGGTAAAATCCCCGCTTGCATGATGATCCGGATTTTCCACCAGCACCAGGTGCGCCGCGCTGTCGCGGGATTTCAAATTGATGAAATCGTAATCGGTATAAATATCGGCATTGACCACGACGAAACGTTCGCCAAGCAATGGCAGCGCCTGCACGATCCCGCCGGCGGTTTCGAGCGCCTCGGGCTCTTCGCTGTACTCGATTCGAAGGCCGAAACCACCTCCGTTACCGAGCAGGTCACGGATCTGTTCACCGAGCCAGCTGAGATTGATCACGATTTCGTCGAAGCCGGCGCGCGACAGCGCTTCCAGGTGATGCACGATCAACGGTTTACCACCGGCCTGCAGCAGCGGCTTGGGAACGCTATCGGTTAACGGCCGCAAGCGCTCACCGCGGCCGGCGGCCAGGATCATTGCCTTCATAACCGGCTCACCGCGCCACCAGCGATCGGGCACGCCGGCTGAGCTGCAGTTGATCGATCATCGACAATAAACCCTGCATCGACACTTCCCCGGCACTGACCTGGCGCAGGTACTCGAGCGTGCGGGGAATGTCCTTCAGGTACCCGGCCTTGCCGTCGCGAATATCGAGGCGCGAAAAAATTCCGATCGCCTTCAGATGGCGCTGAATGCCCATCAGGTTAAACCAGTGAAGGAAGCGCTCGCTGTCGACCTCGACCAGTTGCCTGACGCGCGCCATTTGGTAGTAAGCCAGCGCCAGTTGATCGACCCGCGGCGGCGGCCAGTCGATATAGCAATCTCTTAATAGCGATACCAGGTCATAGGTAATCGGCCCCTTTACCGCATCCTGGAAGTCGAGTATGCCCGGGTTCCCGTTTGCGGTTTTCATCAGGTTGCGGGAATGGTAGTCGCGATGCACGAATACCTGCGGCTGTTCGAGCGCATTGTCGACCAGTGCCTTCTTGACCGACTGCCAGCAGGCCTGCTGCCCCGGATCCAGCGTAATCCCCATTAACCGACCGACAAACCAGTCATGGAACAAGTCCATTTCGCGCAGCAAAAGCTCGGCGTCATAGGGTGGCAAATCGTCGGCATCGATACGCAGCTGCATCCGCAACAGCGCGGCCAGCGCGTCGTCGTAAAGCGAGGCTTCGTTTTGCCGATCGAGTTGCGACAGGTAATCGCTACTGCCGAAATCGGTCAGGATCAAAAATCCCTGTTCGAGGTTGCGCGCAATAATTTCGGGCGCGCTCAAGCCCGCCGCTCGCAATTTGTCGGCGACCGCAATGAACTGGTCGCAGGGCTCCCTGTCAGGCGGCGCATCCATCACGATGAGCGACGCCTGTGCGGTCTGCAGGCGTAAATACGAGCGAAAACTGGCATCTTCGGAGGCCGGAGTCAGCTGGTAATCACGGTATCCCTGGCTATCCAGCCAGCGTTTCAGCAAGGTCGATCGATCACTCATATAGCGGTAGCGGCTGCGAACCTGTTAAAAGGCCGGTATTATCCGGTTTTTACTTAGTCAAAGCCATAGAACCGATGAGCGCAATCGACGACCTGTTACAGGTAATGAAGGATTTACGCCACCCCGAGAGCGGCTGCCCCTGGGATATTCGCCAGACCAGCGCCAGCATTGCACCGCACACGCTCGATGAAACCCACGAACTGCTGGACGCGATCGAACGCGACGATACCGAAAACCTGAAGGAAGAGCTCGGCGACCTGCTGTTCAATATCGTGTTTCACGCACGCATCGCCGAAGAAAAGGGCCAATTCGATTTCAACGACGTCGCCCGGGGGATCACCGACAAGATGCTGCGTCGCCATCCGCATGTCTTCGGCGAGACGCGCGACCAGGCGTTCAGCGACGAAACCCTGTCACAGCAATGGCAGGCGCTGAAACAGCAGGAAAAATCCGGCCGCGAATCCGCTACACTGGGCAGTGACTCCGCGTCAAACTCGGCCATGTACCGCGCGCGTGAAATTCAGAAAGAAGCGGCGCGCTTCGGCTTCGACTGGCCCGACATCCGCCCCGTATTCGACAAGCTCGAAGAGGAGCTGGCGGAACTGAAACACGCCTTCGACACCGGCGACGAGGACGCCATCGGCGACGAACTTGGCGACCTGATATTTGTCTGTGTCAACCTCGCCCGGCATGCCGGGGTGAATGCAGAAATGTCACTGCGCAGCACCAACCAGAAGTTTCTGCGCCGTTTTGCCTACGTACAACAGTGCATGGCCGAAGCAGGCATCGAGATGGATCAGCAACAGCTCGAGCAGATGGAGAATTTCTGGCAAGACTCCAAAAAACAGGTCGGGTAAGCAATATGACGCGAAGCAGACTACAAACCGAACAGCGAATCCTCGATGCGGTCGGCACTTTATTGCTCGAGCAAGGTTACCCGGCGGTTGGCATCAACGCCATCGCGCGCCAGGCAGGTTGCGACAAGGTATTGATTTACAGGTACTTTGGCGGCTTCGACGAATTGCTGCGGGCGTTTGCCGAGACCACCACCCTGTGGTGGGATGTCGACGAAATCATGCCCGAAACGGCCGACGACTGTGCCTCGATTGCGCTGCCCGAATATCTGCAAATCCTGCTCAATCGATATGTCGAAGCGCTCGAGGCACGCCCGCTCGCGCTCGAAATCATGGCCTGGGAAATGTCCGATCAAAACAGCCTGACTACCGCGCTGGCACGCTCGCGCAGCGAACGAGGCATGGAACTGGTGAAGCGCATACGCGGCTACTACCACCAGCCGAACATCGACATCGGTGGCATTCTCGGAGTCTTCGGTGCTGCCATCAACTACCTGATCATCCGCACCCGTAACCAGTCGCAGCAATACAAGACCGAGGAATGGTGGCGTCTACAGCAGACCATCGCCAAACTGCTGCAGGCCTATGCCGATTGAAGTACTGCGCCTGGGAGCGATCGACCCTGCCCCACTGCGCGAGTTGCTGGCGCGCTTCGATCTGGAGCTGACGCCCTGCCGGGCCACCGAATCGATTCCCGCAAGCTACTGGGGCGACGAGGAAGCCGGTCTAAGGTCGAACCGGCTGTACGCGCGCGACGATACTCCGCTGCATTCGATCCTGCACGAGGCGAGCCATTTCATCTGCATGGACGACAAACGCAGACAAGACCTCGATACTGATGCCGGCAGCGACGAAGCCGAGGAAAACGCGGTCTGTTACCTGCAGGTGCTGCTCGCCGATGAACTCGCCTGCCTCGGCCGCGAACGCATGTTCGCCGACATGGACAGCTGGGGATACAGCTTTCGACTGGGCGCCAGTCGGAACTGGTTCGAACAGGATGCCGAAGACGCGCTCGACTGGCTGATCGAACAGGGTCTTGTCGACAAAGGGCATCGGCCACGCTACAGGCTACGCCGCTAGCCCCGGGGCTGAAGCCAGCCTCACCCACCTCAATTTAATCCAGTTTTCGGGCTAAAGATTCAGATCCGGCGACCGATAAACTCAATACGAGCATACCGGCATTTTTGCTCTGACTGAACTTACTCTTTGTACCATAGCAAGCAGGAGCAATTGGGTGGACATCGCAACAATTGTCGGATTCTTACTGGCATACGTCATTATCGCTGCAGCCATAAGCCTGGGCGGCCCGTTTGTCATATTCCTCAACGCCCCCTCGTTACTGGTCGTGGTCGGCGGCACCTTCGCGGTTACCCTGATGCGGATTACCCTGGGTAATTTCCTCGGTTCGTTCAAAATTGCGCTCAAGGGATTCTTCTACAAGCTCGACGCCCCGCAAAACCTGATCGAAGAGTCGGTAGAACTTGCCAACGTCGCGCGCAAGGAAGGGATTCTTGCGCTGGAAGGTCGTGAAATCAGCAATGGCTTTCTCGAGCGCGGGATTGGCCTGTGCATCGACGGCCACGCGCCGGAAATCGTTAAAAACCTGCTCGCCAAGGACATCAACATGTCGATCGAACGTCACACCGTCGGCGCCGACATGTTCAAGGCAATGGCGGTTTACGCGCCGGCGATGGGCATGATCGGCACCCTGATCGGCCTAGTGCAAATGCTGTCGAACATGTCGGACCCGGCGGCAATCGGCCCTGCCATGGCGGTGGCGCTGCTGACCACGCTTTACGGCGCCATCATCGCCAACGCCTTCGCCTCGCCGCTGGCGGAAAAGTTGATTCTGATCAGCGGCTACGAGAAACTCAACAAGGACCTGATCCTGGAATCCATCAACGGCATCCAGGAAGGCACCAATCCACGCGTACTGAAACAGTTGCTCAACGCCTACCTGCCGGAGAGCAAGCGCGAGGAAGAAGACTAGGTCGCAGGCGATGAGCGAAGAATGCGATTGCCCACCATGCGAGGAAGGCCTACCGCCCTGGCTCGCGACCTTTGCCGACATGATGGCGCTGCTGATGTGCTTTTTCGTGCTGCTGCTGTCATTCGCCGAAATGGACGTCCTCAAGTACAAGCAGGTCGCCGGCGCGCTCAAGCTCGCCTTCGGCGTGCAGCGCATCGTCAAGGCCACTGAAATCCCCAAGGGCACCAGCGTCATTGCCAAGCAGTACAGCCCCGGCAAGCCGACCGAGGTCACACCGCTGGAAATCATGCGCGAAAAAACCAGCGATGATACCAAGACCAATCTCGATTACACCGATTCGGAGTCCAAGAACGATGGCGGCATGGGGGAGGCCACGGCGCAAATGATCGCCGAGCAAAAAGCGCAGCGCGAGGCCCAGGCCGAAGCCGAGGAGTTACAGGATGAACTGGCGGAGGCAATCGGCGATGGTTTGCTCGAGGTAGAGGCGTTTAACGACCGCGTACTGATCAGGATTCGCGAACGCGGTTCCTTCGGCTCGGGTCAGGCCGAGCTCAAGCAGGATTTCCTGCCCATATTGAAACTGATTGCAGAAGTACTCAACCAACGCGACGGACACTTCGTCATTTCCGGGCATACCGACGACATCCCGATAGAAACCCGCCGATTCCGCTCCAACTGGGACTTGTCGGCCGCTCGTGCCGCCAGCGTAGTACATTTCCTGATCCGGGAAGGCGATGTCGATCCCGAGCGCATGGAAATCAGGGCGCTGTCCGATAATGAACCCATCGTGCCCAACGACAGCTGGGAAAATCGCGCCAGGAATCGGCGCGTTGAAATCAGTGTCCTGCACGGTAACCGGCTCGCCATCGAAGGCGATTCACCCGCAGACAATGTCGACTACGTCGATCCGGAAGCAGCGGAGCAGTAATGACAGCAGAAAGACGCCGATATTACCGCATCGAAGACGAGGTCATGATTTCGCTGACCCCGATCGACGCCACTGAGGTTGACCAGCGGCTCGAAGACTTCTGGTCCAACGAGCACGCGTTTTCGATTCGCAACGATTACAATTTCCAGATTTCGCAGCATATTGCAGATCGCCACCAGATCAACAAAAAGATGCCCGAACTGGGCCGCTACCTGTCGGTGCTGGAAAAACAGATAGACCGGTTAACGGAAAAACTGCTGGCCGATGAAGACGAGCAGTCGATGACAAAGAAAAACGCCAATCTCAGCGCCCAGGGAATTTCATACTACGACGACGAGGCGCCGCCGCAGGATGACCCGATCGAGTTGAAATTAAAACTGTTGCCCTCGGGCCTGAGGCTTGTCATCATTGCCCGCGTGGTGCTGGTTGAAATGGATTCGGACCAGGGCCCCGGCGAATACAAGATTTCGCTGGATTTCGAACACCTGCACGAGGCCGATCGAGAAATCCTGATCAAACACATACACGGTAAACAGATGGAATCATTGAGTAGCGCAAAGGAATCCTGAACAACGATGACAGAATCAGCAGCGCGAACCTGGCTGTCGTCCCATCACGACATTATCCCGGCGCTCGAAGTCTTTCACGCCCAGGCGCTCGAAATCCTCGAAGACAATACCAAAACCCTGCGCGACCTGGCCGATGTAATCGTTCTCGACCCCGGCATGAGCGTTAGCCTTTATCACGAAGTCAATAACAAGCTGGTCGAGGGCAAAAAGCAGTCTGTCGACTCGGTGCATGCCGCGTTAAGTCTGCTCGGCGACGGCAAGATTGCCGACCTGGTGATGCAGCACAAGGTGCTGGACGAAACGCATCCAGATGCACTGCGCCGCCAGAGCTATCATCAGCTCATGAGCCGAACCTACCACCTGCTGGCGCAGCTCGAAAGCTTCATCAGTATCCAGGGCATCCGCGCCATCAACGAAATCCGCAGTGCCGCGATAATGCACAATATCGGCGAATTCTGCGCCTGCCTGTTCGATCACGAACGTTACCTGCGTTACCAGCAGAAATTTCGCGAACTGGGCATCGACGCCAACAGCGCGAAAGAGGTATTCAATTTCGACTTCCACGAGCTCGGCAGAATTTATGCCGAAAAATCCTACCTGCCGACGCTGGTAACCGAATCGCTCGACGAGAATATCCCCGCGGGACGCAAGGCTCGGCTGATTCAACTGGCGGCCGACGTTTCCCACCAGGCCGAGATTGGCTGGTATCACTCGTCGATGAAGGCAACCGAGGAAGTGTGCGCGGCATATCTGAACCAGTCACTGGAGGGTTTCGATCGACAGCTGCAGCAGATCGCCATCGATTGCGCGCGCAAAAGCCCGTTCGACGACGTGTTACCGGCGGCTTCGCGGTTAATCATGTTGCCCGATCTCGAGCAAGCGGCCAAACCCGCCGTCAAGCTCGAGCTCAAAACCGATCCCGGCGGGCAGGAATTCGAGCATCGCATCAAGGCGCTGCTGCGGACACAGAATCCGACGCAGGCGCAGCTGCTAGACCTGATGCTCGGTCACCTGCACGACGACCTCCACCTGACGCGGGTGGCGCTGATGCTGCTGTCACGAGACCACAGCAAGCTGGGCACCCGCGCCGGCAAGGGCATCGACGAACACTCGCCGATCCGAACCCTGGTCCTCGATATCAGTAACGCCAGTGTGCTCAAATCGCTAATGTCGAAATCCCAGGCGCTCTGGGTCGAGCCCGAGAATTACGGCAGTTACGAAGCGGCGCTGCCGTCCAGGTTCAAATCCGCATTCCTGCACGAAAGCTTTTACCTGATGTCGCTGCACGTCAACACCAATCCCGTGGGACTGATCTACGCCGACCGTTCACTCGGCGTCAACAAGCTCGACAAGGTCACCTACATCAGGTTCAAATCGGCCATCCTGCTGACCAGCAAGGCCTTAACCTATCTTGGCAAAAAGAAGCACCAGGCAACCGGCTAAACTTACTGCACTACCTGATCCCGATTCTTATTCCGGGCCGACGCCAGCCGGTTACCTGCTTGCTGTATCGATCCAGCCCGGATCCTGAAAGCATCCATTAACAGGGGTCATTCCCGCGCAAGCGGGAATCTTGAATCGCAACAACAATACAAGATTCGGACGGGGCGAACTGCCGATTTCGGGAGTATGACGTCGGGTAATTTTTAGCGGTCTGTAAGCGGCCGTTTATTGTTGCTTTAGCGCCGGATTGCAATCTCTGCATCGAAGAAGACAGACGCAGTAGAACAGCCACTGTGCGCTTCGACATACGCGTCATGCGATCAGATCAATCAGGTGCAGACCCTTCAAGTTTGCTGTCATTGGTCGCAGGGATTGGGTCTGCTCCATCTCTTTCATTTCATAAAACCTAGAAGACAAATTGTCCGCCAAAGCTGACGACCGTGATTGATTCATCATTTGCAAAATCCTCGACCTCATGCAACTTCCAGGCTCCAGCCCTGAGGCTAAAATGTTGATTGAGCATGATCTCGATTCCGGCGGACAGTATAAATCCGTTACTTTTCTCGCTTACGCTGCCAGCGGGTCCGGATAAGGTAGTATCGGCGAAGTAAATACCCCCCTGCCCAAAGAAATTAAACCGTGATCCGCTGTTCAATGAACTATTGATCGTTAATACAAGATTGATTGAATCAACCTGTATTTCAATATCGGCCAAACTGGTCACATCCGAATCACCCGAATCGAAAAAAGACAGCTCGTAACCTATTCGACTGTCCCTGGGTCGATAGCCAAAATGAAAAATCGTTGCATCGCCCTTTTCAATATCATCATAGTCAAATTCGGAATCTCCAATGGCGAGCCCGAGATAGAAATTCCCGGGTAAGCCGCCGTGACTCGAACTGCCCGACTGCTCGTAGTATGTATAGGAAGAGGGGTACACCGGGTAGTAATGAGGACGGGGATAGGGATAGCGATAGGGATGATGGTAATGATAGTCATGACGATCATTATCATCCTTGCCCTCGGTGATTATTTTGTATTCAGGCGTTTTCTTGATGATATCCCCGTATTCGGGTTTTTTTGCCGAGTAGGCCGGGAAACAAATCACCGATAGTAAAACAGGTAACAGCAAGCGAACACAGTCGGGGTTCATGTTATTGACAGCGCATCGCAGGGCACCCGGTCAGTACTGCTACGATGCATGGGCAAACAGGTGACGGTGCCTTCATCATAAAAACCATGAGACCATGGATGCAGCGTTAATCTAGTGATTCATATCAAAATCCAGCGATTAACCCGCTGGCAGACAGTGGCCGTTCATCGTCGCCTGGGACATGATGATAAGTGCCCTATATCAGGATTGCCGACGTATAAGAAATCCGGATGAGCGGCGAGAGACGAGCCTGAATGACCGCCCGGCCCGAAATCCTGATGTCTTCGGTCATTCCCCCGGTTTCAGGTTATGCCCCATGCGGCTGATGCTGTCTGTTCGACCCTGGAATCCATAGCTTAGCCTGAATGCAAGGTCAGGCGCTTCGATGGGGATGCGCACATTCAGCCAGAGCTCGTTTTTATCCACATCGTATTCAACCCTGCTCCAGCGATAGCTCAGATCAACCGAAGAATCGAGTTGCTCGAGCTCAGTCGGCCATTGCCCGCGCTGGTCTCTGAACTCGACCATGGCCTCGGCTACCTTGCTTAACAGCGCTCGCGCTTTTTCCTCGTCCGGCGGAAACACGGTGGTCACCATCAGGCTGCCACCGGTGTAAGCAATGACCAGCAGGCCGATTGACGACCCGCCCCATTGAAACACGGACGCCATCAGACGAAAGTATCTGCCCGGTTTATCGACTCCAAAATACGGCCGGTATCTCCAGTGCAGCGCTGCCAGTAGAAAAACCCCATAGCCTGACAGGATCCACTCAAAGCCGAAGCGCCAGCCCTCTCGGTATGAAATCAGACAGGCGCCAGCCAGGCAGTACCATCCGAGCACCATGCCGGTCCTGAATCCCCGGTTGACCGAACGCCTGGCAAAACCGTTAGCACTGAATATCGCGAGCAGCGAAAAGATCAGGCAATAAATAATATCGAAGCTTTCGATAAGATAGGGATCGAGCAGCGGTATGATCACGACTTGCGCGCAAAGAAACGCAAGCACGTACTGCGCCAGCAGAAATCCGCGCAAGCCGGGCGGGATGCCCGGGTCGCGCAGAAAAAAGAGGCGGCCCGCGGCTTTCCGGCGCCGCTTTGTGACAATGTGCAGGATGATCCCGCCGACGCATAATGCGATCAGATAGCCAGCGATCAGCATATACACAAGCGCGCGCAAGGCGCCGAGGGACGAAAGCCCGCCGTGAGCCAATGCCGCTCCAGAAGTCAGAAGCAAGCCGGCAAAAGAGCCCGCCAACGGGAATAGTACCAATCTGGTGGAAAGCGTCATGCTTACAGTATAGGCAATGAAATTGCGGCCAGGGTCACCGAATCAGGTCGAATAAAGTTAGCCCGCTCATGGGGTGCAGTATCATTGATTTTCGCAGCCAGGCGGACACGGTTTCCTGACTGGATCCGGATTGATTTAATCCCGCCCGCGTTCGATGCCTTCAATAACAAACATGCCTGCAGAAATGAGGAGAACCCGGGTTGGGAAAATCAATACCCAGGAAAACGAAACAACCATCTGCAGCATGTAATCGCTGATGCCCTGGAGGATTGGAAGGCTGGTAATCAGGAAGAACCGGTAGATGCCAGGCGCACCCGATCCGACAAAAATCGCAACCGCCAGATGTTGTTTTCATCCAGTCAAATCGAATTTGAGTTACCGTCGATCGCATCGATTATAATCGGCCAAATTAATTGAACTCAGATATGTCATGCAAACAGTAGACGATTTAAGCGAGCAGGCGAAAATTGCCTACCAGGCCTTTGTCGACATGAGCCAAAGCAAGGCCGTGTATTTTAATTGCCTGAAAGCAATCGATAGCAAGT
>Ga0224508_10000681_pt1 | contig 32742 bp, 30 predicted proteins | sample SF_Jan12_sed_USG_4_FD_170157 | JGI IMG/M metagenome (GOLD analysis project Ga0224508, IMG submission 170157) | Sediment microbial communities from San Francisco Bay, California, United States - SF_Jan12_sed_USGS_21 | ecosystem: Environmental > Aquatic > Marine > Sediment | place: USA...
CTGGATTTTATCGCGGTAGGCATACAGGGCGGTCATGAACTGGTGCATGCCGTCAAGCGCATTGTTGCCGAGTCCCGGATCGCTGGCGTGCCCGGATTGACCGACGAACTCGACCGACATGGTCAGATTGCCCTTATGCTGTCTAATAGGGGACAGACCCGTCGGTTCACCGATGACGCAGAAGCGCCCCAGTTTCTTACCATTGTCGGCGATCAGCCTGGCGCCGCTCATGGTGGTTTCTTCATCAGCGGTTGCCACCAGGGTGAGAGGTTTTTTGAGATCTTTAAAATTAATCCCGCTACTTGCCTTGAGCGCGAGTGCGAGAAAACTCTTCATATCGCAGCTGCCGAGCCCGTAAATGCGATCGTCTGCCTCGCGGGCGGTGAACGGATCGCTGCTCCACAAGGAAGGATCACAGGGCACGGTATCGGTATGGCCCGAAAGCACTAGGCCATCACTGCCGCTACCGGCACGTGCAACCAGGTTGAATTTATCGTTGTTTACCGACTGGATTTCGATCTCGAAACCAAGGCCTTCACTCCACTCGGCCACGCGATCGATAACGCCGCGGTTACTCATATCGAGATCGGTGTGCACGCAGCTCACCGAAGGGGTAGCGATCAATTCCTTGATCATTTCGTGCGCAGAGGGTAATCCGGTCGACATCGAAGTAACCTTTATTACTCCGGCAGGTCGGTTACCGCGCCTTCGGAAGCGGAGCTGACCAGGCGAGCGTACTTGGCCAGTACACCGCGCTTGTAACGAGGTTTCGGTTGTTTCCAGGCCCTGGCGCGACGCTTGAGTTCGGCCGCGCTCAGCTTGACGTTGACTTCGCGTTTCTCGGCGTCGATGGTGATGATGTCGCCATTCTTAAGCAAGGCAATTGGTCCACCGACCGCGGCTTCAGGCGTGACATGACCCACAACGAAGCCATGCGAGCCGCCGGAAAAGCGCCCGTCGGTCAGAAAAGCGACATCCTTGCCCAGACCTTTGCCCATGATGGCCGAAGTAGGTGACAACATTTCGCGCATGCCGGGACCGCCCTTCGGGCCCTCGTAACGCACCACGATGACGTCGCCTTTTTTAACGGTGCCGTCGAGAATCTTCTTCAGCGCCTGCTCTTCGGAGGCGAAAATGCGCGCCTTGCCGGTGAAATGCAGCCCTTCCTTACCTGAAATCTTCGCGACCGAACCTTCGGGGGCCAGGTTACCGCGCAGGATGACCAGGTGACTGTCCTTCTTGATCGGGTTATCGAGTGCATGCACGATATCCTGGCTTTTGGGGTAGGGTTTTACCGCGGCCAGGTTTTGCGCCAGGGTCTTGCCGGTGACAGTCAGGCATTCTCCGTGCAGCAAGCCGGCGTCGAGCAGCATTTTCATCAATGGCTGAATACCGCCGATTTCGATCAGTTCGGACATCATCGCCTTACCGCTGGGTCGCAGATCGGCGAGCACCGGCACGCGCTTGCCGATGCGGGTGAAATCGTCGAGCTTGAGGTTAACCCCGATAGACGAGGCCATTGCCAACAAGTGCAGCACCGCGTTGGTCGAGCCTCCCAGGGCGATGACGACCGTGATTGCGTTTTCGAACGCCCTTTTGGTCATGATGTCACTGGGACGGATATTGGCCTTTAGCAAACGCATGGCCGCCTTGCCGGCCTCGATACAGTCCTTTGTTTTATCTTTCGAAATCGCCGCCTGTGCAGAGCTGTTGGGCAGGCTCATTCCCATCGCCTCGATCGCGGAGGCCATGGTATTTGCGGTATACATGCCACCGCAGGAGCCCGGTCCCGGGATCGCGGTGCATTCGATATCCTTGAGCTCCTTCTTGCTGATCTTGCGCTGTGCCTGTGCGCCGACCGCTTCGAATACCGAAACCACGTCGGTGCTTTTGTTGTTGTGACAGCCCGGCATGATGGTGCCGCCATAGACAAATACCGAGGGTCGATTGAGGCGTGCCATGCCCATCAAGCAACCGGGCATATTCTTGTCGCAGCCACCGATCGTGACCAGTGCATCGAAACCCTGGCAACCGGTTACCGACTCGATTGAATCGGCAATTACCTCGCGTGACACCAGCGAGTATTTCATGCCCTCGGTGCCCATCGAAATGCCGTCTGAAATGGTAATGGTATTAAAAATCACCGCTTTGCCGTTGGCAGCGTTGGCGCCCTCGGCAGCCTTTAATGCGAGCTGATCGATGTGCATGTTGCACGGCGTCACCATGCTCCAGGTCGATGCGATTCCGACCTGTGGTTTTCTGAAATCGGCATCACCGAAGCCAACCGCACGCAGCATCGAGCGACTAGGTGCGCGATCGACGCCATCGACGACCAGCGACGAGTATTTACGCGGATTAGCCCTGCGTGATGCGGTTTTTTTAGTAGCCATAATGTGATTAATTTCTGCAATTTGAGAATCGAGGTAGGTTAGGCAAAGGCGGTAGGCGATGCAAGCGAATAAATCGGCTCTCAAAACCCAATAATCCGGATTCTTGCCTATACTCCTTCTAATCCAGATTTAAGCCGATTGGTTCATGCTCGAAACGATTTTGGTAGCCATACTTGCCGCGCTGATCAGCGCAACTCTGACGTGGTACTTGCTAAAGGGTTTCGCGGCAAATCGGGCCCGTCGGCAAAGGCAAAATCGTAAGGATAGACTGCATGACCTGATCGAAGGCACGGTCGGAACCACTGGCGAAACCTACTTTTATGCCCTGGTCCGGGAATTATCCCAGTTCCTTTCAATTGATACGGTATTCCTGGCTGCGGGCAATGGCGACGAGCAGCAGGAATATCAGAGTCTTTCTTACTGGTGTGACGGCGGTTACACCATGAACCACAGCGTTTCCCTACTAGACTGTCCCTGCGCCGAAAGTGGTGCCTTCTGGTATCTCGAAAATTCTGCCTGCCAGCTATTTCCCGATGCGACTTTTTTACGGGAACGATTTGGTGCTTCCGGTGTGTTTACGGTAAAGCTGCAGGATACGTCCGGTCGACAGATCGGGGTGCTTGCCGGTACCAGCCGCACCAGGTTAGACCTTGAAAAAAGTGATATCCACGTGATCAAGTTGTTCGCCGCGCGCGCCGCCGCCGAACTGGAGCGAAAGCTCGCACTGGGTGAGACCTTGATGGAAAAGGAACGTGCGCAAGTCACCCTGCACTCGATCGGTGACGGCGTCATTACCACCGACAGCAAGGGTTGCATCGACTATATGAACCCGGTGGCCGAGGCCTTGACCGGTTGGCGCTTCCACCAGGCGATGGGCTTATCGATGGAAGCGGTGTTGCATCTCGAAGACGAGCAGAGCGGGAAGGTGATTCCGGACCCGGCACAACGCTGCCTGAAAGAGAAAAGAGTGATTGCGCCGAAAACCGATAATGTGCTGATATCCCGCAACGGTGACCGCTACTCGATCCAGGGTACCGCGGCGCCGATGATCGACGGCCAGGGCAACAGCATTGGCGTGGTGCTGGTATTTAAAGATGTGACCGACTCGCGTCGCATGCAGAAAATGATGGTGCACCAGGCAACGCATGACTCATTGACGGGCCTGGTCAACCGCACCGAGTTCGTGGAGCGGCTGGAACAGTCCCTGCAATCGGCCAAGGATTTCGAAAATACCCACGCGCTGTTGTTTCTCGATCTCGACCAGTTTAAATATGTGAATGACAACGCGGGACACGTGGCCGGCGATGAGTTGCTGAAACAGATTTCATCATTGCTCGCGGGCCAGTTGCGCGGTCGCGATACCCTCGGTCGCCTCGGCGGCGACGAGTTCAGCGTGTTACTGGAAAATTGTCCGCTAACCAAGGCCAGTAAAGTGGCTGAAATGCTGATCGGCGTGGTCCGTGAATACCGTTTCACCTGGGATCAAAAGACTTACCAGGTCGGGGTTAGCATTGGCATTGTGCCGATAACCGCGGAAACGACGACCTGCAAGCAGTTGATGCATGATGCGGACCAGGCCTGTTACGTCGCCAAGGATATGGGTCGTGGACGTTATCACGCTCACAGCAATGCTGATTCAGGCTTGCGCCTCAGCCCGGGTGAAAAACTGCAACGTAAGGATATCCAGGATTCGCTCTCGGATGGGCGTTTTCTATTGCTGTACCAGCCAATTATTGCGCTCGATCCGGAGCCGACCCGATTGCATACCCGTGCCGAGATCCTGTTGCGTATGCTGGACGAAGCCGGTAACGTGATTACGCCCGGTGCATTCCTGCCGGTTGCGGCGCGCTGCGGCCTGCTGCCGCAAATCGACCGCTGGGTTATCGAACGGGTATTCAGCGCTTATTCCCACCTTTTTATGCAGAATCCTGGCCTGGTGCTGAGTTTGAACCTGTCGGCGCCATCCATTGCCGATGAAACTTTGCTCGATTATATTTTGCTGATGTTTGACAAATCCGTGGTCAAACCGCAGCAAATCTGTTTCGAGATATCTGAAAGTACGCTAAGTCACAATCTCACGAACGCGAGTAGACTGGTTAAACGTTTACGTGACCTCGGCTGCAGTTTGGCGCTCGACAATTTCGGCAGCGGGTTGGCCAGTTTTGCCGCGCTTAAGGATTTGCAACTGGATTACGTCAAAATCGACGGCAACCTGATCCGCGACATTTGCACCGATGAAATCGATCACACGATGGTTGAGTCGATCAATTCCATGGCACATTTACTGGACATCAGGACGATTGCGGAATGCGTCGATGGTGAGGCAACTTTCGAGAAGCTGAAATCGATTGGTGTCGATTATGCACAGGGATTCTACCTGGGTGAATTGATGGGACTGGATGAAATAGACAGTACCGATCAGGATCAATCCCTCTCCGAGATCCAGGTTAGCTGACCCGGTCACTAAATGCGCAAGCATTTAGTGACCGGGTCATCCCCGCGCAAGCGGGGATCTTTCAAACCTACCGTCATCCCCGCTCAAGCGGGGATCTTATAACGCGCCACCATTTCAAGATTCCCGCTTGCGCGGGAATGACCTAAATTTGCTCGGGAATGACATCAATACTGCGAGTTATCGCGATTAAACGCCGACTTTTTTAGAGCGTCGTTCCATAATTAAAGTGTTACGCCAACGACCGTCGCGCTGGGCGATTCGCTCGCGAATGCCGACTTCGCGAAAACCGTGTTTCAGGTGCAGTTTCAGCGTCGCCTGGTTTTCGGGAAAAATGGATGAATAAAGGCTCCAGATGCCATTACTCTCCGACTCTTCGACGAGCCGAGCCATCAGCTTGCTGCCGATACCCTGTCCAGCAGACTCCGTGGCGACATAGATACTGATTTCGGCAACGCCGCTATAGCAGTCCCGTACTGACACCGGTGCCAGGGCCGCCCAGGCCTTCACCATGCCGCCCTGCTCCCACACCAGGCGTGAATAGGGGAGATATTTTGCCTGCCAGATTTCCCAGTTCGGTGCACTGGTTTCGAACGAGGCTTCACCCGTATCAAGCCCCTGCTGGTATATTTTGAGTACGGGCCCGGAGTCGGAATTTCGCAGTTTTCGGATCATCAATCAGCTTTATACTGGGATCTGGGTGTCGGACGCAATATGCACTTTCAGTAAAAGCGGTTCTTAAGTAAGCAATCTATGCCTTGGCTGAAAGCCATTGTTATGTTACTTTTCCTTCACGGAGCAATATTAGAAGACTCCTTAATCTGTCGTCACGGTTAAAACTAAAGGGTGGAAAAGCCCCGTATACCGCGTTGACACTTCATTAAAGTAATAACAATTGGAGAGAGTGACCAATGAAACTTTTTAAAACGCTGGCTGTATCTGCAGCTGTAGCGCTTGCCTCAACTTCTGGTGCTGCGACTGCGGGTACGCTACAAGACGTACAGGCCCGTGGTGAACTTAACTGCGTTGTAACAACCGGTGTTGCCGGATTTGCCGCTCCAGATGACGCTGGTCGTTGGGCGGGTTTTGACGTAGATTTTTGTCGTGCCACTGCTGCGGCCGTATTGGGTGATGCCGACAAGGTTAAATTTATCCCGACGACTGGTAAAACTCGTTTTACCGTGTTGAACTCGGGTGAAGGCGATCTGCTTTATCGCAATACTACAATCACGATGAGCCGTGACGCAGACCTCAAACTGACGTTCCTGGGCGTTAACTACTATGACGGCCAGGGCTTCATGGTACCGAAGGCGCTTGGAGTAACTTCAGCCAAGGAACTCGATGGAGCTTCAATCTGCATCCAGACTGGTACTACTACCGAGTTGAACCTTGCTGACTACTTTCGTGCTAATAACATGAGTTATGAGCCAGTAGCGATCGAGACTAATGAAGAAGGTCAGGTAAATTACCTCGCCGGTCGTTGCGATGTATATACCACTGATGCATCGGGTCTGGCGTCTACTCGTGGAACCTTCGATAGCCCCAACGCACATATCATCTTGCCGGAAATCATTTCCAAGGAGCCGCTGGGACCAGCCGTTCGCCAGGGCGATGATCAATGGGCCGATGTTACCCGTTGGGTACTGAATGTCTTAATCGCCGCCGAAGAAGCGGGCCTCACCCAGGGCAATGTCAAGGGTCATGCCGCAAAAGCCGGAAGTAACGTCGATATCAACCGTATGGTCGGTACCGAGGGCGATTTTGGTTCGATGATCGGATTGGACAAGCAGTGGGCGGTACGCGCGATTTCCGCGGTAGGCAACTACGGCGAAATTTTCGAGCGCAACATCGGTGTCAACACCGGGCTGGGTCTTGCTCGCGGACTGAACGCGCAGTGGACCAATGGCGGAATCCTGTATTCTCCACCTGTTCGTTAAACTGTAGTAATGAAGCGGCGGTCTTACGACCGCCGCCTCACTTAAGTCATGGCGATTTGGCATGACTGAATTTTCGGGGGCTAAAAAGAATGGCGGCAACAGAAACGTCCAGCAGCAATCCTTCACTTTTCTATCGCCTGTTTTTTGACAAGGAACTGCGTTCGGTCACGATACAGGTCATTACCATGGCCCTGATCTTCGCATTTTTCTTTTTTATAGTTAACAACGCGATCACCAACCTTGAAGCCATTGGTAAGGGATATAGCTTTAGCTTCCTGTGGGATGCGTCAAATTACGATATCAATCAAACCCTGATCGAATACAATTCTCGCAGCCCGCACTGGCGAGCTGCTGTCGTCGGCCTCATCAACACCCTGCTGGTGGCGGTAGCCGGAATTATTCTCTCGACCATTGTCGGGTTTCTGCTCGGCGTTTTACGCCTGTCAAGTAACTGGCTGATCAACCGGGTCGTTTATGTTTACATCGAATACGTACGCAACGTACCGGTGTTACTCCATATTTTATTGGTTCACGGTATCGTCGTGAATACCCTGCCGATTCCAAAAAATGCATTGATGGCCTTCGACGGCACATTGTTCCTGACGAATCGCGGCTTCTATACACCTAAACCCTTGTTTGAACCGGCGATGTGGGCGGTACTGATAGCCTTCGTGATTGGCGTCGGATTCACTATCTGGTTTAAAGGTTATGCCAAGAAAATCCAGGACGCGACAGGCAAAATTTACCCCGTTCTATGGATAAGCCTTGGCGCCATTTTACTCTTCCCGACAATCGTATTTTTTCTCGCCGGTTTGCCGGTAAACTTTGAATACCCTGAACTCAAAGGCTTTAATTTCAAGGGTGGGCTGGTCTTGAGACCTGAATTCGTGGCCCTGTGGCTGGCGTTGTCGCTGTATACCGCCGCTTTCATCGCGGAGATCGTGCGTGCCGGTATCCAGGCGATCAGTCACGGGCAAACCGAGGCCGCATTTGCGCTCGGCATCAAACCGAGTCGCACCATGTCGCTGGTCATTATTCCACAGGCACTACGAGTCATTATTCCTCCGCTCTCGAGTCAGTACCTCAATATCACCAAGAATTCGTCGCTCGCGATTGCGATCGGCTACATGGATATTGTGGCGACCATCGGCGGCATATCATTAAACCAGACCGGACGCGAAATGGAATGTATGACCATCGTGCTGGCCATTTACCTGGCATTCTCGTTGATGATTTCAGCGTTTATGAACTGGTATAACAAACGCATGAAACTGGTGGAGCGCTAAGATGAGTACTGAACGATCCCACGCAGTGGGCGAACATCCGGAACTGCCACCTCCCTCGACTGAAGTCGGCATTATCGGCTGGGTTCGCCACAACCTGTTATCTTCAACCACCAACATCGTTATTACGGTGCTGACGATATATTTTCTCTACATCATAGTCCCGCCGATGCTGAACTGGATTTTCTTCGACGCGGTCTTCTCTGCCGACTCGCGCGATGATTGTCGAGCCATTGCCAAAGCGGCTGGACACGAGATGGGCGCCTGCTGGGCTTTTATCGGTAAACGTTTCGAAATATTTGTGTATGGCTTCTATCCCGCGGAAGAACGCTGGCGGATCAACCTGTCGTTCATCCTGATGCTGGCCGCGCTGGTCCCGGTGCTGTTTGACCATGTCCCCTATCGCAAGCAGGCATTGTGGTTTTCGCTAGCTGCACCTTTTATTATTGGCTGGCTGCTGCTTGGCGGCATGGGCCTTACCCCGGTGCCAACCGATAAGTTCGGCGGCTTCATGCTGACGCTGGTTATCGGTGTCACCGGTATTGTAGGTTCCTTGCCCATAGGGATTGCGCTCGCGCTCGGGCGGCAATCACACATGCCGGCGCTGCGCATGGTCTGCGTCGCGTTTATCGAGTTCATCCGTGGTGTACCACTGATTACCCTGCTGTTTGTTGCCTCGACCATGTTGAATTACTTTCTGCCGCCGGGTACGACCTTTGACCTGCTGCTACGCGTACTGATCATGGTGACGCTGTTCTCGGCGGCCTATATCGCCGAGGTCATCAGGGGCGGTTTACAGGCATTACCCAAAGGGCAGATCGAAGCCGCCGACTCGATGGGATTGAAATACTGGCAGTCGATGCGATTGATTATCTTGCCGCAGGCGTTGAAGATTTCGATCCCCGGGATCGTGAATACGTTCATCGGCCTGTATAAAGATACCACGCTTGTCATCATCATCGGCCTGTTCGACCCACTCGGTATGGGACGTGCATCACTGGCCGATACCAAGTGGCAGGGACTGTCGACGGAGATTTACGTGTTCGTCGCGATCTTTTTCTTTGTATCCTGCTTCTCGATGGCGCGATACTCACTTTATCTAGAAAAGAAACTCTATACCGGACATTAAAAGTTAACCAAGGTACAAAATTATGAGTAGTCAACCAGAAGAAGCAGCCCCTGATCTTCAAGTATCCGACGAGCTGATCATCAAAATCAAGGATATGCATAAATGGTACGGATCCTTTCACGTTCTCAGGGATGTCAATCTCGATGTTTACCGGGGCGAGAGAATCGTAATCTGCGGGCCTTCCGGTTCGGGTAAATCTACCTTGATTCGTTGCATCAACCGCCTGGAAGAACACCAGCAGGGCGACATCATTGTCGAAAATGTCGAGTTAACCAACGATTTGAAAAATATCGATGCGATTCGTCGTGAAGTCGGTATGTGTTTCCAGCATTTTAATTTGTTCCCGCACCTGACGGTCCTGGAGAATTGTTCGCTGGCACCGATCTGGGTAAAGCAAGTCCCACGCAAGGAAGCCGAAGCAACGGCTATGAAGTACCTGGAGCGCGTAAAAATTCCCGAGCAGGCTGACAAGTTTCCCGGCCAACTGTCGGGTGGCCAGCAGCAACGGGTTGCGATCGCACGCTCGCTGTGCATGAATCCAAAAATCATGTTGTTTGATGAGCCGACCTCGGCACTCGATCCGGAAATGATAAAAGAGGTTCTCGACGTCATGGTCGAACTCGCCAAAGAAGGTATGACGATGTTGTGTGTCACCCACGAAATGGGATTTGCCAAGACCGTTGCCAACCGGGTCATATTCATGGATGGCGGCCAAATCATCGAAGAAAACGATCCGCATGAATTCTTCGATAATCCGCAACATGAGCGTACCAAGCTCTTCCTGAGCCAGATCCTCGCGCATTAACCGATTGTCATACCGCGGCTTAGCCGCGGTATCCAGCAAGGCTGGAAATCCTGGTTTCCCTCTGGATCCCGCGACCAAGTCGCGGGATGATAGGCCCGCTCGATGAATCCGTTCAAGTAATCCCGTGACTTTAGTCAGCAGTACCAAGCTCCCCCTCCCACTGAGCAAGATATTCGAGCATTAATCGATTGTCATACCGCGGCTTGACCGCGGTATCCAGGAAGGCTGGAAATCCTGGTTTCCCTCTGGATCCCGCGATAAATTCGCGGGATGACACAGGCTGAGCGGTGGAATCGGCTAAAGTGATCTCGCGACTTTAATCAGCGGTTCCCAGTAGCGCTTTCAGGTCGGCAAAAGTATCGAGTCCGCGCTGGTGTTTTTCACCGTCTGACAATTTACTGAGCGTGTGTTCGGCACCCTCGAGATCAGCTTCCGGTAATTCATACAGAAACCGGCTTGGCTCGCATTGCAGTAACTCGCCGAATTTCTGCCGGATTTTGGCATAAGTCAGTGTCAGGCTGGTCGCGGCCCGGGTTATGCCGACATAAGCCAGTCGGCGTTCTTCCTCGATACCCTCGGCATCCTGCGACTGGTGATGTGGCAGGCTGTCTTCTTCGAAACCGGCCAGGTAAACATGTTCAAATTCGAGGCCCTTGGCCGCGTGAATGGTGGTCAGCTGAACTGCATCCTGTTGCTTGTTATCTTCATTATTCTCGAGTATCGACATTAATGACAAATGCGACACGATAGCATCGAGTGATTGGTCATCACGATCTTTTTGCAGGTTTCCGATCCAGCTGATCAACTCCATGACGTTTTCGATCGCGGACTCCGCCTGCTTTGCAGAGGTGGAAGTTTCGTAGAGCCAGTCGGCGTAGTCGAGTTTTGAAACCAGTGATCGGCAAACTGTCATCGCATCGTCCTGTTGCGCCTGGTGTCGGAGTTCCTCTATCAGATCGTTAAAACCGCTTAATCGGATGCGGGCCCGGTTACCGAGAGATTCGAGCAGGCCGAGCTCCCGCATGGCGACATCGAGACTGCGCTTTCTAGAGCCAGCGTATGTTGCCAACGCCTTGATGCTGGTTGTGCCGATTTCACGCCTCGGGACATTGATTATTCTTAGCAGGGCCTGGTCGTCGTCTGGATTGGTTAGCAAGCGCAGGTAAGCCATTATGTCCTTGATTTCACGTCGCTCGAAGAAAGCGTTACCACCGGCAACCTGGTAGGGGATCGAGTGATCGCGCAGGGCTTTTTCGTAGTTACGCGACTGAAAATTGCTGCGGTAAAGAATCGCAAATTCCCTGCAGGGCGTATTTTCCTGAAAGCGCCGGCTCAGAATATCGACCGCCACTCTATCGGCTTCATCCTCGGCATTTTTGCACGGGAATACGCGAATAGGATCGCCTGCACCCGAAGCCGACCAGAGTTTTTTCTCGAACAGGTGTTGATTGTTTGCGATAAGCTGATTGGCGGCGCCGAGAATACGGCTGGTGGAACGATAATTTTGCTCCAGTTTGACCAGTTCGATTGACGGAAAATCATGCTGCAGGCGCTGCAGGTTTTCGGGGCGTGCACCTCGCCAGGCATAGATCGACTGGTCGTCATCACCCACCACGGTAAGTTTCTGGCGCACGCCGCAAAGCGCTTTGACCAGTTCGTACTGGCTGGTGTTGGTATCCTGGTATTCGTCGATCAACAGGTAACGAATCCTGTCCTGCCACTGGTTCAGTACTTCGGCATGCGCACGAAACAACTGTACCGGTAACATGATGAGGTCATCGAAGTCCATCGCATTGCAGGCCAGCAGCTGTTGCTGGTACTCCGCGTATAACCTGGCCTGGGCCTGCAAAGTCGGATTATCGGCGCTCGAAAATGCGGTCTCTGGGTCGATGAAGTCATTTTTCCAGCGACTAATCTGGTACATGGATAACTTTATAGTGTCGTTATCCTGATCGATCCTGTGCGCCAGGCCATCGAGACAGGTTTCGACGTCGCGTGAATCCATAATGCTGAAGCCCCGCCGATATCCGAGGCGATGCGATTCCTGAAACAGGATGCGTTGTCCGAGGCTATGAAAGGTCGATATTTTCAACCCTTGCATTGTTTTGTTGTCCATGAATCGGTTAACCCGTTGCCGCATTTCTCTGGCTGCCTTGTTGGTAAAGGTAACGGCACATATCTGGGGGGCTGCGTAACCCTGGTGAATCAGCCAGGCTATTTTGCGGGTGATAACGCCGGTCTTACCGCTACCGGCGCCCGCCAGTACAAGACAGGGCCGATCTATGCATTTGACCGCCTGTTGTTGCGGTTTATTGAGATCTTGCAGGTTCAAGGTGGATAAACTATCGTGCCGGAAGTTGCGGGTAATATTTCAAGGCTTCAGTGATACCAGGTGATAATTGGCGAATGACAAATCTTTTCATTGATGATGCAGGCTGGTTGCAGTCGGTGGAAGTTATTCAGTCCCCCAATTTTGATGCCAGGCCAGCCGACAGCAAAATTAAACTGGTGGTTGTGCATGGCATTAGTTTACCACCGGGCGAATACGGTGGTGGTCATATTAAAGATTTTTTTTGCAATAATCTGAATGTCGACGAGCACGAGTACTTCGTTTCGATTTGTGAATTGAAAGTCTCGGCCCATTGCCTGGTCGAGCGGGATGGTAAAATACTACAATTCGTGTCATTCCTCGATCGCGCCTGGCACGCGGGTGAGTCGGAGTGGATGGGCGAGCAGGCCTGCAATGATTTTTCGATCGGGATCGAGCTCGAGGGTTGTGATGACCAGGCTTATACCGAGGATCAGTATTCAAGCCTCGCAAATCTTATCGCAAGTCTGCGTAGCAAGTACCCCACTATCGGTAAAGATGCCTTCGCCGGACATAGCGACATAGCACCCGGTCGTAAAACCGATCCCGGTTTGGCATTTGACTGGAAGAAATTAAGACGGCTGGTCTAGCGCGACCCACTGGTCGGCCAGGTAGGCCTCGAGCGGTTTATAGCGGCGCTTGTAACTCATTTTATTGCAGTCGCGAATCCAGTAACCGAGGTAGAGGTAATCAAGATCGCGCAGGCGTGTTTCCTGGATCTGGGTCAAAATCGCAAAATGGCCCGGACTACGATCGGAATAGTCCGGATCGAAAAAAGTATAAACAGCGGACAATCCGCTATCCGTTATGTCGCAAACCGCGACGGCGATCAAAATCCGGTTGCATCGATATTCGAAAAATAAGGTATCGGTCCAGTCGCAAATCAGGAATCGGTGATAGTCGGATTTGCTGGGATTGGCCATACTGCCATCGCTGTGTCGGCTTTTAATGTAGCGTTTATAAAGGTCAAAGTGCTCATCCCGGAAACGCCCGGGCACAATGTTGATTTTCAGATCACCATTGCGCTTGATGGCGCGCAGTTCATTACGTGAATAAGCATGTTTCCTAACCGGTACCCTCACCGAAATACATTCCTGGCAACTCGGGCAGTGCGGTCGGTAGATATAGCCCCCGGAACGACGAAAACCGTGCTGAATCAACTCGTTATAGGTTTTCATATCCATATCCATATGGGGGTTAGCGAAGGCACTAACGGATTTACGATTATCCAGGTAGCTACAGGGCTCCGGAGTAGAAGCGAAGAAATTGATTTTTACCTGGTCATTCATAGTTTAAAACCATTAGGCTCAACACTAAGTTTAGAACGGATAACGGAAGATGTAACCAGTTTTTGGGCTTAAATTAACCTGCTTAATGCCGGTAATACGGCGCGCAGACCGCGGCTCGAGGCCGATTGCGTCGTGAACTAGAGTCCGAAAAAGTTTCGGCTGTTTTGCAGGGTTTGCCGGGCTAACTGCTCAGGAGACTGATTCCGGTGGTAGGCTACGTTCTCGAGAATATGAGGTAAATACGCCGGTTCGTTGATGCGACCCGAGGGCTTAGGGTCGAGGTTTCGCGGCAACAGGTAAGGCGCGTCGGTTTCCAGTAACAGCCGATCTTCGGGTATCAGTCGCACCAGTTTTTGCAGTTCCAGGCCTCTGCGTTCATCGCAGATCCAGCCGGTAATGCCGATATAACAATCGAGGTCCAGGCAGTCAATCAAGGCCTCGCGTGTGTCGGTAAAACAATGAACTACCAGCCGACCGATATCGTCACGGTATTCGCGCAGCATCTCGACGAAGCGCTTATGCGCGTCCCGTTGATGGCAAAACAAGGGCATTTTCAAGGTCACCGCCAGTTCCATTTGCTGCTGAAATGCGATTTCCTGTGATGGATGTGGCGAATAGTTGCGATTGAAATCGAGTCCGGTTTCCCCGATTGCACGCACGCAGTCGTGCTGTGCGATGGACTTAAGTTCGTCAAAGCTGTTTTCGTTCCAGTCGCTGGCGTGATGGGGATGGACACCGCAGGTCGACACCAGGCGGTCGGGATATTGATTACAGAGATCGACAGCCTGGCGACTTTCTTCGATCGAAGTACCGGTTACGACCATCTGCCTGACGCCGGCATCCCGGGCGCGTGTTATTACCCCATCCAGATCTTTCAGCAGACTCTTGTTGGTCAGGTTAACGCCAACATCGATCAATTCCATCACTGGCGGATGCCGGTTCCGCGAGCCAGCAGGGTTAAACTGACGCTAAACAGCAAGGCAATGAAAAACAGGATGACGATTATCGCGGTTAACAGGTCGATATCGCTGGTGCCGCGAAAGCCGTAACGAAAACTGTTGACCATGTAGAGTATCGGGTTACCCAGTGAAACCTGCTGCCAGAATTCGGGCAGCAGCTTGATCGAGTAAAAAATTCCGCCAAGATAGGTCAGTGGAGTTAGCACGAAAGTCGGGATAATGGTGATATCGTCAAAGCTGTTGGCAAAAATTGCGTTGATCAGTCCGGCGAGTGCAAACAGGCAGGACGTCAACAGCGCAACCAGTAGAACGATTAGTGGATTGTGAATACTGAATTCGGTGAATAGTAACGACACCAGCGTGACCGCGATGCCGACGCTGATTCCGCGCGCGACACCACCGGTCATGAATCCGAGCAGGATCACGATATCGGGAACCGGTGCGATTTGCATTTCCTCGATATGACGTGAGTACTTGGCTCCGTAAAACGACGATACGACATTGGTATATGAATTGGTAATGATCGACATCATTACCAGTCCTGGCATGATGAAATCAACGTAGAGCATGCCATCCATTTCACCGATGCGTTGTCCGATCAGGTTACCGAAAATAATGAAATAAAGCGCAACCATCACCACGGGCGGGATAATGGTCTGCACCCAGATACGGGCGAAGCGCATGATTTCCTTGCGCGTGATTGTCAAGTAAGCGACCCAGAACCGGTATAGCATCAAGCAGCACTCGCATCGTCGGTTTTAGTCGTCATCTTGACGAATACTTCCTCGAGCCGGTTGGCTTTATTTCGCATGCGCTCGACGACAATATTCTGCGTTTCAAGTTCGTGGATTAAATCGTTTATCGAAAGGCGTTCCGGGACTTCAACTTCGATACTGTGATGATCGAGCCTGATGATTTTGTTAAAGCTTTCGAGTTGCGGTGCCTGTTCCAGGTCGTCACGCAGGTAGAGTACAAAGGTTTCATTATTTAACTGCTTCAGCAGTCGCTTCATGCTGCTGTTCAGTATGATATCGCCCTCGTCGATAATGGCGGCGTTGCGGCACATGCGTTCCGCTTCTTCCAGGTAATGCGTGGTCAGGATAATCGTGGTTCCCTGGTCGTTGATTTGCTCCATGAAATCCCACATCGAGCGTCGTAACTCGATGTCGACCCCGGCGGTGGGTTCGTCCAGGATTAAAAGCCGGGGTTTATGCACCAGCGCGCGTGCAATCATCAGGCGTCGTTTCATACCACCCGACAATCGCCGTGCCTGCGATCTGCGATGCTGCCAGAGTCCAAGTTGTTTCAGGTAATGTTCGGTCTCTTTTCTTGCAATGCGTGCCGGTACGCCATAGAAACCGGCCTGGTTGGTAACGATCTCCTCCACCGGTTCGAAGGTATTGAAATTAAACTCCTGTGGTACCGAACCCAGCAACGATTTAGCGAGGATGAATTCGTCATCGATGGAGTGACCGAATATCTTGACGTTACCGCTGGTCCTGTTGACGAGGCCCGAAATGATACCGATGCAGGTCGATTTTCCGGCGCCATTAGGACCGAGTAATGCAAAGAAATCTCCCTCCTCAACCCTCAGGTCGATCCCCTTGAGGGCCTGCAGACCGCTGGCGTAAGTCTTGTGAAGATTGGAGATTTCTAAAGCTAGCATGTGAATTGCCGGTGCTCAAACAGCCGACAAGCTTATGCAATTGCTTTTAAAAATCAAGCGCAAGGCCGTTGCAGGATAAATTACCTTCAAATGGTGGTAGTCAACGGGCAATGTCGTGTTAATCTTTTTAACCTATGGATAATACCTCGATCGTTTATATCCTGTTTCTGGTCTTTTGCGGGGCAGCCCTGCTGGCGACATTGGCGCTAACGATTCGCCAGTCGTTGATCATTGCCTACATCGGCCTGGGTATCGTTATCGGTCCCTGGGGCCTGAACCTGATTTCCGATGTCAACCTGATCCAGAATATTGCCAATGTCGGAATTATTTTCCTGCTGTTTTTACTGGGCCTTAACCTGCATCCACAGGAACTGATCAGGCTTGCCGGCAAAACGACGATTATTACCGGGTTCAGTTCCCTGGCTTTACTCGGGCTCGGTTACGGGTACAGCCTGGCGTTTGGCTATACCCATACCGAGGCCCTGATTGTTGGATCCGCGCTGATGTTTTCCAGCACGATCATCGGTTTGAAACTCATTCCAACCACGGTATTGCACCATCAGCATACCGGCGAGGTCATTATCAGTATCCTGTTGCTGCAGGATATCATCGCAATCTTTCTGTTACTGCTGCTGGAGGGCAGCGCCAGTTCGGATTTCGGATGGTATGCCATGAGTAAACCTTTACTCGCGTTTCCATTACTGGTGTTGGCCTGCTACCTGCTGGAGAGATATCTTCTGTCGAACCTGATCAGGCGCTTCGACCGCATCCAGGAGTACATATTTCTACTCGCAGTGGGATGGTGCCTTGGCGTGGCCGAGGTTGCCGAACAAATCGGGCTGTCTTATGAAATTGGCGCATTCATTGCCGGGGTATCGATCGCACGCAGCCCGATTGCACTGTTCATCTCGGAAAATCTAAAGCCGCTACGCGATTTCTTCCTGATTATTTTCTTTGTCGCGCTCGGTGCCAATTTTAACCTTGGGGTTCTACCGGCGATATGGCTCGAAGCGTTGGGATTAACCCTGATTGCAATAGCGGTCAAACCGGCGCTATATCGCTTATTGATGCGCCTCAACCAGGAGGGCCCCGGACAATCAACCGAAATTGCCATGCGCCTTGGTCAAATGAGTGAATTTTCGTTGCTGATTGCGGTCATGGCGACCGAGCTTGCAATTGTTCGAGCAGAGGTATCCTACCTGATCCAGATTGCGACCCTGGCCAGTTTTGTTTTCTCTTCATACTATGTTGTGGCACGTTATCCGACTCCGATAGCAATCAGCGACAAGCTGCGGCGGGACTAGGCTTTGCCCGTTAGCCTGTTGCATTTGCAAGATCCCGGCGGTCCGACGCATCGGTAATCCCTGCGGGATTTCCGGGATAACGTCCCAGAAGTGGATATGAATTCGCGATTTGAAAATAATTCACAATCAAGCAGGGCGTTAAGCTTGTTAAGGCTTGATTCAGTTAGTTCCGCCTATATTGCCGGTCATACTCTTAAATGAAGGAGACAGGCATGAAAACTCTGAAAACTACCGTTGCTGTTGCAATTCTGGTATTCGCCGGCTCAGTCAGCGCGGGCCATAAAAATCACGGCCAAGAGCAGTATGGCGATAGCCCCCGACAGGATCTTTTCGAATATGCGAAAGTCGTAGACGTGCGTCCGATCTACCGTGAAGTGCAGGTATCCAGGCCAGTGCGCGAGTGCTGGGAAGAGCCGGTATATCACACCCGTGATCATTACCCCAAATCAGCCGGAGGTATGCTTGCCGGTGGACTGATTGGCGGTATTGTTGGGCACCAGTTTGGTAAAGGAAGGGGTAATAAAGTTGCCACCGCTGTTGGAACACTCATCGGTGCGCAAATCGGTCACGATGCGGTCAACGGGCACTCGCAACAGCACGACACTACGGTTGTCGGTTACGAGGAGCACTGCAAGACCCGGCACCAGGTGAGCTACGAGGAAGTCGTCGATGCTTACGACGTGACCTATAAATATCGTGGCAGGAAATATCACGTCGAAATGCCCTATGATCCTGGTAAGCGGATAAAAATGCGCATTCAAATTACGCCTGTGATCTAATATTTATAACGAGGTATGCGAGAAATCCTATGCGAGCAATAGTCATAGAAGACGATGTCGATATCCAGCAGCAAATTGTCACACGTTTGAAATCCGAGGGCTTTGCGGTCGATAGCGCTGACAATGGTGCCGAGGGCCTTTACCTGGTCCAGGAATATCCAGCGGATGTTGCCATTATTGACCTGGGTCTACCCAAAATGTCCGGGCTTGAAGTGATTAACCAGATCCGCGACCAGGCCAACAAAATTCCAATCCTGATCCTGACTGCCAGGGGTCGCTGGCAGGACAAGGTAGAGGGACTTGATGCAGGTGCCGATGATTACCTGGTCAAGCCTTTCCACCACGAGGAAATGATGGCGCGGATTCGTGTACTGATCAGGCGTGCTTCCGGATGGTCGGATTCACGCATTGTGTGTTCACCGGTCATCCTCGATACCGCGGCCCAGCGCATCTATGTCGATGAGCGTGAACTGGATTTAACGGCGTACGAGTATAAGGTGCTGGAATACCTGATGCTGCATGCCGGAGAAGTGATCTCGAAGACGGTTTTAACCGAGCATTTATATGATGATGAATCGGACAATGACAGTAATGTCATTGAAGTGTTTATTCGACGTTTACGTCAGAAACTGGATCCTGACGAGAGCTTAAAGCCGATTGAAACCCTGCGTGGCCGAGGCTATCGTTTTACGCTGCAGCGTGCGGAGCAGACCTAGACTGGTGCTCTTTCAACATTATAATTGCGAGTTCAGTAAGCTTGTCAACGTTCACGGCAAGGCACGCCTCGCAGATAATGGCCACACCCTTGTCAAGAGGCGCAACGCAGTCCGTGGGCGTTGACAAGCTTATCCGAAGGGGCGTCCCTGTGCTGTCCCGCAACCGCGTTGCAGTGCTCGACAAGGGAAGACCCAAAGCATTCGCTTCGCTCATGGGGCCAGCTTTGGCCCATGCGCTTCGCACTGCACTTTGTTGCGAAACAGCACAGGGACGCTGAATCCGTAATTATAATGTTGAAAGAGCACTAAGGTGAAATCGATCAAATCCAGGCTGACACTGGTATCGATGGTGGTGCTGGTAGTATTCATGGTGCTCACTGCGATTGCGCTCGAGCGTGCCGTCGTAAAGCGCGCCCTACAGGCGGAGGAAGATGGGCTGCAACTGCTGATATACAGCCTGTTGGCCGCGGTCGATCAGGATAGCCGGGGTCTCAGTATTACCGTATCTGAAGATCGTCTGTTTGAACCGGGCCTGGTGATTCGAAATTCGGGGCTGTACGCGCTTTTGTACAACCGGTATAAACGGGAAATCTGGCGTTCCGAGTCGATTACCGTCAGTTTCCCGGCAATCGGCGGGATAGATCCCGGGGAATGGGATTTTCAAACAGTAGAACATCTTGCCACACCTTACTTTCGCCTCGGATTTTCACTGCAGTGGCCGGACGTCAACAACCAGCTGCAACGCTATGAAGTGGTTATCTGGCGTAACGCGGTCGATTATTTCGAACAGCTCAACCGGTTCAGGCAAACGCTATGGGCCTGGCTGATCGTAACCACGATTCTGCTGTTGGTCATTATGTATCTTGTTACCCGCTGGAGCCTGCGACCACTGCAGCAAATCGGACTCGAAGTTAAGGCCATCGAGGATCAAAAGCAGTCAGGATTCGAGCAGGATTATCCCGCTGAGATCGCTCCGCTAACCGAAAACCTGAATATCCTGTTGAAACGGGAACAATACCAGCGCCAGCGTTATCGCAATGCGATGGATGATCTTGCCCATAGTCTGAAAACACCGCTCGCGGTATTGACCGGCTTGAGTGATCAGGATGCTATCGATCAGGCACATATCGAGATCCTGCGCGATCAAACCGAGCGCATGAACCAGATTGTTTCTTACCAACTGCAAAAAACAACCGGGTCGTCAGATATTCGCATTAGCAAACCGGTTGACCTGATCAAGATTGTCGACAAGCTCCTGTCTGCGCTGGAAAAGGTTTACCAGGAAAAAGGGATCGTTGTCGAACGCGACCTGCCTGCTCAAATACTGCTGCGTATGGATGAAGGGGATTGCCTCGAAGTAGTCGGGAATTTACTGGATAACGCCTTCAAATATGGCAAAAAAAGAATCTTGATCGAAGCCAGCACAAGCGAGTCCAGGTCGATGACACTGGCAATTGAAGATGATGGCGATGGCTTGCCCGGGGAAGAAATACAACAGATTCTGAATCGAGGTACGCGTCTTGACCAGGCCACGGAAGGGCAGGGCATAGGACTGGCGGTGGTCGCTGATATTGTCGAGTCTTACAATATTGAGTTGAATTTCAGCGCCGCAAAATTAGGTGGCTTGAGGAGCAGTCTCGGATTCCAGACGATCTGACCGGATCAGACGTTTAGCGACAGCCAGAGGCCGTAAAGCATTACCAGGGCTCCGGGAATATAGATGAGCCGGTCCCAGATATGAAACCAGAGGTTCATGTTTTTATTGTCCAGGCGATAGACCTGCCTTTGCATCGATGCTCTCCCGAAACGGGCTTAATCGTTACCCGCGCTTATACCATCAGATAGCGTTTCGTATCCGCAGCAGGTGCTTCAAAAGACTCGTTCGACTCGTTGCTGGCGGCTTCAAAAACCGGTTCCGATGAAACGTGCTCGCTGACGCAAATACTGCAGCGATAAAAGGTGACCTGGCTTCTCGCATTAGCGGTTTCATCGGTAACAAACATCTGAGATTTGCAGTTGGGGCACTTCATATGGCGGATCCCGGTTGAGGTTCACGGTAGTATAGCCATAAAATATTAAATCACAATATCTTGCGGTATTTATTATTTAAACATACAATATGTAGTGGTTGTGTCGATTTCACAGGGACGTGATTTTTTTAGTTAGTTGTCAGTAAATTACACCAACAAGTTCAGAAATCACTTCACGAAACGTTGTTAACCGGGGCACATTAAAGCGCCTTGAATCCGATATCGGTGCGAAAATATGCCGATTCCCAGTCGATTTTGTTAACCAGTTGGTATGCGCATTGCTGGGCGCTACGGATGTCATCTCCGAGGCCGACCGCGCAAAGTACACGACCCCCGTCCGATAAAATATTACCGCTGGCATCGGTTCGGGTTCCGGCATGGAAAACCTTGGCTGTTGGCGATTCCGGGGGTATGTCTTTTATTAAATCCCCCTTGTCATAACTATCGGGATAGCCATTCGCAGCCATCACAACACCCAGGCTTGCGCGTTCATCCCATTGCGTTGATTTGGTATCGAGTTCTCCGCTGCAGGCGGCAAGGCAAAGTTCGACCAGGTCGGATTTCAATCGCATCATGATGGGTTGTGTTTCAGGATCCCCGAAACGACAATTGTATTCGACTACCCGCGCAATTCCGTCAGCCCCGATCATCAATCCCGCGTACAGAAATCCGCGGTAGCGGTTGCCCTCGGAATTCATACCACGCACCGTGGGTAATATAATGTCCTGCATCACCTGGGCTTCAATTTCGGCGTTGACTACCGGGGCCGGGGAGTAGGCACCCATACCACCGGTATTGGGCCCAAGATCACCATTGTCACGTGCCTTGTGATCCTGTGAACTCGCCATGGGCAAAACCTGCTCGCCATCGACGATGCAGATATAGCTTGCTTCTTCACCTGGCATGAATTCTTCGATTACGACGCGGTGGCCGGCTTCGCCAAACCGGTTTCCCGACAGCATATCCCTGATAGCAGACTCTGCCTCGGTTTGAGTCTGGGCGACGATCACCCCTTTGCCGGCGGCAAGGCCGTCTGCCTTGATTACGATCGGACTGCCCTGGGTTGCGCTATATGCACAGGCTGCGTCGACATCGGTAAAACTCCGATAGGCGGCGCTCGGGATCTTGTGGCGAGCGAGAAAATCCTTGGTAAAGGTCTTTGAGCCCTCCAGTTGAGCAGCCCCGGCACTGGGACCGAAAATTGTCTGCCCCTCTGATTCAAAGCGGTCGACGATACCGGCAACCAGCGGTGCCTCGGGACCGACAATGGTGAGTTCAATATCATTGCTGACGGCGAATTCAAGCAGGCCGTCAATATCTTCGGCGCCAATATCAACGTTTTTAACACCCTGTTCCAACCCGGTACCCGCATTTCCGGGCGCGATATATACCTGCTCCACTTGCGTTGATTTTGCTGCTTTCCAGGCCAGTGCGTGTTCTCTGCCGCCACCACCAACGATTAACACTTTCATCGGGTCGTAACCATTACTAGTGTCGAAAATGCCGCATTCCGGTAAATACCATGGCCATGCCATGTTCGTTTGCGGCCGCGATAACCTCATCGTCACGCATCGACCCGCCGGGTTGGATTACCGCGCGAATACCGACATCGTTAGCCGCATCGATACCATCGCGAAACGGGAAGAATGCGTCCGATGCCATGACCGAACCAGCCACTTCGAGGTCGGCGTGCCCGGCCTTGATGGCCGCGATACGGGCGCTGTTAATACGCGACATTTGTCCAGCACCCACACCGATGGTTCGCTGGTTGCGTGCATAAATTATGGCGTTCGATTTGACAAACTTGGCGACCTTCCAGGCAAATACCATGTCCTGCATTTGCGGGTCATCCGGTTTGATCTCGCTTACCACTTCGAGACCCTGGTAGAGCGCCTGGTCGGCGTCCTGCACCAATATGCCGCCGTTAACGTGTTTATAATCAAACCGAGTTGCCGCTGTATCCCATTGCCCGCAGCTGAGCAGGCGCACGTTTTCCTTGTTTGCGACCACCTTGATTGCATCGTCCTCTACCTCGGGAGCGATAATAACTTCAACGAATTGCTTTTCGACTATTGCCTCCGCGGTGCTCGCGTCGAGAGGGCGGTTAAAGGCTATGATGCCGCCGAAGGCGGATTCCGTATCGGTGCTGAAAGCATTCTGGTAGGCATCGTGGATATTGTCCGCCAACGCGACACCGCAGGGATTGGCATGCTTGACGATAACGCAGCACGGTGTTTCGAACTGCTTGACGCACTCGAGTGCAGCATCGGTATCGGCAATGTTGTTAAATGAAAGCGATTTGCCCTGGATCTGTTGGGCGCTCGCAACACTGGGCTCCCGATTTTCGTGCGCGACGTAGAAGGCCGCGGACTGGTGAGGGTTTTCCCCGTAGCGCATCGACTGGGCATGTTGAAACTGCAGGTTTAAGGTACGCGGAAACGCCTGCTCTTCAGGCGACTGGACCATATGACCAAAGTAATTGGCAATCGCGCCATCATATTGGGCGGTATGTTCGTAAGCCTTGATAGCGAGCGAAAAACGCGTCTTATCGCTGACTTCGCCGTTAGCCTCCATTTCGTGCAGGAGCAATGTGTAATCTTCCGGGTCAACCACGATCGTAACGCTGGCATGATTTTTGGCTGCCGCGCGCACCATTGCGGGGCCGCCAATATCAATATTTTCGATCGCGTCTTCAACACTGCAATCGGGTTTGGCTACGGTTTGCTGAAAAGGGTAGAGATTGATCACGACCAGGTCGATGGGGACGATGTCGTGTTCCTGCATGACCGCATCGTCGATTCCCCGGCGTCCAAGAATGCCACCGTGAACCCTGGGGTGCAGGGTTTTGACACGACCTGCCATCATTTCGGGGAAACCGGTGTAGTCGGAAATCTCGGTAACCGCGATTCCCTGCTCGGCGATCATTTTGGCGGTGCCACCGGTGGAAAGCAGATCGACACCTTTATCATGAAGATTCTGAGCCAGTTCGATGATGCCGGTTTTGTCTGAGACGCTGATCAGTGCGCGGCGAATAGCTTGGGGCATATTGGGTCCGTAGCGGTACTTAAAGAGACGGCATTATATCTGATCGAGAATCCGTCAGTATTAATGTTCGATATGGTATTGCTTAAGTTTCTTACGTAAAGTGCCGCGGTTGATGCCAAGACAGGAGGCAGTTCTGGACTGGTTGTTATCACAATGTCGAAGCACGGTTTTGAGCATCGGTTGTTCGATTTCGGAAATCACGGTGTCGAACAGGTTGCAGGGCAGCTCACCGTCAAGATCGTTAAGATATTTACGTATCGCCCTTTCTACCGACTGCTGCAATAAGCTTGTATTTTTCTTTTTTATCACACTCACTAACCACGTTGCGCCGTGGGCTATCTTCATGATGCCCTGTCATAGCTCTTCAGGTAGCAGTCGTTTAAGTAAGCTTCGATCGTTTCCAGCTGCTGCGCCGATGTACGTGCCTGCATTAGCAGGGGCTTGACGATGTAATAGTTCTTTTTGTTGCCAAGCTGCCAATTAATATGCTTACGCGCGATCTGCACCCCCTGGTGCTCACCGTAAAACACATGCAGATTCTGTAAATGGTTAATTAACCATTTCTGTTTTAATTCGTCCGGTGGTTCTTCGGGCTCGTTGCCGGTGCTCAGATAGTGTTCAATCTGGCCAAATATCCACGGACGTTGCTGCGCAATACGGCCGACCATAATAGCATCAGCAGCTGTGAAGTCCATGACCATTTGTGCTTTTTTCGCGGAATCGATGTCGCCATTTGCGATTATCGGAATTCGAACATTCCTTTTGACCTGTCGAATTGTCTCGTACTCGGCTGAGCCCAGGTACTTGTCTTCGCGTGTGCGCCCGTGAATGGTCAGTGCCTGGATTCCGCAGGTCTCGGCAAGGCCTGAGACTTCAATCGCGTTGCGCTTATCTCGCGACCAGCCGGTGCGGATCTTGAGCGTTACCGGTACCGAAACCGCGTTCACAACCGCGCGTAAAATAGATTCGACCAGCCCGGTATCCTTCAGCAAGGCAGAACCTGCATCGACCTTGCATACCTTCTTCGCCGGGCAGCCCATGTTGATATCAATGATCTGGGCACCGTGTTCGACATTGTAGATCGCGGCCTCCGCCATCATTTCCGGGATGCCCCCGGCAATCTGAACCACGATTGGACCGGGTTCACCCTCGTGGTCCATTCGTAACCGGGTTTTACGGCTGTTACGCAGGTCGGGACGACTGCTTATCATTTCGGATACGGTCATCCCGGCACCGAGCCGTCGACACATTTGACGGAAGGGACGATCGGTGACCCCGGCCATGGGCGCCAGCACCAGGCGGTTATCGAATTTATATGGACCTATCGCAAATGGCATGAAACTTATTTGGCCTTTTTAGCTTTCTTCTTTTTGACTTTTTTCTCGCGTGGCTTGCATTCGAGAAAAATTCGGTTTTCACAGGTTGCGCAGATATCCTTATCGAGGCGCTCAAAAATAGTAGGAATTGCCTCCGCCTTGGTGTCGAATATATTGGCGTCGCCAATTTCCTCGTGATAGCCACCGCGATCAAATACCTTTGACGCGGTATCCCTGAGCCGATACATGTAAAGATCACCCCCCACAGTGCGTCTTTCGCGTGCCTCGGTGACCAGCAATTCGGCACCGGCGACGTCGACCTGGGCGATACCCTTGGTCAGCAGCAATAAATGTTTTTGCTGCGGGTAATGTTCCCGGTAGCGGCGCAATAGTTCACCCACGTGGGCAACCGAGCCAAAGTAAAGTGAGTCGTCAAGACGCAATATCTTGAGCTGCGGGCATTCGGGGTGGGAATGCCCATATATGAACTTGCGGTTTGCCGATTCCGGGTCAGGGACCCTGGGGGATAACCTGGGACGTGAAGTTTTACGCAGGAAAATCATCAACGATAAAATGACGCCAGCCAGAATCGCAAATTCGATTGAGAAAAATACCGTGCCAAAGAAAACGACTCCTAGAATTACTGCTTCATTTTTATCGGAGCGCAGAATTTTACGAATCTGTTTGAAGTTGATTAAGCGCCAGGCAACCAGAAACAGCAATCCGGCCACGGCTGCTTTCGGCAGAAAGGCTGTCAGCGGGGCCACCAGCAATACGAGTACGACGAGTAATACGCCCGCCAGTGCCGCTGCCATCGGGGTACGTGCCCCGGCATCGTAATTTGCACCGCTGCGGTTGAACGACCCGGTCGCGACATAGGATGAAAAGAAACTGCCGACGATATTGGATAGCCCCTGTCCTATGAATTCCTGGCTACCCGCGATTGGCTGACCCGACTTAAGTGAAATCGAGCGCGCGATTGATACAGCCTCGGTCAATGCAAACAGCGTCATCGCCAGCGCCAGCGGCGAGAGTTGACGAAAAGTTTCGAGCGTAAACTGTGGCATCGACAATGGCGGCAACTGTTGTGGTAGTGCCCCCACCATTTGAATACCGGAAGTCTGTTCCCCGAAGGCGAGGTTAAACAGGGCCGCCGCGAGACCGCCAACCAGGAGCGCGGCGATCATACTTATACCGCCCAGGTGGCGCTGTGTCAGGATTCCTGTCAGCAGGGTGATCATTGCGACCAGCATTACCAGTGGATGCAGTTGCTCCAGGTTCAACCATAGAAACTCGATCGTATTGAGCAGGTGGATGCCGTCGGGAATGTCTATTCCCAGAAACTGCTCGCCCTGCTTTGCGGCGATCAGGCAGGCCGCGCCCGCGGTAAATCCGACCACAACCGAGTGAGATATAAAATTGACCAGGGCTCCGAGTCTCAGCATACCCATAATGAGTTGCAGTGCACCGACCATGAAGGCAAGCGTTATTGCAAGTGCGACGTACTCTTCGCTACCGGGCGCAGCCAGGCCGCTCAGCGAAGCAAACATGATGACAGAGGCCGCGGTGGTGGGCCCGGATACAAGGTGCCAGGAAGAACCGAACAGCGCCGCGATAACGGCAGGTACCATGCTGGTGTAGAGGCCGTACTCGGGGGGCATCCCGGCTATCGCCGCAAAAGCCACACCCTGTGGCAGGACGATAGCGGCACCCACTAAACCAGCCATGACATCGGCTCGCACACTACGGCGATCCATGTTTCTGCCCCAGCGTAAAAATGGCAGGAACTTAGTGAGCTGATACTGAAGATTCATAATCTGAATTTTGTTCAATTCCTGGGGGTTTCGAGCGCTGTCAGGATGATTCGAAGCTGCGCAATATACTCCGACTTTCGGCCTACATATAACAGTATATTTGGATGTTGGTATTAATGTGACTTATTTAGAAAAAATAGGGCCCGGGGGTTAGAAAAATTCGAATTCATAAGTTAACGCATCGGTCCCGGGATCGATTATTTCAAGCCGAAACTGAATCGGTAGTCCAGGTTTTATGACCCCGCGATTTTTATCCTCGGACAGGTATTCAGTGGGGGTGAAAAGCCGGTTCGCTATCAACTTGCCCTGGAGATCAAACAGGCTGATCAGCAGGTCGGGCAACTTCTGCGTAAAAGGTGCTCGATTGACAAACGAACCCGTTACCATGAGCGCATTGGATGTTACAGGGTGGGTAAAAACATTACGCTCTACCAGGCGGATTTGGCCAGTGCTGGAGAAATCGGACTCGGCACAGGGTAAAAATCGACACAGCGCGATCACCTGTTGCTGGTAACGCGGGTTTTCGATCAGCTGGTAGCGTTGATAATAAACCACCTGTGCTGCACCAACCGCGCTCAGCAGCAATATCCCGATAAGCCAGGTCAAGGGTCCGAAGGTAAATATTGACCTTCGCTCGGAACCGTACATGGCTTCATGCAAACTGAGCTCGGGGCGTTGGTCAAAATCTGATTCCAGGTCGAAATCGGTTACCGGCTGGGTCTCGTCTGCAGCTGAATCTTTTTGCCGATGTTGTTCAACATAGCCCGGGGGTAAATTCTCCTCGTAGTTCTTGAGACCTATAAGCGCGTTGAACAAAGTCCCGCATTCCCCGCAGCGAACCTTGCCGTAAGCCTGCTTCAACTGCTCTTCTGTAAGGCGAAAACGACTCTCGCACTCGGTGCAGGTAGTTTCCATCACGTCGCCTAATTGCGTGCTGCTAAACATCGTTTACCTGTTAAAGCCGTTTACCGCTGACACACACCCATTCGTCACGGTAACTCGCTGGATCAAGTTTGAAAAAGGGCTGATAAGCTAATTGTATATCTTCTAGCTGTGTTTTGAGTATCCCCGAGAGCAATATTTGACCTTCTGGCCTGACCATGGATGCAAACCGCGAAGCAGAATCGATCAGTGGCCTGGCTAGAATATTGGCCATCAGCAGGTCCGCGCTTGTCGATACAGCATCCTCGGGCCGGCACACGAGTATCTGCTCCGTGCCGATTGCATTCACTTCCATATTGGACCGACAGGCGCTCAGGGCCTGTTCGTCTATATCGACCGCGGTGACGTGTTTTGCGCCAAGCTTTATGGCCGCAATTGCCAGGATGCCCGAGCCACAGCCAAAATCGATTACCTGGCTGCCCTTGACATCGCTTGAACCTAACCAGGCCAGGCAGAGTGCTGTCGTTGGATGGGCCCCGGTACCAAAAGCGAGGCCTGGATCTAGCTGTATGATGGTTGCAGCAGGATCTGGAGGCTCCGACCAGCTGGGCACGATCCAGAGGTCCGGAGCGCATTGCAGCGGCTGGAAATGCTGCTTGTAGGCCTGGTCCCAGGCTTGGTCCTGCAAGTTCTCCTGCAGCACTTCGCCTGCCAGATGAGCCGGTAACCTGTCGACCAGCTGTTGTTGCAGTAACCCGGGGTCACGTCCTTCATCGAAGGTTGCGGTAACGATGGATTCCTGCCACACCGGATTGTCGCCGGGGAGAGGTTCATAGATTGGCTCGTCACCCGCGTCGCGCAGTGAAATGCTGACTGCCCCCAGCTCCAGCATCAGATCTTCAACCAGTTCAAGTTCGGATGCCTGACAATTTAGGCTGAATTGCCACCAAGTCATCGTCAGCAGGGCTAATCGATCCCGAGTTTCTTTTCGAGGTAATGGATATCGGTGCCACCGACCGCAAAATTCCCATCACTGAGGATATCTTGTTGTAGTTCGATATTGGTCTTGATGCCTTCGATGACAATTTCCGAAAGTGCTCCGTTCATGCGGGCTATCGCAGATTCGCGTGTATTGCCGTAAGTGATCAGCTTGCCGATCATCGAGTCGTAGTAGGGCGGTACCGTGTAACCATTGTAAATATGTGAGTCCATTCGCACCCCGGGACCCCCGGGCGCATGATAAAGAGTTATTTTTCCAGGCGAGGGCAGAAACGTCTTCGAGTCCTCGGCGTTAATTCTGCATTCAATCGCATGTCCTTGCACCTGGATTTCTTCCTGTTTATACCGCAGCCGATTACCGGAGGCGATCGAGATTTGTTCCTTGATAATATCAACCCAGGTTATCATTTCGGTGACCGGATGTTCGACCTGAACTCGGGTGTTCATTTCGATAAAATAAAACTCGCCATCCTCGTACAGGAATTCGAAGGTGCCGGCGCCTTCATATCCCATCTTGATGCAGGCCTCGGCGCAGCGGATACCGATTCTATTGCGCTGATCTTCGGTGATCCCGGGCGCGGGTGCTTCTTCAACAACCTTTTGATGCCGCCTTTGCATTGAACAATCACGCTCCGCCAGGTGAATGGCATTACCGTGTGCATCCGCGAGCACCTGGATTTCGATATGACGTGGAGCACCGAGAAATTTTTCCATGTAAACCGTGTCATTGTTAAAAGCCGCAGCTGCTTCTGACTTGGTTAACTGGATCGAGTTCAGCAGGCTGCCTTCGGCGTGCACGACGCGCATGCCGCGTCCGCCCCCGCCCCCGGCAGCCTTGATGATTACCGGGTAACCGACCTTGCGACCCATCTCCAGATTTTTACTGTCGCTGTCTCCGAGAGGCCCATCCGAACCGGGTACGGTTGGCACATCGGCTGCCTTCATCGCTTTTATCGCGGCGACCTTGTCACCCATGGTGCGGATTGCAGCGGCGCTGGGACCGATAAACTTGAAGCCACTCGATTCGACCTGCTCTGCAAATTCTGCATTTTCGGAAAGGAAGCCATAGCCTGGATGGATACCGTCGGCATTGGTCAGCTCGGCGGCACAAATCAGCGCCGGGATATTGAGGTAGCTTTCCAGCGAGGAAGGCGGCCCGATGCAAACCGATTCATCGGCAAGCCTGACGTGTTTCAAATCACGATCCGCCGTGGAATGTACCGCAACCGTCTTGATATCCATTTCGCGGCAGGCACGCAGGATTCGAAGTGCGATTTCACCGCGGTTGGCGATTACAATTTTTTCCAGCATCTGGTGGCTTCCCGCTTGTTTACTGAATAACAAACAGGACCTGGTCGAATTCGACCGGGCTGCCGTTTTCAACCATGATGGAACGCACCGTGCCGGCCTTGTCGGCTTCGATCTGGTTCATCATCTTCATCGCTTCGATGATGCACAGGGTATCTCCAATATTCACCTTTTGACCCGGGGTTACAAAGGGTCCAGAAGTGGGGGAGGCGGCGATATAAAAAGTGCCCACCATCGGTGATTTGACCTGGTGTCCACCTGCCTCCTCGGCAACCTCTGCAGGCGCAGCAGCATGTCCTGGAGCGGCGGCGACCGGCATTGCCTGTGGTGCCGCGTTCAAGGCAACACTTTGCACGGCAGTCGACGATTGACGGCTGATTCTTACAGACTCCTCGCCCTCCTTTATTTCGAGCTCGGAGATACCCGATTGTTCGAGTAACTCAATTAATTTTTTGACTTTACGAATATCCATTTATTCGGTTCCCTGGTTTGAGGATTGATTGCAATGGATGATGGCGGCCTCGAACGCCAGCAAATAGCTATTTTTACCAAAGCCACTGATTACGCCTACCGCGAGGTCTGAAAGATAGGATTGCGTTCTGAATTCTTCGCGTGCGTAAATATTAGATAAGTGGACTTCGATGAACGGGACGCGGGTCGCCAGAAACGCGTCCCGTATTGCGACGCTGGTATGGGTGTAAGCAGCTGGATTTATGATAATGAACTGAATATCCTTTTCGCCCGCCTGCTGGATGCAGCTAACGATATCGCCCTCCTTGTTGGACTGGTAGGTCTGCACCCTTGCACCGTTCTGCTCCGCCATTTGCGCCAGGCTCTGGTTGATCGAGGCAAGGGTATCGGCACCGTAAACCTCCGGCTCTCGTGTACCGAGCAAGTTCAGGTTGGGGCCATGGATGACTAGAATGTTCGCCATTTGGAACTTTTCCAGGTTAGGAATAGTGTTCCGGGATTTTCACATAACGACCAGATAGAGTCCAGTTTTTGCGAGATAAGCGCTAGTTTGGCGAAGTTGTCGACAGTTTCTGTATCGTCGGGCTAGTCAGATTCGCTATAACAGGGCCTCGAGCTGTTCGCGTAGCTGGTTGGCGGTGAGTTCACCATTGTGTTGAAACAAAATGCGGTGATCCTGGTCAAGCAGTGCGGTAAAAGGCAGGCTGCCGCTCAAGTTACCGAAGGCAGCGTTGTACATCGCGGCACGATTCCCCGCCAGGAACATCGGGTAATTGATTTGATAATCAGCGGCGAATCGACTGACCTGCGGTTCGTTATCGTAAGCAATACCCAGTACGCGAACACCACGTTGCGCATAATCCTGGTGAAATTTAATCAGGGTTGGCACTTCGCGCCGACAGGGCGCACACCAGGGGGCCCAGAAATTAACGATCAGAATGTTAGCCTTCCAGTCGCCAATAGTGGTTTGCTGACCGCTTAAATCGAAAAGTGGAATCGAATGCAATGCCACCGTAGTTTCCGCGCTGGCAGATGTCTTATTCTGCGGGTCGGGTTGTAGCTGATTGAACAACAGAACACCTGCCAGCATCGAAACCAGGCCGATGGCGGTCAGCCACAGGAAATTACGATTCACTGAAAGGTGGCGACGACGTGATCGGCAAATCGGTCGCCCGACATTTCACCGACGACGCGTCGATTTCGTATCTCTCGGCCATTGGTGTCGAAAAACAATATTGCGGGTGGGCCATAAATTCCCAGTGAAGCCATTAGCTCGGTATCGATGTTGTCATTGTCGGTGACGTCAGCCTGCAACGTAGCCACATCTTCGAGTGCGGCAAGGACCCGGGGGTGACTGAAGGCGTATTTTTCCATTTCCTTGCAGGAGATGCACCAGTCGGCGTAAAAATCCAGCATGGTGGTCCGGTCCTGCTGCACAGAGTCGTTCAAGGCGAGCTGCAGGCCCTTTTGGCCCTTGATCTGTCGAAACGCGAGGTGTTGTTGAGCCTGAACGGTGTTGCCTGCAGACGCGGTGATTCCGCGTAACGGCTGGATCAGATCGTTACTGCCCGCGGCTGCGCCGATGAGATAGGCAACGCCATAAACCAGGATTAACAATCCGAACGATTTTAAAAGTCGGTGCCAGCCGTTGGCTGATTCACTCAGGCTATCCAGCGCGCCCATATATATTGCCGACGCGATTAACAGTGCGGCGATCAGGGCCATGGTAATACCTACCGGCAGAATGCGTTCCAGCAGCCAGATTGCAACCCCGAGTAACACCACTCCGAATACGGCCTT